>Ga0073934_10012059_pt1 | contig 10282 bp, 10 predicted proteins | sample LarsenN4metaG_FD_76834 | JGI IMG/M metagenome (GOLD analysis project Ga0073934, IMG submission 76834) | Hot spring sediment bacterial and archeal communities from British Columbia, Canada, to study Microbial Dark Matter (Phase II) - Larsen... ... | reverse complement strand
GCGACCGATTTCAACCCCGGGACGGCGCCCGCACACGACCTGCAGCTCACCCACATGCTCGCCGCCAGCCAACTGAAAATGTCGGCGGCGGAAATCCTGTGCGGCTCGACATGGAACGCGGCGGCGGCGCTGGGGCTGGAAAAGACCCACGGCGTGATCGCGCCCGGGCGCGCGGGAAACGTGCTGCTCTACCGCTCCGATTCGCTTCAGCAGATCATCATCGGCCGGGAGATGCCGGCGAAGATCATCCTGCGCGGCGCGCCGGTCTGATTCGCCATTCGATTGAAGCTAACGCGACCAGCACTCGACCCCGCCGACCCATACGCGGCTGATCGGGCAGTTCCCACAGCCAAAGAGCAGCGAATCGGCGATGGCATCATCTTCGCAACCGAGCATCAAAGCATGGTTCACGTCGATCGCCACCAGGTCGGCGCGATTCCCCGCAATGATCGCGCCGGCGCTCAGCCCGAGCGATCGGGCGCCGTTTCGCGTGCCGATCTCGATCAGCCCCGCCGCGCAGGATCCATGCTGATCGGTGACGATTCCCCGCGTCTCCCGGCGGGCGCGCTGGCCGAACTCCATCCAGCGGAGTTCTTCCGTCGCGCTGATGCGGATGTTGCTGTCGGTGCCGAAGCAGACGGCCCCATCCTCTTCAAGGATAAACGGCAGATCGGGAAAGCCGTCGGACAGGTTGCCCTCGGTGATCGGACAAAGGCAGACCATCCCGCCACGGGCGATATACTCGCGCAGATCCTGTCGCGTGCTGTGCGTGCAGTGGATGGCGGTGACGCGCGGGTCGATGCGGATTTCGCGCAGCAGCGTGGCCATTGGTCCGGCGCCGTGAACCGCGACGCAATCGTCGATTTCCTTGCGCGCTTCCTCGACATGAATATGAAACGGCCAGTTGTGAGCGGCGGCGAAATCGCGGAAATACTTCAGGTCGGGAAGATCGACCGCGCGGATGCTGTGACACGCGACGGCCAGCGATTGCGTACGCGAATCCAGCTTGTTTGCCAGCCGATCCATCTGCCGCAGGAACTCATCACGCGAGACCGGGCCGAATCGTTTCTGCGCGCCTTGCAGCGGCTGCCCGATCGCGCCGGTCGCGTAGTAGCACTGGATGAGGCAGATGCGAATCCCGACATCCCGAGCGGCGGCGAGGATCGCGTCGTCGAAAACCCACGGATCGACCGAACCATCGCCGGCATGATGCAGGTAATGAAACTCACCGACCGCGGTGATTCCCGCCGACAGCATCTCCTCAAACGCGCGCCGCGAGTGTGTGTAAAACGAATCAACTGCCAGTGATTCGGCCAGGCGGTACATCGTGTGCCGCCACGTCCAGAAATCGCCGCTTCCTGATTCAAACCGCTGCGGGGTTCCGCGCAGGCCGCGCTGAAACGCGTGGGAGTGTGCATTGACAAAACCCGGCAGCAGCGCGCACCCGGGCAGGTCAATCCGCTGCGGATCGCGCGCGTCGTGCGGCGAGGACGGTCCGGCGGGACCCACCAGCTCGATGCGTCCGTCCGCCCCGACGCGCACCGCGACATCGCGAGAGAAACGGCTGCCCGTCCAAGTCCATTCCGCAACGATTGTCTTGCCGCGCAGGTCCATGCTCACCTCAATGCCTCGCGCACCTGGGCAAGGAACCGCGCCGCCGCCATTGATCCGCGGAGCAGGTCGCGCGAATCGAAGAATTCGTCGAACGAATGCGCGTTGCACCCGGGATCGCAGAAGCCCAACAGCACGGTGTCGGCGGCGAGCAATTCTTTGAACATCGGCAGGATCGGTAATGACAGCCCCTCGCGGACGCGGACGGGCCGCACGCCGTACACGTCTTCCAGCACTTTTCCCGCCGCTCGCAGCGCCGGATGCGCCGGATCAATCGAGTAAGGCCGCGCGCCGCTCTTGCGAAGCGAGAGTTCAACTTTCACGGCCGGTGGCGCGATCGACCGCAGGAAATCGGCCAGCAGCGACTGGATGCGATCCGGGTCCTGGTCGGGCACGAGCCGGCAGGTGATTTTCGCGCTGGCGGTGGCGGGAACGATCGTGTTCGATCCGGCGCCCTGGAAACCGCCGGTGATCCCGTTGAATTCGAGCGTGGGCCGCAGCCACCGGCGCTCGAGGGTCGAATAACCCTGCTCGCCGGTGAAGGGGCAGCCGATTTCGGCGGCTTCGTGCTGGATGTCAGGTTCGAGGGCGCGCCACTCGGCGCGCAGATCGTCGGGGATGGGCTGCACGTCATCGTAAAAGCCTGGAACGGCGACGCGATTGGCATTGTCATGCAAGCGCGCCAGCATCCGGCAAAGCACGGCGATGGGGTTGGGCGCGCTCCCGCCGAAAATTCCGCTGTGCAGGTCGCGATTCGGACCGGTCACCTTGACTTCCAGCCCGGTGATGCCGCGCGTGCCCAGCGAGATCGCCGGACGATTCGCCCGCCAGAGGGGCGTGTCGCTGACGATGACCAGGTCGCACCGCAGTCGCTCGCGGCGGTCGCGGATGAGCGGTGGCAGGTTCGGCGAGCCGATTTCTTCTTCGCCTTCGATCAGGAACTTCACATTCACCGGTGGCGCGCCCAGCGTTTTCATCCACGCTTCGACCGCGCGAACCTGCAGGAAGAATTGTCCCTTGTTGTCGGCGGCGCCGCGCGCGTAAATCCGGCCGGTCGAATCGACGCGCGGCTCGAAGGGCGGGCTGGTCCAGCGCGAAAGCTCGCCGGTGGGTTGAACGTCATAGTGACCGTAGACGAGCACCGTCGACGCCGCCGATTCGCGCGCCCGAAACTCGGCGAAAACGGCGGGCCAACCCGCCGTCGGCCAAATCTCCACCGACCCGCCGATGCCCGCGAGATAATCGCGCACCCACCCGGCGGCGGCGGTGATGTCGTCGCGGCGCGCGGCATCCGTCGCAATACTCGGAATGCGAAGCAGGTCGCACAGCGAATCGACGGCCCGTTCCTGCGTGCCCCGAAGGTATTCCTCGACTGCGTTCATCAGCCGGCACAATTTAACCGAATTCGTCGAAGCTCGAAGCAACTGCCGCTGATTCTGTTGAAAGCGCGACCGCCCTGCCGGCTGCGAATGCCGCCAATTGCCGCCCCCGAATTGAACACGCACCGACCATGCCTATCCTGCCGGTGATGTCACGCGTTCTGGCGCTGGATGTCGGCTCGTCATCGGTGAAGGCGGCGGCGCTCGAGGGCGCGCGCGTGGTCGGGGGCGTGGCGCGCGTCGAGTTTCCGACTCGTTTTGCCGCCGACCGCGCGGAAATCCGCCCCACCGACCTGTTCGCCGCCGTCGCCCAGGCCGTGAATCGGATCGGGCGAACCGCCCGGCGGTGTGAGTTCATCGCGCTGGCGGCGCTGGGGCCTTCGTGGGTTGCGATCGACGCGCGCGGACACCCACTCACGCCGATCGTGACACACCAGGATCGCCGAAGTGTCGCGCAGGCCCGGTTCATTGAAGACACCTTCGGAGCAAGCAGGCACTTGCGAATCGTCGGGGCTCGGCCATTCCCCGGCGGGATCAGTTCGACGACCTGCCGGTGGTTTGGTGAGCATCATGCGTCGCTGCTGCGGCGCGCAGACCTGATCGGCCATGTTCCCACGCTGCTGCACCGTGCGTGGTGCGGCACGCGCGTCATCGACACCAGCCACGCTTCGTTCACGGGGCTTTTTCGCACGACCAGCCTGAAAGGTTGGGATGATGAGCTTTGCGAGCTTGCCCGCGTTCGCCCGTCTCAACTGCCGCGGATCGTGCAGGCAAACGACATCGGCGGGAGACTCTCGCGATCGGCGGCGGCGGAACTGGGCCTGCCCGCCGGGATGCCCATGCTCGCGGGCATCATGGATGGTTCGGTCCCGATGCTGCTGGCAGGCGCGCGACCGGGGCGGATCGTCAACGTCATCGGCACCACCGACGTGCTGGCGGTCTGCGTCGATCGCCCGCGGCCGCACCCGCTGCTGCTTACCCGTGCCCTGGGCATCGGCAAGCTGTGGCTGGCCGTGAGCACGATGGCGGCGGGCGGCGCAACGATCGGCTGGCTGCGCGACACGTTCTTCGCCGATTTGTCGGACGCCCAATTCCACCGTGCTGTGCGGACCCGGGCGCGCGAGCACGGCCTGACCGTGGCGCCCTTCCTCGCGGGTTCCCGGGTGAGCATCGAGCAACGAAGCGCAAGTTTCAGCGGACTGACGTTGTCCACCTCGCGAACCGACCTGCTTCACGCCGCCATTACCGCCCTGGCCGCCGAGAGCGCGGCGCGGGTTCGACTGCTGCGCGAATTGGGAATCGGCCTGGATCGCCAGGTCCTGGTGGCCGGCGGCGAGCGGCATCTGAACCGGATCATGCACGCGCGTTGGCCGGGGCGATGGCGGTTTCGGTCGCTGGCTGGTGGCGCGATCGCCGGGCTGGGCGCGCTGGCGCGGCCGGCGGAGGTCCGATAACCGCCGGATTTGTCCGGAGTCCGGAAGTTTCGTAGTTTGACACAAGCCAGAAAGGGCCAAGCGTCGATTTCCGAGGGTGGAGGCCGGAGATGGTTCCGGAATGAACACTCGGAGGTCCTGGCAATGCAGGCACGTTTTGTGAGCGTGTTGTCGCAATTGTTTGAACTGTCGGTATTTGTTTTCGCTGCTGGGGCGCTGGCGGTCGGTGTGGTGACGCTGCGATAAGCCCATCCGCCGGCGTCGGCGGTGATTGTTAAGATTTCTTAATCTGCTTGCGGCGGGGAGTCGCAAGTCTACATTGCGGTCATGCCCCTGTGCGCGGAAGATCGCGTGGACGCAGTGCAGACCCAGGTCACACCCGCCCCTTCCCCCGTCGCTTCGCCGGCGCCCGCCCCCATCCTGGAGGCACGCGGGATTGATGTCTTTTATGGCAAGAATCACGCCGTGAAGAACGTCTCTCTCGACGTGAACGAGGGAGAGGTCGTAGCGCTGATCGGGCCTTCGGGTTGTGGCAAGAGCACCTTCCTGCGGTCGATCAACCGCCTGAACGACTTGATCGTCGGCTGCCGCGTGACGGGCCAGCTTGTGATCGGCGGGACCGACGTTTACGCGCCGGGGATCGACCTGGTGCAGCTCCGCCGGCAAGTGGGTCTGGTGTTTCAGAAGCCAAATCCCTTCCCGCGGAGCATCTTCGACAACATCGCATTCGGGCCTCGGCTGCAGGGCATTACGGGACGCTCGGAGCTGTCGGCACTGGTCGAAGATGTCCTGAGAAAGGCTGCTCTGTGGGACGAAACCAAGGACCGGCTGCACGAAAGTGCGCTGGGTCTGTCCGGCGGGCAGCAGCAGCGGCTTTGCATCGCGCGGGCATTGGCCACTCGGCCGGCGATCCTGCTCATGGACGAACCCTGCAGCGCGTTAGACCCGATTGCCTCGGCGAAGATCGAAGACCTCATCGACGAGTTGAAGGGCCAATACACCATCCTGATCGTCACCCATAACATGCAGCAGGCGGCCAGAGTCAGTGACCGAACCGGGTTCTTTTATATGGGTGAATTGCTCGAGTACGATAAAACTCCACTTGTGTTCACCAACCCGTCGAATAAGAAGACAGAGGCCTATGTGACGGGAAGGTTCGGGTGATTTTCCATCCTGGATTCTCGATTTTCGATTGAGCAATCCGTCAAAAGGTCGAAAATCGAGGATCGGCAGTCGAAAATCGAAAATGCCTCACCACTTCGAAGATCTTCTCGATCAGCTCCGCGAGAAAGTCGCGCGGATGACCGCGTCGGTCCAGCAGGAAGTCGAGCAGGCCGTCGAATCGGTCATCAACATCGACATTAAGCTGGCCCGGCAGGTGGTCGAGGGCGACCGCCGGATTGACGAAGAAGAGGTGCAGATCGAAAAGAGCGCCATCGACCTGCTGGCGCTGTTTCAACCGGCCGCCAGCGATCTGCGGCTGATCACGACGATCATCAAGGTAAACGGGGATTTCGAGCGCATCGCCGATTGCGCGGTCAACGTGGCGCAGCGCGTTCCCAATCTCGCCGCCGACACCGCGTACAAGCCACCGAACGATCTGCGGATCATGGGCAACACCGTAATCGCACTGCTGCGCGACACGATCAAGGCGTTCAATCTCCCCGACCCGCAACTGGCGCAGCACGTGCTCAAGAGCGATGATGTCGTGGACGCGCTCTATCACCAGATCGTTCACGACATGCTGGGCATGATGGAAGCCGGCGGGCAGCAGGCCAGCCTGGACCTGTCCAACATCATGATCGCCAAGAATCTCGAGCGCATCGCCGACCATTGCACCAACATCGCCGAGAACGTGGTCTACGTGGCCAGCGGGCGAATCATCCGCCATCTGCATACAGCCTGAGGGATTTTCGAGTTTGGATTTTCGATTTTCGATTCAGCGCTTCGGAAAAGCGCCGGCCGCAGGTTCAAATCGAAACTCGAAAATCTAAAATCGAAAATCCGTGGACTTTTCCGATTTCCAGCCTGCCCTTTTCGCCGCGACGGTGATGAACGCCTTTGAGCCGCCGTGGTGCATCGCCGGCGGGTGGGCGATCGACCTGTGGCTGGGGCGGCTCACGCGGAATCACGCGGATGTCGAGGTCGCAATCTTTCGCGAGGATCAGATCACCCTGCGGGATTTTCTACACGACTGGACGTTCCGGGCGATCGCCGCCGACGGCACGCCGCGCGTTCTGCGCGACCGGCAGCTGCTGATGCTGCCCGTTCATGAGCTGCAGGCCAGGAATCGGCAGGGCAGAGAAATCGAGTTTCTGCTAAACGAATGTGACACGGTGGACTGGATTTACCGCCGAGACGCGCGAATCCGCTGGCCGCGCGACGCCTGGACCGTCCGCGGCGCGTTCGGGGTGCCGGTGCTGGTGCCGCACCTGGTGCTGCTGTACAAGTCCAAGTCACCCCGGCCGCAGGATGAGCTGGATTTCCGCACCGCCGTGCCCGAACTCGCCCCCGAATTGCGGCGTTGGCTGGCCGAGGCATTGCGCCTGGCGAACGTACACCACCCGTGGCTGCAACAGCTGATCTGATCGGCGCCCGGCTGCATAAGCCCGTTCTGATCCCGGATTCGGGGTTCTTCCCTGCGGCGAAAATCGGTATCCTTTCGAACGCCGGTCAAAGTCCCATGCCCGCCGAACTCGAAATCTTCGTCGGCGATATCACCACGCTGGCCGTCGATGCCATCGTCAACACCGCCAACCCGCGAATGCTCGGCGGCGGTGGGGTGGACGGCGCGATTCACCGCGCCGCCGGGCCGTCGCTCTACGAAGAATGCAAACAGGTGCCGGAAGTCCGTCCCGGGGTGCGCTGCCCCACCGGGGAAGCGCGCATCACCGGCGGGCATCGCCTGCCCGCCAGGTATGTGATTCACACCGTCGGGCCGGTCTGGTCCGGCGGTGGCGCGGGTGAGGCGGAGTTGCTGTCGGCGTGTTACGCCAACTGCATCCGGCTCGCCGAAGAACACAAGCTCAAATCCATCGCATTTCCCGCCATCAGCACTGGCGCGTACGCCTATCCACCGCAGCGGGCCGCCGATGTGGCGATTCGGGCCGTGCGGGGGGCCTTGCCCGCCGCCCCCTCGATCGCACGGATCATCTTCGCATGTTTCGATGAACAACTGGCGGCGGTATATCGCGGTGTGCTCTCCGCTGAATAGGCCCGACGCAAAGGCATCGGCGGTCGGGGTGCGCCGGATTATTCTGAGCGCTTCTCCTGCACTCCCAAAAGGTGCCCGCGGACAAGCATCGCGTGCGGCTTACGGATTGCTCCGCCTTGCTCAAAATACTAGGATCGACTGGAGCCCTCGCGCCAATGACTCTGCTCCCGCTTTATCCCCGACGCATTGCGGCGGTTCTGCTCGTAGGGATCGCAACCTTGGTGAGTCTCTACGTCGCGACACAGTACTACCGCATCCGGGTGGCCGCGCCCAGACTGCAGGCCGCGATGCGGCAACCGGATTGGCCCACCGACGCGGCGGCGGCACACGCCAAGACTGAGCAAATCATCAACCCGCGCCGGATCGTCTCGTTCTGCGATCTGGACGCCGAGGCCAGCCTGCCCACCGCCTGGTCGATGCTGCAGCTGTTTCTCGCCGCCGGGATCCTTGCGCTGATCGCGCGACAGCGCAAGGCCATAGGAGATCAGTGGTGGGTTCTCTGGACCGTGCTGTCCGTTGGCTTCGTAGTGCTCGCGCTGGATGAGGGCGGGAGCCTGCACGGCAGCCTGTACCTGGCCTCAACCAGCGAGGAAGCCCGCAGGGAGCGTGGAATCTTCTATTTCAGTTGGATCATCCCCGCCATGATCGGCACCGCTGTGGTCGGTTTGGCGTATCTGCAATTCCTCTGGATGCTCCCGCACTGCACGCGGTGGCTGATCCTGCTGGCCGGGGTAGGGTACGTCGGGTCGGCATTGGGAGGGGAAATGGCGCAAGGGTGGTGGCTGGCCCATTCGATGGGCAGGGATCGCATGGGTTGGGTGGCGATCACAATCGTGGAGGAAGCCGGCGAAATGCTGTCCATTGTCCTGTTCATCCACACACTGCTGTGCCACATGCGCGACCAGCGCATCGCGGTGCTGCTCACCGTGCCCGCCGACGCGCAAGCCTCCACCGACGTTTCCGAGTCAGTCGGGAAGCCCGCGTCCATGCTCGCGCCGTCGCCAGCGGGATCGCTCCGGCACACCTCCGGGTGACCTCGGTTCCAACGCGTCCGCGGCGGGTTTTCACGGTTGCCGGCGTCAGGTTTCGCATCCGGCGGGACAATCCGGGGCAGCACCGAGCGCAGCAGGCTGACGATAACTCGGCGGTGCCTAAATCAACGATTTGACGATGTCCAGCACGAACAGCGCGACGATCGACGCTTCGAGGATCACCATCCATCGGTTAACCAGATCCTGCCCGAGAATCTGGTAAAGGTCGTCCAGCGTCTTGAGCTTCTCATCCACCGTGCGGTGCCAGTCCTGCAGGTGAAACCGCGCCGCCATGCCCTGGTAAATGCGCGCCAGGTGCCATTCCCCGAAGAACTTGGTGGCGTTGGAAAGTTCATCCTGCATGCGCGCCAGGTCGATGCGAATCTCGCGGAACTCCCGCTGCGTGCGCGTCAGTCGCAATGTCCGCCAGCGGCGGACGGCAACGTCGCGGTATGCCCGTTCCACGGCGTCATCCAGCATGCGATCGTAAGCTTCCAATTCGGCAAGCTGCAGATTGGCCAGTTCCATGACGTAAAGCACCTCGTCGAAGTAACGAGGCTCATCGACAATCACGGCGGCATCCCAGTCGATCACCACGATGTCGGCGTCGTAATAGCTGAAGTGCTTGTCGCTGGACTCGGCGGCTTCCTGCTCGCTGATCTGCTTCTGATCCGGCTCTTCCACCAGCAGCGAAGCAATCGCGCGGCGGTTGGACGCAAACCAGTCGGCGGCGCTGAGGGCGCGCCCGTCGCGGTCCCGCAGCGGCGCGTTGAAGCAGAACACGGTGTAAGCCTCTTCATCCCCCACCGCCGCCGCCGGACGGATCAGCACCGGCGCCAGTTCCCTGCGCACCTGCTCGGCAAGGTCGCGCACTTCGTCGTAAAGCCATGAGCCGTCGGTAAATCGCAGGTCGTGGAAGCACACAAGGTCTTCGATTCTCTCGACGCTGAACGGGATGCGAACGGTAATGCTGATGGCGCCCACGGGCAGCAGCTTGATTTGCCGCTCAATTCGCACCGCCCCACGCGGACCGAGACGCTCAACCGGTGGCAGGCGGACCATCTGCGGTCGATAAGAATACGATTGCCGCGGAGAGCGCTTCGACGCGTCGGGAACGAATTGCGCCACCGGTTGGCCCAGCAATTCCCGGATCGGCCGCCGCGACATGTCATACGCAATGTCGAAGGCGTAAAGATAGACGACTTCCCCGACGAGTCTTGCGGCTTCCACAAGTTGCGGCGTTTGTTGATTCTCCAGCACGCTCATCACCCGGGAGTTTATCCGTCGGGGTGCGATGCGGGAAATCTCGCGGCCGGTTTACGGTATGTCGAAGAAAGCGTCGATGTCGTCGGAGTTCAACACGGTATCGACCCCACTCCCGCCTCGCACCGTGTCGGGGGACCCGTCGAGCACCTCGAAGCGGTCCCGGCCGGCTTCGCCGAACAGCTCGTCCACGCCGAACCCACCGATGATGTAGTCGTCGCCACTGCCACCGTGAATGGTGTCGTCGCCGCCCTGACCGAGCAGGAAATTGGCTTTTCCGTTCCCGCGGATGAAATCGGACCCGGCGCCACCGACGATGTTTTCGATGGTGAGTGAAATGTTGTCACCTTC
>Ga0073934_10012058_pt1 | contig 10282 bp, 9 predicted proteins | sample LarsenN4metaG_FD_76834 | JGI IMG/M metagenome (GOLD analysis project Ga0073934, IMG submission 76834) | Hot spring sediment bacterial and archeal communities from British Columbia, Canada, to study Microbial Dark Matter (Phase II) - Larsen... ... | reverse complement strand
TAATACCGTATCCCTTGTCTTTCTTCGAAACCTCTTCATAACCTCCCCGACCTCAAAATCGCAATCACCAGCCCCACCCCTAAAATCCCCGCAAACAAAAACCCCAACAGCCCCAGCACCGAAAACCCAAACACCTTATACCCAATTTCTAACTTGATAATCAGCGATGACCCCACTATAATCGCAGCAATAATCATAGCAAACGAGAGCCGGTTGGACGACCGGTCTAACTCCAGTATCAGTTTGTCCAAGTCCCGGTGTCTTAACTCTACTGACATCTCCCCTTTGCGAGACTTCTGCAAGATTCTCTTCACTTCAAAAGGGAGGTCCGAAGCCAGTTTACGCAAATCAGAAATTCCGCTCACCGTATCCTTGATAAACTGCCCTGGTGCAAATTTTCTCTTTATCAGCTTGGAGACATACGGCTTGACCACTTCCGCCATCTGGAATTCCGGGTCCAAACTGCGGGCTAATTCTTCGTAAGTCACCATCGCCTTGGAGAGGAGCATCAATTCCGACTTGGCCTTCATGTCATAGCGCTTGAAGATCTCAAAGCTCTCCCAGAATAAATCTTTCATGTTCAGCCGCCCCAAAGGCTGCCTTTTGATTTTCTGCAGCATGGCCGATACATCAATTTCCAGTCGGCGCAAATTGACCTTTTCGTCCACGATTTCACTTTCTAACAATACCCTGACAACCTTCTTGGCATCTCCGGCCACAAAGGCTTCTAAAATGTCGCTGAACTCTTCTAATTGAGATTCGGTCAGGGTCCCCACCATCCCGAAATCTAAAGGGGCAATCACATTTCCGTCTAAGATTAAGATGTTTCCGGGGTGGGGGTCCGCATGGAAGAACCCAAAGTCAAAAATCTGCTTGCAGACCAGCTCTGCGCCTCGCTGGGCTATCACTCTTGGATTCAGCCCTTTAAGTTTGAGTGCGGCCGAATCAGAAACTTTAGTGCCGTGAATAAATTGGGTGGTCAAAACCAAAGGTGTGGTTAATTCCCAATAAACTTTCGGTATGACTACTTCCGGGCAATCAGCAAAATTCGACCGGAAAATCTCTATATTTTGCCCCTCGTTGACAAAATCTAACTCTTGACGGGTAGTCTTAGCCAATTCATCCACCAAACCCTGGGGGTCATACTGTCGGCTTTCAGGTATATGACGTACCGCTAAGTCAGCCAAGACCCGCAGTATCTGCATATCTGCATCAATGATTCTCTTTATTCCGGGACGCTGGACTTTGACCGCCACTTCGCTTCCGTCTTTAAGCCTGGCTTTGTGAACTTGCGCCAGGGAGGCTGAGGCAATCGCTTTCTGGCTGAATTCTGAGAAGAGTTCGGAGATGGGTTGGCCTAATTCTCTCTCCAGAATCTGCTGAGCCTCCTGGAATGGAAATGGCGCTACCTGGTCCTGCAGTTTAGAAAGCTCAAAGACCAAATCCGGTGGAATCAGGAAGGGACGAGTGGAAAGAACCTGCCCTAGCTTGATGAAGGTTGGCCCCAGCTCTTCTAAGGCCAGCCTGATTCGATGAGCATAATTTAATCTGGTAATCTCCGGCTCCTTGCGGAGAAATAACCTGCGGATACGGTAATAAAGAGTCGCCGCTCCGGCCCGGTCTAAAAATTCACCGAAGCCGTATTTGATTAATACTGCGCTGATCTGGCGAAATCTGCCGAAGTGCCTGAGCCTTTGAAATCTTTTGCCGAAGGGCATCTTATAACTTGAGCCTGACTGAAATTACAATAGGCTTTAGTAAAACAAAAGGCAAGCAAAATAAAAAGCCCCGGCGCTTCCGCCGAGGCTCGCTAAAAAGCGGCCCCAACCTAAGCCAGGGGCTTTACTTTCTGGTTAAGCGTCAGTCCGCTTTAACCACATTGGAGGCCTGCGGACCTTTGGGCCCTGCGTTGATTTCAAATCTGACTCTCTGACCTTCTCTTAAGGTCTTGAATCCCTTGTCTGAAATCGAGCTGTAGTGCACAAAAACGTCCTGCCCACCGCCGTCCGGCTCGATGAAACCAAAACCTTTGGTCTCATTAAACCATTTGACTTTCCCTTCTGGCAAACTGCTTTCACCACCTTTCACTGCTATTTAAGGTTAATAATAAACCCACCGCCCTCACGAACGGTGGGAGTGAATCCAAACTTCAGTCTCTCTTAAGCGTAAAACCAGACAACTTTTAATACCTTGAGTACCTTATTACTCAATATAATCTAAAGCTCCAGCTGGCTTTGTCAAGTGAAATCTTGATATCGAGTCTAAGTTTCTTTTAGCCGGTCTGCAAACCGCTTCACACTCTTATTATCGGCAAATGGCACCAACAGATTTAATTTGCAGGCGGGGTTTTCCTGCCCGGCCAAATGGAAGGGTCATTGCAAGTCCCGCCTTCGGCTCTGAGGTCTCGACCCTGAGCTCGACCCGAAGGGCTCAGGCTCGAAGAGAGCGAAGTCGAAGGGCGTGGCAATCTGCCTTGTCCCCTCTCCTAAAGGAGAGGGCTAGGGTTAGTTTTTGTAGCGCCCTGGCTTGGCCAGGGCGAACCAAAACGTCCGAGTCAAGCCCGCTTAAGGCGAGGTTCGCCACAGGCGACTCGGACGCTACAAAAAAATGAGGGTGGTATTGTTTACTTCTCAGCTCGAAAAACTACTTCCCCCTCCACAATCGTAAACAACACTTTCCCCCTCAACTTCCACCCTCCAAACGGTGAATTCCTCGACTTAGATTTAAATTTGGAAACATCCACAGCCCAGCTTGTCTCCGGGGCAATGATGGTAATGTCTGCCGGCATTCCTCCCTTGATTCTGCCGGCATTCAATTTGAGAATCTTGGCGGGATTTACCGTCAGCTTGGCAATCGCCTGACTCCAGGTCAGAATTCCTTTATCAATCAATTCTGTGACAACTAAACCCAGGGCGGTCTCCAGCCCCAAAATCCCGAAGGGCGCCTGGTCAAATTCCACTTCTTTCTCCTCTGACGAATGCGGGGCATGGTCAGTGGCAATGCAGTCAATCGTCCCATCTCTTAATCCCTCTTTGAGCGCTTCCACATCTGCTCTGGCGCGCAAAGGAGGCTTCATCTTGTAATTCGTATCGAATGTCCTAATCACCTCATCTGTTAAAGTGAAATGATGGGGAGTCACTTCACTGGTAACCGCAATATTTTTTTTCTTGGCTTCCCTTATCAATTCAACCGAGCCGGCCGTGGAGACATGCGCAATATGCACTCTGGCACCGGTATATTCTGCCAATTTAATGTCCCGGTAAACCATCAATTCTTCAGAGGCAGCCGGAATCCCAGGCAAACCCAAAGTCGTGGAGACAAAACTTTCATTCATCACCCCGTTTTGGGAAAGACACAGGTCCTCGCAGTGGTCTATAATCGGAACATCAAACATCTTGGAGTATTCCATGGCCCGGCGCATCACTTCTGAGCTCATGACCGGATACCCGTCATCTGTAAATGCCACCGCACCGGCAGTGAACATATCCCCCAGCTCTGCCAATTCTTTTCCTTCCCGTTTTTTGGTTACCGCGCCTATGGGAAAGACTCTACACCTGGCCGACTGGGCTCTCTCTAAGACAAATTTTATCTTCTCCTGGCTATCCAAAGGCGGGTCAGTATTCGGCATGCAGCAGATAGTTGTGAATCCACCTGCCACTGCCGCCTCTGAGCCGGAGAGAATGGTCTCTTCATCCTCCCTTCCGGGCTCGCGTAAATGCACGTGCATGTCTATCAAGCCCGGTACCGCTAATTTCCCTCTGGCATCGATGATTTCCCCCCAGCTTGATTTCAATTTTTTGCCTGATAAAAGTCGCTTGGTCTCTATTTTTTGAATCTGTCCGGCTTGAAGGTAGACATCGGCCATCTCCTCCAGACCACTGGCCGGGTCGATGACCTTGCCTCCGGCAATGATGAGATTTTCGGCTTGAGACTTTTTGGGTACCGGCTTTTTTCTAACCGCTCTCTTCAAATTTGCCTTCTCCGCCCCTGAGCAGATACAAAACCGCCATCCTGACCGCCACCCCGTTGGTCACCTGGTCTAAGATGACCGAGTACGGCCCATCTGCCACTTCATCCGAGATTTCCACTCCCCGGTTGATTGGCCCCGGATGCATGATGGTAAAATTCTTGTTCAAAAGTTTCAATCTCTCTTTAGTAATACCGAAGAGCTGACTGTATTCACGCAATGAGGGAAAGTAATTGCTCTGCAGCCTCTCCTGTTGAATTCTCAAAGCCATGACCACGTCCGTCCCGTTTAAGGCTTCGTCTAAATTGTAAGAGGCCTCCACTCCCATCTTTTCCACTTCCCAGGGCAAAAGTGTGGTCGGCCCGCAAATAGCCACTTCAGCCCCCATAGTCTTTAATCCCCAGATATTAGAGCGCGCCACCCGGGAATGGCTGATGTCACCGACTATTACAACTCTTAAGTCTTTGAGCTTTCCATATTTCTTGCGCAGGGTGTACATGTCCAAAAGCGCCTGAGTAGGATGTTCATGCGCGCCATCTCCGGCATTAATGACCGAGGCGTCTAAAAAACGAGTCAGAAAATGCGGCGCCCCGGCTGAGCGGTGGCGGATTACCACCATGTCAATCTTCATGGCGGCTAAATTGCGCACCGTATCTTTTAAGGTCTCCCCCTTTTTGACGCTGGAAGCATCGGTGGAGAAATTCACGCTGTCGGCTGAAAGTCTTTTTTCCGCCAGCTCAAAGGAAATGCGGGTTCGGGTGGAGGCTTCGTAGAATAAGTTAACCACCGTGACTGCCCTCAGCGTAGGCACCTTCTTAATCGGCCTTTCCAAAACCTCCCTAAAAGTTTCAGCCGTATCTAAGATGAGAGTAATCTCCTCCTTGCTCATTCCCTCTAAGCCTAAAAGATGCTTACTTCTTAAGGGCATGCCTTACCTTATTCTTGGTTACTACAGCAACCGAATCTTCTCCATCCACCTCGACCAGCTTAACTACTACTTCTTCTCTCAGAGTTGTGGTTAGATTTTTGCCTACATAGTCAGCTCTAATAGGCAATTCCCGGTTCCCCCGGTCAATCAGCACTGCTAACTGAATCGCTTTGGGCCTTCCAAAATCAATAATCTCATCCAAAGCGGCCCTGATAGTTCTGCCCGTAAAGAGCACATCATCGACCAGAACCATTACTTTATCCACCACATCAAACATCAGTTCAGTTTTTTGAATCACCGGCTGCTCCAATTTGGTCTGGATGTCGTCCCGATAAAGAGTGATGTCCAGATATCCCACCGGAACTTTGCTTTTTTCGATTTCTTCAATCAGCTTACTCAACCTCTCTGCCAGATAAGCCCCTCTTGAGCGAATCCCTACCAGAGCCAAATTTTTCGCACTCCCGTTTCTCTCCAAGATTTCATGAGCAATCCTGGCCAAGGCCCGCCCGATCGCCTTTTGGTCTAAGATGACTGAACCGGATTTAGGCATTCCCGCTCCTAAAAAAATAGCCTCCCTCATTCCGAGAGAGGCTCTTCGCTTTCAGACTTACCCTCATATTCAATCTAAAGTCATCGCCAATTTATCCCGGCATATATTTCTGTCAAGCGAAATTATCCTTTATAACAAACGTTCAAATCTTTAGCCGCTTTCGCTTCGTCCAGTCTGCCCACCGGCATAGAGTGCGGCGCTGAATGAACCAGCTCCGGGTCAGTATCCACTTCATTGGCGATTTTAATCATGGCCTCTATAAAGTCGTCTAAACTCTCCTTGCTCTCCGATTCGGTCGGCTCAATCATCAAAGCTTCAGGTACAATTAAGGGGAAATAGACCGTAGGAGCATGTACGCCATGGTCTAAAAGTCTTTTGGCAATATCGGCCGTTCTTACCCCTTTAGCCTTCTGCTTCAAACCGGTTAAAATCACTTCATGTTTGCAGGTGCGGTCATAGGCCACCGTGTAGTACTCTTTCAGACTGGCCAAAAGATAGTTGGCATTGATGACCGCATTCTCAGATATATCTTTCAAACCCTCCGGCCCGCTCTGCCGGATATAAGTGTAGGCACGCACAAACATTCCGAAGTTGCCATAAAAAGAATGCAGCTTACCAATCGAGTTCTTTTTTCTCCGGTCGAAGTAATAAGTCTCCTCTCCGGCTTTATTGACTTTCTTTTCCACCTGGGGAACCGGTAAGAAGTCGGAAAGAAACTTCTTCACTCCAATCGGCCCGGCGCCAGGCCCCCCGCCGCCATGGGGCGTGGAAAAAGTCTTGTGCAGGTTAAAATGAACTATGTCGAAGCCCATGTCCCCCGCTCGTGTGATTCCCAAAAGCGCATTCAGATTAGCGCCGTCCATGTAGAGAATCGCTCCGGCGTCATGAATTATTCTGGCTATCTCAGAGACGTTGGTTTCAAACAGCCCCAGGGTATTGGGATTGGTAACCATGAAGGCTGCGGTCTGATTATCCGCCAATTTCCTTAATTCCTCGACGTCAACTAACCCGTTGGCGCATGATTTCACCTGCACGGTCTGATAGCCGCAGGTGGCTACTGAAGCCGGATTAGTTCCATGGGCAGAGTCCGGGATGATTACTTTGTTGCGATGGCTTTGCTTATTCTTCTCATGGTAAGCCTTGGTAATCAAGAGCCCAGTCATCTCCCCTTGAGCGCCTGCAGCCGGCTGGAGAGTGACTTCATCCGCTCCCCCTATTTCTGCTAAGTAATTCCTGAGCTCATACATCAGCTTCAATGCACCCTGGATAGTTTCCTCCGGCTGAAAAGGATGAATCTCAGCCCAGCCCGGAAACCGGGCCACTAACTCATTCACCTTGGGGTTATACTTCATGGTGCAGGAGCCTAAAGGATAAATTCCTTTATCGATATGGTAGTTCAAAGTGGAAATTCTTACGAAGTGCCGCACCGCATCATTTTCGCTTACTTCCGGAAGCCTGTTTTCTTTCTGTCTCAATAATCTCGACGGAATTAGTTCGGCAATCTTCTTTTCCGGGACATCACTCTCCGGCAGAGAATATCCTGTTCTCCCCGGCGACGAATATTCAAATATCAATCTTTCGCTCATCTTATTTCCTATTTTTTCAGACCGTTACTTCACCCTTGCTTTCACTTTTAACTTTGGAAACTGGCTGACTCTGGGTTTTAAAAAATGAAACCAGCCCATCGATCTCAGCTTTGGAGCGCTTTTCAGTCACCGCCACCAAGAGACAGCCGTCCAGACCCATTTTGAACTGGCTCAAATCCACCCCGGCCAAGAGATTTTGCTTCAGCCCGGCTTTGATGACTTTCTTGGGAGCAACAGGACTCTCCAGCACAAATTCTGTGAAAAACGGCGCGCTGAATTTTCTCTTGAATCCAGTTTCTGACTCAATCTTCTCTAAAGTACAATGAGCTTTCTGCAGGCAGAGTTCCGCGACCTTTTTAATTCCTTGCTTACCCAAGAGCGACAGATACACAGTCGCCGCCAGAGCCATCAACCCCTGATTGGTACAGATGTTAGAAGTGGCTTTCTCTCTGCGAATGTGTTGCTCTCTTGTCTGCAGGGTCATCACAAAGCCCCGCTGCCCCCGATTGTCTGTGGTAACTCCAATCAACCTCCCTGGCAGCCTTCTCAAATATTCCCTCTTGCAGGCAAAATACCCTAAATAAGGTCCGCCGAAGCTCATCCGGTTGCCCAAGGATTGCCCCTCTCCGACTACGATGTCGGCGTTGTACTCCCCAGGGGTCTTCAAAATCCCCAGAGAAATCGGGTCGCACACCATAACCAAAAGGGCGCCTGAAGAGTGAGTTAGTTTCTCAATCTCCTCAATGTCCTCTTCTAAGACTCCGAAGAAATTCGGATTCTGAATCACCACCGCCGCGGTCTGGTCATCAATCTTTTCTTTAACCGCTGAAGCCCTGATTTGGCCGTCAATGTGAGCTACCTCGACTAACTTCAGTCCCTGGCCACTGACATAAGTTTTCAAAACTCTTTTGTATAACGGATGCAGATTTTCTGGAATCAAGATTCTGTTTTTCTCGGTGTGGTAGTGAGCGAGCAAACACGCCTCACCCAAGGCAGAGCCGCCATCATAGAGTGAGGCATTAGCCAATTCCATCTCAGTCAGCTGGCAGATTAAGGATTGAAATTCATAGATTGACTGCAGAGTACCTTGAGACGCCTCAGCCTGATAGGGAGTATAAGCAGTGTAGAATTCAGACCGGGAGATAATCTGATCAACTACCGCCGGAATAAAATGGTCATAACTCCCCGCGCCTAAGAAGTTGACATACTCAAGAGACGATTTATTCTGCTCCGAAAGCTCTCTCATCAAGTTAGTAACTTCCAGTTCTGAAAGAGCGGAAGGCAGATTCAAAGGTTTTTTCAGTCTTAACTCTTCCGGAATATCCTTCAACAGCTCCTCAAAAGAGCCCACCCCGATTCGCTCCAACATCTGTCTGCGATTCTCGTCAGTATTAGCTACATAAGGCATAGAATTCTCCTACTTATTCAGCAGCTCTTTGTATTTTTCCGGAGTCAAAAGATTATTCGCCTCAGCCGGATTGGAAACTTTAACTTTGATAATCCACCCCGCACCGTAGGGGTCTTTGTTGATAATCCCCGCCTCGGTCTCCAATTTCGAGTTAATCTCGGCCACCTCACCTGATACGGGAGAAAAAAGCTCCGAGACAGCCTTGACCGCCTCGATGACCCCGAAAGGCTGCATCTGGGTAACTTTAGCGCCGACCTTGGGCATCTCCACGAAGACCACATCCCCCAATTCCCCCTGGGCGTAGTCGGTGATGCCGATAGTGGCGATGTTGCTTTCTAATTTGACCCATTCGTGTTCTTTGGTGTATTTGAGTGTGTCTGGTACCAGCAAATGCGTTCTCCTTTTTATGGTGAGTCTATCGAACCATTATGGTGAGTTTATTTATGGTGAGTGTATCGAACCATTTATGGTGAGCTAGTCGAATCATCTTTGTGAAAAACGTAACTAAGTTACGAATCCAAGTTAAAAAGACAAGCAGATTTTTGGAAGACATTATGGGTTTGGACTTGACGGAAATCAAGTCGATTTTGTTTGACAAAGCAGTAGAAAAAGATTTGATTAGGAGTGCCAGCAGTAGCCCACCTTGCCCTCAAGGTGGGATGAGCTACCCAGGTTCTTGTTCTATCAGGAACTACACCTGGCTGTGGTAGGAGTATCAGGGCTAAGTACTGTGATAACTGAAAATCTTGATTTTGGCGAAGAATTGTTTAGAATATGATAAGAGGGCAAGTAGGAAAGATTAACAAAATAAAGCGGAGTTAATTTATGGCTACACAAAATTACAAAAATTACTTCGATGAACTGGATTCCATAATTCTATTATTTGAAGCTTTACAGAATGAATGTTCAGCCAAAGGTTATCCAATTGAATCTGTTAGTGCCATTGAACAAGTAATCAGTAAAGTTCTGATGAAAATTTACAAGAGTATTATCGCTTTAAGACTTCTTTGTAAAGAAGGATTTACAGAGGATAGTCAACCAATCGTGAGGAATGTGCTTGAATCGACTATAATTTGTAGTTGGTTAGCTTTGGACAACGATCCGATTAAGCTACGGCAATTGCAGAAGAAAGAAGACATTTCGGCTCATGAAAGGGTGGTCAAGTATAAACTTCTTCTTGAGGAGAAACAAAAGCTGAACCCTAATGAAGTGACTAAAAGAGAGTTAGAGAATGCGCTTGAATGGTTAAGCCGATACAAAGCTGATTCAGAAGTGCCTAATTGCCCAGAACTCTATGAGATGGCAAGAATTATTGATTCATCAAAAAAGTTATATAGTAATAAGATGAGAATGTTACATACGATTATGTATTGGCTTCCCACACTATATGTCCACTTCAGTTTTGAATCATTAGGGAACTTTCATTGGGAAGAAGAAAATCTCACTAGTTTTGTAGCTGCTCCTAATTTTGACTCAGTGCCAGAAATAATTTTACATATATGTCGTATTTCTATTCTATTCTCAGAAATCTTTAATAAAACTTTTAAGTTAGGGTTAGAACAAAGGATTGAAGATGAGAATGTTAAACTTAAGCATTTAGCCAAAAACTATATAGAAAACAATATAAAATCAGAATCAATGTAACGGCTCCTGTTTGTAGGCCCACTTTTCCCTCAAGGTGGGATACTCTAACCCAGGTCGAGGGTTCGACAGCGGCTCACCCTGAAAGACAACCTGGGTCTACGGACTATTTACTTACAGCCGCTGCTTCCTTTTCTTCTTTCCCCATCCCCACCCTTTCCCCGAACCCGGTATCATACTTCCCGCTCAAAAAATCCGGATG
>Ga0073934_10012057_pt1 | contig 10284 bp, 9 predicted proteins | sample LarsenN4metaG_FD_76834 | JGI IMG/M metagenome (GOLD analysis project Ga0073934, IMG submission 76834) | Hot spring sediment bacterial and archeal communities from British Columbia, Canada, to study Microbial Dark Matter (Phase II) - Larsen... ... | reverse complement strand
GCGAGCAGGATCCCAGTGGTCCGCGTCGTAAGGCTCCGACGTAACGTTACCGACAGCCACCACGCCCTTCGGCTCTTCACCGATGCGGATAAGCCACGCAGTGTCACCCTGCTTCACGTTGCCGTTGCTGCAGGACCACCGCTGCACCACGCTGCTTCCTGCGCGCGTACGAGCCTTGTCGGCAGCCAGTGTTTTCCACGCGTAACGGCCGGGGTTCCACGCGAACAGCCACTCATGCCGCTCCGGGTTCTGCCAGGTGTCAGCCAATTCGGCATAGAAATCGAGGCGATCGGTACCGCGCTGCGCTTCCAGGCGACGGCGAATCGCCAGCAAACGCTCATCCCGCTGCCGGTCCGTCAGGGCCCTGGCCTCCGGCTCGCGCAGGCCGTCCAGCGCGGCAACGATGCGTACCTTGTCGCTGGCAATGCAGATGCGCTCGAAAATATCCGGGAAGCACAGAAAGCGCAGGATGTGCCGGAACTGGCGGTTTCCCTGCTGCGGTACCGTCGCGAGCCAGTCCGAAAAGCGCCACGGATCAGCGAGCGTATGGGCACGCTCCTCGTCACTCAGCCGCTTGAACGCCGTGACGATCTCGATCAGGTACACCAACTCGCGCCAACGCTGCGTGTTGTAGGCCGTGCCTGTGTTGGCAACACCGCGCAGCACGTCATCGGTGAGCAGGGCGTGATCGGCAGGCAATGCGTCCCCTGACCATCCCCAGACTCGCTGAATGTTTTCACGCTTGGTGGCGGGGCGAATGTTGGTCTGCATCAGCAACAGCAGCCACAACATTTCCGCCATCAGTTGCCGTGCCGGTGCGTCCGCCGCGCGCAACTGGTTCTGGAGGATGTCAAAGAAGCCCTCCTCGCCTTCCAGCAGGTTGTCCACGAAGGCCTTGCGCACGGCGGCGACATTGGCGGGTGTCCAGAGCGCCGCAGACGAGAAGAGCGAGCCGTCCCGGGCCAGGCAGTCCTGCCGCCAGCGCTGGGCGGCGTCCAGCAGGGCACTGAGATCGCCGTGCGGGCTGTAGCGGGACATCGGTGTCCTCCTGGTGAATTCTTGTTCTGGTCGCGGGCCCGGACGTGGTCTTCATGCCCACCCGGCCTGCGCGGCCTACGACTTTAGGGTGGCCGTGCGAGATTGCCTACAACCTGCGACGGATGCTGTCGTAGCGCCGCGCCGGCCTCTTCCGGCAGACACCCGCCATTCGCTCGCTGACTCTGCGGCCTTGTCTTCCTGACGTCAGCCCGACTCACTTAAGACGCTATCCACAGGAGTCAGCCCGCCACGCATATACCCCTTGCTCGCACTCGCGGCGGAGAATATAAAAAGGCTTCTATCTATATTTATAGTCTATTAATAGGCCATGAAGACCCGTCAGCAAGCCGCCCTGCCCCCTGAGCAACTGGCCGAGGTCACCCGCCTCGCCAACGCGTTGGTGCGCCTGCGCCACGCCCGCCGCGTCACGCAATCGGACGCCGCCCTGCGCGCCGGCCTCTCGCTGGGCACCGCCAAGCGCCTGGAGAAAGGTGACCCCGGCGTCGCCATCGGCGGCTTGCTGCGCTACCTGAATGCCATTGCGCCGGGGCTCTCGCTGGAGCGCCTGCTCGCCGGAGATGACCCGTCACTCGCCGCGCTGGAAATCCGTGAACGTGGCCAACGTGTGCGCCGCCTCACCGCAACTGAACGCGACGAGCTGGATTTCTGATGGCTGCGCGCAATCAACCGGCCTCAAGCCCGCTGTTCGTGTTCGCGCATCTGGGCGGCAACTTCGTGCCGGCCGGCCGGCTGGAACTCGTCGAACAGGGCTCGCAGTTGCTGGCGTCGTCGTTTGCTTACGGGCGGCGTTATCTGGAACGCACGAACGCGCTGGAAATTGATCCGGTGTCCTTGCCGTTGCAGGAACGCGATGCGGTGCGTGACCGTCTGCTGCAGCCGGTGAACGGTTTGACGTTCTTCGGTGGCATTCGCGATGCCGCACCGGATGCCTGGGGCCGTCGCGTCATCGAATCGCGCTTGCGCGCACCGGCGAACAGTTTGCCGGAATCAACCTATCTGCTCGAAGCGGGCAACGAACGCACCGGTGCGCTGGATATCCGCCGCGCGCTGGATGCGCCGGCGACCGCCGCCGCCTTGCCGGTGCCGCTGGACTATTTGCTGGATGCTGCCGCGCGCATTGAAGAAGGTCTGCCGGTGCCCGCACATCTGGCGGCCATTTTCGATGCCGGCAGCAGCCTCGGCGGCATGCGGCCCAAGGCTAACGTGCGGCATCCCGCAGACAGCGGCGCCAAAGGCGACGTGCAAGCCCATGTGGAGAGTCGGCCGCCCGGTGAGTACTCCTCGCTCTGGCTCGCCAAATTCCCCAGCGTGAGCGACCGGCAACTGGATGTGCCTTTGCTCGAATACGCCACGCTGCGTCTCGCCGCGCTTGCCGGCTTGCGCGTGCCGGAACTGCGTTGCGTCCAGGCCGGCGGGAAGAATGTACTGCTGGTGCAACGATTTGATCGCCGCCGCGATGCAGGCTGCGCTTTCGAAAAACGCCTGCACGTGGTTAGCGCACTCACGTTGCTGGCATGCCACGAACAGGAATCACCCACGAAAAGTTACATGGATATCGCCGACGGCCTGCGCCGCTACGCGGTGACCGCCACACTGAAAGAAGACCTGCACGAACTGTACGCACGCATGCTGTTCAATATTCTTGTGGGCAACGACGACGACCATCTGCGCAATCACGCGCTGTTGCGGGAAGAGGCCGGCTGGCGCCTCAGCCCGCTCTATGACGTGCTGCCGAGGCCTGCGCTCGCAACAGAGCGCTTTCAGCATCTCGGCGTGGGGCCGCAGGGGCGGCTTGCCACCCTCGACAACGCCTTTGAGGCGCGCGAGCGTTTCGGGCTTACCGCGAACAACGCGTTGAGCATCATCGAGCGTGTTTGGCGTGCGGTTAGCGAGTGGCGCGTGCATTTTTCCGAAGCCGGCGTGCCGGCCGCGCAAATCGGTCTGGTTGCCCCGGCCTTCAGAAGGCTCGAGGAGATCGCCAGCAGCGAATTACGACACCGGTTCTAGTTATATCGCGTCCGCCACATCGGCAATCGGCACACGAATGCCCTCCTGCAACGCCGGCAGGTTTTCGATATCCATGCTGCCCTCCGCCCAGCGTTTGATCCGGCACGGCAGGTGTACGTCAGCCACGGCGTTCGCGTTGTTCAGCAATTCGCCTACCTTGTTGAGAACGGCACGGAGCGCTACAAGGACAGCCAGCGCCTGTGGCTATACCGGAATTACCCCGATCGCACCGACAATCTGCCTGCGTCGCCGTGGTCCTGGAATCCAGCCTCGTGATCAAGACCGTGATGCATCACTGCTCGCCGGAGGAACCCGCATGAAAGTCACCTACTTCGAAAAGGACGACACACTCGTCATCCGTTTCTGCGAGAAGCCGGTTGTGCGCGAGTCTTCACGCGACTGGCACACGCACATCAGTTATTCCGCCGAAGGCGAAATGGTCGAGATCGTCGTGCTGGAGGCAAAGAAGCATGTCAGCGACCCGAAGAATCTCGAGTTCGTGATCGCGGCGGCCTGACGCTTCCGCACAGCGACACCAGACACCCGGCGCAATGCAACCCCCGGAACCACCCATGAACCCCGTCACCCTGTCCCCGAAGTTCCGGGTCACCATCCCGCGCGAGGTGCGCGAAAAGCTCAACCTCGTGCCCGGCCGAAAGGTGCAGGTCATCGCACCGGACAACCGCATCGAGCTGATCCCCGTGCGACCGATGAAATCCATGAAGGGATTCCTGAAGGGCATCGACACCGAAGTCCCGCGCGAGGATGACCGCACGTGACACCCAACGTGGCGAAGGCGATGCGCTGCAGGCCGTGGCGCTACTGCAGCAGGGCCGCATCGTTGAACTGGACGGCACGCTGGCGCTGTCCGCCGCGTGGATCTCCGTCGAGCTGAAACTGCCGATGGCGAACAGCCTGATGCTCGCCGCCGCGCGCGCACGGCGCGCTGCTGTGGACGCAGGGTGTGGATTTTGCAGCGGTGCCGGGGGTGAAGTACCGGGCGAAGGCGCGATCGGTCTGAACCGCCTTTCCCCACCGTACCGCCCCGCCCTACTTCGCCCCGCGCAACTCCGCCTCGCCGCGCGTCATCGACTGGGTGCCCAGGTAGTTGCCGTTCTGGTCGTAACTGCGCACGTTCACGGACGCCGACGGCACCGGCGCACGCGACGCGGCACTCGCGGCGGCACGGCGCTCGCGCTCTTCCTCCGCGTACCGCTCCATGCGCAACCGTTGCAGGTCCTGCTGTGCGCTGCAGTACGGGCTGCCGGCACGGCAGAGGCGGCGCAGGTTGTCGTCGTTCAGGACGGCGAATCGTGCGGCGTACTCTTCGAGGTATTCGTCGCCGAGCCGCGCACTCAGGGCTTCCATTTCAGGACTGCCGCCGGTAGTCGCCGTAAGCCCGGGACGAAAGGTTTTCACACCCAGGTTCCAGCGTTGCTCCAGCTCGGCACGCTCGCGGGCCACGGCCTGCCGCGCATAGAACTCGGCGTTGCGGCGGTCCAGGTCCGCTTTCTGTCGCGCGAGTTCCTCGGCACCGTACAGGTCGCCGAGGCGGTTGTGCGTTTCTGCATAGTGCTGCACCCAGGCGCGCTGGCCTTCGGTGAGGCCGCACTTCATGCCGAGCGGGTCCGGTTGGTCGCACCGCTTCCATGACTTCAGCAGCCGGGCATACAACGTGCCCTGCGCCGCGTCATCGGCGGGCATTCCCTCGACCGAGACGATCTCGAAAGGCGGCTTGCCGCCCTTGTCGGCGTAGTGCGTGGCGAGGAACTCCAGCGCATGCGTGGCCGAACGGCTGGCCTGCTTGCTCTTCTTGAACGCGTCGCTGATTTTCACCGTGAAGCCGCAGTCCGCGATGTAGGTGCGCGCGGTGTAGGTGTCGTAGCCCTGCGTGACGTACTGGTACTGCGCGAGGCACTGCGACAGCCCCGCGCGTGCCTCGCGGCTGCGTTCCGGGCCGTGCATATGCCAGATCAACGCGGTCCAGTGCCCGACCAGCGCGTAGGCGAGGTATTCGGCGTAGTTGTCTTCGTCCGGGTGCGCGACGTCGATGCGGAACGGCGCATCCACGCCCCAGCCGAGGCCCATGCCGGCGCCGGCCATGGCGTAGCGCGCGGCGATCATCGCTTCCTCATCGCCGGTCTCGCCCAGTTCGATCAGGCGCAACAGCGTGGCCTGCTGCCGGGGCGGCTTGCTGGTCCCGCGCGCGGCGTACCAGGTGAGCCATTTGGCATCGGCGGATTCGCGGTACAACTTGATCAGCGCGCGCACTTCCTGGCGTTCGTCCTTCGTCAGTTCGCGCGGCTTCATCTTCGGCCGGTACTGCTCGAACAGTTCGCGCGCCTGCCAGAGCGGCGGGTCGGATCCGGCGGCGGCGGCCGGCACGGCGTTCATCAGGCCACAGACGCTGGCCAGCAGGGCAACCACGGCCAGGCGGCCGGCTTTCTGCAACGGAACATGCATCGGGGATCCCCGGTTCAGTGAGGGCAGGACGGTTTATACCGGATCCGCGGCGTGCCCATCCCGGCGCCACCGCGTTCCCTGTGCCGGCCCGACCTCCGGCCCCACCCGCAACCCGTGCCGCCGCAAGCGCGGTATGTCCATGTCGAGCCAGCGTTCGCCGCCGAGCAGGCGCAGTTGCGCGCGCACCGCCTGTTGTTCAGCGGCGCTCATGCGCCGGTAGGCATCCTGCGCGCGCTGCACCATCCACAGCATGTAGGGCAGGCGCGCACCGGTGAACGTGGACTCGCCCAGCGGCCAGCTGGCCTGGCCCATGCCGCGCGGCAACATCGCACCCGGTTTCAGCGACGGCAGCGCCGCCTGCACGGCGGCGAGCGTGGCCTCGAGTTGCGGCGTGAACTCGCGGAACAGGGCCTGCAGCAGCGGCAGCAACGTCGCGGGCAGCGCGTCCTCGGCAAGCAGTTCGCCGGCAGGCGGCGGCTCCATGCGCTGCATGCGCTCGATCCACGCCGCCAGGTGACGGCGCGGCGCGATCAGTTCGCGCTTCGACCAGGGATCGCGCCCGAGGTGCGCGTACAGCGGGCCGATGAGGCTGAAGTCGCCGAGCGTCGGGCGTCCGCCGAGCAGGAAATCGTGTTCGCGGAAATGCGCGTCGAGTGCATCGAGCGTGGTCTTCAGCCAGGCATCGAGCACCGCGGCCTGTGCCGGCACCACGCCGAGTCCCGGCAGGTGGTTGCGCATTTCGCGCACGGCCCATTGCGCGGCGGCGCGCTGCACGAACGCGGGCGCGCCCGGCAGCATGCCGCGGCCGGCGTCCTGCTCGAACAGCGCCAGGTTCTCCGCGTGGCTCCAGCGGGTGTGCATGGCGAACGGAATCCAGAATTCGTCGCCCCAGCATTCGAGCACGTACGAGATGAACCGCTGCACGGGCGTCGCCGGCAACACCGGCGGCGCCGGAAAGCGCTCCTCGAGGCGGTCGATGATGACGCTGGTGTCCTGCAGCCACTCGCCTTCGGGCGTGACCACCACCGGCATGACCACGGCCCCGGTGCGGCGGCGGATGCGCAGGGTGAGCGTCACGGCATCCACCGGCTGCTCCACAAACGGGATGCCCTTGTAGCGCAGGTAGCTGCGCGTCTTGCCGGTGAAATAGGAGAGTTCCCAGCCATACAGGGTGAACTGCGTCGCCATCGGCGGCCTCTTGCGGGCAGGTAATGTATCGGTCGCTACAAAATAGGTGCATGCGCCGGGGGCGTCAACGCGCAACGCGGAGGCGGCGCAACGGTGGCGGCAGCGCTATCGCCGCCGCGAAAGCGTACACAACCCGCTCATCCCCGGGCCATGCCGCGGCGCCGGCACCGCGCGCGTCCTGGCGCATAATCGCGGCGTCCCCGTTGCCCTCGAAAGGAGTCGCCGCGATGCCCTGTCTCTTGCGCAACCTGCCGGCGCTGCTGTTGATGTTCTGCTTCGCCGCATCCGCCGCCGTGGCCGACGGCGATGACCCGAAGCAGACCTGGGGGTTCATCGATCCGGCGGGCACCCTGGTCATTCCCGCCGGCTGGGACAACGCCGAGCCCTTCTCGGAAGGCCTGGCACTGGTCAAGCGGAACAAGCAGTTCTTCTTCATCGATGCGAGCGGCGCCGTTGTCATCACGATCGATCCGAAGGATTCCGCGCACGCCTTTCACAGCGGGCGGGCACGCGTCTACAAGAGCGGTACCGGATACGGCTACATCGACCGGCGCGGCGCCTGGGTGATCCGGCCGGCATTCTCCGACGCCACCGATTTCTCCGACGGCGTTGCCGTCGTGGACAGGAACCGCCTGATCGACATCAGCGGTCGTCCGCTGCCCATGCCGGCCGAAGCCTACGAAATCCTCGGATTCTCCGAGGGACTGGCTGCGTTCCGCGCCAAGGAGGGCGGCAAGTTCGGCTACCTGGATCTCGCCGGGAACATCGTCATCAAGCCGCAGTTCCACGACGCGAAGCCGTTCCGCTTCGGTCGCGCACTGGTCTACCGCAGCAAGGGCGACGACAACGGCTACTGGATCGACCGCCAGGGCAAGCGCGTCGTGGAGCCAGACTGCAACGGTTGCCGCTGGGATTTCCGCAACCCCATGGGCGACAACGGCTGGGTAACCGACACCTGGGGCTTCTACGACGCCAACGCCAGGCTGGTGCTCAAGCGTGGGGACTTCACCGTGCCTGACGCAACGCCGTTGTGGTACCAGGCCGACGCGTTCTTCGAGGGGCGTGCCGGCGCGCAAGGCACCCACACGCGGCAGTGGGGCTTCATCAACGAAACCGGGGAATTCGTCGTGAAGCCGGTCTGGGACGAAGTCGGCCGCTACGCCGAAGGCCTGGCGCTTGTGCGCACGGGTCTCAGTGAGGTGATGCGCGCCGGACGCGAGGCCATCGCGGCGAGGGCCGCCGAGGCGCGTGTGGAAGAGAAGCGCGCGACGGACGCGGCGCGCGAGGCGTCAATTCCTGCGAGTGCACGCCTGCCCGACGGGCGTGTTCGCTTCGTGTGGTACGAGGCCCATGCCGCGATGAAGGCCTACGCCGACGGCGTGCGCTCCTACTACATCCGCTACGCGGTGGTCACCGCGCCGTCGGGCACCGCCGAGCGCGATGTCATCGCCGCCATCCCGATGGACGAAAAGCCCGGCGTGCAACCGCTGACGATCCTCGCGTCGCAGGGCGTCTACGTGGACACCACCGGCGTGCCCGGCAGTGATCTCCCGCGGCGACTGGGCCTGTGGAACCCGGACCAGCGCCTGTTCAAGTCGATGTTCATGATCGACAGCAAGCAGTTTGCGGAGGTTTCGCTGCCCTGAGCCGGCCGGCGCGCGCCGCGCGACCCGGCCTGCGTCAAGAAATCCACCCGCAAACGCTGGCACTGTGCTCGCGACTGCCTTGCTGTCGGAGCCGCCCATGCCGCGCACCGCTTTCATCGCCGCGTCGCTCGCCCTGCTGGCCTGTGCCCCCGTGGCCGCCGTCGCCGCGCCGCCCGGCCTTCACCTCGAGCTGTACCGCGTCAGCGTGACCGGCGGTGACGCCGACGTCACCGTCGACACCGGCGCCGCGCGCGAAAGCGTGCGCATCGATTCCGGTGCCAACAACGATTTCGGCGTGCGCCTGCTGGCCTGGGCGCCGGGCATGCCGCTCACCGGCGGCATTGATGCGGGTGGCCTGTCCACGCGCGAATCCGGCGGCCCGATGCTGGACGCCGACGTGTCCTGGTTTGCGTTCGTGGGCGGGCTGCGCGCGGTGCAACCCTGGTTCGCGCGCAACGGCCACGGGCTCAGCCCCTACGCCCTGCTCGGCCTGAGCATGGTCAATGCCAACGGCAGCGCGCGCACGCCATCACTCACCGCCCATTTCGACAGCGAGGCCGGCTTCGGCCTGAGCCCGTCGAAGCCGGGCGGCGTGGCGCCTTACCTGGCGGCGGGCGTGGTGTGGAATGCATTCGACCAGGTCGCCGTGACGCTGGACTACCGGGTGCAGCGCTTCGACGTCGATGCCGACGGATTTCTCTCGCCCGAGCGCGTGAGTTTCGATCTCGACGCCTCCGGCGTCGGCATCGGCATTGCCTTGCGCCCGTCACCGAAGCCTGCACCGTCTGCGTCGCCGTCACCGTCACCGTCACCGTCACCGGCGCCCTGACATGAAACACCTGCCCATCACACGCCGGCGGGCCTGCCTGCCGGGCACGCTGCTGTTGTCAGCGCTGACGATAGCCACCGCGCAGGCCGGCGACGCGCCGCTGCCGCCGGACCTGCGCGGCAGCATCGCGGTCTACGGGGTGCACGTCACGGATGACAACGCCACCCTGCGGCTGGAAGAACGGGACCTGCTCGCCGGCACCACGCAGGCCAGCGCATCCTTCGCTGCCGGCGTGCGCGGCAACGGCGGCGTGCGTGCGATGGCATGGCAAGCCGGCGCGCCCTGGCTCGCCGGTTTCGACATCGGGTATTTCGATGCGCGCAGCCCCAACCTGGAAATCCGCGTGCTGCCGCTTTCCGTTTTTCTCGGCGCGCGCCTGCCGCAAGGCCTGCCACCGGGCGGGCCGCTGCGCGTGCAGCCGTTTGCGCTCGCCGGCGTGTCCACCTTTGCCAGTTGGGGAAATGCCAGGGCCGGCACGCTGGCGTCGAGCTTTCGCGCCGGCCGCTCGATGCTCGCGCCCGGCGGTGACAACCTGCACGCGGCCTATTTCGCGTTCGGCGTGACGGTGCCGCTCGCGCGCGACTGGGCACTGGAAGCCGACTGGCGCGTGCAGCACTGGCAGGTGAACAGCATCGAGACCAACAGCCTGTTCCTGCCGACACGCAACCTGGTCACCGACGTCACGCTGGATGGCTCGGGTTTTGCGCTGGGCATTGCCTGGACGCCCGGCGCGTCGCCGTGACGCGCGGCGTCACGGATAGGCGAAGTACGGCATCAGGGCATCGGCAGCCACGCGGTTGAACAGGTAGAGCGTGCGATCGGCACGCGCGGGCGAAACGATCGCCGGGTACACCTGGCCACCGCGGGCCACCCAGTATTTCCCGCCCGGTGTCGCGCTGTGCCACGGTGCATCGATGCCGCGCAGCCAGCGCATGCTGTCACGCTCCGTCATCGACGCGAGGTGAAGTTGCAGCACGTCCTGGCCGGCGATGGTCTGCCGCGACCAGTCGAGATCCGGCAGCGACTCCAGCGGTGACGGCCGCGAGTCCAGCCAGCGCCGCCGCGCCTTCGCGGTTCCGCCGCTGCGGAACT
>Ga0073934_10012056_pt1 | contig 10285 bp, 7 predicted proteins | sample LarsenN4metaG_FD_76834 | JGI IMG/M metagenome (GOLD analysis project Ga0073934, IMG submission 76834) | Hot spring sediment bacterial and archeal communities from British Columbia, Canada, to study Microbial Dark Matter (Phase II) - Larsen... ... | reverse complement strand
GTTGTGATCTCCGGCCGCCCACAACTTGCCTTCTTACCAATCAATCAGAGTGCCACATCCACCCTCAAAGCCCTCTCCTCACCAATGATTCTTTCCCAGAAATTCCCGGAAGAACCTGAAAAACATAATGTTAGCCCTATCACTCCTGGCTCTTGGAGCCGTTATCAGCCTGGTCGTCCCCGCTTCAGCCCAGGCTCAGCGCGCCGGTGGCGGCGCCAAACTGACCGCGGCGGCCCAAGCGGCCTTGCTGGAGGCGCTGGCCGGACCAGACGGGGAGTATGCTGCGCGAGCCACCTACGCGGCCATTCTGGCAAAATGGAACAATGCGCAACCGTTTGCCAACATCTACGCGGCGGAGGTGAGGCACGTCGAAGCTCTCGTGCAGCAGTGCAAGAAATACGGGGTACCCGTTCCGGCCGATGAATTCATGGGGAACGTCGAGGCTCCGGCGGACCTTTGCGCCGCGGCCGAGCAGGGTGTCGCGGGAGAAATCCTCAACATCGCCATGTACGAGGGCACGCCGGAGCCCGGTGACGAGCCTGGTTTGCTCGAGGTAGTGCAACAGTATCCCAGCCTGGTGCTTGTCTTCACCAATTTGCGGGATGCGTCACTCTACAACCATCTCCCGGCTTTCCGGGCGGCAGTCGCCACGTATTGTCCGAGCCAGAACTGAGACAAACAACCGAGGGATGCCAGCCCCGCACGACCTGGCCAGCCCCTGTGGGCGCGGGAGCCTGAGTGGTTGCCGCGCCTTCTTGTCTCTGGCAAACCCACGCCCGTAGCCAAGACTCTTTTGGCTGGCCCGCCTGGATCTCCTCGAGAAGTATCACCAGAAGCTGGAAGACGCCCTTTCTTCGATTCAGGCTGGCCCGTTCCTGCAAATCGAAAACCAAACCGGCATCTTCATCGGCCTCACGATCGCGAGCGAAATGCCGCTTGTTGGTCAGCAGAAGAAGTGAGGTCAGATAAAGACTCGAGCGCTTCCCGCAGCACCCCGGCGCTCCGCCGCAGCGCTTCAGCTTCGGCGGGATTCAGCGCCAGGGGAATGGTGGCCAGCGCTCCTTGCCCGCCAACCAGGTGGGGCAACGCCAGAGTGACGTTCTCACAGCCGGCAACACCCTGGATTCGCGCGCAGATCGTCAGAATTGCCCGCTGGTCATGCAGCAGGACATCCACAATCCTCGCCACGGCGCTGCCGATGCCATAGTAGGTCGCGCCTTTTCCCGCGATAATCTGGTAAGCCGCGCGGCGCACGTTCTCGTCGATCGCCTGCCTCTGTGACGAGCTGAGAGGTTTGCCATGCACCGCCGCAAACTGGTCCAGGTCCAATCCCGCGATCGTGGCTTGGGACCACGCCAGCACTTCCGAGTCGCCGTGCTCTCCCACGACGTATCCATGCACGTGCTGCGGGTCCACATCGAAATGGCGGCCCAGCAGGGCGCGGAATCTTGCGGTGTCCAGCGTCGTGCCCGAGCCGATCACGCGCGTATGCGGGACTCCAAACCCGGCGGCAAAATCCGCCGCCAGGTGCGTCATGATGTCCACCGGGTTGGTCACCACGAGCAAGACTGCCTGCGGTGCTTCGCGCAAGACCGAGGGCACGATTTGGCGAAACACCTCCGCGTTGCGCTTGAGCAATTGCAGGCGCGTCTCACCCGGCTTTTGCGCCACTCCGCCGGCAATCACCACCACGCTCGCTCCGGCCAGGTCCCGGTACTCGCCCGCGCGGATGTTCAGCGGATGCGAGAATGGAACCGCGTGAAAGAGGTCGTTCGCTTCCGCCTCGGCGCGCGCCCGGTTCAAGTCCACGAGGACAATCTCCCGCCCCACTCCGCTCATCACCAAAGCGTAGGCGGAAGTCGAGCCCACCATTCCGCAGCCCACAATGCCGATTTTCATAGGCCTTCAATGTCCATGCGATGACTGGTTTGCGCCAGCCCGGCGACTGGTGGTTGCTGGAATCTCGCGGACTCGCCTGGAAGCTGGTGAGGTTGAGGGGGCTGCGCCGAGGAAAGGTTTGGTGCCACTTTCATCACTGGGTTACCCTCCGCGCCATGAAACCAAACGCGTTCGGGACCGTTGCCGCGGCGATCCTGGCTGTTTCAATGGTGGAAGTCTGTTCGGCGGCGGAGCAGCCCCGTTCACGCCGATCCCAGCGGGTAAAGATGGAGCAGGTGCGGGTTGCCAGCCCGGACGGACAGGTCAAGTTGACCGTCCTGCCCAACGCGGAGAGGCTCACGCTCACCGTTACGATGGGCGAGATCGCGGTGGTCGAGCCTTCGACCATTCGCCTGGAAGTGGACGGTTACGATCTTTCGTCAGGCGTCGTGTTTGGCAAGGCGGAGCCGTACGAAATCAACGAAACCTATCCGTGGCACGGGAACTTCAGCACGGCCACCAACCAGTGCCGCGGCGCGCGCATCTCGCTGGAGCATGACTTGTCCACCGTGCCCTACATTCTGGAAGTGCGCGCGTTCAATGACGGGGCGGCGTATCGCCATGTCATTCCCGGGGATGAAGCGGTCACGCGGATTCCGGATGAGTCTTCGGCATTCGTCCTGCCGGCCGGCTCCACTGTCTGGTATGCGGGCCTTGCAGCCGGGCATTACGAGGACACCTATCGCCGCCAGGAGGTGTCCGAGGTGCAACCGGGCGAGTGGGCCGGACCGCCGCTGACTTTCAAGCTGCCCGGCGGGGCCGGGTATGCGTCGATCACCGAGGCAAACCTGGTGAACTACAGCGGCATGGGACTGGAGGCCGACGGCCGGCGCGGCTGGACGGTGGGGCTTGGGCATCGCCACCCGTTGAACTATCCGTTCGAGCTGCGCTACGGTCGCGAGGAGGGCAAGCGGTTGGGCAAAGCGGCGGCCGTCCGGGGCACAATCACGACGCCGTGGCGTGTGGTGAAGGTGGGCCGCAATCTCAATGCGCTGGTGAACAGCGCTCTCCTGCCCAACCTGTGTCCGCCGCCCGACCTGAAGCTCTTCCCCGAAGGTTTAAAGACCGCGTGGGTGAAACCCGGCCGGGCGGTCTGGCGCTACGTGGACGGCGGGCCGAGCGGCGTCGAAGGGATGAAGCAGTTCTCGCGAATGGCCGGCCAACTCGGCTTTGAGTACCAGGTGATCGAGGGATTCTGGAGCCGGTGGAGCATGGAAGAGCGCAAGGAGGTGGTGGATTACTCCAGGCGGCAGGGCGTGGGGCTTTGGTTTTGGAAGCACAGCAACCAATTGCGCACGGCAGAGGCGCGCGAAGAGTTTTTCCGGATGCTAAATGAGCTTGGGGTGGTCGGCGCGAAGATCGACTTCATGGATCACGAGCACAAGGAAATCGTGGATCTCTACGAGACGTTGCTGCGGAAGGCGGCCGAATACCGTGTCCTGGTGAACTTTCATGGCGCGAACAAGCCTACGGGCAGGGAGCGCACGCTGCCGAATGACATGGTTCGGGAGGGCGTCAAAGGCATGGAGGCCAGCCGTCTGAATGACCGTGCCCGGCACCAGGCGACCCTGCCCTTCACGCGCTACCTCGCGGGAGCGGCCGATTACACGACCATGATCTTCAGCCAGCGCCGGGGCGACACGACCTGGGCGAACCAGATCGCCAGCCTTGCGATCTTCAACAGCCCGTTGCTGACGATCGCCGCGAACCCGCAGAGCATTCTCGAGAATCCCGCTGTGGAGGTGATCAAGAGCATCCCTCCGGTTTGGGATGCGACCATCGTGCTGCCCGGCTCGGAGATTGGCGAGCTGGCACTCTACGCCCGGCGCACCGGCGGGGTGTGGTTCGTCGCTGCCATGTGCGGACCCGAAGCGAGAGAAGCCGAGGTGCCGCTCTCATTCCTCAGCAGCGGCGAATATGAAGTCTCAATGGTCCGTGATGGCGAAAGCGAGGCCTCCGTGGTGGTGGAGCGAACCACCAAACAGCGAGCGGACACGCTCCGCCTGGATCTTCGCGCGGGCGGCGGTTTTGTGGCGCGGCTCAAGCAACGCTGAGGCGAATCGGCCATTCCCTGGCGGATCGCCGCACCCTGCCTGCCGCAGCCTGTGCCGCGGTTTGATGAGCCATCTCAGCTCACGTTCAACTCGCGCTGGATGCCGAACTTCTCGATGCGCTTGCGCAGCGTGGCCCGCGTGATTCCCAGCAAGCGAGCCGCGTGGACCTGGTTCCCCCTGGTTTCCTTTAACGCTTCGATCAACAGCGCCCGTTCCACGGCCGGAATAATCTTCAGCGAGCGGTCTGCCCTGGCCCACTGAAACAGCCGGCGCGCGAGTCCGGTGACATCATCCGGCGTGCCGGCGCTGCTCTCGCCGGACGCAACCGCTCCTGCCGGACGGGAGGCGCCCTCTCCCAGGATTTCGGCCGGAAGGTCCGCAGGGAGGATGGTGCTGCCCTTGGAAACGACCAGAGCGCGCTGGATCACGTTCTCCAGTTCACGGACATTTCCCGGCCAGTGATAACGTTCCAGGAGTTTCAGCGTCTGCGGCGGGATGACTTTCTCGGGCTGGCCTCGCTTCCTCGAATGCACCTTCAGGAAGTACTCCGCCAGCAGCGGGATGTCCTCGGGCCGTTCGCGCAAGGCGGGAAGATGGAGCCGGACCACGTTGAGCCGGTAAAAGAGGTCCTCGCGGAATTGGCCGGCGGCCACCGCCCGCTCGAGCGGCTTGTTGGTGGCCGCAATGATTCGCACATCCACGTGAATCGGCTGGTTCCCGCCCACACGCTCGAAGGTGCCGGATTGCAGCACCCGCAGAATCTTGGTCTGCGTCGCCGGGGTCATATCCCCGATCTCGTCCAGGAACAGGGTGCCTTTGTGACACTGTTCAAATTTCCCGATCCGCTGATAATTCGCCCCCGTAAAGGCTCCGCGTTCGTGCCCGAACAGCTCGCTTTCCAGCAGTTGCTCCGGGATCGCCGCGCAGTTGATCGCCAGGAACGGATGCTGGTTGCGGTTGCTGTTCTGGTAGATGGCCCGCGCCACCAGCTCTTTGCCCGTCCCGCTCTCCCCGGTGATCAGGGCCGTCGCGTCCGAGGCGGCGACCTGCCCCACCAGTTTGAACACCTGCTGCATGCCCGGGCTCTTGCCCACGATCCCCACCTCAAAGTCCTCCTTGTCCACCGACGGCGGACAGGACACCACCTGGCGCATGTCCCGCGCCGCTTTCAACGCGGCGGCCACCACTTCTTTCAGCTTGGGAATGTCGAACGGTTTGAGCAGATAGTCGAAGGCGCCGAGCTTCATGGCTTCGATGGCCTTCTGCGAAGTGCCGTAAGCGGTCATCAGGATCACCAGTTGCCGCGAGTCCATCTGGCGGATGCGCCGCAACGTTTCCAGTCCATCAAGGCCGCCGCCCATCCGGATGTCCATGATCACCAGGTCCGGCTTCAGGCGCGGAATGATCCGGAGCGCCTCTTCACCGCTCGAGGCGGACGCCAGTTCGACCTCGGGCGAGCTGAAGATGCGCTCGAAGGAGTATCGAATCTCCTCCTCGTCATCGACCAGCAACAGCTTGCTCATGGGAGATTAGAGTAAACCAACAGGGCGGCGGCGCAACCTCCTCGCGGTTTGGCCGGTTCGATGGGACGCGAACCTCCGTTCTGCCAGGCGGCCCCAAACCGCCGCCGTTATTCCTCGCCCCAAATCGCCTTGAGATGCGCAACACCCTCCCGCACCTGCTCCGGGGTCAGCGAGGGGCTCAGCTCAAAGACCTTGATGTGGTGCGGCTTGACCAACGGCTTTAGACCGGCGAAATCGATCGACCCCGAACCCGGGGCGCAGTGGTCTTTCCCCGGAAACTGCACGTCGTGAATGTGAAAGCCGACTGTCTGGTCCTGCAGCGATTCGAGGTGCATCCGGTGGTGGATGAAGCCGAGATTCTCTTTGATTTGGGCGTGGCCGGTGTCATGCCAGTAGCCCAGGCTGGCGCTGCCGATTTCCCGGAAGAGGAACTGGAAATCGCTCTCGATCGGCAGTTCCTCCAACGACTCCCGGTTTTCGGCTCCCAGCTTGAGGCCGCGGGCTTCCGCGTCCGGCACCAGCTTTTTCAGACATTCCTTCACACGCTCAAAGTAGGGTTCCTTGAGGCTCTCGCGCTTTTCGTCCGCTTCGGCGCAAAGACGTTCGTAACGGCTGGTGTCTTTCTCGCCGTTCCCGGCCATGTCGAGCAGTTTGTCCGTGTAATCTTTCATCTCGATGCTGCCGAGGTGAAGGACCACTGCGCGGGCGCCGACCTTGGTGGCAAACTCGAAAGTTTTCCGGGTGTAACGGTCGGCCAATTCACGCTCACGTGCGCGGTCGGCGGAAAACTGGTAAAGGTTCGGCGCGGCGTGGTTCACGCCCATGGGCAGCGGACAGAAGTTGTGCAGGCTGGAGATCTTCATTTCCCCGGCGTTCACCGCGTCGAGGATGCCCGGCACCAGGCTGATCCGGGTGCCATGGCTCAGTTCGGCGTACTCGAATCCCAGATCACGGATCTCCCACAGCATGGCGCGGCCATCGGTGTGCCGGTGGGAATTCCAACAGGTTGACAGCGAATACATCGTCTCTGGCTTAGGGATCGGCCAAGCAGATTCGATGACCGTGGCAGGAGGAGGCACACTGCTTGGGGTGTGCCCCGGGTCGTGGCCGGGAGAGCGGCTCGTGCCGCCCTCCCGTGGAGGCTGAAACCGCGCCTCTTACATGTCGGCGTAACGGGCGCTCAGCATCGCGGAGAACCGGGCGGCTTTTTCCTTGCGGCGCCGCTTTTCGCTCGGCTTTTCAAAGTGCCGATGGCTGCGGACCACCTTGAGGGTCCCTTCGCGGTCGATCTTCTTCTTCAAACGCCGCAGCGCTTTCTCGACGGATTCGCCCTTCTTAAGCTTAATCTCGGTCAACTCTTATTCACATCCTCTCCTCGGACCGTGGCGGCTTGGCCATGGCTCAAGACGCCTCTCTGGTCGGACAAAAAGGGTATGTTCCCCGGCCAGGAAGTCAACGACATCGTTTGACATCGGCTCGGCTTCGCCAGGTCGAGGTAGGGACGCGGGTTGCCCAGCGCGCCCCTCGCAGATCCTGGCGGGCAGTATTCCTGCACCGGGCGCTTAAGAGCAACTTGCGCTCGCCTGCGCCAGCGGAGGCACTTCCAACTGGCAAGGCATACCTCCATGCGGTGGGGATGCCTTCCGGCTATGGCCCGCAGGAAGGTTGGCCAGTCGTGGTCCGTGGTTCTGACGGGACTGGTTGCCTGTGCAGGCTGCGTTGCTCTGGGGGTCCCTTCCCAGGCTTCCGAGCCTAGACTCTCATTATGGTAGGGCGCGCTCGCCGAGCGCGCCGGGTTTGTGCTGGGACGCGCGCCGCGTGTTTTTCATTGTGGGTCGGTTGTTGCCCGACCGGCGCGCTCGGCGAGATGCGCCCTACCAGGTCTTGCCGGGACAGCCGGGAGGCGGCCGCCCTGGCGCAGGAGTCCGGCCTCCGCAGGGCCGGGACCCAAGAAAAGAGGGCGCGCCGCGCGCCCTCTTTGGAAGTTAGCTGGCCGAACAGCCGCGCCCTGTTAAGGCGCCGCCGGTGGCGTCAGCAGAATGAACTCTCCGCGACGGTTCTTGCGCCAGGCCTCTTCATTGTGCCCGGGGTCAACCGGCCGATCCTTGCCAAAGCTGATCGTGTCCACGCGGGTCGGGTCGATCCCGAGTTTGATCAGTTCCTCCCGGACCGCCGTGGCGCGGCGTTCACCCAGCGCGCGGTTGTACTCTTCGGTGCCGCGCTCGTCACAGTGGCCCTCGACGCGGACGGCCGTGGCGGAGTTGCCCTTCAGGTGGCCGGCCACGGAGGCGATTTTCGAGCGCTCACCGGAGCGAATGGCGGAGCTGTCGAAATCGAAATAGACGGTATAGGCCTTAAAGATTTCGGCATTCTGATTCCAGCCATCGTGGCCTTGTCCCATTGGGAACCCGGTCGTTCCCTGCGTCCCGCCGGGCACGTTGACCCCGGTAGTGGAGCTATCGAGTCCGCCCGTGCGCCCCGCGTCCAGCATGTTACCAGGCCCAGGCTCCGCCGGCGCGCCGGCCCGCGAGCCGGGCAGCACCGTAAGGGGCGTCGGACGCTTTTTGCAGCCAGAGACGGCAACGGTGAAGGCGAGGCCGATCACCGCCAGATGCGCGAGCTTGCTGAGCTTCATGGTTATATCTTTCGTTCGGGCCTATCGGGCCCAACTGGGTTGTGACTGCGAGTTACTTCCCGAAATCCGGGAAACATCCTTGTATTGTTTGGTGGGCACGTCAAGAAGAGAGAGGACATAGTCTCCTCCTCCTTGCCTGCGGCAGTAGGCCAGGGTGCGGGAGTTGGGCGACCACGACGGATCCTCTCCCTCAACCAGCATGGTGGCGGTGCCGCCGGAGGCCGGCACGATACAAATCTGGAAATTGCGGAACTGCGCGGTGAACGCGATCCACTTGCCGTCCGGAGACCAGTCCGGCTCGGTGGGGCTGGGCACACCGCCGGTCGTAATCGTCTGCACCGAACCGCCGCCGGCGGGGATCTTGCAAAGCGAACGCCGCTCCCCAATCTTCCCGGCAAAACAAATGAACTGCCCGTCCGGCGACCAACTGGGCGAGGACTCATCCTGGCGCGAAGTCGTCAGCCGCTTCAGGTTGCCGCCATCGCTATCGCAGACGTAGAGGTCGGTCCAGCCGTCCTTGCTCAGGATCATCGCGACGCGGCGCCCGTCCGGCGAAACCGCGGGGCTCAGGTTGGAACCGCCGTAGCGCGCAAAGGATTGCCGGATTCCGGTGGCGAGGTCGTGGTAAAAGATGGCCGCGCGATTCAGCTTGTAGGAACCGTAATACAGCGCCAGCCGGCCGGGCACCCAGGAAGGGTAATACACGAGACTGTTGTCGCGCGTGACCGCCTGCGAATTGCGGCCGTCGAAATCGGAGATGAAGATCTCGCTGCCGCGGCCAGCCTCGCCTTTGAAGGCGATCTTCGATTGCGCAATGGGTTTGCGGCCGAGCGCCTGGACGAAGTCATCGGCAAACGCGTGCACCTGCCGCCGCAAGGATGCTCCTGAGTACGCCTTGGAGAGAAGCTGGCTCCTGGTGAACCGATCCGTGGCGCGCGCCAGCAGGTTTCCTTCGTTGCTGCCCACAATATTGTATTGCGCGGCTTCCGCGTTGGTGAAATTGAACCCCTGCACATAGAGATCAAACCGCAGGGCTTCCGCCGCTTCTCCCGTCAAACCCTCGAGGGAGACCCAAATCGGCTTGGCGGTTCCGGGGGTGACGGTGACGTCGATGCTGATCTGCGCATCGGCGGCGCACGCCGCCACCATGGCCAGCCCGGCCACAACCCCGCCCAACTGCTCGCGAATTCTCTTCATCCAAGTGCTCTCCTGGCTCTGACGTTGAACTCGATGGTAACCGTTCTCTTCTCCTCCGAGGAGTTATCCGGCAACGGCACCGCGCGGCGAATCCGGTCGAGAGATTCCACCGACCGATCCACCTGCGGGTTTCCCGACCGTTTGACAAGTTTGAAGGAAAGCACGGTGCCATCGCGCGCAATCACCACATCCGCCACCGCCGTGGCGTCGTCGTCAGTCACTCCGTCCGGAACGTGCCAGGCCTGGGAATAGATGCTCTTGACCGATTGCAGGAAGTTGGCGTAGGGAACCCCGCCGCCGCCAGGCCCTTTCAGCTCGATCGTGGTGCTGGAGGACAGGCCGCTCTCGAGATTGTTCGCCAGGTTGCCAATCGCGCTGGCAATCTTGCGACGCGCTTCCGCCGCCGCCTTTTCGCGGCGACGCGCCTCAGCCGCTTTGGCATCCCTGGCCTTCTTTTCGGCGTCGCTCGGTTTGCGAGTGACCATTTCCGTGCTGACCTTGGGCAGCTTGGGCTTCGGTTTCTGATCGATCTCGAGCGATTCCTGATCGGGTTCAGGTCGATTCGGGGGAGGCTTGACCGGCTCGGGTTCGGGTTCCGGTTGGCGCTTGGGTTCGACCTTGGGCTTCGGCTCCGGCTCCGCGGGCTTGACCACCTGAGGCTGGACGACGGGTTGCGCGGGAGGCGGCTGCTCCAGGTTCACCGCAGGCGGCCTGGCGTTCGGATTGCCTCCGCCGGAAATCAGCTCGTCGGTCGTTCGCAACGGGATGAACTCGAGGACCGGCAGATTGTCCGGGACGGTTCTCTGCGACACGAAGGCCGGGCCAACAAACAGCAGGAGCAGCAGCAGGCTGTGAATCCCCGCCGAGGCGATAAAGCATTTCTGGTTGAGCCGATTCATCACCGCTTCTTTACCGGCGCCGTCCGCAATGAGTAGCGG
>Ga0073934_10012055_pt1 | contig 10285 bp, 8 predicted proteins | sample LarsenN4metaG_FD_76834 | JGI IMG/M metagenome (GOLD analysis project Ga0073934, IMG submission 76834) | Hot spring sediment bacterial and archeal communities from British Columbia, Canada, to study Microbial Dark Matter (Phase II) - Larsen... ... | reverse complement strand
GCCGTCACGGCCCACCGCTGTCGGGGCTTGCTGCAACGCACCAACTTTATCCGAGGGCTAACAAACTTTTACTGGTGGGCAGAGGCGGTCGGCTAACTACGGCTAATTAACCGGATTTGATATAACCTTTACTTCCCTCGATTCCCCTACGAAATAGTGCTATGGCGAAATTCTACAAGTCCCTGACGGATGAGCTGAAACAGTTTATTTCTGAACAGCAAATGTTTTTTGTGGCGACAGCTCCCCTCAGTGCAGATGGCAGGGTTAACGTCTCGCCTAAAGGCTTAGATAGCTTTCGAGTGCTGTCTCCTAACCAGGTGGCTTACCTTGACTTGACGGGCAGTGGCAATGAAACCTCGGCTCACCTGCTGGAAAACGGTCGTATTACGATTATGTTTTGTGCGTTTGCTGGAGACGCCTGCATTCTCAGGCTCTACGGTCATGGCACGACTGTTTTACCCGACACCCCTGAATGGGAAGCCTTGTTTCCAACGTTTAATCCCCTACCGGGTGCCCGACAAATTATTCTGATGGATGTGGAACAGGTTCAAACTTCCTGCGGATTTGGTGTTCCGTTGTATGAACCTGTGGGCTACCGAGAAAAACTTGTAAAGTGGGCTGCGCAAAAAGGGCAAAGCGGGGTGCGGGAATACCAACAGAAGAAAAACCGCGTTAGTATCGATGGTCTGCCAACTCCCCTGGGTGAAGCACTGCCACCGCTAGAGGTGGAGCCACAGCCGACTGAGGTTTTACCTGTGTCTACTGCTGCTGATGCTGAGGTGAGATCGGGCACTGTCTAAGGGGTGAAGACGCCAACTGGAAATCTAAAAGATAATCGGTGACGAAAGGCTTAATCTTAGAGACAAGTGAATTTATGTAACAAGGTTTTTTCATTTTCCTAACTACTCAGACTTGCACTGGATCCGGCTTGACTCGACAATCTGGCCTTGCATTACTGTTTTAGTTGGGTTTGATTCAATCACTTGAGCAAAAATGAGACTTTTCAGTTCGGGTGTTCTACTATGAACCTACACCACCGATACGAAGCGTAAAACGGTACAATCGTTAAGAACTGTTTCTATCAGCCCCTATGCCCAAGCGTGCGAAAGAATCGGAGCGTTCAGCATCAACAGCCACTAAAAATGGCAATGCGCTACATCCACCTGTCAGCCTAAATTGCATCCGCATTCGGGGGGCGCGCCAACACAACCTGAAGAACGTTGACCTGGAGCTTCCCCGCGATCGCCTGATTGTCTTTACTGGGGTTTCTGGTTCTGGAAAATCGTCGTTGGCGTTTGACACCATTTTTGCTGAGGGGCAGCGACGTTATGTTGAGTCGTTGAGTGCGTATGCCCGTCAGTTTTTAGGGCAGGTTGATAAGCCGGATGTTGATGTGATCGAGGGGTTGAGTCCGGCAATTTCGATCGACCAAAAATCAACCTCGCATAATCCGCGATCGACGGTTGGTACGGTCACAGAAATCTATGATTACCTCCGACTGCTCTATGGTCGGGCGGGGGAACCTCATTGTCCGGTGTGCGATCGCTCGATTGCGCCACAGACCATTGACCAGATGATTGACCGGATTATGGAATTGCCGGATCGCACCCGTTTTCAAATTTTGGCTCCGGTGGTGCGTGGCAAAAAGGGCACCCATAAGAAAACGCTGTCTAGCCTTGCTGCCGAGGGCTTTGTGCGAGTGCGGATTGATGGCGAAGTGCGGGAGTTGGGCGACGCGATCGAGCTGGATAAGAATCAACAGCACACGATCGAAATCGTGGTCGATCGCTTGATTAAAAAAGAAGGGGTTGAAGAACGGTTGGCTGACTCGCTGGCAACCTGCTTAAAGCATTCGGGTGGAATTGCCATTATTGACCTGGTGCAAGACAAGGATGCTGAAGGGACGCAGGCGGCTGGCAGTAATGTTGTCGAGTTATCACGGGGCCAAAAACTGAAAGCGGCTGAAAAAGGCGGAGATTATGGCGCAACTGAGCTAGAACCCGAAGCTCCGACCGCGCTTGTCTTTTCAGAAAATTTTGCCTGTCCTGAACATGGCGCTGTGATGGAAGAACTGTCGCCACGTCTGTTCTCGTTTAACTCACCCTATGGTGCTTGTCCCAACTGTCACGGTCTGGGCAACCATCGCAAATTCTCGGCTGAGTTGGTGATTCCTAATCCAGAGTTGCCTGTATACGCGGCGATCGCTCCCTGGTCCGAAAAAGACAATACCTATTACCTCTCGTTACTGTGCAGTGTCGCGGCGGCCTTCAAGTTTGATATTCAAACTCCCTGGGGCAAGCTCTCGAAAGAGCAACAAACGGTATTGTTGCACGGCTCTAAAGACCCCATCTGGATTGAAGTTGACTCGCGCTACCGCGAAAATAAGGGCTACAACCGTCGCTATGAGGGCATTTTGCCGATGCTGGAGCGACAATACAATGAGTCCAGCTCTGACGTTTATAAGCAAAAACTGGAACAGTACCTGGTTGAGCAACCCTGCGAAGAGTGCGGTGGTAAGCGTTTGAAGCCAGAGGCGTTAGCGGTTCGGTTGGGTCAATATCGCATTAGTGATTTGCTCTCTGTATCGATTCGAGAGGGGCTGAACCGGGTTAACAGCATGGAACTCAGCGCAAGGCAGGCGCAGATTGCAGATCTGGCACTGCGAGAGATCAAGTCTCGCCTCCAATTTTTGCTGGATGTGGGTCTGGACTATCTCACCCTCGATCGCACCGCGATGACTCTGTCTGGGGGTGAGGCTCAGCGGATCCGTTTGGCAACTCAGATTGGCGCGGGTCTGACTGGGGTTCTCTACGTGCTTGATGAACCGAGCATTGGTCTACATCAACGCGATAACACTCGCCTGCTCAACACCCTATTTAAGTTGAAAAATTTGGGTAACACTTTGATTGTGGTGGAGCATGACGAAGAGACGATTCGAGCGGCTGACTATCTGGTAGATATCGGCCCTGGTGCGGGCATTCATGGGGGGCGGATTGTTGCTCATGGTCAACTCGACGATATTCTCACTTCGCAGGAGTCGTTGACGGGGGCTTACCTGTCGGGCCGTCGGGTGATTGAAACTCCGGCTCAACGTCGCTCAGGCAACGGGCGATCGCTCAAAATTCGAGATGCGCATCGCAATAATCTGAAGCAGGTCAGTGTTGAAATTCCGTTGGGCAAGCTGGTTTGTGTGACGGGCGTATCTGGTTCTGGTAAATCAACCCTGATCAACGAGCTACTCTATCCAGCTATTCAGCATCACTTTGGCCAAAAGATCCCGCAACCGAAAGAAATGAAGGAAGTGGCTGGCTTAAATGCGCTGGATAAGGCGATCGTGATTGACCAGTCTCCAATTGGTCGCACTCCGCGATCGAATGCAGCCACCTATACTGGCGTGTTTGACATTATTCGCGATGTCTTCTCTGAAACGATTGAGGCTAAAGCACGCGGCTACCGACCCGGACAATTTTCTTTTAACGTCAAAGGTGGACGTTGTGAAGCCTGTGCTGGTCAGGGCGTTAACGTGATTGAGATGAATTTCTTGCCAGACGTTTATGTGCAGTGCGAAGTCTGCAAAGGTGCCCGCTATAACCGTGAAACGCTGCAAGTCAAATTTAAGGGCAAATCCATTGCGGATGTGTTGAGCATGACCGTTGATGAAGCCCTGGAATTTTTCAAAAACATTCCGCAGGCGGCGACCAAGCTCCAAACGTTATCGGATGTGGGCTTAGGTTACATTCGCCTGGGGCAGTCAGCACCGACTCTATCGGGTGGAGAAGCCCAGCGGGTCAAGCTGGCTACTGAGTTATCTCGACGGGCAACGGGTAAGACGCTTTATCTAATTGACGAGCCGACGACGGGACTTTCTTTCTACGATGTCCACAAACTTTTGGATGTGATGCAACGCCTGGTTGACAAGGGCAACTCGATTCTCGTGATTGAACACAATTTGGATGTGATTCGATGCTCTGATTGGATCATTGACCTGGGCCCAGACGGGGGAGATCGCGGTGGTGAAATTGTCGCGGTTGGTACTCCTGAAGAGGTTGCTGAAAGCCCCAACTCCTATACCGGGCAGTACTTGAAGCAAGTGCTAGAGCAATATCCACCAGTTGAACAGCGATCGGCTTAACCTCTGTTAGCTAGAATCGCGAGTCCAGCAGTCACTCCAAAAAGTGAAGATGAACTGAGTCGCTTTATGAATTCTTTCAAGTTAGAGAAAAGTAATTTGACAAGTAAACTTAAAGCTCCGTTAAGACAACTGCTGCACACGGTAGGAGAGTGGGCTAAACTAAATGTGCAAGTTAATATTGGTCAGGCTGATCACGGAGATTTAAGGTCTAGCCGTGTATTGGCTTGGGCATCTTTAATTAGTTAAGTGGGCTATAAACCGTGTAGAAAAGTAAATTTCCTTGCTTGAGAGAAATACAAGGTTCAGTCAAGTTGAATTTACTTTCTTCAAAAACCTTGGTTTTATATCATTTTGTTTCTTAATTCCGTTAAATTCTAAATTTTTCTACTGCGGTTGATAAAAACGATGGTTTTCTAAAGAGAATTATTCTCACAGCTAGCCAGTCCCTTCATCTACGACTTTAATGAGAGCTAACACGTTCAATAACTCCTCTCCAAGTTGTCCAGTTTGTCACTCTAACCGGGGCGATCGCTCACATCGCTCAATTACTGGGTTGTTGACCTGCCAGCACTGTCGAGAAAGACTTGTTGTGTCGTGGAGTGGGCATTACGTTCGCGATCCCTTCATCACTAAACAACGGCAAACAGAGCTACTTTTGCGTCGGCGTAGTCATCCCCTCGCTCGTATTTGGCGCAATCTCAACCAACCGCTTTCTTTACTCTTATTTACAGCTCTCGGCAGCGCAATTTGCATCGGATTTGCCTCAATTTTGTTACCAGATGTTCCCGAACCTGCGATTAATCAGCAACATCCTACCCACAAAGATATTCAATCGCCTTAGCGGATACTCTTTCTGCGTCAATCTTTTGGGAAATGTCTCGATCGGCCGCTACCTAACATTCTCATAACTCTTAAAGAAATAGCTTTGAAGTAATTGTTCGCTGTTAGAGATCAACGAGGGCTTGTCACGCAGTTCGGGAATTTCAACACACAACTAAACAGAAAATCTTTCTTCTTAAAGAGCATTTTTGAGCATCCTAATGTGTTGCTATCTTTGCGTCGAGGCGACAAAAAATGCTTGTCTTTTGACAAAAAAGAGATTGTTTTTGTCTGAAACTCTGTTTGAAAAATTTTGATCACGATAATTGGGGCAACAATTAGCTATCGTGATCCTATTTGGATTGTGAGCGAACTTTTGGCAGAGAAAGGCTGTCGCAACTCTTCCCTTTTACAAATGAATTGGGTCTGCTGTCTATGCAAACCGATTTTTTAAGTCAGCCCTCGATTTGCCATTTACTCAAAACAGTCCCGGTTCAACTATTGCGCCGTGGGAATGAGATTGGCTACGGTTGGGCGATCGCGCAAAAAATTGCGGCGCTCAACCGTGTCTCAGCTCAAGTCGCAGCTCAACATCTCCTGCCGTTGATTCACCATTCCCTTGCCGATTCCGAGTTTCCAACCTGGCTTTCTGTTCCAGCGCATGTCTTACCGCACCTGCAAGTAACTGCAGGGGAAACAGGACTGATTCGACTGGTGCTAACCGACATCGCGATCGCAGGTTGGTGTGAATGGGTTCTACAGATCCCCGGCGAATTTTTTGCCAAACCAGTTCCCGCTAAAGGTGAACTCTCCCCAACCCTCGAATTTCGGTTACAGCATAGCCATGCCCGCTGTTGCTCACTGTTACACCTGGCCCAACGCGAAGGCAGGCTCCTTAATTTACAAACCGCTACGGGATATTACCAGTGGGTTGAGAGTCAACCCGTTGCTTGGCTTGATCCTGCTCAAATTCTGCTGCTTCAACATCCGAGTGAGACGCAACTGATAAGAGTGCTGTTTCACGGTATCCATTCCTGGCAGGCATCCGCACCCATAACATTTCAACAACGCGTGAAAATTGCTGATTCTCTGGCGACTGCCTTTCAAAACTTTCATCGCGATCGCCCCCTTTGGGTGAACTGTTCCGCTCAGGCACAAAAAATACAATTGGCACAACTTGCCCTGCTCACCCTGACTCAAAATGTATTGTATGGAGTCCTATCTTCTCTCGCGATCGCAGCTCCAGCAGAGCTTTGAACTCGCAGCTATAGCTCAAGATTTATGTCTCTTTGCAACATGTTTGTTAATTTTCTCTCGTTATACTTAAGCGAAATTTGTACCAAAGCAAATAAAGATAACTTTTTTTAATGGAGTACTGGGTGACAAACCTGGTTTCATAGGCTATCGTTCTAATGTGTGAGGAGCGAACCAGCGAGGGCGTTGAGACGAAACACGGACAGTACTCAGCGCCCTTTCTGACGTTTAAAGGTGATTTAAGTTCCTCAATTTATCTTTTTGAGTTTTCAGGTTTCTGTATTATTTGAGTAGTGTTACTGCTTTGAGCTTGTAAGCAGACCATCAACAGATGCTCTTGATAAAAATTCAGATATATGCATTGCCTCAGAGCAGTCGCTAGTAGTCTACGGTGTAAGGCTGTTTATCCTTTACGGCTTCAGTCATTGGCATCAGTTGTTAGTCATTAGCGAATGACCAATGATCGGTGACTAATGATTGATGACCAGTAACGAATAGAATTGGTCAATACTCTGCTGGTACAGCTAGATCTTCGGCGTCATCCAAAAACCTGCAAAGTTGGTGCCCTTCGTTTAAGCGGAAAGTCATACGCTAACTCGAAAGACCTGTGGTAATATTAGAAACTGCGACTTTTAACGTTCATCAGTTACTAGGAAGACAAACGACCCATGCCTCTGTTGCAACAGCGCAAGCAAGAAATTATCTCCGAATATCAGGTTCACGAGACAGACACAGGATCTGCCGAAGTTCAGGTTGCGATGCTGACTGAGCGCATTAACCGCCTCAGCACCCATCTTAGAAGCAACAAAAAAGATCATGCTTCTCGCATGGGCTTGATGAAAATGATTGGTGCCCGTAAGCGTCTGCTGGGCTACATTCAGAAGAAGGATGAGCAGCATTATCGCGATTTGATTGGTAAGCTCGGCATCCGTGGTTAGAGGAGCTTTTTATGTCCTCCCAACCTAATCAAGATTCGGCGAGTGATAAGGCGAAAGACGCGTCTAAGCGTGATAGTCTGCCTTTTGAGCCAGCCTCAAAGAAGAAAAAGCCTCCTAAAAAGTCGGTGTCTGCCTCAGCTTCAGCCAGTTCTCAGGTTGCACCCGTAGCCCGCAAAAATGCGATTCCTGAAGTTGTGAGTCGGCGCATGGCTCAACGCATGGCAGCTTTTTGTGGTATCCCTACCTTTCTAGGCATGATGACCTTTGTGGTCAGCTATTTCATTGTCAAAAATCAGATTTACAAGCTACCCAACAGCGCTGTTTTGCTGGTCAGCTTGGGCTTTTTTGGGTTGGGAGTTTTGGGGCTTAGTTACGGTGTATTTTCTGCATCCTGGGATGAAGCCCGTGAAGGCAGTTGGCTTGGATTAGAGGAATTCAAGACCAATTTTTCTCGTACCCTTTCTTCCTGGAAAGAGGCGAGAGAACAAGCACGTGCCCAGCAATCCGGTGGCAACGAAGGATAGTTAAGTTTTCCTGACGGTTTTGATTCGAAGTGATCAAACCGTTTTTCATTTTGAGATGCTGAAGAGAGACGTGTGATTCGCCCAGTGCAACCCTTAACGTACCAAATCTACAATTCATACGATTCATCAAAATAGATAGGAATACTCGCCATGATCGTTGTCATGAAAGTTGGTTCTCCGGAGCCTGAAGTCGCTAGAGTTTGCGAAGAGTTGAAGGGTTGGGGATTAAGCCCTGAAAAAATTGTTGGGAGACATAAAGTTGTTCTCGGTTTGGTGGGGGAGACGGTTGCACTCGATCCACTTCAGATTCAAGAAATTAGCCCCTGGATTGAAGAAGTGCTGCGGGTTGAGAAGCCCTATAAGCGTGCCAGTCGAGAGTACCGTCATGGCGAACCAAGCGAAGTGATTGTCAACACTCCAGCGGGGCCAGTTCCTGTTGGCGAGCATCACGCGATCGCGGTTGTTGCAGGGCCTTGCTCGGTTGAGAACGAAGAGATGATCGTTGAAACAGCCAAGCGAGTTAAGGCAGCAGGCGCACATTTTTTACGGGGTGGTGCTTTCAAGCCTCGGACCTCACCCTATGCCTTTCAGGGACATGGTGAAAGTGCCCTCTCGCTGTTGCAAGCCGCTAAAGATGCGACTGGCTTAGGGATCATTACTGAATTAATGGATGCCGCCGATCTCGACGCTCTGGCAGAAGTAGCGGACGTGATTCAAGTCGGTGCCCGCAATATGCAAAACTTTTCCTTGCTGAAAAAAGTGGGCGCTCAAGACAAGCCCGTTCTGCTGAAGCGCGGTATGTCGGCAACGATTGAAGAGTGGCTAATGGCTGCTGAGTATATTTTGGCTGCTGGCAATCCCAACGTGATCCTTTGCGAACGTGGAATTCGCACCTTTGACAGCAAGTATGCTCGCAATACTCTTGATTTGGCTGCAATTCCCGTTCTGCGGACGCTGACTCACCTGCCCATCATGATTGACCCAAGCCACGGCACGGGTAAGTGGGAGTATGTACCAGCCATGGCAAAAGCGGCGATCGCAGCTGGAACAGACTCACTCATGATCGAGGTTCACCCCAACCCTGCTAAAGCTCTCTCTGATGGGCCACAGTCCTTAACGCCTGATCGCTTCGACCTGTTGATGCAAGAGTTGGCAGTTATTGGCAAGGTTGTCGGACGTTGGGATATTCAACCTGCTATGGCTACGGTTTAGCCCTGATCCGCTCCTTTTTTCTGAAACGGTTGCTTAAGCCTAGTTTCGGAATGTGATTTATTCCTTAAACTGAACTTAAGTGGCAGGAGAACAAGTGTCCTCCTGCATTTTTTTGACTGAACTAAGGGAACTCTAAAAGAGAAAGTTTGGTTGAGACAATCCATGTCCCTTAGTTTTGCGTATCTATCTCAAGGCAAGCTATATATTCAAACGGCAAATGGTAGTCGTGAGATTGAGAGTGAGTTTGGTCAAACGGTGCAAGAACGAACCTTGACCATGCAACGCCGTAAAGCCTGGAAAAACAAGGGCATTATGGAAATGATGTTGCCGCCTGGGGCACTGGAGCAAATGCGGCAGCAACCCGAAGCAACGGTCAATATTGCAATTAGTAGCGTTTGTGTCGAAGCCGAAAATCAATTACTTTACGCGTTAGAAGCCGGTGATGTCGGTGGCATTTTTGGCTTTGATTTGAATCGCGATCGCGAAGAACGATTATTTCACAATACCGACTTTCGAATTGGTGAGCTTGACTTTAACCGAGATCGCCAACTCATTGCCTGTACCGTGACGCATCGCACTGGTATCAGCAACATTGCCCTCATGCCACGTCAAGGACTACGCCCAAATGAAGTGACCGAAGGAGACTCTATTGACCTCGCTCCCCGGTGGATACCTGGCAAACACAAAGCACTGGTCTATCAATCGGCTGGGCTTGGACGCAGCAGCGAAGGCTATGTGTGCGATCGCGCGCCTTTCACGATTGAGAAGCTTGATTTCGATCAGCAAGAGGTCGTTACTTTGGCTAATGACCCAAAATCAGATTTGCTATCACCTCAAATTGGTCATGATGGCTTGCTGTATTACATTCGCCGCCCCTACCAGGCTCGCCATAAAGGATTTAACCTCCTGCACTGGCTTAAAGAAATTTTGCTGATACCATTTCGCCTGGTGTATGCCATTTTTCAATGGCTTAACTTCTTTTCTCAAATGTACACTGGCAAGCCATTGATGGCCGCAGGTACACGCCAAACCGTTGAACCAAAACAAATCAAAGCTTGGGGTGATTGGATCACACCCGAAACGATGCGCGATCGGCGCTTTGGAGAACCCGACGCCCCTTCCCTTGTGCCACGCACCTGGCAACTGATGCGACAAGCAAATCAGGGTACTCCTGAACTATTGGCAGAAGGTGTACTGAGCTATGACCTGACAACTGATGGTACCCTTCTCTACACCAACGGCAGTGCTATTTATGCCATCTACTCCGATGGGAAAAAGGACCGACTGGGCGCATCCGGAGGTTGGGGGAGTACGGGGCGGATTAGCGAGAATAGAAGAGGATACAAAAAAGGGGCACCCAGTGGGTGCACCCCAATCAATTAAGTTCTAGATCTATGCTAACGCTT
>Ga0073934_10012054_pt1 | contig 10286 bp, 10 predicted proteins | sample LarsenN4metaG_FD_76834 | JGI IMG/M metagenome (GOLD analysis project Ga0073934, IMG submission 76834) | Hot spring sediment bacterial and archeal communities from British Columbia, Canada, to study Microbial Dark Matter (Phase II) - Larsen... ... | reverse complement strand
TAAAACGTATGAAGTGGCCCATTATTATGTAGTAACCCCTCTCAGATCTCAACAGGAACTGGCTCAGAGAATTATCCGACACTGGAATGAAGGTTGGGGAGGCCGATACAATCCCTCCCGGCAAGTCGCCATGTCCAAGGTCTCTGTGGCAGATTCCCTTGAAACAGTCAAACAAGAGGTCTTTGAGAAATGGCAGACCCCTGCGACGCTGGTCGTAACGGGCGCCAAGATCCTCGAAGAATACTCTGGGAAGTTAATCACTTTCCCACAGTTAAGAACAAGGCTTCAAAAAAGCCCGGATAAACCGTATCTGCTTTTATTTGGTACGGGATACGGACTCGCTGAATCGATTTACAAGGAAACGGATCTGGTGTTAGAGCCGATTCCAGGTGTCGGAGATTATAACCATCTGTCCGTTCGAAGTGCTGTGGCGATCATTTTAGACCGACTGCTCGGTTCTCGAGAAGGAGACCTTGAAAGACAATAGTTCAACGCTCAGGTAACTTTTTAGCCATAAAGCTCCTAAGCCCCAAAGGGTCGTTCAGAACATAGAAGGCGGCGATCGTATCTGAAAAGTGGGGAACGCATCGTGAAAGTAGGGATGCAAAACGCCGCTTCGCGGTCCCTCCCTTTTTCAGAAAGGCGCTGAGGGATTCTTTGGGTCGTAGGATCTGGGTGGCCAAAACGTAAAGAAAATGGATTTCATCAAACTTATTGAAGAAGAACAGCTCAGGGCAGATATCCCTAAATTTGGTCCGGGGGATACGGTTAGGGTGCATGCAAAGGTAAAGGAGAAAGGAAAAGAACGTATTCAGGTTTTTGAAGGGGTGGTCATCCGAAAGACCAGAGGCCGAAATCGGGCGACGTTTACGGTCCGGAAAGTATCCTTCGGGGTTGGTACCGAGCGAATCTTTCCACTCCATTCTCCCAATATCGAAAAGATCGAGGTGGTACGCCAGGGCAAAGTAAGACGTGCCAAGCTCTACTACCTCCGTCGGAAAAAAGGCAAGGCCGCCAAGATCAAGGAACAAAGGACCGCCTTGCGCACGGAAGAACAGCCCGCCACGTCCCCGGTTCAAGAATCTGAGGCTCCTCAGACTTCAGAGCAAGCCGGACCTGAACCTGCCGTGTAAGGAACACGGGAGAAATGGGAGCATGGAAGATCGTGGGATGCTGTACTACGAGCGGCTGGCTTATGCGCAAGGGGCAAAGTACGTGGCGGGGATCGATGAGGTGGGTCGAGGGTGCCTGGCAGGGCCTGTGGTCGCCTGTGCAGTTATTTTCCCTCCCCACACTTTCATTGAAGGGGTTAAGGACTCCAAAAAGCTATCGCCTGAAAAAAGAGAGGCGCTGTTCGATAAGATTCATCAACACGCTCTCAGTATAGGGATTGGCGCTGTGGAAGAGACGGTGATCGACGAAATTAATATCCTGAAGGCCACCCTTAAAGCCATGGAAAAAGCCGTCCATGCCCTTCAACCCGGGCCCGATCATCTGCTGATCGATGCACTTTTCTTAGAAAACTTTCCTTTCCCCCAGTTCGCCATTAAAGAGGGCGATAATGCGAGTTTTTCCATCGCAGCCGCATCTATCGTCGCTAAAGTCACCCGGGATCGAAGGATGGCCGCCTATTCGGAACAATACCCGGAGTACCACTTTGCAAAACATAAAGGCTATGGGACCCCGGAACATCTCGAGGCGATTGCCAAGTATGGGCCCTGCCCGATTCACCGGAAGAGCTTCCGGGGGGTCAAAGAGTATTGTAAAGGTAAGGGGTCAGGCCCGTAGATCTAACGATCTGGAATTTTCTTCCCTCCCACGTCTTCCACTTCCTTACACGTATTTCCAAACCTCTTTTCCAGAGACATTTTCAAGCCAGGACAACTTTTTCATTGACTTCATCTTCACGGATGGGTATCCTACATGATAGGAAACGGTTTGCCGTGCTTTATCAGAAACATCTTTGGATAAACAGATTTCTTTTTTAACCCGATGAGCCTTTATATTTTGGTCGTGATGCTGGCGTATTTGCTGGGATCTATTCCCTTTGGGATGCTTATTGCCAACCGGAAAGGCTTAGACATTCGGAAGTACGGGAGTGGTAATATCGGGACGACGAACGTACTCCGAACGTTAGGGGCTGGAGCAGCCCTTTTCACGCTCGTCGGGGATATTTTAAAAGGGACCCTGGCCGTGCTGATCATGAAATGGCTTCATGGGACCGATTTATGGATAGCCTTATCGGGGATGGCAGTTATTATAGGACATAACTGGCCTATATTTCTTAAATTTAAAGGAGGTAAAGGGGTCGCAACCAGTTTTGGGGTATTTCTAGGGATACTTCCTGTGGCGACGCTGATAGGGGCAGGGATTTGGCTGGCTGTCGTAGGAATCTGGCGTTATTCCTCCTTAGGCGCGCTGATCGCCTTTTTCTGTATGCCTTTTCTGGTTTATAGTTTTGGCAACTCAAGAACCTATCTCAGCTTATCGGCCCTTGTAACCGTTTTGATCTTTTACCGCCACCGCACAAATCTTAAACGCCTATGGCAAGGCACGGAGAGCAAAATAGGCCAAAAGGTTAAAGTTTAACGTAAGCGCTCAGTGGTCGGCAAGGAGTTGTCAGGGGTGCTGACCGCTGATGGCTGAGCGCTTATCTGAGATATTTATGAATCCAACAAGTTTTGAGGAAGTTATCAGACGAATGCCAAAGGATTTAAAGGCAACAGATGCTATCGCCGAGATTAATAGCGTCTTCTCCTTAGCTACGAATAAAATGGAGGAATTTAAAGCCCAGTATAGCTTAAGCACTCCCCAAGGGGCTAAGGTCTTCTCGGAGTTGGTAGAGGAAATTATGGATACCATTACCAAAATTTGCGACCTCTACCAGGTAGCCAAGGAGTCTAGAAAACAACAGAAAGTCCGGCCCCTGTTAGATGATCGAAGTACCCTGGTATAGCCGAAGAAGAGGTGCTATAAATTCCCCCCCGTTAGGGGACGAAAGGCGCTCCGGCGGGGCCGGGATAGGTTTTAGCCGGTCGTTTTTCTCACGGCGGGCTAAAACCCGGGCCAACCTTAAGGCACAACATGGGAGAAAAACCTTTTAAATCCGGGTTCGTTTCCATCATAGGGAGAACCAATGTGGGCAAATCGACCTTGTTGAACCAGATCCTAAAGGAGAAGATCTCCATTATCTCCGATAAGCCCCAGACTACCCGGAACCGAATTGTCGGCATCTATAACACCGAGGCCGCTCAGATCATCTTTGTGGATACTCCAGGATTTCATAAACCTCAATTCCGATTAAATGAAATCATGGTGGAGATCGCCAGAAAGTCTCTGGAGGAGGTAGATGGGATCCTGTATGTGGTGGAGCCCGAGGAAAAGGTGGGCGCCGGAGATCAATACATCCTGTCCCAGTTACAGAGGGTCTCCACACCGGTCCTCCTCGCCATCAATAAAATCGATACGATCCCGAAAAATCAGATCCTACCTGTCATCGAGGCCTATCGCCATCTCTATCCTTTCCGGGAGATCGTACCGGTGTCCGCGCTATCAGGTGAAAATGTCTCTACCCTCGTGGACCTTGTGATCACCTATTTGCCCGAAGGACCCAGGTACTATCCCGAAGACCTGATCACAGACCAGCCCGAGCGATTCATCATGGCGGAGCTCATCCGGGAGAAGGTCCTTAAGTTGACCCAGGAGGAAATTCCCTACTCCATCGCGGTCACGGTGGAAAAAATGGAATACGACCCGGAACGGAATCTGTACACGATTCAAGGCACCATTTATGTTGAAAAAGAATCCCAGAAAGCTATCGTGATCGGAAAAGGGGGCCATCTGCTCAAGCAAATCGGGACCCTGGCCAGGGAGGAAATGGAGGCTATACTGGGAAGTCAGGTGTATTTGGAACTATGGGTAAAAGTTAAGAAAAATTGGCGAAAAGATGAAAGATTTTTGAGAACCATGGGCTATATCTCTTAATCCGGGGAGGGTCTTCCCACTAACCATGAACAAATTTGTTAAGTTCGACCCTCGGTTTCGTATCAGCCGAATTCCTGTTCGTTACTCCATAGGTGATCTTTCTGCGATTCGAAATCTTTTCCTTTCTCAAAAAGACCCCTCCGGCTCCCAACTTCCCCTCCTCCCCCCCAAAACGGAAATCATCGATGATAAAGACACGGAAGGTTATCTGGTGGAGCTCCCTGCGAGCCTCAGTGCGGTCCTGAAAGACTTTATAAACCAGGCCTTATATCATATCGAGGGGCGTCATAAACCCGGTCACAGTCAAGATCATTCCATGCTGGCGGCTTATGTCGATAAACGTCAGAATTGCATCACCCAGCTTCAAAACGTTTTGGTCGAGGTCCTGGAGCAGGAAAGGCGGTTGGGAATCTATAACCTCTTCTGGCTCTCCGTCTCCAAGGTGATCCTCCGAGCCATCCACGAAGCCCTCTTGAAAGGTAGAGCTGAAGAGGCCCTGAGATCTTCATCTACCGTAAGCCTCACCCAGAAAGCCAATAGCCTGTGTAAAATTCACCTCCACCTCATCTTTAGCGACCTGTTCCTGGAGACGCTCAAGCGTGTGGATCTGCACTTCCAAAAAGAAGATGAGCATAAACGTAAGCATATTCCTTACTTTACAGGAACTAGAAAGCTAAAGCTGGGGGCGACGTTCAATTATGAATTTTCCATGGCCATCATTCAGGCACAGATTCATGCCATCGTTCCCGATATGAGGAGTATCTCCACGGCTTCCCTGCTTCAACAGGTGCTGATCGAGGGGAATGAGCGGTACCGCAGCGGCTACTCCGACTTCTACAAAGTCTACACCGCCCTTAAAACCCGCGTCGAGCAGGGCATCCAGAACAACGATCGAGGCCTGATCCGAATCATCTCAGATTTTTTACGCATCCACACCAGCATCGTCAGCGAGGTCCCTATAGACGCTATTCTGTTTGAGCCCCTTGTCATCTCTTATCTGTCCAATGACATCAAAGAAATGCCCTACAAGACTTCTACAGAAAACCCAAAGGGATTATTTAGAAGGCGCTCGGAAAAGCTCATCGATTTGTTTAAGGAAGATGTCTGGGAAATGATCATTCAAGATTACTTGAATCTGGCAGATGATCTGAGAAAGTCTGAAATCATCTCCTTCTTCAGGGACCGGGTATCTATCGTGCTATTGAGCAAGAGCCTTGGGCCCGCGAAAAGCCTCCGACTCGGGGTTTACGAGAAATCGGAATTGGCTGGAAAGATCACCTATAATTTTAATCCGGGGCAAAAAATCATCAGCGATCAGAGAAACGTCACCCTCATGTTCCTGGACTTACGGGGGTACACCGAGGTTTCTGCAGGGAATATTACTTCCGAGGCTTTAAAACAGAACCTTTATAAATTCTTTGACCCTACCATGGAGATCATCGATCATTTCCACGGTAGCATTAAATATTATGCGGGGGATGGGATCCTGGCCTCTTTCGGGTCAGGATCCTGGAAGGATTATCATGGGCTGAATGCGGTTCGGGCCGCCATCGAGATTCAAAAGTTTTTTAAAGTTCTCAAAGATGAGGGGAGCATGGTCTTTCAAGGGATGGGCATCGGAATCCACACCGGTTTGCTGGAGGATGCCTACTTCTTCCTGAATCCTATAGATAAGAGCGTCACGGTGATAGGGTTCACCGCCAACCTCACCGGCAGACTTTCCTCCGGGAAGACGGAACGGAGTGAGCAAAAGCTCGATATTCAATCGGTACTGACCCTGAACGAGTACCTTGTATCCCAGGCGCGATCGACCCATTCCATCGCCATCTTTGAGGAACAGCTCCTAAAAATCCTGGACGTCATTCAGGAAGAAAAGGCCAAAGAAGAAAGCGTTCAGATCCCCGAATCGGAATTTAACGTCAGCGTCACTAAAGGCGTTCTTAACAATAATGGCATCGCGCTGAGCGATACCACCTTCCAATATATCCAGCGCGCTGTTCCCTTAAAGGAAATCCCCTGCAAAACCACCGTGGATTATCTTTTTGAAGATAAAGCCATCGAAGAGACGATCGTTTTCAAAAAAGCCGGGGATGCCAGTTTCAAAGGGATAGAAGGAAAGTTCCCCGTCTGGGGCGTTTATCTTGGCCGTTGGATACAGAACAAAGGGTAGACGGGAAATAGGAGCGTAAGAGCATAGGCCCCTCCGTCATTCTCCCGTCCCCGCCTTCCTCCGATTCTCCGATTCCCCACCCCCCCGCGCCTTTTTATCCCAGTTTCTCAAGGGCTATCTCGTATAACTTCAGATATTCTCCGGCGGAGACATCCCAGGAGAAATTCTTCGACATTCCATTTCGCATGAGCTTCACCCAGCCGGGTTTATTGGTATAGAAATTTAAGATGGCTACATAAACGGCGTTGAGCAACTCCTCGGGGGAAGGTTGGAGGAACTTAAAGCCGGTTCCCTGCCCCGTGGTCGGATTGAAGTTCTCAATGGTATCATCTAAGCCCCCCGTAGCCCGTACAATGGGAACTGTCCCGTAAGCCAGGCTATACATCTGGTTCAACCCGCAAGGCTCATATCGAGAGGGCATCAGAAAGATATCGGCCCCGGCCTCTATTTTATGGGCCAGGACATTATCATACTTCAAAGCGATACCTATTTTTTGAGGATACCGGGCCTGGGCCAGTTGAAAAAACTCATGGGCCCACTTATCTCCCGTCCCTAGAACGACCAACTGAACGTCCAGTTCCATGATCTTATCCAGAACCTTGGCAATGAGGTCGATCCCCTTTTGCTCGGCCAGCCGCGCAATGATACCCAGAACGGCGACCTCGCTGCGAACCGGCAGATTATATTCCTTTTGCAGGTCATTTTTACAGACAATCTTCCCGCTCAGATCGTTCATATCGTAACGGGCGGCGATAAACCGATCTCGGGACGGATGCCATTCTTCATAGTCTATACCGTTTAAAATTCCGTACAGATCTTTCTTTCGAGCCCTTAACAAGCCATCCAGGCGATGCCCAAATTCAGGGGTCTGGATCTCCTCGCTGTATTTCCGGCTGACCGTGTTAAGGACATCCGCGTAAACAATCCCGCCTTTTAAGAAATTCAAATCCCCATAAAACTCCAACTTTTCATACGTAAAAAGCTCCCAACCTAATCCTGTCTTTTCCATCTCATATTTATTGAAGATCCCTTGATAACCTAAGTTGTGGATGGTGAAGACGCCGGCTGTGTTCTCAAACCATGGAGTCTGCCTGTAAAGGGTTTTAAGATAAACAGGAATCAAAGCCGTCTGCCAGTCATGGGCATGAACGATGTCCGGCTTAAAATTCAGAGCTTTACCGGCCTCTAGAACCGCCCTGGAGAAAAATATAAACCGCTCGGCATTATCCGGATAATCCTGGTTATTAGAATCTGTATAGAAGCCATCCCGGTCAAAGTATCCCTCATGTTCGATAAAATAGGCCGTCCCCTTATCCCCCATATCCGCTTTCCAGAGACCCCCCCGCTCTAACCTGGGGCCTATCGGGACGACCAAATCCTCCCTGATTTTCTCCAGATGAAACTTGTTCGCCTCCACCTTTCGATATTTAGGCAACACGACGGCCACCTGGCACCCTCGCCTGGATAAAGCCCTGGGAAGGGCGCCTGCAACATCTGCAAGTCCTCCCGTCTTTGCAAAAGGCACTACTTCCGAAGCAGCAAACAGTATATTCATTGGGGTAACAACGGTAAACACAGAAATTTAACCTGGAGGTTGTTCGCGCGAAAACATCGGCTAAAGCCTGCGCCTACCTGGTAACATATTTAGAGTTAATAGCCATCCATCGTGCAATCAATCTAGCGCCGTAGGCGCGAAATGTCTATAGAAATTATCAGCAGGGTGTTTTTATAAAAATGGTTGTTTCTTCCTGTAACGGAACCTTATCTTTTTAAAAGGATCTCCCTTGACAGAATTTAATCTTAAAACTTAAGATAAAATATACCCAAATAAGGAGGTTAGACACGGTTGTCCAGATCGAAGTTCATTTTAATTACGGGGCGTACCACCCGACAAGGTACGACGATCCACCTGGGTAAGGAGTCCGAGGAGTTTGTCGAGGAAACCTCCACCGTGGAGATGAATGAGGAGGACATGAGGCGAAATAACCTGCAGGAGGGGGATCAAGTAATTCTGAGATCGGCGTATGGGAGCACGAAGGTTACGTGTAAAAGATCGGACATCCCGCAAGGGTTGGTCTTTTTAGCTTACGGGTTACCGGTCAGCTCTATTATGGGGGCCGATACTCAAAGCATTGGCATGCCGGATTCCAAAGGTATGGAGGTCGAGATAGAAAAGTATGGAGAAAATTAGCGACGTAACTTGCTTATTTTGCGGGGTTACTTGTGACGATCTGGAGGTTTTTGTAGAGGGGGATACGATTAAAGAGGTGAAGAACGCGTGTATTTTGGGTAAAGCGACGTTTATGAACCACAAGGCCGATCTGGCTACGCCACGGATCCGGGGGCAAGCTGCCTCTATGGAGGAATGTATCGAAGCTGCGGCGGAAATCCTGGTTCGAGCTAACTTTCCCTTAATTTACGGGCTGGCCTCCACGGAATGCAACGCCCAACGAAAGGCGGTGGAGCTGGCCGATTTCATCGGCGCAAGTATTGATACCACGTCCTCGGTATGCCACAGTCCTTCTCTCCAGGCTATCCAGGCCGTAGGAGATTCAACCTGTACGCTGGGCGAGATAAAAAATCGCGCGGATTTACTGGTTTTCTGGGGATGTAACCCGGCGGAGGCCCATCCCCGGCATTTTACCCGATATTCTGTGACGCCCAAGGGGTTTTTTGTGCCAAAGGGGAAAAAGGACCGTCACGTGATTTTGGTAGACGTCCGAAAGACGCCCAGCGCCAAAGCCGCCGATGAGTTTATACAGATCCGACCGGGCTCCGATTACGAGGTCCTCACGGTCCTGCGAGCCCTTCTGAAAGGGGAAGAAGTGGAGGTAGAGGAAGTGGGCGGAGTGCCCCTGCCGACCTTAAAGGCTTTAATTGAAAAGCTTAAGGGCTGTAAGTTTGGTTCTATTCACTGGGGGATGGGCCTCACGATGAGTCGAGGAAAGCATATGAACGTCATGGCGCTTCTGCTCCTGGCCAGAGACCTCAATCAGTTTACCAAGTTTGTGGCTTCTCCCATGAGGGGCCATGGCAACGTCGTGGGGATCGCGACGGTTCTTACCTGGCAGACGGGATACCCGTTTGCCGTCAATTTGAGCCGCGGATTCCCGCAATACAATCCCGGGGAGTTTAGCTCCGTAGATCTTCTGGCCCGAAGGGAAGCCGATGCGGCCCTCATCGTTGCTGCGGATGCGTTCGCTAACTTCCCTAAGGCGGCCGGGGAACATTTATCCCGGATCCCAACCATTGCCATCGATTCCAAAGAAAGCCTGACCACTAAAATGGCTACGGTGGTTATACCTACCGCCCAGGCCGGAGTTAGCGCACCGGGGTTAGCGTACCGGATGGATCATATTCCGATCCCCGTCAAGAAAGTGGTAGACTCCCCCTATCCCTCAGACCGGGAAGTTCTGGAGAGAATCCTTGAAAAGGTTCGCTCGAAATTATCCTAAAACGTAAAACGTTCCTCAGATAACTCAGAGGCACCACGGATAAATCCGTGTTCCTCCGGGTCATCCGGGGAGCGTTTTATGCCGCTTATGAGCGCTCGGGTTCTATTATTAGGCCTCGTTCTAGGAATTTTATTGGGCATCTGGACTTATGTGGCGTTCGTCCATAGGTTCCCCATCTGGCAGGTCCTGGTCGCAACCGCGTGTTTTTTTGCATCCCATAGAAACCTGGAAGGGTTATGGAGAACCTTCCTGACCGCGTTATCTGGAATTTTCTGGCTTTTCCTGACCACCCGGGTCCTGATGAGTTTGGGATTGGGCCAATATATTTTCGCCGTCATCGTGGGGGTCGCCGTTTTTATCCTTTGCGCCCAGGCAGCTTTAGGGCTCCTGTCCTTTATCCCGGGCGCCTTGGGCGGGGCGGCTATTTATCTTGGAACGATCCTGTTTGCGCAAGTACCCGCCCCCTGGTGGCATACTCTCCTGGCAGTCATAGTCGGGCCGATCTTGGGGTACGTTGCGGAACTTCTGAGCTCGGGGATAGCCAAAGCGAGCTAGCCAGGAGGATCTTTGCAACTTAATCGCCTGCAAACCTGAATTTTAAAGCCATGCTCAAAATTATCAACGGTGAAGTCTACGATCCCATCCATGGGATCCACGGAGCGATCAAAGAAATTTGT
>Ga0073934_10012053_pt1 | contig 10286 bp, 8 predicted proteins | sample LarsenN4metaG_FD_76834 | JGI IMG/M metagenome (GOLD analysis project Ga0073934, IMG submission 76834) | Hot spring sediment bacterial and archeal communities from British Columbia, Canada, to study Microbial Dark Matter (Phase II) - Larsen... ... | reverse complement strand
ATCGCGAGGAAGCGGTAGAACCCGCGAAAGCAGGCCACGGCGCGGGCCACCGAGCGCGGCGACCGCCCCTGGCCCATCAGCTCCCGCACGAGCGCTTCCAGGTCCGAGCGCGACAGCGCCTCGACCGCCGCGCCCCTCCCCGCGGCGAACTCGGCAAGCAGCTGGAGATCCCGCGCGTAGCTCTCCACGGAGTTGCGGGCGAGCCGCCGCTCGACGGTGAGATGGGTGAGATAGGCGTCCACCCCCGGGCTGTGTGATATTGGAGGAGTAGCGATTGTAAGATTGTAGGCCATGGCCGTTCGTTCCAAATGGCAATCGCTCCCCACCGAAGCGATCAATCCCGCGACGCTCGCCATCGACAAGCTCCCCACCGATGAAGTGGTGGAGCTGATGATCAACGAAGACCGGAAGATGCTGGCGGCGGTGCAGAAGGAGAAGGGGCGCATTGCGACCGGCGCCGACATGATCGCGGCGTCGCTGCGGAAAGGCGGACGCGTCGTGTTCGTGGGGGCCGGCACCAGCGGCCGTCTGGGGGTTCTCGAGTCGGCCGAGATGCCGCCCACGTTCAGCACGGATCCCACCGTGGTGCAGGCGATCATGGCGGGCGGCCGCGGCGCGATCCTCCGCGCGAAGGAAGGCATCGAGGACAACTACGAAGAGGGGGCCCGCGCGATTACGCGCCTCCGGCCGACCAGGAAAGACGTCGTGATCGGCGTCTCGGCCAGCGGGATGACGCAGTTCGTCCGGGGCGCCCTCACGCGGGCGCGCAAGGCCGGGGCCCGGATCATCTTCGTGACCTGCGATCCCGGTACGGAGCTGCAGACGTTCGTGGACCTGACGATCGCGCCGGGGGTCGGCCCGGAGGTCATCGCCGGATCCACGCGGCTCAAGGCGGGCACCGCGACCAAGCTCGTGCTGAACATGCTGACCACCGCCGCGATGGTGCGCATCGGCAAGACCTACGGCAACTTGATGGTCGACGTGCAGACCGGCTCGGAGAAGCTGAAAGATCGCGCGCGCCGCATCGTGAACATCGTCACGGGGCTCGAGTACGAGGAAGCCGACAAGCTGCTGAAGAAGGCGCACTGGAACGTCAAGGCGGCGATCGTCATGCAGAAGACCGGCCTCCCCTACCTCAAGGCGCTCTCGCGTCTCCGGCGGGCGCACGACTCCATGCGCGAAGCGATTGGCGAGGACATCGAGCCCAGGCTGCAGGCCGTGCTCGACGGCCACCGGCCTATTCCCCGCTGAGTCTGCCGCCGAGGTGCGACGCCGCGCCTCGATCCAGAAACACCTCGACGTCGCGGTGCAGCTGAAGGAACGACGCGGGCAGCCGCGTCGTCAGCGGCCCGTGCACCATCCGCTCGACGCAGCGCGCCTTCCGATCGCCGGTCGCAATCAGGATGAGCCGCCTGGCCTTCAGGATCGTGCCCATCCCCATGGAAAGCGCCTCGCGGGGCACCCGCTCGACGTCGCCGCCGAACAGCGCCGCGTTGTCGCGCCTCGTGGCGGCGTGCAGCGCGACGCGATGCGTGGAGGCCACCAGCGCCTCGGCCGGTTCGTTGAAGCCGATGTGGCCGTTCGCGCCGATGCCGAGGAGTTGCAGGTCGAGCCCGCCGGCGCCGGCGATCGCCCGCTCGTAGCGCGCGCACTCGGCCTCCAGGTCGGGCGCCATGCCGTCGAGGAAATGAATCCGCTCCGGGCGGAGGTCCACGCCGGCGAAGAGGTGCCGCTGCATGAACTGCCGGAAGCTGCCCGGGTGGCCGGCATCGACGCCGACGAACTCGTCGAGATTGAAGGTGGAGACCCCCTGAAAGCTGAGCCCCTGCTCGCGATGGAGCCGCCGCAGCTCTCCGTACGTGGCCACCGGCGTCCGCCCGGTCGGAAGACCCAGCACCAGCTCGGGTGTCGTCCTGATTGCGTCGGCCAGGCGCTCGGCGAGCGCCCGCGCGACCGCCTGCTCGTTGTCGAAGATTCGAATGTCCAAGAAAACGTCCGTCAGAGATACGCCGGCAGACGCGCGCCGCCCCGCGCCTCCGCCAGGGCGAGCTTCACCGCGCCAACGGCGGGCTCGACTTCCAGGATCCTGGCGGAGGTGCGCGGCGCCGATTCCGGCAGCAGCCTGGTGACTTCGGCCGCCAGCCATGGCACCGCCTTGAAGATCCCGCCGGCGAGAATGGTTGGAAACGCATCGCCGCGCATGCCGAGTCGCCCGATCACCGAGGCCGCGGCGGCCGTGAGCTCGGCGGCGGCCTGCTTCAGGATCTCCGCCGCCACCGCGTCGCCCGTTTCGCGCGCCCGCTCGACGAGCGGCGCCAGCCCGGCGATCGGCGTGCGGCGCAAATCGCGGTAATAGGTTTCGCGAATCAGGTCGGAGGCGCGCACGAGCTTCAATCGGTCCATGACGAGGTCCGTCAGCTGCGTCGACGGGCCGCGTCCGTCTGCCGCCCTGACGATTGCGGAGAGCGCGCGGCGTCCGATCCAGAAGCCGCTCCCCTCGTCTCCGAGGAGGTAGCCCCAGCCGCCCGCGCGCGCGGCGCGTCCACCGGCGTTCCGCCCATAGGCGATCGACCCCGTGCCCGCGATCACGACGACGCCCGGAAGGTCGCCGGCGCCCGCCTCGAGCGCCACCAGTGCATCGTTCACGACGAGCGTTCGGGCCTTCGCGCCGATGCGCCGCATGATTCCCCGTACGGCTTCGGCGTCCTGCGGCCGATCCACGCCGGCGATACCGAGACAGATCGCGGCCGGACGGATGTCCCGGGCGCCCAGTGCGGTGTCCATGACATGGTGCAGCACCTTTTCGACCTCCAGCTCTCCGTGCGCCTGGAGGTTGGCGCCGCCGCCCCGCCCCTCGGCGAGGATGGCGCCCCGTTCGTCGGCCAGCAGACACACGGTCTTGGTGCCGCCGGCGTCGATCCCGAGCACGTGCATCTGCGTGGTTTTATGGTACTTTAGGAGCGTTCATGATTCATCGTCGGCGGCTCGTACCGGCACGGCTGCTCGCCGTCGCGCTCTGTGCTCTTGCGATGGCGCACACGGGAGCGTCGGGTTCGGGCGAGGTGCGCGCACTGTGGGTCACGCGCTCGAGCCTCGCGTCGCCCGACGCCATTCACCGCATGGTGACGGCGGCAAGCCAGCACGGGTTCAACACGCTGTTCGTGCAGGTGCGCGGGCGCGGCGACGCGTACTTCAACAGCGGCCGTGAGCTGCGCGCGGCGGCGCTCGCGGCGCAGCCGGACTCATTCGATCCGCTGGCCGAGACGCTCGCCCGCGCACGCGAGGCCGGACTCCGCGTGCACGCGTGGGTGAACGTGAACCTCGTATCGAGCGCCGTCGAGCTCCCGTCCTCCCGCGACCATATCATCTACGAACATCCCGAGTGGCTCATGGTGCCGCGCCCGCTTGCCGCGGAGCTGCTCGCGATCGACGCTCGCAGTCCGGAGTACCTCGGCCGCCTGGCCCGATGGACGCGAGCCAACGCCGAAACGGTCGAGGGGCTCTACGCCTCCCCGCTCCACCAGGGTGTGCACGAACACACCGCCGACGTGGTCGCGGATCTCGTCACGCGCTATGCGGTCGACGGCCTGCATCTCGATTACGTGCGCTTTCCCGGACCCGAGTTCGATTACAGCCGTGAAGCCGTCCGGGCATTCGAGCAGGAACGCCGGCCGCAGGTGCCGGCCGAGGAGCGCGCGCGCCTGACCGCAATCCGATCGCTGGATCCGTTTGCCTGGCCCGAGGCGTTCCCCGACGAATGGGAGCGCTTCCGCCGGACGCGGCTGACGGCGCTCGTCGCGCGCCTGCGCACCACCGCCACACGCATCCGGCCCGGTCTTCTCGTCAGCGCGGCCGTCGTGCCCGATCCGGCCGCGGCGGAGCGCCAGAAGATGCAGGACTGGCGTACGTGGCTCGACAACGGCTTCATCGACGCCCTCTGCCCGATGGCCTACACACCAGACGCGCGGCTGTTCGCCGAGCAAATCGCCGCGGTGCGCGCGCTGGCCGGCTCGCGGCCGGTCTGGGCCGGCATCGGCGCCTACCGGCTGTCGCCACGCGAAACGATCGAGCACATCGCCACGGCGCGCCGGCTCGGCGCAAATGGCATCGTGCTCTTTTCCTACGACAGCCTCGTCAGCCCACCGAACGGGTCCGAGTACCTGGCGGCGGTGGCCCGGGCGGCGTTCTCGGGCTCCTAGCGTCGTCTGGTGGCTCTCAGGGCGCTGAACTGGGTTGACTACCTCGTCATCGCCGGCTACCTGCTCGGCATCACCGCGTTCGGATCCTGGTTCGCGCGATTCCAGCGCAGCACTCGCGACTATTTCCTGACGGGACGGTCGGTGCCGTGGTGGGCCATCTGCTTCACCGTGGTGGCCACCGAGACGAGTACGCTCAGCTTCATCGGCGTGCCCGCCGGCGCGTACGCCGGCAACTGGACGTTCCTGCAGCTGGCGTTCGGCTACATCATCGGCCGGCTGCTGGTCAGCGCGCTGTTCATCCCCTCGTACTTCCGTGGGGAGCTGTACACATCGTACGAGCTCCTCCAGCGGCGGTTTGGAGCGCCCGTCAAGAACGCCGCCGCCGGGATCTTCCTGATCACGCGAACGCTTGCCGACGGCGTCCGGCTGTTCGCCACCGCACTCGTCATTTCGGTCGTCACTCAGATTCCCGTCCCCTGGACGGTGCTCGTCATCGGAACGGCGATGATCGTCTACACGGTGCGCGGCGGCGCCGCGGCGGTGATCTGGACCGACGTGGCGCAGATGTTCGTCTACGCCGCCGGCGCCGCGATCGTGTTCGCAGCGCTCGCGGCACGGCTTCCGGCCGGCGTGGAGGGGGCCATGCGGGCGGCGGAAGCGGGCGGCCGCCTGCGCGTGTGGGACTTCTCGCTCGACCCGGCGCGGGTCTATACGTTCTGGGCGGGGATCGTCGGCGGTGTCGCCCTGACGCTGGCGACGCACGGCACCGACCAGTTCCTGGTCCAGCGACTGCTCGCGGGACGCTCCGCCCGCGACGCCGCCTGGGGCCTCATCCTCAGCGGCGTCGTCGTTCTCGTGCAGTTCGTGCTGTTCCTGTCGATCGGCGCGCTGCTGTTCGCCTACTACAGCCAGGTCCCGCTGCCTCGCCCGCTCGAACGAACCGACGAGATCCTGCCGCTCTTCGTGATCTCCGAGCTCCCCCACGGGGTCTCGGGATTCATCGTCGCGGCCATCGTCGCCGCCGCACTCTCCCCTTCGATCAACGCGCTCGCCGCGACGACGGTGAACGACTTCTACCTCAAGTACGTGCGTCCGGATGCGGACGAACCGACGCTGATGCGCATGTCGAAGCGGGCGACGATCTTCTGGGGCATCGCGCAGCTGGCGGTCGCGCTCGGCGCGCAGCACGTGGACCGATCGGTGCTGGACGCGGGGCTGCTGGTGCTGTCGTTCGCGGCCGGCCCGGTGCTCGGCGCCTTTCTGCTGGGCGTGCTCACCACCCGCGTTGGCAGCGCGGCGATGGTGATGGGAATGATCGCCGGGCTCCTCGCGGTTACCTGGCTCTGGTGGACCAACGCCGCGGCGTGGACCTGGTATTCGGCGGCCGGCGTTGCCGTGACGACGGCGGTCGCGCTGGCGACAAGCCGCGGAGCGCGGGCCGCCAGGCGTGTGGTTCCCGCATGACTTTCGATCTGCCGCGCCGCGTGATCCAGCAGGCGGTCGCCGCGGGGGCGTTCCCATCGGCGGTCGTCGAGGTTGGGACGTCTCGCGATCGTCTCTGGCGCGAAGCCTTCGGCCGGCTCACGTTCGAGCCCGATGCCAGACCCGCAACCGAGCAGACGATCTTCGACCTCGCGTCGCTCACGAAGGTGATCGCGACGACCTCGCTCGTCGCGCAGCAGGTCGAGCGCGGCGGGCTCGCGCTCGACGATTCGATCGGCCGCTATATCGCCGGATGGCGCGGCCGCGACCGCGATACGGTGACGATTCGCGATCTGCTCGCGCACTGCTCGGGACTCACCGGCTACCTGCCGCTCTTTCGCGACTACCGCGGGCGCGCGGAATTCGAGCACGCCATCTGCGCCCTGCCGCTCGAGTACCCGCCGCGCACCCGATCGATCTACAGCGATCTCGGGTTCATGCTGCTGGCGTTTCTTCTCGAGGACCTGGGCGCCGCGCCGCTCGCCGATCGATTCGCCACGCTTTTGGATCAGATGGGGATCGTCGAACGGCTGCAGTTCAATCCGCCGCCGCAATGGCGTCCCGACATGGCGCCTACCGAGCAGGATCCCTGGCGCGGCCGCCTCCTGGTGGGCGAGGTCCACGACGAGAACGCGTGGGCGCTCGGCGGCGTCGCGGGACACTCCGGCCTTTTCGGTACGGCGGCTGCCGTGGGCGCTTTCGCGCGGCATCTGCTTCAGATTCTGGACGGGCGGACCGGCGCCTTTTCGCGCCAGACGCTCGAGCAGTTCATCACGCGCCGGAGCGGCGTGCCCGGCAGCTCGCGCGCGCTCGGCTGGGACACCATGCTGCCCACCTCCTCGTGCGGCGTCAGGATGTCGCCGCGCGCCTTCGGACACACCGGGTTCACGGGAACCTCGCTCTGGGTCGATCCCGACCGGCTCCTCTACGTCGTGTTTCTCACCAACCGCGTCCACCCCACACGGGAGAACGACCGCATCCTGCAGGTCCGCCCGGCGCTGCACGACGCGGTGATGGAGGCGCTGGAGCAATGACGCTCACGGCGCTCGACTGGGGGCTCATCGCCGCCTACTTCCTCGCCTCGCTGTTCATCGGGCTTCACTACTCGCGGCGGGCGGGACGCGACGTGGCCGAGTACTTCCTCTCGGGGCGGCGCCTGCCCTGGTGGCTCGCGGGAACGTCGATGGTCGCGACGACCTTCGCGGCCGATACGCCGCTGGCGGTTGCCGGCCTGGTCGCGCGCAACGGCGTCGCCGGGAACTGGATCTGGTGGAACGGCGCGCTCGGCGGCATGCTCACGGTGTTCTTCTTCGCGCGGCTATGGCGCCGGGCCGGGATCCTGACCGATGTCGAATTCGCCGAACTGCGGTACGCCGGCAAGCCGGCCGCGATCCTCCGCGCGTTCCGCGCGCTCTATCTCGGCGTCCCGATCAACTGCGTCATCATGGGCTGGGTCAATCTGGCGATGGTCAAAATCCTCGCCGTGACCCTGGGATACAGCCGGCTCACGGCGGTGCTCGTCTCGCTGGCCATCACGGGCTTCTACTCGGCCGTCTCCGGGCTCTGGGGCGTCGTCGCCACCGACTTCTTCCAGTTCGTCTTCGCGATGGTGGGCACGATCGCGCTGGCATGGTTCGCGCTGCGCCTGCCGGAGATCGGCGGCCTCGAGGGGCTGCGCGACCGCCTCCCGCCCGAGACGTTCGCGTTCCTGCCGCGCGTCGGCGACGACGCCTCGGCCGGCGCCTCGCTTGCGCTGCCCGCCGCGGCGTTCTTCGCCTACGTCGGCGTGCAGTGGTGGGCCAGCTGGTACCCGGGTCAGGAGCCGGGGGGCGGCGGCTACGTGGCGCAGCGGATGATGTCGGCGCGGGACGAACGGCACTCGCTGCTTGCCTCGCTCTGGTTCACGATCGCGCATTACTGCGTTCGCCCGTGGCCCTGGATTCTCGTCGGACTCGCATCGCTCGTGCTCTACCCCGATCTCGCGGACAAGGAAGCGGGGTACGCCATGGTCATGCGCGACCACCTTCCCCCGGGCTGGCGCGGCCTCCTGCTCGCCGCGTTCTTCGCGGCCTACATGTCGACGATCGCCACGCAGCTCAACTGGGGCACCTCGTACGTCGTGAACGACGTATACCGGCGGTTCGTCCGCCGCGATGCGGACGAGCGGCACTACGTGCGCGTGTCGCGCGCCACCACGGTCGCGCTGATGCTGACGAGCGCGGTGGTCACGCTGTTGCTCGAGAGCATCCGCCAGGCGTGGGAGTTCGTGCTCGAGTCGGGCGCAGGCATCGGGCTCGTCCTCATCCTTCGCTGGTACTGGTGGCGTGTGAACGCGTGGTCGGAAATCGGCGCGATGGCGGCGGCTGCCGCCGCGTTCGCCGCCGTGCGCACCTTCACCAGCCTCGCGTTTCCCCATTCGCTGCTGCTCGTCGTGTCGGTCACGACCGCGGCGTGGCTCGCCGTCACGCTGCTGACACCCCCGGAGCCCGAGGCGCATCTCGTCGCGTTCTACCGCCGCGTGCGGCCGGACGGGCCGGGCTGGAGGCCGATCGCGAGGGCGGCAGGCGGGCCGGCGCCAGCGTCGATTCGCGGACTGCTGCTGGCGTGGCTCGCGGGGGCGCTCCTCGTGTACTCCTGCCTGTTCGGATTGGGATCCGTCCTGTTCGGCCGCTACTGGACGGGGCTCGCCTGGTTCGTCGCCGCGGCCGCGTCGCTGACCGTCATCTATCGCGCCATGGTGCGCCGCGGCTGGAGTGCGCTCCTATAGGGGCGGCCGTGTGCCGGGTGGACGGCTTCCCCCCGGCGGCTGCCCGGGCGTGATGGTGAATCCGGGCTGAAGACCACCCGGACCCTGCGTGCCGCGAGGATTCATGCCGGGACGATTCGCCCGGGGATCCCCGGGTCTGTCGGCTTCACCCGGCGGCTGTGGACGATTGCCCAGGACGGTCTGCGGCGTGAACGCCCATTCGTTGTACTTCGACCGGCCGTTGAAGAGGCGCAGGCTCGAGTCGGTGCTCTTGCTGGCCACTCCGATGATGCCGCCGCGAGCGCCGGCCGGTCCGCGCGGCTGCTGGTCTGAAGGAGGTGTGGGCTGATTCCCCCCGATGGGCACCTGGACCTGTTGCCCGGCGTACAGGAGCTGGAACTCCCCCTCCCTGGTCATCGGGTCTTTGTACTTCTTGCGCAGGAACCGTTCGGTCAGCAGGATGTCCAGCGTCGGCGGGTAGGCGTTGGCGTACTTCCGACGAAACAGCTCGATGGCGCGGGCGTACTGCCCGCCCCGCCAGATCAGCTCCGCCTCTTTCTCACGTTTGACCATGGTGTTCCAGACCGGCAACGCGACGGCCAGCAGAATGGCCATGATGTTGAGCGTCACCAGCAGGGCCGCCATGGCGTACCCGGCATCTCCGCGCCGTCTCGCTTGACCGCGCAAATGCATGAACTTATTATGGTTAGCGTTCCGATGATACCACGCACGAACGCGCGGCGTTTTCGCGGCGGCGCTTCCCTGCTGGTCCTGCTCGCGGCCGCCGGCGCCGCGACCGCGGCCTGCGACAAGGCCGCACTGCTGGCGCCGACGAACTCGCGCATCACGCTGACGGCGTCGTCGCGCGTCGTCCCGCTGAACGGCACGACCGAGCTGCAGGCCACCGTCCTCGAGAACAGCGGATCGCCGGTGCCGAATGGCACGACGGTGCGGTTTTCGACGAACCTCGGCCGTGTGGAACCGGTCGAGTCGCAGACGCGCAACGGCGTGGCGGTCGCCACCTTTCACGCCGGTGCCGAATCGGGCGTGGCACAGGTCACGGCCATCTCGGGCCTGGCGACCGGCACCACGAGCACCGGGGGATCTGGGACGAGCGGGAGCGCGACGACCGCCGGCAATGTCGTAGAAATTACGATCGGCGCCGCCGCGGCCAACCGGGTAACCCTCTCGGCCAATCCGAGCACCGTGCGGCCCTCCGGCAGCTCGGTGGAAATCAGCGCCCTCGTGAGCGACACCAACGGCAATCCGGTTCGACAGGTGCCTGTGACGTTCAGCACCACGCGCGGCACCATCAATCCGACGATCGTCGATACCGACGCGAACGGCATTGCCCGCGCGACGCTGACGGCGAGCGAGACCGCGACCGTCACGGCCCGCGTCGGATCGGGCGCCGACAATCGGACGGCCACGCTCGAGATCCGGACGACGACGACGCCGAGCGTCACGCTGTCGGTGACGCCGGCCAGCCCGAGCGCCGGCCAGCCTGTCGGGCTCACCGTCACGCCCGCCGCCAACACGGCGCCGCAGGTCACAGTGGAGTGGGGCGACGGCAACTCGCAGGACATCGGCGTGGTCGCCGCTGCACGCACCGTGACGCACACGTACGGATCGCCGGGCTTCTACACGATCAACGCGACCGCCACGCAGGACGGCGATACGTTCAGCAACTCGATTCCGGTCACCGTGGCGCAGCGTCCGCCGGTGCAGCTGACCGTCAACCCGCCCTCCGGGCCGCTGGCGACGAACTTCGCGTTCACGATCACGCCGACCACCGGCGCGCTCATCTCGAACATCGTCATCAACTACGGCGACGGCCAGCAGGACACGCTTGGCGCCGT
>Ga0073934_10012052_pt1 | contig 10286 bp, 5 predicted proteins | sample LarsenN4metaG_FD_76834 | JGI IMG/M metagenome (GOLD analysis project Ga0073934, IMG submission 76834) | Hot spring sediment bacterial and archeal communities from British Columbia, Canada, to study Microbial Dark Matter (Phase II) - Larsen... ... | reverse complement strand
TGATAGCGGCTGGCGCCGTCGGGCGGGTCGCCGCGCAGGGCGACGATGTGGCGGATGCCCGACTCCCAATAGCGCCGCGCCACGGCATCGACTTCGGCGCGGGTGGCGGCCACGCAGGTCAGATGCGCGGCGGCGCGCAGCCCCTTCTCGCGCTGGATGCGCACGACGATGTCGTGGGTGCGCTCGCGCGTCGAGCCGCCGGCGCCGTAGGTGACCGAGACAAAGTTGGGCTTGAGCGGCGCCAGCCGCTCGATCGCCGCCCAGAGCTGCTCGGCCATCGCTTCGGTGCGCGGCGGGAAGAACTCGAACGAGACGCGGATCTGGTCCGCAAGCGGGACGGCGGCGGGGGAAACGGCGGAACTGACGGACATGCGGCGACGACCTTGCGGCAACTTGCTAGCTTGGCCCGATGCATCCGGCCGGACAACCGAAGCGTTAGCCGCGGCCGGCCGGGTGGGGACGTCATCCAGCTATGCGTTGATTTAGCACGAGATTTGCGCTTTTGAGCCTTGATGATGACACATTCGTGTATAGTCTCTGGCGCGCGGACATGATAGCCCTGCGCGCCTTCACCGGCGGCCGGTGGCCCAAACCGCCCGGCCGGCCGTAATAAGAGTCCGTGCCGTTAAGAAGTGAAGGTTCAGAACCCGAGCGTACGCCCATGTTGCCCCGCCGCTTCCGCCCGTTCCTTCCTGTCTTCGCCGCCGGACTGGCCTTGGCCCTGGGGGCCTGCGCCAGCCGCCCGACCGACCCGGCCGCGGTGGCCGCGTTCGACGAGACCAACGACCGCCTCGAGCCCTTCAACCGGGCCATGTTCGGCCTCGACCAGGCGCTGGATGCCGCGCTGATCCGGCCGGTGGCCTGGACGTACCGCGAGGTTGTGCCCGATCCGGCGCGCCGCGGCGTCACGAATTTCCTGCGCAATCTGCGCTCGCCCATCACCCTGGCCAACAACCTCTTGCAGGGCGACGTCGACCGCGCCGGCCAGACGGTCGGGCGCTTTGTCGTCAACTCCACCGTCGGCGTGCTCGGCTTCGCCGACGTCGCCGCCGACCTGGGCACGCCCTATCACTACGAGGACTTCGGCCAGACGCTCGCGGTCTGGGGCGTCGGCGACGGCTCGTACCTCTATCTGCCGATCATCGGCCCGACCAGCCTGCGCGACGGCTTCGGGCTTGCCGTCGACAACTTCGGCTTCGATCCGGTCAGCTGGTACTCCTACGCCGACAACCCGAGCTGGGTGCAGTGGGCCTACTTCGGCACGCTCTTGGTCGATATCAAGGCCGGCACCATGGCCGCGACCGACGAGCTGAAGGCTTCGTCGATCGACTACTACGCGGCGCTGCGCTCGGCCTACCGCCAGAACCGGGCCAAGGAAATCCGCAACGGCGCGCCGGCGCCGCTGCCGACCATCCCCAACGGCGACGGCGATCCTTTCGCCGCGCCCGCCAACTGAGCGGCATCCGCCGCCGACGCCCCGATCGACCGCCCGAAGGACTGCCGATGACGATCTGCCGCCGTCGTTTCACCGCCCTGTCGCTGACCGCCGCGCTGGCCGGACGCGCCGCCGTCGCCGACGAGTGGCGCCTCAGCCCCACGGGCGTGGTCGAGAAATTCGCCGAGAAGGGCATTACCGAGATCCTCGGCGCGGCGATCTCGGCGGCGGAGAAGACCGCGCGCTTCCGCGCCTTGTTCAAGGAGTTCTTCGACATTCCGGCCATCGGCCGCTTCGTGCTGGGCCGCTTCGCGCGCACTGCCACACCCGACGAGAACGCCCGGTTCGCAACCCTGTTCGAGGATGTGATCGTCTACACCTGGTCGCGGCGCTTCGGCGAGTACAAGGGCCAGACCCTGAAGGTAAAGGACAACGCGCCCGACGGCGAGGACGGCGCGGTGGTCAATTCCGATATCGTCGGCAACGACGGCCAGACGTTCGTCGTGGCCTGGCGGCTGCGCAAGCGCGAGACGGGGCTGCGCATCGTCGATGTCATCGTCGAAGGGGTCAGCATGGCGATCACCTATCGCCAGGAATACGCCACCATCATCCAGCAGACCGGCGGCATGGCCGGGCTGCTGGCACAGATGGAGAAGCAGGTCGCCGAGCTTAAGGCCAAGGTCGGCTGAACGGGGGCTCGGCCGCGCCGCCTAACCGCGCGTAATCGGCTTGTACTTGATGCGGTGGGGCTGGACGGCGTCCTCGCCCAGGCGGCGTTTCTTGTCCTCTTCGTAAGCCTGGAAGTTGCCCTCGAACCACTCGACGTGGCTGTCGCCCTCGAACGCCAGGATGTGCGTGGCGATGCGGTCGAGGAACCAGCGGTCGTGCGAGATGATGACGGCGCAGCCGGCGAAGTCGAGCAGCGCCACTTCCAGCGCGCGCAGGGTGTCGACATCCAGGTCGTTGGTCGGCTCGTCGAGCAGGATGACGTTGGCGCCCGACTTCAGCATCTTGGCCAGGTGCACGCGGTTGCGCTCGCCGCCCGAGAGCTGGCCCACCTTCTTTTGCTGGTCGGCGCCGCGGAAGTTGAAGCGCCCGACGTAGGCCCGGCTCGGCACCTTGAACTTGCCCAGCATGATGTCGTCGGCGCCGCCCGAGATTTCCTCCCACACGGTGGCCGAGTCCTTCAGGCTGTCGCGGCTTTGGTCGACGTAGCCCAGCTTCACCGTTTCGCCGATGCGGATGGTGCCGCCATCGGGCTTCTCCTGGCCGGTGATCATGCGGAACAGCGTGGTCTTGCCCGCGCCGTTGGGGCCGATGACGCCGACGATGCCGCCCGGCGGCAGCTTGAAGGTCAGGTTCTCGATCAGCAGCCGGTCGCCGTAACCCTTGGTCAGGCCGTTGGCCTCGATCACGGTGTCGCCCAGGCGTTCGCCGGCGGGAATGATGATCTGCGCCGTCTCGGGCGCCGTCTCGGCGGCCTGGGCCACCAGCTCGTTGAACGCAGCGATGCGCGCCTTGCTCTTGCTGCGCCGCGCCTGGGGGCTCTGGCCGATCCACTCCAGCTCGCGGTCGATGGTGCGCTGGCGGGCCGCCTCTTCGCGCTCTTCCTGCTCCAGGCGCTTCTTCTTCTGTTGCAGCCACGAGGAGTAGTTGCCCTCGTAGGGGATACCGCGGCCGCGGTCCAATTCCAGAATCCAGCCGGTGACGTTGTCGAGAAAGTAGCGGTCGTGGGTGACGGCGACGACCGTGCCGGGATATTCCTCCAGGAACTTCTCCAGCCAGGCCACCGATTCCGCGTCGAGGTGGTTGGTGGGCTCGTCCAGCAGCAGCAGGTCGGGCTTGGACAGCAGCAGGCGGCACAGCGCCACCCGGCGCCGCTCGCCGCCCGACAGCTTGGTCACGTCGGCATCGCCCGGCGGGCAGCGCAGCGCGTCCATGGCGATCTCGACGTTGCGCTGCAGGTCCCAGCCGTTCACCGCGTCGATCTTCTCCTGCAGCTCGGCCTGCTCGGCGATCGCCGCGTTCATCTCATCGTCGGACAGGTCCTCGGCGAACTTGGCGCTGACCGCCTCGAAACGGTCCAAGAGCGCCTTGACCTCGCCTACCCCGTCCATGACGTTGCCCAGCGCGTCCTTGGTGGGGTCGAGCTGCGGCTCCTGCGGCAGATAGCCCACGCGCACGCCCTCGGCCGCCCAGGCCTCGCCCACGAAGTCCTTGTCCAGTCCCGCCATGATGCGCAACAGGGTGGACTTGCCCGCGCCGTTGTAGCCCAGCACGCCGATCTTGGCGCCCGGCAGGAACGACAACCAGATGTCCTTCAAGACCTCGCGCCCGCCGGGGTAGGTCTTGCTCAAGCCCTTCATCACGTAGATGTACTGGTAAGCCGCCATGATGCCTGTCCGCTGCCGAAGATTGGCGCGGCTTTTACCCGATGCGCCCCGGGCTGTCGACACGGCAGGCGCCGCCGGGCGCGCCCGTGCTCGGTTGTCAGTGCGGCGGGCTTGCACTACCGTTTGCGGGCCTCCTCGCCCCCCTGTTCCGGAGCCCCGGCATGCGCCGCTCCTCCTGCCTGTTCGCCGCTGTCCTGGCCCTGGTCCTGGCTGGCGCCGCCCCCGCCGCGGCCCAGTGCGTGCTGTCCGGCGGCACCGTCACCTGCACCGGCGCCGATGACGACGGTTTCGTCGGCGGGGCCAACCTGACGGTACGGGTCGAGACCGGGGCCCTGGTCGACAGCGTCTACGACGGCAACCCCGACACCCTGTGCCCGGTGTTCCGCTCGGCCTTGCGCCTGGGGCCCGGCGCGCGCGTGACCAACCTCGGCCAGATCGCCGGGCGCGGCAACTGCGCGCTTGGTATCGACGCCGGCAACGGGCTCACGCTCGCCAACGACGGCACCATCCTGACGGACTCTGAGGTGGCCTTTGCTGTGCTGGCGGGCGATGCGTTCACCGTCACCAACCGCGGCACCCTGCGCACCACCAACGCCGGCAGCCCGGCGTTCGTCGGCGGCAGCAACGGCAGCGTCCTCAACGCCGCCGGGGCGCTGATCGACACCGCCGGCGGCGCCTCGGCCGGCCTCGTGGCCGAGAACGGCAACACCCTCACCAACGACGGCCGCATCGTCACCACCGGCGTGGGCAGCATCGGCATCGACGCCGGCGCCGGCAATACCATCGTCAACGCCGGGACGATCGTCACGACGGGCGTCGCCTCGCCCGGCATCCGCCTGCGCGGCGCGGGCAACACCGTCACCAACCGCGGCACCATTACCGCGCTGCCGGTCGCCACGCCGCGCGACGGCGAGGACAGCATCGGCATCCTGGCCGAGGTCGGCGGGGTCAACATCCGTAACACCGGAACCATTGCCGGCGACTACGCCGGGGTGGTGGCGGGCGGAACCGGCAGCCAGGTGTTCAACGATGGCGGCACCATCACCGCCCGCGCGCCGGCGGCGGGTCGGCCCGGCGGCGCGATCGTGATCGAGGACAGCGCCACGGTGCTGAACGGCGGCACCATCCGCGGTAACGGCTCGGCGGCCATCCGCGTGCGCGGCGGCGCGCTGACCCTGGTCAACAACGGCATCATCGAGGGCGACGTCATCCTGGGCAGCGTCGCCAACACCCTGACCTTGGGCCAGTCGGCCATCTCCGGAACGGTCGACGGCCGCAACGCCACGAACCGGCTTATCCTCAGTGACTCGGGGGCGCTGTCCAATGTCTTCCTCGGGCGCTACGAGGTCGAGAAGATCGGCGCCGGCTCGTTCGTGCTGCTCAGGAATTACGCGTTCGGCGGAACCCTGCGCATCCGCGAGGGCGGCATCAATCTGGCCAGCGACAGCTACGAAGGACCCGTCATCATCGAGGCCGCCGGCGCGCTGACCGGCACCGGGTTCGTGTCCGGCGGACGCGGCAGCGCCGGGTTCCTGCCGACGAACGTCACCAACGCCGGCCGCATTAGGCCGTCCGGGCGCTTCAATGCGATCACCCTTGTCGGCACCTATACCCAGACCGCGACCGGCCGGTTGCAGCTCGACGTCGGCAACGCCGTCGGCGGCGGGCCGTCGCGGTTTCTGGTCGACGGCATCGCCAATCTGGACGGCGAACTGGCGCTGAATCTCACCGGCACCCTGACGCCGATCCTCAACGGACAGACCTTCACGGTGCTGTCGGCGCCGGCCGGCGGAACGCTGTCGATCCGCGGCGCCTTCGCTCAGGTCACCGACGACTCGCCGTTCTTCCTGCACAGCACGGCGTCGGTGACCGGCAATGCGGTCACGGTGCGCGTCACCCGCACGCCGGTCAGCGTGATCGCCACCACGCCTGCCGAACGGCAGCTTGCGGCCTACGCCGACCGCGAGATCGCCTCCGCCGGCAATTTCGGCGTGTTCGGCTGGATTCAGGCGCTGGACCGCCTGAGCGAAGCCGACGCGCGCGCCGCCTTCGCCACGGCAACCAGCGATCTGCCGGCGGCGGCCCAGACCTGGGGATTGCTGGCTGGGCAGGGCCTGGTGAATGCGGTATCGCCATGGTTGGAACTGGCCCCTGCCGACAGCCCGCGCGGCGGATGGCGCACCTGGGGCGGCATGTTCGCGCGGACCGGCGAGAGCGGACCCAAGACCGACAACGCCAACTTCGACTACGACGCGTACGGCGTGACGGCTGCCGTGGATTACGCCGTGGTCGACGGCCTGCGCCTTGGCGTCGTCGCCGCCCATACCGATGGCGACGTCGCTTTCGCCAGCGGCAACGCCACGGGCAACCTGTCGCAGAAGTCCGTCGGGCTGTATGCCGCCTTCGCAGGATCGGGCTGGCGGCTGGGCGCCGGCGCGCTGACCGGCGACGGCGAGCTGGCCAGCTCGCGCGTGACCACGCTGGCCGTCAACCGGCCGACCCTCCTCGCGGCCCTGGCCGACGCCGACCTTGATATCGCCTTCGCCCAGGCCAGTTACGCGCTAGGCACCGAGACGTGGTTGCTGAAGCCGACGGCGGCGATGAGCTATGTCAAGGCCAAGATCGGCGGCATGGTCGAGCCTATACCGAACGGCATGATCGTCCAGGCCGCCACCGCTTCGGCGCTGCGCGGCGAGGCGGGTTTGCGCGCCATCGCCAAGCCGGGGCCGGTGCATATCACGCTGGCGGCGTTCTGGTCGCAGAACTTCAAAGACAACGACCGCACGGTACGCGCCAGCCTGGAACGGCCGTCGCTCGGCGGCGGCGTACTGTTCCCCAACAGCGCCTTCACCATCGTCGGCCGGGCCGAGAAGCGCGGCTGGCTGACCGCCCAGGCCGGCGTCAACGTCGAGATCGCGGCCGGCCTGATGGGGCGGCTCGGCTGGTCGGGCGTTCTCAACGACCGGCTCGGCGGCCACACCGCCACGGCGGGCCTGTCGTACCGCTGGTAGCCATGGCGCCGCCCGCCCCCGCGCCTTCGCCCGCCCGCGGCCCGCTGCACGGCATCCGCGTCGTCGAGATGGGCCAGCTGATCGCCGGGCCCTTCTGTGGCCAACTCATGGGCGACTTCGGCGCCGAGGTCATCAAGCTGGAGCCGCCGGGCACGGGCGACCCCATGCGCCAATGGGGCCAGCAGAAAAAGAACGGCCGGCCGCTGTGGTGGCCGGTGATCGCCCGCAACAAGAAGTCGGTCACGCTCGACCTGCGCACCGCTGCCGGCCAGGACATCGCCCGGCGCCTGATCGCCAAGGCCGACGTACTGATCGAGAACTTTCGGCCCGGTACGCTGGAGAAATGGGGCCTGGACCCTGCCGCGCTGGCGGCGGTCAACCCGCGCCTGGTCATCATCCGCGTCTCGGGCTACGGCCAGACCGGCCCCTACGCCAAGCGGCCGGGCTACGGCGCCATCGGCGAGGCCATGGGCGGCCTGCGCTATGTCATCGGCGACCCCGACCGCCGGCCGCCGCGCGTCGGCATTAGCATCGGCGATTCGCTCGCGGCGACCTACGCCTGCCTGGGCGGCATCATGGCGCTGTACGCCCGCGAGCGTACCGGCCGCGGCCAGGTGGTCGATTCCGCCATCTACGAGGCGGTGCTGGCGATGATGGAATCGCTGGTGCCGGAATACGACCAGACCGGCTACGTCCGCGAGCGCTCGGGCGCGATTCTGCCGGGGCTGGCGCCGTCCAACATCTATCCCACGCAGGACGGAACCCTGGTGCTGATCTCGGGCAACCAGGATTCGGTATTCAAGCGCCTGGCCAAGGCGATGGACCGCCCCGAGCTGGCCACCGACCCGCGCTACGCCACCCATGACGCCCGCGGCGCGCATCAGGCCGAGCTCGACGAGCTCATTGCCGCGTGGACGCAGCGCCTGAGCGCCGCGGAGATCCTGCGCCGGCTCGAAGCCCACGACGTGCCGGCGGGCGTCACCTACCGTGTCCCCGACATGCTGGCCGACGCCCACTTCAAGGCGCGCGAGGCCATCGTCAAGATCGCCCACCCGTTTTTCGGATCGCTCGCCATGCAGAACGTGGTGCCGCGCCTGTCCGAGACGCCGGGGCGGATCGCCTGGGCCGGACCGGAACTGGGCGAGCACACCACCGAGGTGCTGCGGACGGTGCTGGCCATGCCCGACGCCGAGATCGAGCGGCTGCAGCGCGAGCGCGTGATTTGAGCCGCCGCGCCTTCCGCCTGGCCGCGGCCCTAGCCCTGGCCGCCGCCCCCGCCCGCGCCGAATGCTTCCGCGTCGGCGACGTCATCACCTGCAGCGGCGTCACCCGCGGCAGCGTTTTCACCCTCGACAGCGTGCGGGTCAATATCGCCCCCGGCGCATCGGTGCAGAACATCCCGGTCATTGACCCGTTTGGGTTCTGCCCGATCTCGCCCCCGGTCATCAGCGTGGGCGCGCGCAGTACCGTTATCAACAACGGCGCGTTGTTGGGGTTCGGCACCTGCGCCGCCGGCATTTCGGTCGGCGACGATGCGACTGTCGTCAACACCGGCACCATCGATACGGTCGACGCCGCCGCACCCGGCATCGCGCTGTCACAGCGCGCCGCGCTGACCAACAGCGGCAGCATTACGACACGCGGCGCGGTCAGCAACGGCGTCTTTGGCGGCGGCAATGTGGCCGTCATGCTGGCTGCGTCGTCGTCCATTGTCACGTTCGGCGGCTCGGCTGCGGGCGTATTCCTGGGCGAGAACGTCACCTTAAGCAACGCCGGCCTAATCCGCACCGCCGGCATCAACGCCCCGGCCGTCGAACTGGTCGACAATCCGGCGGCCGCGGCGCGGACCTTCGCCGCGGTGACGAATACGGGCGTGATGGAAACGTTGGGGCCGCGCTCGGTCGGGCTGAGGGTGGGCGCCGCCACCGTGTCGGTGGTCAACGACGGCGCGATCCGCGGGCTGTTCCGCGACATCGACCGCTCCTCCGACTTCAGCCGCGGTGCGGTGCTGGCCGGCGACACCGTCACGCTGATCAATCGCGGCGTCATCGCCGGGGCGGCGGCGGGCGTCGAACTGGCTGCGGCGCAGAGCGCCGACATCGTCAATACGGGCATGATCCTCGGCTTTGCCGACATTGGCCGGGCGCTCGATGTCGCCGCCCGCCAACTGACCTTCAGCAACAGCGGTCAGATTACAGGGCGTCTGTCGGGGGTGCGCATCGCCGCTGTACAGGGCTTCGATCTCGACAACCGCGGAATCATCGAAACCACCGGCGGCACGCCGGCCGAGATGCCGGGGCCGGCGCTGCAGATCGACACCGACGCCGCGGTGTCGGTGTTCAACAGCGGCCGGATCGCGGCGGCGGCGGGCGGGCTTGCGGTGCGCCTGGGCGACGGCGGCGATACCGTCGTCAACAGCGGCGAATTGCGCGGCGGCGTCAGGCTGGGCGGCGGCAACGACGTCGTGATCCTGCACAACGGCAGCGTTCTCGCCGGGCTGCTCGACGGCGGGGCAGGCACCGATCGGCTGATCCTATTCGGCGCCGGTACGCTGACGGCCGGCGCCGTCGACCTGGAGGATCTGCTGGTCGCCGCCAACGACCGCTGGACACTTGCCCAGGATTTCACTGTTGCCACCCTCGCCGGCGTGGTGCAGGGCGAACTGGCGCTGGCACCCGGCCGCACACTGACCGCGCCACGCATCGCCGTCGTCGCCAACGCCAGGCTGTCGGGCAGCGGCACCCTGCGCGGCCGGGTCGAGGCCGACGGCGTTCTCGCCCCCGGCCCGGGGCTCGGGACGCTGGTCATCGGCGGCAATCTGGTTCAATCGGCCACGTCGGTGCTGCGCATCGACCTTGGCCCCGCCGGGTCGAGCGACACGCTGGCCGTCGCCGGCACGGCGCGGCTCGACGGCACGCTCGATCTTACGACCGCGCCGGGTGTGCGCCTGCGCGGCGGCGAACGCTACCGGCTGGTGGGCGCCGCCGGCGGCATCGCCGGACGGTTTTCGGCCATCACCGGCCTTGGCGGCGCCTTCCTGTCGCCGCGCTTGGCGCTGTCTTCCGACGCCCGCGCGCTCGAACTGGACATCGAGCGTTTACCATACGCCACCGCGGCGCAGGACCCGACCCACCGGCGGCTGGCCGCCGCCCTGGATGGCGCATTGGCCGCCGGACGCGCGCCGCTGACCCCGCTGTTCGACCGTCTCGACGCCGGAACCTTCAGCGCGGCGCGCGACACCTTCGAGGCTTTGAGCCCGCGCCTGCCCGGGGCCGCGGCCGTCACCGTCGCCGCCGCCGCGCGCGGTGCCCGCGCGGCCCTGGCGCCGTGGCTCGCCGACGGGACCGCGCCGGGCCCGGGCCGCGTGCGCACCTGGGGCAGCCTGGATGCGCGTCACGGCAGCCCCGCTCGCGCCGCAGCGCCCGGGGCCTATCGCTTCGACCTGAC
>Ga0073934_10012051_pt1 | contig 10288 bp, 7 predicted proteins | sample LarsenN4metaG_FD_76834 | JGI IMG/M metagenome (GOLD analysis project Ga0073934, IMG submission 76834) | Hot spring sediment bacterial and archeal communities from British Columbia, Canada, to study Microbial Dark Matter (Phase II) - Larsen... ... | reverse complement strand
TGACCCGGAGCTGTGGGGCAACACCGGTTTGCTGCACGACTTCGATTACGAGCGCTGGCCCAACCCGCCCGACCACACCCGCGAGGGCGCGCGCATTCTGCGCGAGCGAGGCGTCGACCAGGAACTGGTGGGCGCGATGCTTTCGCACGCCGACTGGAACCAGGACGAGTATCCCCTGGACCGCCCCATCCGGAAGGCGCTCTTTGCGGTGGACGAGTTGTGCGGCTTCATCACCGCCGTTGCCTACGTGCGGCCGGAGAAGTTGACCGGCATGAGCGCCAGCAGCGTTAAGAAAAAGATGAAGCAGAAATCGTTTGCCGCCGCGGTCAAACGCGAGGACATCGAAAAAGGGGCGCAGCTTCTGGGAATGACCCTCGACGAGCACATTAGCGAGGTGATCGCCGCCATGCAGGGCGTGGCGGCAGAATTGGGCTTCTGACCTCTCAGTGCGCCGGATTTCGCATCCTGGACAACATTTGGCGGGTCTTGCGCAAAATTCTGCGCGCCCAAAGAAACTCGGTCGCCAGAATCACCAGGCCGAGCGGGATCACGATAAACGCGGGCCCGGGCAGCAGCACCATGCAGACGCCGATGGTTAGGACGGTAAAGCCAACCGATCCCACCAGTACCCGCCGGGTGAGCGGGGGAAGCTCGCGCAGGCGCAAGACCTGCCTCACCTTGCGCCATGGATGCCGGGAATCCAGAACCCGCTTCATTCTGAGCCAAAGGCGTTTGAGTCGGCCTGCTTGTCGCGCTTCCTTTTCCATCTGCCCCTGAAGCTCGCCGAAAACCAGCAATCCGCAAGTGCTTCCCGTCGGGCAATGCTAAAGTGTCTCTCCCGCGGGGGGCAAACAGTGGTCCCTTTCGCAAGAGAACGCAAGGATCGCAAAGAGAACGCGGTTATCACCAGCAATTCTCCTTGTGCCGCCAAACAGACCTCGGCGCGCCGGACAGGCTCAGCAAGAACGGTAGGGCGCGCGCTCCGAGCGCGCCGGACAGGCTCAGCAAGAATGGTAGGGCGCGTCTCTCCGAGCGCGCCGTCCTGCGCTCAGCGTTCGCCGAGGGAAGTTGCCACGGCACACGCGGCGCGCTCGGCGAGCCCGCCCTACCATAATGAAATTAGAGCGCTTCGTGAAGCTGTGCGCATCCGGGGGTGAAAGTCCCCCTGAATTCAGCGGTGCAACCGCTGGAGTTCTGAGTGAAAACGATGAGTGGAAACGTCTAGCCAACCACCCAAAGCCGAGGGTTGCTCGGCGGGAACAGAGCCGGTGGACCTGTGGTTCTTCCGGAAGAAAGGCCCGCCGAAAAGCGTACCCACGGTGAGATGCGAGCCGCAAGCAGGACCAGCATCCATTCTGCTCAAGCAATCCAGCCTCAAAAGACTGGAACGCAGGCGGGGAGGCCGTCAATTCAGTCGAGGGTTTGGCACGTGCCATGGCACGGGTCCGAAATCACGAAAGGCCTGCAAATATTGGCCTGGCACGCAGTCACGGCTCCAAGGGGGGAAGCGCACATCCCTGCCTGCCGCCTCCAGAGCACTGGTGGCCGACCCCTGGCCGGCCCGCCACCTGATTCGGCTCAAGCCAAGCTTAAACCAGTCTCCTGAAATCCTGGTGTTCTGAGAGTTTTCTGACCAGTTCCTTGACTTTTTGCGCCTGGCTCTTGTGCGCCAGCAAAGTGGCGTCATCGGTCTGCACCAGGATGGAGTCGCGCAGACCGACCACGGCAATGGGCGTCCGGCGCGCCTTCGTCCGGGCGTCGAAGATGATGTTTCGGGCGGCGTCAACGTGGATGAAGTCTGCGACGGCGCAGTTGCCCTCCGCGTCGGCTTTCAGATGGCGCGCCAGGGCGGACCACGACCCGAGGTCATCCCAGGCAAAGTTGCCATCCGCCACCAGGACGTTCTGCGCATGTTCCATCAGCGCATAGTCAATGGACACTTTCTTGAGGTCCGGGTAATCCGCGGCGAGTGCTTTGGCCAGCTTTGGCGGACTGGACGCCGCGGCGAACCAGCGCTGGCAGGCCTCGTACATCGCCGGCTGATGCTTCTGCAGGCCTTCAGTGATGGTCACGAAGGACCAGATGAACATCCCGGCGTTCCAGCGGTAATGGCCGCTGTTGAGATACTCCAAGGCAGTTTCGAAATTGGGTTTCTCGACGAACTTCTCCGCCCGGTGAAACGCGGTCTTGTAGGGTTTGGCGCCGGCCGGTGGCGGAAGCGGTTCGCCCACTTTGATGTAGCCGTATCCGGTCGCAGGTTCGGTTGGCTTGATGCCGATAGTAATGATCGCCTGGCCGCGGCCCCCCAGGTCGAATGTGTCGGCCAGCACCTGCTGGAACTTTTTCTCCTCCGGAATGACATGGTCGGCCGGCAGCACCGCCATCACACCGGTTGTGGAGCGGGCCCCTACGAGCGCAGCGCCAAGGGTCACCGCCGCGCAGGTGTCGCGGCCGATGGGTTCGGCCACCACGTTCTCCTTTGGCAGCTTGGGAAGCTGTTTGCGCACCTCCGGCGCCTGCTCCGCGTTGGTGATGACGAGGATGTTCTCAAGCGGAACCAGCGGCAGGACGCGGTCGACCGCTTGCTGCAGGAACGAGCGGTCTCCGAGCAATTTTATGAGCTGCTTTGGCGTCGCCGTGCGGCTGACCGGCCAGAACCGCTCTCCGCGCCCACCCGCCATGATGACGACGAAGCGGTCGCCCGCTTTCTCTGATTTCTTCGAAGTTGCTCCCATAATTCCTTTCAAGCCTGCTTCACGGCCGCGGCCAATTCCCGAACGAAACCGGATACCGCGGAAACCATTCCGGGCTGTTTCCCGAGCCGTGCTATCCGGTCCACCACGGCGCTGCCGACGACTACGGCCTCCGCGTTGCGAGCGACACTGGCCGCCTGTTGTGGTGTTGAAATGCCAAAGCCGACGGCTACCGGCAGGCTCGTGTGCGCATGAATGCGCGCCGTCTGCTCAGCAATCGACGCCGCCACGGTGCTTTGCATGCCAGTCACGCCTTCACGTGAGACGTAATAAACAAAGCCGCGCGCGCGTTTGACAATGGCGGCGAGGCGGTCTTCCGGGGTGGTCGGCGCCACCAAATAGATGTTGCACAGTTCGGCTTCCCGCATTTTCGATTCATAGCTATCGGCCTCCTCCGGGGGCAGATCGAGCGCCAGGAGCCCATCCACGCCGGCAGCGGCGGCAGCCCGGATGAAATGATCCACGCCTTGCCGGTGGATCAGGTTGTAATAGATGTACAGGACGATGGGGATGTTGGAGGATTGGCGAATCTGTGAAACGGTGTGGAGCACTTTTGGGGGAGTGGTTCCGGAATCGAGACCGCGCTGGGCTGAAAGCTGGTTGACCAGACCGTCCGCCAGCGGATCGCTGAAAGGAACTCCCAGCTCCAGGACGTCCACCCCCGCCTGATCAAACGCGAGGGCAAGCTGCCGGGTCGCCTCCAGGTCCGGGTCGCCCGCGCCAATGTAAACCACCAAGCCCTTTTCGTTTCGGGCTTTTAACGCGGCAAACCGCTCCACGATTCGATTCATGGAATCAGGCTCAACCGGAGGTTGTGCAAGTCCGCAACGACGTGCGGGATCGGTTCCGCGGCAGGGCCCGCCGCGCACTGTGAGGTCTGAGACATCGCGGCTAGAGTGCCCTAACCGGCGTGTGGATTCAACGGTAATTCCCCCGGCTGGCCTGGGCTGGGTTGACTCGGTCCTCCGGTTGGTAGGGCGTGCTCTCCGAGCGCGCCGGTCGGACAACAGCCGTCCCACAACGGAAAACACGCGGCGCGCTCGGCGAGCGCGCCCCACCACCATGAGAACCGCCAGTGAACGGGTGTTTTGGATTTGATTTAGCCCCCCCTGCCCGTAGTTTGGGCGGATGTCAGTGACTGCTATTACCGAGCCACAGCAAGCGACTGAATCCAGTGCTTCCCCGCCTGCTATTGCCGCGGGCGCAACCAGCGCCCACGCGGATATGTTCGTGCACCGGCACGTAGGGCCGAGCCCTGATGAAAGCCAGGCGATGCTGGCCTTGCTCGGGTATGATAGCCTGGACGCGATGATCAATGCCGCGGTGCCCGCAGGCATCCGGTTGGGGCGCGCGCTGGATCTGCCGCCGGGTTGCACCGAAGCCGAGGCGCTCAGAGCGATCCGGGAACTGGCGAATCAAAACGAGGTTTACCGGTCCTTCATCGGCATGGGCTATTACGATTGCCTGACACCGGCGGTCATCCAACGGAACCTGCTCGAGAACCCCGGATGGTACACGCAGTACACGCCCTACCAGGCGGAAATCTCGCAGGGGCGGCTGGAGGCGCTGCTGAACTTTCAAACGATGGTGATCGATCTCACAGGGCTCGATGTGGCCAATGCCTCCCTGCTGGACGAAGCCACCGCCGCAGCCGAAGCGATGACGATGTGCCATGCACTGAAACCGGAGCGCCCGGTGTTTTTGGCCTCTGAGACCGCGCACCCGCAAACGCTCGCCGTGCTCCGGACCCGGGCCGAGGCCCTCGGACTGGAAGTGATCACCGTAGCGCACACCCAATTTGAATTCGGGCCGCGCGTTTGCGGGGCATTGGTGCAGTATCCGGATACTTTCGGCCAGATCAACGACTTCGAAGCCTTGGCCGGCGCGGCGCACGCAGCCGGGGCACTGCTGGTGGTGGCCACCGATTTGCTCAGCCTTGCCCTGTTGCGGCCGCCTGGGGAATTCGGGGCGGATATCGCGCTAGGCAGCGCGCAACGGCTCGGCGTGCCCCTGGGCTATGGCGGTCCGCATGCGGCATTCTTCGCCACAAAAGACGCCTACAAGCGTCAGATGCCCGGGAGAATTGTCGGGGTTTCCAAGGATTCCCGGGGCCGTCCCGCATACCGGCTGGCGTTGCAGACACGGGAGCAACACATCCGGCGTGAGAAAGCGACGAGCAATATCTGCACGGCCCAGGCCCTGTTGGCAAACATCGCTTCCATGTATGCCTGCTACCACGGCCCGCAGGGGTTAAAGCGGATCGCGGCGCGAGTGCGTAGCCAGGCCTTGTGGCTGGCCAGAAACCTGGAACAAGGCGGTTGCGAAGTCGGGCCGGAGCTGTTCTTCGATACGCTTCGCGTTGTTCCCAGGGACGGCATCGATCCCGTCCTCCAACGCGCCAAAGCGGCGCGGCTCAATTTCCGGCGTATTGACGGGCGGACACTCGGGATCTCTCTGGATGAGGCGGCGACGCACACCGAGTTGCAGGAGATTTTGCGGGTTTTTGGAGTGTCGGACGCTGGCCCTCGAACGGCCGCGCCTTCCTGGGAGGAGGGCCTGCAATTGCCCTCGCCGCACGCGCGAACCACCCCGTTTCTGACCCACCCCGTTTTCAACCGCTATCACTCCGAGACGGAGATGATGCGGTATTTGAAGAAGCTCGAGTCCCGCGATCTGTCTTTGACCGCGTCGATGATCCCCCTGGGTTCCTGCACGATGAAGCTCAACGCCGCGGCGGAAATGTTCCCAATCACGTGGCCCGAGTTCGCCCGGCTCCATCCGTTTGCGCCGGCCGAGCAAGCCCGCGGTTACCAGACGCTCTTCAGGCAGTTGGAACAATGGCTGGCAGAGATCACCGGATTTGCGGCCGTTTCACTCCAGCCCAATGCCGGCTCGCAGGGTGAATATGCCGGTTTGCTGGTGATCCGTGCCTATCATGCGAGCCGGAATCAGGGGCAGCGAAACGTGTGCCTTATCCCGACCTCCGCGCACGGCACCAACCCGGCGAGCGCGGTGATGGCCGGACTGAAGGTCGTGGCCGTCGCGTGCGACAAGGAGGGCAACATCGACCTGGGCGATCTGCGCGCGAAGGCTGAGGCCAGCAAGGACAGCCTGGCCGCCTTGATGGTCACGTATCCGTCCACGCACGGGGTTTTCGAGGCGGGGATCAAACAGATCTGCGAGATTGTTCACCAGCACGGGGGATTGGTGTACATGGACGGCGCGAACCTGAATGCGCAAGTGGGGTTGTGCCGGCCCGGAGACCTGGGTGCCGACGTTTGCCACCTGAACCTGCACAAGACTTTCAGCATTCCCCACGGCGGCGGTGGTCCCGGCATGGGACCAATCGCCGTGTCAGCCGCGTTGAGCAGGTTTCTTCCGGGGCATCCAGTCTTGAGCACCTCACCGGCCGGGGCAACCAGGGCGGTATCGGCGGCACCCTGGGGCAGTGCCAGCATTCTGCCGATTTCCTGGGTCTATATCTATGCCATGGGACGGGACGGGCTGACGGCCGCCACGAAACACGCGATCCTCAACGCCAACTACGTCGCGCGGCGGTTGCAGGGGCATTTCCCGGTGCTCTACAAGGGACCCGGGGGGCTCGTGGCTCACGAGTGCATTCTTGACCTGCGGAAGTTCAAGACCATTACCGTGGAGGACGTGGCCAAGCGGTTGATGGACTACGGATTTCATGCTCCAACGGTTTCGTGGCCGGTGGCCGGGACCATGATGGTCGAACCGACGGAAAGCGAATCCAAGGAAGAGTTGGACCGCTTTTGTGATGCGCTCATTAGCATCCATGCCGAGATGCAAGCGGTGGAATCAGGGCAGGCGGACAAGCTGGACAACGTGCTGAAAAACGCGCCGCACACCGCCGACATGGCCGCCTCCGACGCATGGAATCACCCCTATACCCGGGACCAGGCCTGCTTCCCGGTCAACTCGCTCCGTGAGCACAAATTCTGGCCTGCCTGCGGGCGAATTGATAATGTGTTCGGCGATCGGAACCTGGTTTGTTCCTGTGTTGGAATGGACCAGTATTCGTGAGCGTTGGCTGCGCACTTTGTTATGAAGATTACTGAAGCCTTGTTTGCCGAACACCTGGTGTTCCACAACCTGTTCGACCACATCGAGGCGACGGCTCCGAAGATTAAGTCGCTTTCGGAGTTGAAACTGCTCGCCGCGTTGATGGAGTCCATGCTGCGCGCCCACTCGGACACGGAAGACAAACTCTTCCTCGGGCCGCTCGAGCACTGCTTCGAGCAGATCGGGCAGCGGGATCAATTCCTGAAGGAACACCAGGAGATGGACGGCAGCCTCCATCGGGTCCAGCAGGCCACTCGTCTGGACGCCGCCCGGAAGCAATTGCTGGCGGCGGTGGCGCATTCGCGCACTCATTTCGACAAGGAAGAGAGGATCGTGTTCCCTCTCGCCGAACGCATGCTGAATGCAAAGACCCTGACCGAACTGGGTCAGACCTGGATGGAGCAGCGGAACAAGGTGGTGGCCTGATACGCGGTGTTGACAACCCCCGGCCGGAGAGGTGTCTTACTCCGCGTACCCTCGGCGCGCCGGTAGGGCGCGCTCGCCGAGCGCGCCGAACACCGCCGCAACCTTGCCCGAAAAATCCACAATGAGAATTGCTGTTTGTCTCGCCGCGTGCTTCACGCCCGGCGAATTGAGAATCCGCTCAGTACTGGAAAAACGTCAGGTAGGCTTCGCCTCTTGCCTCTCTTAACAACAGCAGCGCCAGCTCGCGAAGGTGATAGTCCCCCCACATGCTGCTCTCCCCATTCGGCACTGTTTGGCCCCGGTGTATGTAGTCCCAGCCATTGGGCCGATGATAAACCGAATGCAGCAGCAATCCCTGGTGGGCCGGGTCCTCAGACAGATAAGGCTCCCGCAACAGGGTGCGGGAGACGCTCAGGCCGGCTTGCCAATAGCGTTTGCCGTTCCGACGATCGCCTTTAGCGCCAAGATACTTGCCCAGCCGGACCAGGCCCTGGGCGGCAATGGCCGCGGCAGAACTGTCCACCGGTTCCCAGGGATTAAACGGATCCGCAGCCTTTGAGAGGTAATCGCCAAGCCGATGCAGGTTCGGAGCCCCCGTGTCCCACATGGGGATGCCATCAGCACAGGTGTTTTCGATATAGAATTCCGCTGTGGCCTGCGCGGCCCGCAGGAGAGTAGCGCGGACTTGGGCGGCGTCTCTTTGTTCACTGATGTTCGGCTCTCCCAGCGGCATTGGAGTCGGCTGCGGCACGGCCGAGGCCAGCTCCGAATCACTGACCGTCTCCAGAAACTCCAGTTGCTCGGCAAATCCCAGGATTGCCCAGGCCAGCCCGCGCGTCCAGGTGCTGAAGGGCGAGTAGCCTTGTTGCGAGCTCGGACATCTGTAGTTGCCGTCATTGACGTTGAAGATGCATTCGTGTGCGGTGCGGCCGGCCACGTCGTAGTCGTCGCGCCCCTCTCCATAAAAGACGTTGAATCGGGCAGTGCTGACCGCATGCTGAACCAGGCGGGTCAGGAGGGACACTTTCCGGTCCCGCTCACCCATCAGCACATGCCCCAGTTGGTGAGCAACCGCCAGCGACCGCAACGACCGGATTGTATCCACGAAGAGCGAGTGTGGGCCGTTGAAGGAGTAAATGAAGCCGCCGCCGCCGGAGGTATCCGTCCAGCGCGCCGCTTGCACCGCCCCTGAGAGTTTTAATGCCAGCTCATAAAAATCGCGCTCAGCCGGGTGGTGCGTGATTTTGCCTTCGCGCAGCAGGCGCCACAGGTTCCCGTAGGTCGAGACGTTGTTGAACCCATGGTCGTGAACGCCAAAATGCGAGAGGTGCGGGGCCATGCACCGCAGCGTTCCAGCGCGCCCAAGTTCCAGGAAGCGGTCTTCAGCGGTGGCGTCGAACTGCAGCAACGCCGCGCCAAACTGAAATCCCTGGGTCCACTCCGTCCAGCCTCGCGACGTGTAAACGCCCTTGCGCGTGAATACCGGGGCGCCCTTGCCCGGTTCCCAGGCCTTTTCCAGCGCCAGGATTTTGGCCGCTGACAGGTCGAACATCCGGTGGATGCGGCTGACAAGGTTGGCAGGTTCCAGTTGGTAATCGATTTTCATTGGTTGGAGTGCGGCTGCCTTAGAGCCGGCGAAGGTGAAAGCCGCCATCCACGTTAATGACCTCCCCGGTGCTGAACGGGAGCAATCCTTGGGCGATGGCGGCAACCGCCTTGCCCACGTCTTCCGGTGTTCCCCATCGCGCGATGGGAGTAAGCCCTTCGGCAATCAACTTGTCGTACTTGTCCTTGACCCCGCCGGTCATGTCCGTGGCGATGATACCGGGCCGGATTTCGTAGACATTGATCCCATAGTCCGCTAAACGAGCGGCGAAAAGCGGGGTCAACATGGAAAGAGCAGCTTTGGCCACGCAGTAATCGCCGCGGTTGGTGGAGGCCGTGTAGGCGCTGATGGAGGAGACCGTTACGATCATCGGTTTGCCGTCGCGACTCGTCCCGGAGTGAGGATTTCCCGGTTCACTTGGCGAAGTCATGCCTCCGGTTCCACATTGCTCAATCATCCAGCGCGCGGCCAGTTGAGTAAGGAAGTAAGGGCCCTTGACGTTGATCCGCATGAGCCGGTCAAAGCTTTCTTCGGTTGCCTCGAGAATATCGGCCCGAACGTTCGGCGCGACTCCGGCGTTGTTGACCAGCAAATCCAGGCGCCCAAAGGCCGAACGCGTGAACTCGATTAGCCGGGACCGATCTTCGGCAATCGAAATGTCCGCCTGGCAAATCTCGGCCCGCAGCTCACGTCCGGCGCGGCGGCCGCGCGCAACGCAATCCGCGGCGGTCTGTTCGGCGGCGGCGCGGTTGCCGGCGTAGTTGATGACGAGATCCCAGCCGAGTCCGGCCAATTCGAGGGCGATTCCGCGCCCAATGCCTCGCGAGGCGCCCGTGACCAATGCTGCCCGATTCATGGCGCGCAGAGTAGAGCCGGGAAGGAAAGACTGAAACGCTAAAAAGGAGGAAACGCAACAATTCTCATGGTGGATTTTTCATGCAAGGCTGCGGCGGTGTTCGGCGCGCTCGGAGAGGCGCACCCTACCGTTTTAGGGAGGTTTTCAGCGGTAGGGCGCGTCTCTCCGAGCGCGCCGAGCTCTGTCAGACGGCATAGTGAGAATTGCTGTAGGAAACGCAACAGCTTTTGACTCCCTCAGGCAGAAGCTTATGCTCTCCCGCGTGCGCATCGTTGATGTTTCACTCGGGTCCAGGAGTTACCAGATAAAGATTGGCCCGGCGCTGCTCGGCCGGCTTGGCGAGGAGTGCGCGGCGCTGAAGCTGGGCCGCAGTTGCGTGATCGTTTCAGATTCCAACGTCGGGCCGCTGTTCGCGGAATCCTGCGAGCAATCCTTGGCGCGTGCCGGTTTCAACGCCAGGACATTCACCGTGCCCGCCGGCGAGACAGCGAAGAGCCTGAAAAATGTCGGAATATGCTACGACTTCCTGTCCGGGCTGCGGTTGGAGAGGTCGTCCTTCAT
>Ga0073934_10012050_pt1 | contig 10288 bp, 11 predicted proteins | sample LarsenN4metaG_FD_76834 | JGI IMG/M metagenome (GOLD analysis project Ga0073934, IMG submission 76834) | Hot spring sediment bacterial and archeal communities from British Columbia, Canada, to study Microbial Dark Matter (Phase II) - Larsen... ... | reverse complement strand
TTCCCTTTTACTCTTTCTTGCTGTATTTTTATTCATGGGCGAAACCTCCTTTTAAGTTTTTTCCCTTTATTATTTTAAAGGTTTCGCCTCCTAACTAATACCAACTATTTTAGGGACATTTCCGTGGAGTTATGGCTGGTTCCCAAAAAGATTGGCAGGGATTTAAATTCTAATTAAACAGCATCAAGCCAAGTATTCCTCATAGGTGGAAACCCATGAATATTTATTCATCCTTGATTCAAGCTATAGCTACGGTGGTTCTTGTTATTGTTACGGCTTTTTATGCTTCAATGATTTGGAATCAGATTAAACTGATGGAGAAACAGGTCATATGTGACATTCGAATAGTAAATGCATCTGTTTATACTAACCTCACAAACCAAAGGCTTAGATTTGACCTATCCTTCGATGCTTACAACAAAAATTGCGCAAGTGGTAGCATTACTCTACCTACACTCGTACTAGGTTATCCGGATGGTTCTGAAGAAACCATTTTACATGATGTTACAAAAGGTAAATTTCTAGATGGTTACAAATCTGATATTGATGATACTCAAGTAATATTTTTAAAGGGTGGAGAAAGAAAAAACAATCTAAAAAGGAGCTATTATCCGGACTCGGAACATCGCATTTATAAGAAAGATAATATTCATCTTGTTGATTTCTACATTGAGTATAGTGATAATCTGGATAATAGTTACAAAATAAAAGCTGCTAGAAAGCAGAATTCTATTCTATAATATGCAATAGCCGGAATTTGAGATTTCAGATAATGTCTGTATAGGTTGTATCCAGAAGTAACTTCCAACGCTGTCATTCTGAGCCGAAGGCGAAGAATCTAGATCCTTCACTGCTGCTCAGGATGACAGAAAAAAACGTGCATAGACTTTTCGTGGAATCTATCCTGAGTGTAATGAAGGGTTCCGAGCGACATTTATAAAAGTGAAACCACCTGAGAGAAGAGTCTAGAGTTATACCTCTGTAGATACAACAAGACAGCTTTGTAATTTATCATAGTCAACGATAATGCTTGATAATATTTGTTTTGTGTGTCTTACTTAAATGGAATACCATTTGAGGAGAAAGCGACATGAGCCGTTCGCTATTTTTTAGAAACCTTTCGCGCGCCATTCGTATCGCCCATTTTTGCGAGGATAACAAAATCTCGACAAAAGAGGGGCTGGAGCGTGTTGCTGAACTCGAATATCAAGCGGCGAAGCGAAAAGCCAATAGGCGCGAGTTCCTGGCTAATATGGGCAAGCTGGCAGTGGTCGGAGCGATTGGTTCAGTTGCCAGGCCACTCCCAACTCTGGCGGCAAAGCCTTCCGCGCCAGATGTTAGCATCGGGATCGTTGGGGCTGGGTTAGCAGGACTTGCCTGTGGATACCGATTGAAGAATAAAGGTATTACGGCGACTCTATATGATGCCAACAACCGGGTAGGCGGACGCTGTTTTTCTTTGCGCAATTTTTTCCCCGGCCAAGTCGCCGAGCGGGGAGGGGAGTTCATTGACAACCTGCACAAGACGATGCTCGGCTATGCCAAGGAATTCAAGCTCCCGCTCGAGGATGTGGAGAAGAATCCTCCCGGAGAGGTTTTTTATTTCCTCAATGGACAGCGTTTTCCAGAGTCTGTTGTTGTAGATGAGTATCGCGATTTCGTCGACGCCATGCGTGTCGACCTGCGCAAGCTCACTCCTCCAACCGCTGATAATTTCACTGAGGATGATGAGATACTCGATTATACTAATCTCCGGGAGTATCTGGAGACCCGTGGTGCTGGACCCGTGATTTTCGAGGCAATAGAACAGGCCTACATAGCGGAATATGGCCTTGAAATCGAAAAGCAAAGCTGTCTCAACTTTCTTCTCTTCATACACGCAGATAAGAGATCAAAATTCAGGCCTTTCGGTGTTTTCAGTGACGAGCGCTATCATGTCATCGGCGGTAACGACCTGATAGTTGAGGGGCTTCGTGACCGACTCCAGGAGCAGATCCAACTTGGAATGTTTCTGATCAGAGTAAGTAAGAATTCCACCGGTCAAGTGGTACTTACCTTTAAGAATGGGCCGAAGACTGTAACCGTAATTCATGACGCCGTTGTCTTTGCAATTCCCTTCTCAACCCTCCGCGAAGTTGAACTACAGGCAAGCCTTCAGCTTCCGGGCTGGAAGCTTTTTGCCATTAACCAGCTTCAATACGGAACAAACGCCAAGATGATGATTGGTTTCAATGGCCGCCCGTGGATTGATTTGGGAAGTAGAGGCACTTCTTACTCGGACTTGCCCAATTGTCAAACTACATGGGAGACCAATCCGATAAATGCTACGGCGACACGGGCTATATTGACCGACTACTCCGGCGGTGAACGGGGAGCAAACCTGAATCCCAAAAAGGTTCAAATGGAAGCGGGACTCTTTCTCAATGACCTTGACTTAGTCTATCCCGGTGCTCTGGCGGCGGCTACACGGGATTCAAAAGGCAAGTTCTTGGTGCATCTTGAACACTGGCCCTCCAATCCCTTTGTTAAAGGAAGCTACACTTGCAACCATCCCGGATACTTCACCACGATTGCTGATAACGAGGCTAAGCCGGTAGGTAATCTCTACTTTGCCGGTGAGCATACCAATTCTTTCTACGAATGGCAGGGATTCATGGAGGGGGCTGCACTATCCGGCATCAGGGCTGCAAATGAGATTCTCCAAGATATCAAGGTTGGTGCGCTGGGATAACCAAAGCTAATTACGATTCGAGAATATAGTATTAAAACCGATGTCAATTTTTACTCATGAGTGTCAGGTTATAACTGGCCTAGGCGATGTGTTATAATTGGTGTATGGGAAAAACAGCAATGGAAAAAGTTAAATTAGAATTAAAAGGATTAACGGTTGAACTCACTTTAGAGACCTTGCTGAAGGACTGCGGAAACTCTCTAAAAAGAGTTAGAAGAGCTAGAGGTGTTAATTCTTTTAGATGAACTGAAGAAGAGGAGTAAAGCTAAGCAAGGTAAATATTTGCATCTTAATGACCTAAAATCCTTACGGAATGTATGAGCCTAGATTCCGTCCACTAATAGAAAAAGAAGATGTAATAGCCAAAACTTTTTCTATCAGACATGTCAGCTTAAGTTACATATCTTGTAAAAACCTCTAGACTTGTCATTCTGAAAGAAGTGAAGAATCTAAAAAAGATAGACGCTTCGTTCAGCATGACCTTTTAGGAGCTTATTCTGACGCTTCGCAAGGGTAGGCTCTTAGTTATCAAAGGATCTAGGGTGAGATAAAGGCAAAAGGTTTCTCACCTTTAGTTGCAGTTTATCACTACAGTGTCTGCAAGCTCAAGTCTTGGTCTGCACAATTTTTTTAGATTACCGATTGCATTGTGACTGATCCTTCTCTATTGATTAGAAACTTACTTCCAGCTCCCGCAATTTAATCCTTCGAATTGCTCGTTTGAATTACCCTTCAAGTTCTTGATAGCCAAAAAATCACGGCTCCCTGGTTATGGTATTTGATTTAAATAAAGAAACTGCTGGCGGATGTAGTTTTGTAATATCTATCTCAGTTGCATCAAATTGAGACATTGTGGTATCATCCACACAACATATGCCGTTACAGCTCAACTAAGCGGAGACCTGAATGGAAGTTGGCTATTTCACCATGCCCCTGCATCCGCCGGGAACTGATTATACCCAGGGGCTCGACGAAGACCTGGACCAAATTATAGTGCTAGACCAGCTTGGTTACAGGGAGGCATGGATAGGAGAGCACTTTACCGCCGGCTGGGAAAACATCCCTGCACCGGACCTGCTTATTGCCAAAGCTATTCCTTTGACTAAAAACATCATACTGGGAACGGGGGTTTCCTGCCTGCCTAATCACGACCCGTTCGTGCTGGCACACAGAATAGCTTTGCTCGACCACCTGGCAAAAGGGCGTTTTTATTGGGGGGTAGGGGCAGGGAGCTTTATCGGGGACTTCGAGGCGTTTAGAATCAATCCCAAGACCGGGGAGCAAAGAAATTTAACCAACGAGTCGCTCGATTTTATTCTCAATTTGTGGAACAACCCGGAACCTGGTTTATACGAAAACAGCAGATGGAAGTTCTGCGTGCCCAAGCCTCAAGATGATGTAGCGCTTGGAGTTCATATTAAGCCGTATCAAAAACCTCATCCTCCCATAGCAGTTGCCGGAATTACCGAGGGTTCCGGAACCTTGAGAATAGCGGGTGAAAGGGAATGGATTCCGATGAGCATTAATTTTGCGACGAAAGATGTTCTAAAAACCCATTGGGCTTCGGTTGAAGAAGGAGCGAACAAAGCTGGGAAAACCGCCGACCGTTCGAAGTGGAGAATAGCCAGGGATTTATATGTTGCGGAGACGACGGAGGAAGCCCGTCGAGATGTCAAGGAAGGGACGCTGGCCAGGGATTTCACCGATTACTTTTTCAAGATGGTGCCCAAAATCAGGGGCAATCTAGATATATTCAAGGTTGATAAAACCATGTCCGATTCAGACATAACTCCAGATTATATGATGGACAACCTGTGGATTGTCGGGAGTCCCGACCATGTGGTAGAGCGCATAAGAGAATTGTATGATTATGTCGGCGCCTTCGGGGTGCTGCTGGTGATGGGTCATGAATGGAAACCAAAGGATAAATGGATTCGCTCGATGAAATTACTGGCTGAGGAAGTAATGCCAAGGCTGAGAAACTTAAGCTAGTGATGAAATTTTCATCGGTTATCAATTCCCTTAAAGGAGGATGGCAGAATGCTTCACTTAATAGTTAGCTGGTTTCTAAGTGCACTTAGTCTGGTGGTCGTCTCTCATATTATTCCCGGTTTTGTGGTGCAGGGTTTTGGCTCGGCTTTGATTGCAGCGGTGGTCATAGGGTTAATCAACGCCACTATAGGTCTTGTGCTTAAAATCCTGACACTCCCCATTTCCATCCTGACATTCGGACTCTTTCTTTTGGTAATTAATGCCCTGATGTTACAACTGGCATCGAAGCTGGTATCCGGCTTCGTAGTCAATGGCTTCTGGCCGGCGTTCTTCGGAGCCATAGTGCTGGCCATAGTGAACATGGTGTTGAAGGGCCTGGTTTTTGGGGGTTAAAAAGATTTTCCTCTTGTGGTGTTTAAGTTAAGTCATTCTCCTATTTTTGAACCCGGAGTTCGTACTCCTAGTTTGCACTCGACTCTTGGGTACAACGGCCTTTACCTATGTCTGTTGACGTAGCTTCTTAAAAGTTGATATAATCGAAGTATAGCCGCGAGGAAGGAAGGTAGAGATGGTGAAGGAATCCCCTCAGAGTTTTCCCATCGAGACCGAGTCCGACTATTGTTTCCCCCTATAAACCTGATACAAGTTAAAGAGGTTACGGGGGAGGATTAAATGGATGAAATCTTCATTAGTTATAAGAGTTCGGATAAAGCAAGGGTGAAAGTCCTGGTCGAAGCCCTGGAGCGACAAGGCTGGTCTGTCTGGTGGGATAGGGAAATTCCTCCCGGTAAGGCTTTCGACCAGGTTATCGAAGAGGCGTTAAACGCCGCCAAGTGTGTGATAGTAGTGTGGTCTAAAGGGTCGATAGCATCGGACTGGGTCAAAACCGAAGCCTCGGAAGGTGCGCGCCGTGGAGTACTGGTACCGGTTTTGATCGATGATGTGAAAATTCCCCTTGAGTTCAGGAGGATTCAGGCGGCCTGGCTGGTTGATTGGCAAGGAACCTTATCCCATCCGGGGTTTGGGCAGTTGACTGAGGCTGTGGCGGCAATTCTAGGCCACCATCCCACACCGAGTCGGGCTTTTGAGGCACCCAGGCAAGATGATCGGAAGAGCCTGGATGAAGAGCAAGAGCGTGAGGAAAAGCCGGAAAAGGAAGCTCGGGAGGATGAACGCTATCCGGGTTATCAAGAAAGATTGGAGATTATCCCGGAAAGGGGCATTACGGAAGAAATTAAGACCAGGAAATGGCGCAAAATTGGAGTGGGGGTGGGAATAGCCGGTTTGTTAATACTGGGCATATTTGCTTATAAGCTTCTTCTTCCTGCTGATGACCCGAAGATCATTCTCTTTACGGCCAGCCCTGAATCTATAGAAGCGGGGGAAAAAGCTACTTTGAACTGGGAGATAAGGAATGCAAAGGAGGTAGAAATAATTGGACTAGGAAAGGTTCCTCTATCCGGCAGCGTAACGGTTAACCCTGTTCAAGCGACAACGTACACACTAATTGCAGAGAATGAAAAGGGTAACGCGGTTAGGGGAAAGATCACGGTAGAGGTCAGGACGCCGATTCCTCAGCCGGGAATTAGTTATTTCAAGGCCAACCCTACCAGTATAAGAAAAGGGGATTCATCCGAGTTAGCCTGGGAGACATCAAACGTCAAGGAAGTAGAGATTAGTGGCTTGGGAAAGGTCTCCTTATACGGTACGGAAAGGATTAGCCCGGCAGAAACTACTGTTTATAGCCTTATCGCTAGGAATGAAAAGGGGGAATCGGTTCAAAAAGAGGTTACGGTTGAGGTTGGGGTCTTGATTCCGCCCCCGGAAATCCTAGAGTTTAGCGCCAAGTCTTCCAGCGGTGGTTTCAAATTAAACTGGGAGACATCTAATGCAAAAGAGGTGGAAATAAGCAGTATAGGCAAAGTAGAGTTGTCCGGGTCGAGGGCAGTTAATCCTGCCAAGACTACGACTTATAGGCTATCTGCAGAAAATGAAGAGGGTGAAATAGTTGAAAAAGAGGTTACGGTGGAGGTTAGAGTTCCTTCACCGCCCCCGAAGATAGATTATTTTGTGGCCAGCCCCGCCAGTATAGAAAGTGGAAAAGTATCGACTTTAAGCTGGAAAACCTCTAATGCAAAAGATGTAGAAATACTCCGTCTAGGAAAAGTGGACAGGTCGGGCACAACGACAGTTAATCCTTCATTAACGACTAATTACACGTTGATTGCAAAGAATGAAGAGGGCAAAGTCGAGAAAGAAGTCACTGTCCAAGTAAATGCACGAAAGACCCACCCCCCGGCAATCGAACCGCAAGATGCTATGGTAAAGAACCCGGAGAGGTATCTTACCATTACCGACTATTCCTTTCATGTTGCGTTCAACGGAACTGCTATGATTCATCATGTTAAGATTAAAAACCTGAGCGCTATTGCCTACAAAGATGTAAAGGTAAGGATGCGATACTACTCGGGAGCGGGAGTAGAGGTAAGCGGAGATACAAAAACACTGCCTGTCACCATACCGCCTAGAACCGAAAGAACATATTTGGAAGGGGGTTTTGTCATAGGGGTAGCGCCAAGTGATGTCAAAGCCCGAATCGAAGTTGTAGGAGCCGTGCCGGTGATTAACCAGTAGTTTACTTGTTGGCCGGTTCGGTGCGAAGTGGCGAGCATGATTTCCTGATACGGCTTTAGTGCATAACCGTAGGTTAGGGACACGGCATTAATACCCGGCCTGAGAAGGGGCACGTCGGCGACGCCCTTGACAAGCTTTCCTTTTATATAAACGATGGGGCCGAGCCTTTTCAGACTTTCGACGTATTCTTGGGGAGTTTTCATCGATTATTTTGCATGAACGAAATTGTTATATGGCGGAGGCACAGAGAATCCCACAATATTGAAAGATATGTTTTTTGCTGTAGGGAACGCATATATGCGTTCCCTACAGTGGTTTCTGTGTAATTAGGCTCTTGCCCGTTTCTTATTCTGACTGGCCCGGATTCTTTTTTTCTCTATCTTGTGCGCAAACGGGTCTTCTATCTCCGGGTGGAACATGCGGAAGTGGTTAAGATGCATATCGGAATATGAGCCTTTTGGGTAATACTTATCGTAAAACTCGACGTCAAGGTGCATTGCCTGAAATACCAGGCGCATATACATTGGGTCGACGAAAGCGGGAAACCTGCCGTACGTATCGTATATGTAGTTGGCAACATCCTTGACAATCTGTATCGTAGTCTGAGTGGGCTTGGGGGCTTTCATGATGTGTTTGTCTGGTTCTTGGTAGGGGAAGGGCTTTTCCGGCTTCCAGGCGCTTTCCTTATGCTCATGGAAGGCGTCGATGGCCTCATTCATGTCTTTATAATATGGAGGACAATATCCTTGGAATACTCCGTCTCTCCCCACCGGCACGGTTGTGGGAGGGTCAATCGCTCCCTTTTTGGGTTGGATAAACCTGAATCCCAGCCCTCGGAAGAGTTGTGGAGCTGCACCCATGGCAAACCGGGGGATAAAACCGCTGAATGTCCATCCGGCAAGGCCTAACGCCTGGAGAGCGAGACTCATGTTCTGACAAATGAAAGCCTGCTCCACGTTTAATCCGGTTAGAATCCTCACTTCGAGGTCAAACAAGGAAAGCTTTACGTTTTCTTTTATTCTCCCCTTCTTAATCCATTGCTCCATTCCCGCCGGTTTTCCGGTAAGGTCGTCAATGATCTGAAATCCGTAAGAGTGGCTGCAGTATAAGTGAAGTAGATTAAGATACTCCTCTGTTACGTCGGTTACCGGGATGAAGGTAGTTGTTCCGGGCTTATTCGTATTCCATTGATTGAACTCGAAAAGCCCAGGCATACGGTCAGGTAGCTGCGCCCTGCCGTCTTCGAGCTTTACCAGGCTTTCCTTATATAGTTCTAGAATTCTTTCCATCTTTTCTTCACGGCTCATCTTGAAGAACATATCCAGTTCATGTTTTTGGGGAAGCATGTGTTTTACATTGACAAAATAAAGCCCGTTGTCGTTGGTAAAGAATAGTTCTGTCCCGTGGTTGTTGCAGGCGGAAGGCCAGGTGCGACCGGTCCATTGACATAGAAGGTCGATCCCCGTTTCCGGGGGCAGGTCGGCCAGGCAAAGCCCGGTGAGCCCTGTTCCAGCCCACACTAGTAAAGCCTCCTCCATCTCGTCAAGAGGGATGGGTGGGGCAGATGACCTGAATTCGAGTGAGCTGTCCTTTAACTCCATTCCCAACCCGAAGCGCCGGGAGCGACGATTAAGGATGGAGTCAAATAAGGGATATTTAAGGGCTGCCTCGTAGCCCTTGTTGAGAAACGAGTTGTTGTTTTTCTTGGCCATTGTACCTCCTACAGGTTGGTAGTTGGTGTTCCTTAAAAATTTAAAATAATAAGAGGAAAAAATCAAATATATGTATGTATGGAGATTTCTCTTAAACTGACCACGTTAGAGATTAAATCTAAACAAGATGCTTGCTAAAAATTATATAAAGACCCAAACCTGTCCAGAATAAGAGATTGCTTCGCTACGCTTGCAATGACCAGGAAGGGAAGTAATGTTTAGTAAGGAAGAACGTCCCCCTCCGGTCATTGCCCGGGAGTCCTTCGGCAAGCTGGATAAATTCCACGACCGAATCAATCCCATTTTAGAGGCTATGTTATTAAGACTTCATATGTCATATGAAAGTATAAGATTTAGACAGAATTTAGGTAACAAACATAAAGAGAGGGCAACCTGATTTGAAAAGGCGTTTTTATCTGCCTAAAGCCTTGTTTTACAAGGCTGAGTCTATCGGTTTTTTAATTATTTTGGACAGCAGTGATAAAGACCCTAAATTGAAGATACAACCTTTAAAGATTTAATCAATCGATAATGACAATCTTTTTCTAGCGAAGGCCTACGAGCGTTGGCAAAACTAAAAGGCACATCGTTAACTTGCATCATTGGATTTGACTCGCGTAAAATCTAAGTAAGCTGATATGATAACTACTCATACTGACGACGAAAAATACATGCGTCTGGCTATACACGAGGCGTTAAAAGCCAGAGATATGGGGGAAGTACCAGTTGGTGCGGTGATCGTGGACGAAAATGGTGGAATTATCTCTTCAGCTCATAATCTATGTGAAACTACTTCTGACCCGACGGCACATGCTGAAATCCTGGCAATCAGGGAAGCGTCGAGGAAGCTCGAAAATTGGCGTTTAACTGATGTAACCCTCTACGTTACGCTTGAGCCTTGCGCGATGTGTATGGGAGCGATGGTACTGGCAAGGATAAAAAGGGTTGTGTTTGGGGCATTAGACCCAAAGGCTGGAGCGGTTATGTCTCTCTACAACATCGGTGTGGATGGAAAGTTAAACCACACCATGGAGATTAAGGAGGGGATACTAAAAGAGGATTGTGCTCGGCTATTGAGAGATTTTTTTAAAAGCGTCCGTCTGGGAAAATCTTAGCGCGGCCTGAATAGGTCCACTATTTCTCTCACCACGCTTTTTTCCTCAGCACCGGCCAGTTTCTCCAACTCGCCGTTATCCAGCCATACACCGTTACAGGCTTT
>Ga0073934_10012048_pt1 | contig 10288 bp, 7 predicted proteins | sample LarsenN4metaG_FD_76834 | JGI IMG/M metagenome (GOLD analysis project Ga0073934, IMG submission 76834) | Hot spring sediment bacterial and archeal communities from British Columbia, Canada, to study Microbial Dark Matter (Phase II) - Larsen... ... | reverse complement strand
GAGGTGCTTGCCGTCGGGAGTCATTGCAATTCGGAGCAGGAATCCCCGTGGCGAGCGCAAGGTCAGTGTAAGCTTACCGGTCGCGATGTCGTAGAACTGGACTTCGCCGGAAGCGTGTGGATTGTCGGTAATGATTGGATTGCAGACAACGGCAATCGACTTTCCGTCCGGCAAAAATGCGACATCGGCGACTTCACGCTGGCTAAAGTCGATTCCCCGGACGTGCTTGCCCGTGGCGCCGTCGATCAGCATGATGCCGTACCGCCGGGCGACGGCCACCAGCTTACCGTCAGCCGAGGCGGCCAGCCCTCTGCGGCCGGTATCCCAGTCCATGGTCGCAAATATTTCTTTGCCGGTGTAAACGTCCCAGAATCGAACGGTGCCATCGCCGGCCGTTGCAAGCTTTTTGCCATCCGCTGAAAACAAAAGTGCTTGAACACCGCTTCGCATCTGGCTTGCCAGGCCTGGTTTCTCATCCGGTTCGGATTTGCTCAAGTCCCAAAGTCGCACGGCGCCGTCCTGCCCGCCGAGGGCCAAGCGCTTGCCATCCGGACTGAATGCCAGGGCGCGGACATCGACGCCCGCTTTTCCCCACAGGTGCACCGATTTGCCGCTGGCTGCATCCAGCACTCGGGCCGTTCCCCCGTCCTCTGAAAATGCAAAGAGCTTGCCGTCGGGCGAAATCGCCGCGTGTGTCGTTTGTTTTTCTCCCTGCCAGCCGAAGAGCTTTTTGCCGTTCGGCAACGCCCAGGCGTTGAATTCGCCGCGTTCGTTGCTGCCGCCGTTGGCGAGGACCATGTTGCCGCCGGGCGACGCCAGCAGACAGGTGATCGGAGCATCGCCGGCCTTCCACGATGCGATCAACCGCCACGGAGCATTTTCATCCGTGCTGGACTTTGCCGGCGCCGCGGCAGGCGTCGTTTCGTCGGCGGCCGCCTGTTTATCGTGCCGGCCTTGCGTGGCGATGCCGACAACGCCCAAAAAAAGCGCCAGTCCGAGTGCAATCTGGACGGGTAGTCGTGTCATGATCGAACCTGTTTGGTTGAACAAAGACCAGGCTTGAGCGGAAACAACTTCGCGCACCGCTTGAGCGCCGTCCCGCAGGAAAACGCGAACCAGGCGAACCGTCGTCGCGACCATTTTCGGAGAAGCACCGACGGCCTGATTGCAAACGGCTGCCAGCGCCGCGGCCAGCGCGGGCGCAATTCCACGGCGAAGCAACCGCGAGCGGAGGCGTTGCTTGGCCCAGGCCAAGCGCGAGTCGATCGTCCCGTTCGGACAATTCAATTCCACGGCGGCTTGCGAATGCGTCTTGCCTCCCAGCAGGCAAAGCACGACCGCATCGCGATAACATCCCGGCAAGCGGTCGATCTCATGCAGGATAATCGCGGATTCTTCGCTCGACGCGGCGAGTACGGCCGGGTCGCCATCGACCGCACCGACGTCCGGCGTCAATTCAGCCCACGCAGTCCGGCGCGAGCGTAATCGACACGACAGGCGATACGCGACTCGCTGCAGCCACGACGCGAGCGATTGACCGGCGCGGATGGTGCGGGCATCGCGAGCCAGCGCGAGGAACGTCGCCTGGAAGGCATCTTCCGCGTCGGCGTCGTGACGGAGCAGGCTGCGACAGATTCGGTTGACCATGCCGCCGTGCCGCCAGACAAGTACCTCGAAGGCCGTTGCATCGCGCTGTGCGACGAAGCGCTGCAGAAGTTGCGCATCATCCGGCCCATCGGGGTGGCGTTGTGCCAGTTCCCGCACGTGTTGCAGCATCTTCAAGTAGCCGGCCATCGCCATCGGATCGGAGCCTCCCGTCTTCTGCCATGATAGTGTCATGCCGAAATGATTTTCGTCGATGGATTTTGACAATGCAACTCGGCGAGACTTGACGCATTCGACGGAAAAGGACATGATGCTGCACCGATCGAGGAGAAAATCGAATGTCCTTACTGAAGCGGCCGACGATTCATTACACGCAGCTTGCCCCATTGCCCCCGGGGTCACAGCTCGAAGAGGAGTGGGAAACATATCGCCGCGAAGTCGGCCGATTATTGGCGGAAGGTCACGAAGGGCGGTGCGTCATGATCAAGGGCCGGAAGATTCTGGGTATCTGGGACACACTGATGGACGCTTACACGGAGGGTGTTAACCGTTTTTTGGGTGAGACATTCATGGTACAACCCATTCGCACGCAGGAGCCGGTCATCCGAATTCGCTGATGGCGCAACTGACATATACGATTACCGGTGATGACCTGATCTTGCCAGTATGTTTGGAATCGACGGCACACGAACGACAGCGCGGCTCCAAGCGGGAGTGCCGGTGCCGCGACCGATCGCCGTAAATGCCCAAATCGACACGGGTTGCAATGTTACTTTGGTGAGCGCGGCGGTACTTCACTCGCTGGGAATTGTCTCTCATCGCACAACACAATCGACATCCACTGCTGGTGCTTGGGCCGTGCGGTTATTCATGGTCAGCCTGAGCATCGTGGGGCCGACCGGGATGGGTCCAAGTCTCGTTCAGCCAAGCCTCGAAGTAGTCGAGCTGACAACGCCGATCCCGAACATCGATGTCCTGCTCGGCATGGACGTGTTACTGCAGTGCCGACTGCTCATCGACGGCCCCGCCAGGCAATTCACGTTGATGTTTTGAGCTCCCGCAACGATGCCGGGCCGCTCGTCATGCTGCAATTTCGAGTAGACTGATCGCATGCGGATCATCTACATCGACGCCGATGCGTGCCCCGTCAAGGATGAGACGTACCGCGTCGCCCGCCGTCATGAGATGCGCGTGGTGGTCGTGGCCAAGGAGGCGATCCGCGTGCCGTCGGAATCATGGCTCGAACTGGTCGTGCGCACCGGGTTCGGCGAGGTGGACGACTGGATCGCCGAACAGGCCGGTCCGGGAGACATCGTGATCACCGCCGATATTCCGCTCGCCGCCCGCTGCGTCGCGAAGTCGGCCCAAGTCATCGACCAGCGCGGCCGATTGTTCACCGAGCACGACATCGGCGCCGCCCTCGCCATGCGCGACCTGATGACCGAGATTCGCCAGTCCGGCGCCGTCACGGGCGGCCCCGCCCCGATGGCGGCAAAAGACCGTTCCCGGTTCCTGTCCAAGCTCCACGACACCATCGACGCCATTCGCCGAGCGAACCCGCCGCAGAAGTAGTGCGATCCAACGCGCGTGCGTGCCGGCAAATACGTGCCGGGCCCCAAAGAAAGGGAATTGAATCCGCATCACTTCCGTCGTTCCTCTGCCGGGATGCCGAATCGTTCTCGTTCTTCCGGCGTCAGGTCGCGTGGCTTGCGTGCGAGGGCCTGCGGCAGCGGATCGAGCGGCCAGATTCGGGCGGCGCCGTCGGATGAGCCGGTGACCACCGATTTGCCGTCGGGAAGGAAAACGGCCGTCAACACCTGTGCCCGGTGACCGGCCAGCGTGAAGAGTTCCTCGCCGGTTTGGGCGTCCCAGACGCGGGCGGTTTCGTCGATCGACGCCGTAACGACTCGCTTGCCGTCGGGGCTGAAGTTCGCCGAGTTGACGCCCTGCACGTGACCGCGAAGCACGACCAACAGCTTTCCGGATTCGGCATTCCAGATGCGAGGAGCCCGATCGTACGAAGTCGTGATGATGCGACGGCCGTCGGGACTATAGGCGGCATGGGTGAGCGTGGAGGTATGATTCACGTTTTCTCCCTCCACGAATGCGTGAACGACTCGGCCATGTCGTTTGTAAAGGGTTCGCTTGGTTTTGGGATCGTACTCCTGCTCGTATCCGGTGGAGTACGGGCGGCCCAGCGTGCGGATCAGATGGCCGGTCGCAGTGTCCCAAATCTCGGCGTACCAGTAGGCGGGATGGTGGAGCAGGATGACTTGCTTGCCGTCCGGGCTGAAGGTGGCGAAGCGCATGCCGCCGCGATTTCCCTCCAGAGTGACGACCGGCTTTCCGCTTTCGATGTCCCAAATGCGGGCGGCGCCGTCATCGGCCTTGAAGCCATTGCTCATGTCGGCGGTCAAGACGCGCTTGCTGTCCGGCGACCAGGCGGCGACCGTGATGCCGTTGACGTGCCCCTTCAACGTTTGCAAAAGCTTGCCGCTGGCGGCATCCCAGATGTAGGCTTGGCCATCGGGAGTCGTGCCGAGCGAACTCCCCATCTGGTTGCCGTTTTCGTGATAAGTGCGAACTTCGTAGCGGCCCTTTTCCACAGCGAGCACTTTCTTCCCATTGGGGCTGAAGGAAGCCGCGCCCACTTCGCCGCGCGGTCCGACAAAGCCGCGCACTTCCTTGCCGCTCTGGACGTCCCAGAGCCGCACCGGCGCGAACGGCACGTCCTCCTCAATCTGCTTGCCGACTCCGAGAAGCGACCGCTTGATGATCTTGGCCTGCCATTCCTTGGTGGCCACGAGCAAATGCCGGCCATCGGCACTGAACTGCAGCGAGCATGGTTCGCCGACAATTCGTTCGCGCAGCCGGGTGTTTCCAAGCGCTCCGAGACCTTTGAGGGTGTGCAGCAGTTTACCGCTCTCGGCATCCCAGATTTGGGGATCGCGACCGGCCGTGGCAACGAGTTTTCCATTCGCGCTCGCGGTAACGTGACCGATCCCATCCGATCCGTGCAACACGCGAGCGTAGTCCCTGCCGCGTTGCGTGTTCCAGATACGCGCGGTGCCGTCCGCCGAGGCAGTGACGACCCGCAATCCGTCGGGGCTGAAGGCTGCCGAGCAGTTGAATTGATGGCCGCGGAAACAATAAAGCTCCTCGCCGGTGTCGGCATCCCAGATTCGAGCCGATTTGTCGCCGCAGGGGGCGAGGACCCATTTGCCGTTGGGACTGAAAGCGGGGCCGCCGGCGAGGCCCGAAGAAACGCGAATGGCCAGAGTTTCCTTGCCCGTCGCGGGATCCCAGAAACTCAGCTTGCCGCGACCGTGCGGCACGGTCAGCACTCGAGCGCCGTCCGGGCTCCAGATGGGACGAAATCCAAGAAAGTCTGTCGCAAGCACGACGCGGGCCTCGCCGCTGGTCGCATCCCAAATGGTGAGGCTGTTGGAAGCCGCCGGCGACCAGGTCATCACCGCATCGCCCTTTGGGCTCCAGGTTAGCGGAAAGAAATACGGATCGAGATCGAGGGCCTGATGCATCCCCTTCGGTCCGTGCTTGATGGCGGTGCGCAACTTGCCGGTTTCCGCGTCCCAGATCGCGACGGCAATTTTCTCTTCGACCGCCTGGCCACTAGAGGAACTGCTGTTCCCCGAACTCCCCGGCAGATCGCCCGGCTTGACGCCCAGCGGAAGAGTTCCGGTCGGTGGATCGACGAGAACTTTTTTGGGTTCATTCGATGTCTTGTCGATGTCGCGCACGCGGCGAAAGCTCGTCGAGCCGGTGAGGATCGACCTGGCGTCCGGGCTGAAACAGGCCCCGGCAACCCCAGCCTCGTGCGCCTCAATCACTCGCTCCTCTTTCCACGTGGCCGTGTCCCAAAGGCGAGCCGTTCCATCGAGCGAAGCGGTGAGCAGTTTCTTGCCGTCAGGGCGGAATTGTGCCGAGACAACCTGGCTCTTGTGCCCTTTGAGAATGGCGATCTCTTTGCGCTCGGCCATGTCCCAGACCCGCACGACGCGATCGGTGTAAACGATTTCCGGCGGTTTCCCGTGCCATTGCGAGTGCTGCCGACCATGGAACGTGAAGGCAAGGTATTTTCCGTCGGGACTCAGGACCGTGGTGCTCAACCACATTGGCGCCGGTAGATCGCCGCGATGAGCGCCGGTCGCCGAATCCCACAAGCGCACCGGCCCCGGATACTGTGCGACCGGCAGCGTCACGATCGTTTTGCCGTCCGGCGCATAAAACGGGGAGCGGAATTCATAGCCGACTGGGATGGTTCGCTCTTCGTGGCATTCGTCAATCGCCTCTCGGAGCGCGTTGTTGGCCATCAGACCGGGGGCGAGTTTTTGGCCTTCGATGGCGAGCAACAGCGCCAGGCCGGGGTTGCTTACGCGCAGCGCCGACGATTGCCCGATCCAGCGCAGCCCGTCGGCATGCCGCTGGGCATCGGCTCTGATCTCGGCGGCCCTTTGCTTTTGCGACTCGATTTCGCGCGCCAGCCGTTTCTGCTCTTCTTGCGATTTGATCATCAGTTCGGTCTGCGAACGGAAGACCGTCCTGAAGCTTTCCTCTGCCTTTTGGAGCTTCGTATGCGCCTCGCCGGCGAGTGTTTGTTGCCTTGCTGTTTCGTTCTGAGCGCCCTTGAGTTGCTTTTCCGCAGCGGCCAGGTCCTGGACCATTTGCGCGCGCTGTTCCGCATTGCGAAGCATGACGGTCAGAAGAATCGGCAAACCAATAACGAGGAGCGCGGCCACGGCCAAAAGTGCCGCCACGGCGGGCCGGCGCCGGGCCCACTTCCCAGCCCGCACGAGCGTGGACACCGGCCGCGCGAGAATCGGCTCGCCGCGGAGCCAGCGTTCGAGTTCCTCCGCCAACGCTTCGGCGCTGCTATAGCGCTTGGCCGGTTCCTTCTCCAGGCACTTCAGCGCGATGACGGACAGGTCACAGTCTGCGGCCGGCGCCAGCTTGCGCGGGTCGGCGGGTTCGTGCTCAAGTACTTGCAGGATCGTCTGAAGTTGTGTGGCGGCTTTGAACGGCGGTTGATCGGTGAGCAATTCGTAAAGTATCGCGCCGAGAGCATAGACATCGACGCTCGTGCTGAGTTGCTTTTCGGCTCGGGCCTGCTCGGGCGCCATGTAACTGGGCGTGCCAACGATCGCGCCCGACTGCGTCAGCGCGCTGTCGCCTTCAACCTTCTTCGCCAAACCGAAATCCGTGACGTACGGTACGCCTTCGCGATCCACCAACACGTTCGCCGGTTTCAAATCGCGGTGCAGGATGCCGCGCTGGTGCGCGAAGTGCACCGCCCGCGCCACCTTCGCCAGCCGCTCGACCTTGTCTTTGACTTCTGACCTCTGACCCCTGATCCCTGACTCAAGACCCCTGACTCCTGATCCCTGACCCCTGATCCCAGACTCCTGGCCTGCGACACCCGATTCAATCAGCTTCATGCTGAAATAATGCTGCCCCTGATGTTCACCGACTTCGTAGATGGGCAGGATGTTCGGATGATCGAGATTCGCGGCGGCCTCGGCTTCGGCGCGGAAACGCTGGACGTCGGCTTCGCTCGCCAGTTGCCCGGCCAGGATCATCTTCACGGCGACGAGGCGGTTGAGGCTGACTTGCCGGGCTTTCCACACCACGCCCATACCGCCGCGGGCGATTTCTTCGAGCAATTCGTAGTCGCCGAAATAGCGGACCACGTTGCCGGGCGTTGCGGGTTCAGGCGCTGGCGCCATCGTCTTGTCCGCATCGAACGGCGCAGCCGCCGCGCGAAACGCCGACCGGTCGGCGAGGAATAGCTCCAACTCCGAGCGCAGTTCGGCGTATCGGCTCAGCCACGCTTCACGGTCGAGAGGCGTGCCGGCCTCGGCGGCTTGCAAGTACTCCGCGATGGCGGCGTCGATGCGACTTTCGTTCATGATCTACTCCGGTTCCGCCAGCTCTTCACGCAATTGCCGCAGCCCGCGTTTGAGCAGCCCGGCCACGGCGGCAGCGGAGCGCTGCAGGTGCTCGCCGATCTGGGCCAGCGTCCAGCCGTGCCAGTGTTGCAGGATCAGTGCCTCGCGCTGTGCCGGAGGAAGCCGATCCAGGGCGATCGCCACACGAAGCGCCTGCTCTTCGCGATTGATCCGAGCACTGGGGCTGGACTGATTCGCAGCCAGGAATTCGCCAAGCCGCGCCGAAGACTCCGCCAGTCCCACTTCGAGCGACTGTTCTCTGGCGGCGTCGCGCTTTTCCGCACGCGCCTTGCGCAACTCATCGTTCAGATTGTGCGCCAGCAATCGTCGCAGCCAGATCGACCAGCCGGCCCGGTCCGGCGCCGACTGCCAGGCCTCCAACAATGTTTGCTGCACGATCCCTTCGAGATCGAGCCGCCGGTGCAATTTCGGTTCGACATAGGCATGCGACAAAAGAAGCAGGTAACGGCGATAACGCGCGTCCAGTTCAGCAAACGCCTCCCGATCAGCCGGCATGCAGCGCCTCCCTATTGCCCAGGCGGATTTTCGCCGAGGATTAGGCGCGCTGCGAGCATAATTTCTCGCAAATTGCGTCATTCGCAGGCAGATGGGACTTGTTTCTCGGCGAATGCGGGCCGTGGATGTATCTGTTGTGCGATCCTCTCACTCCAGCGTGACCGCATACGGGTTGCCGCGGTGCATCGACTGCGAGCAAAGATCGGCAATCGCCTGTTCGCTGGTGAGATGCCGGATGTCGCGCACGTTTTCGGCCATCAAACGGCCGTACGCCGTTTCGAGCTTGTTCGGCTCGACGGCGACGAGCACGACCGACACGGCAAAACCTTGCCGGTGTAGCGTGCCGAGCGCGACGGCCGTTTCGATCGTCACGTCGCCTAGGATGGCGATCACGCTGGCATCGCGAGGGAGACGCGGCGTGACTTCGATGACGAACTGGCCGAAATTCATGCCGTCGGTCAATTCGACGCGTGCCAACATATCGCGAATGCGATGAAACTGCTCGACGCCCCGGCGCGTTTCCACCTGCATCGGCCGCAGGCGGTCCAGTTCGGCGATTTCTTCGACTTCGTGACGGGCGTCGCCTCGCGTCTCAAAGGTAAGCGTGCCTTTCTTTTTTTGCCGCCAGCGGTCGGCGGTATCGCGGCCATTCGTCGCCAGGCCGACTTGTTGTCCGAGCACGGACACTGCATTTGCAATCGATGCCGCGGCCGTCACCGCAAGCTCAGACCGTTGTGGCTCACCGCGCTTTGGGTAGCTCTCGACGTGAAAGTCGAGCAGGATGCTGGCGCCGGCCAGCGAGGTGGGATCGTACACTTTGCTGTGCAGCACTCCGGTGCGCGCCGTGGCCCGCCAGTGGACGCGATTCATCGGATCGCCGGCCTGATATGGCCGGACGCCGGAAATGCGCGTGGGGTCCTCGTAAAGGCGGTGGGTGAGCCGGACGTCGCCGATCGGCCGCCGCGACGCGATGTCGTAGCCGGCGACTTCGATGACTTATGGATAGACAATGAAATAGGCCGCTTCTGTTTCGACGCGGTGGCGGCGATGCAGGCCGAAAAGATCGCCAGATTCCATCAGCAGCGGACCGACCTGGTAGTAGCCGCGATATTTGCATTCGATTTTGTATTTGAGTTTCAGTTCGCCGCCGCCCCAAAGCGTACCGATCCGCATGCGCTTGCCGTTGACGACGAGCCGCGGAGGTTTTTGCTGCAGCGCCGAAGCGGGCAGCAGGTCTTCAAGCAGCATCCAGGGCACCGGCGTTTTGCCGTGGTTCGTGACGACGACTTCGACCGAAACCTCGTCGCCGACTTCGGCCTCCTGGACGACCTCCGAACGCGCGGCAGTGACTCGCCCGAGCCAGTCGCGCGCCATGAGCCGGCTCAAGAGCATTACGCCAAGCAAGACGTACATGGCATAGGCCAGGAGCCCCGACTCAATAATCAGCGCCGCGAGCAGGATCACAATCGCGGCGATCAGCCATTTCCAGTAGGCTTTCATGAATTAGCAATTAGACAATGAGAAAGCGGGACACAAAGAACACAAAGCGACACAAAGGACACAAAGAGCGAGATTCGAACGCGTGATTTTTCTGCAAATTATGGGGTCTGCTTTGTGACTCTTCGTGTCATTCTTTTCTTGAAATCACGCAAACGCGTCCTCCGCTTCGGCCTCCTGCTGCGGCAGGATCGGCACCCTTACGTCCTGGACAATTTCGTTGATCAGCGCCGGCGCGGTCACCTTGCGAAGCCGGCTTTCGGGTTTCAGGATGATGCGATGGCCGAGCACCGGCTGGCACATGCGTTTGACGTCGTCGGGCAGCACGAAGTCCCGCCCCTGGAGCGCCGCCCAGGCCTGAGCCGTGCGGAAGAGCGCAATGGAAGCGCGTGGGCTGCCGCCCAGCGCGACATCCTCATGCTCGCGGGTGCCGTGGATGATCTCCAGGATGTATTTGCGTATTTTGTCATCGACGTGAATTTGCCGCACCGCTTCCTGACAATTCAAAATGTCCTGAGCGGCGGCCACTGGACTGATGTCTTCGATCGGGTGCCCTTTTTGCATGCGGAGCAACATTCGCGATTCTTCTTCGATCGACGGGTAGCCGAGGCTCAGGCGAATGAGAAAGCGATCGAGCTGGGCTTCGGGCAGCGGAAAAGTCCCTTCGTGATCGATCGGGTTCTGCGTGGCGATGACCAGAAACGGCG
>Ga0073934_10012047_pt1 | contig 10289 bp, 8 predicted proteins | sample LarsenN4metaG_FD_76834 | JGI IMG/M metagenome (GOLD analysis project Ga0073934, IMG submission 76834) | Hot spring sediment bacterial and archeal communities from British Columbia, Canada, to study Microbial Dark Matter (Phase II) - Larsen... ... | reverse complement strand
TGGTGGCCGCCCTGGGCCGGCGCGAGCACGTAGCACTGGTTCTCGACGGCGCGCGCCCGAAGGAGCAGCTCCCAGTGCGCCAGGCCGGTGGTGTGGGTGAAGGCCGCCGGCACCACCATCAGGTCGCAGGGCGGTTCGGCGAGGGCGCGGTACAGCTCGGGGAAGCGCAGGTCGTAGCAGATCGACAGCCCCACGCGCAGCGCCCCGCACTGCAGCGCCACCGGCGTGCCGCCGGGCTGCAGCGTGCGCGCCTCGTCGTAGCTCTCGCGCCCGTTGTCGAAGGCGAACAGGTGCAGCTTGTCGTAGTGCGCGGCGGCGTGGCCGTCGGGCGCGAAGACGATCGAGCGGTTGAGCACGCGGGGCGGCGCGGCGGGTTCGGCATCGTCGGGGAGGACCGGCAGCGTGCCGCCGACGAGCCACAGGCCGTGCCGGCGCGCCAGAGCGGCGAGCGCCTGCTGGATCGGGCCTTCGCCGGCGCGCTCGGCGATGGCGAGCTTGTCGGTGTCGCGCCGGCCGAGCAGGCAGAAGTACTCGGGCAGCGCCACCAGCTCGGCGCCCGCGGCGGCCGCCTCGCCGACCAGGCGCGCCGCGGCGTCGAGGTTGCGCGCCACGTCGGGCGTGGACACCATCTGCACGGCAGCGATCCTGGTCATGGCCGCGCATTGTGCGGCGAGCGCGCATTCCGGCACGCCGCAGGCGCGCGCCAATCCCCCCGGCGCGCAGTGGGCCATGGGCTTGGGACTAGCCTTCGCACCCGACAGGAGAGCAGGGGAACGGGACACCATGGCCGACGCGGCAAACGCGCGTGCCGATCACAGCCGCTTCGTGCAGCGCATCCGGCGCCGCTATGGCGCGGAGCGTGCGCTGCTCGACGCGGGCGTGCCCGACTTCGACCGCATCCTGGCGCTCGTCGCCGAACTGCAGGCGCGCGGCCACGGCCTGCACGCCGCGCTGCGCATCGCGCGCCAGGTGGTGCTCGAGCGGCTGGCCACGCTCGACGTCGAGGCGAACGCGACGCTCGCGCAGGTGACCGGCGCGATGACCGCGCTGGCCGAGGCCACGCTCGAGCTTGCGCTCACCGAGGCGCTCACCGAGGCCGACGCGCGCCACGGCGCGCCGCTGGACGCACAGGGCCGGCGTGCCGAGTTCTGGATCGTCGGCATGGGCAAGCTTGGTGCGCGCGAGCTCAACGTGTCCTCCGACATCGACCTCGTCTACGTCTACGAGGACGACGGCCAGACCGCCGGCCGCGACGGCGCCGCCGCCGGCGTGATCTCCAACACCGAGTACTTCGCCTTCGTGGCCAAGCGGCTGTACGCGCTGATCGGCGAGACCAGCGAACACGGCTTCGTCTTCCGCGTCGACCTGGCGCTGCGCCCGAACGGCCACTCCGGCCCGCCGGTGGCGAGCCTGGCCATGCTCGAGGAGTACTTCTTCGTGCAGGGCCGCGAGTGGGAGCGCTTCGCGTGGCTGAAGAGCCGCGTCGTCGCGCCGCGCGCCGCGGTGGCCAGCGGCCGCGCGCTGCAGCTGCGCTCGCTGGTCACGCCCTTCGTCTACCGGCGCTACCTCGACTACGGCGTGTTCGAGGGCCTGCGCCAGCTGCACCACAAGATCCGCGACGAGGCGCAGCGCCGCGCCGCCGGCCGCCCCGAGCGCGCCAACGACGTCAAGCTCTCGCGCGGCGGCATCCGCGAGATCGAGTTCATCGTGCAGCTGCTGCTGGTGGTGCGCGGCGGCCAGTTCCCCGAGATCCGCACGCGCAGCACGCTCAGGGCGCTCGACCGGCTGGTCGCACGCGGCCTGATGAAGCCCGACACCGCGCGCGCGCTGGCCGAGGGCTACGAGTTCCTGCGCCGCGTCGAGCACCGCATCCAGTACCTGGACGACCAGCAGACCCACCTGCTGCCCACCGACGACGCCGACCTCGGCTGGATCGCGCGCAGCCTGGGCCTGCAGTGCGGCGCCGACGCCTGCGAGCTGCTCGACCGCCTGGGCCAGGTGCGCGAGCTCGTCGCCTCCGAGTTCGACGCGCTGCTGCACGAGGGCCGCGGCCTGCCCGCGGCGAACCCGGGCAACGGCAGCGCGCCCTGCCGCCATTGCGGGCCGGCGCCGCTGGCCATCGACAGCGAGGCGCTGCACGAGGGCCTGAGCGGCGGCCTGGCCACCCGCGTGCGCGCCTTCGCCGCGCTGCCGCGCGTGGCCAACCTGCGCGACGAGGCACGCCTGCGCCTGGGCCGCCTGGTGCAGCGCGCGGCGCAGTGCGTGGAGCAGGGCGGCGCCACGCCGCAGGCCGCCGAGCGCTTCGTCGACTGGCTCGAGCCGCTGCTGCGCCGCGAGAGCTACCTGGCGCTGCTGCTCGAGCGGCCCGAGGTGCTCAAGCGGCTGCTGCGCCTGCTCGGCCTGGCGCGCTGGCCGATGCAGTACCTGATGCGCCACCCCGGCGTGATCGACGAGCTGGCCGATGCGCGGCTGGCGCACCAGCGCTTCGACCGCGCCGCCTTCGAGGCCGAGCTCGAGGACCGGCGCGCCGCCTGGGCGCGCGCCGGCGAGGACGACGAGGACAAGCTGCTCGACACGCTGCGCCACGCGCACCACGCCGAGGTCTTCCGCACGCTGGTGCGCGACGTCGAGGGCGAGCTCAGCGTCGAGCAGGTGGCCGACGAGCTCTCGGCGCTGGCCGACGCGGTGCTCGAGATCACGCTGCGCTGGGCCTGGCCGCGCCTGAAGCAGCGCCACCGCAAAGACGGCGGCCTGGCCGTCATCGCCTACGGCAAGCTCGGCGGCAAGGAGCTCGGCTACGGCGGCGACCTCGACGTCGTCTTCCTCTACGACGACGGCGACGAAACCGACAAGCAGCGCGCGCAGGAGGTCTACGGTGCCTTCGTGCGCAAGGTGATCACCTGGCTCACGCTGCGCACGGCGGCGGGCGAGCTGTTCGACATCGACACGGCGCTGCGCCCGAACGGCAACTCGGGTCTGCTCGTGACCTCGATCGACGCCTTCGAGCGCTACCAGGAAGGCCGTGGCAGCAACACCGCGTGGACCTGGGAGCACCAGGCGCTGACGCGGGCGCGCTTCGCGGCCGGCGCGCGCGGCGTGGCGGCGCGCTTCGAGGCCACGCGGCGCGCCGTGCTGACCGCCGCGCGCGACGCCGCGGCGCTGCGCGAGGAGGTGCGCGCGATGCGCGAGAAGGTGCGCGCGGCGCGCCCGGTGCCGGCCGGCCGCTTCGACGTCAAGCACAGCCCGGGCGGCATGATGGACGTCGAGTTCGCCGTGCAGACCCTCGTGCTCGCGCACGGGCGCAGCGAGCCGGCGCTGCTGGACAACGTGGGCAACATCGCGCTGCTGCAGCGCGCCGAGGCGGCCGGCCTGCTCGGCCCGGGCATCGGGCGCGCTGCGGCCGACGCCTACCGCGAGCTGCGCCGCGCGCAGCACCGCGCGCGCCTGGACGAGCAGCCGACGCAGGTGGAGCCGGCCGCGCTGGCGCCGCAGCGCGACGCCGTGCTCGCGCTCTGGCACGCGGTCTTCGGTTGAAGCGGGGTTCGGCCTCGTCGCTCCGGTCGCCCTCGTCGACGTGGACGGCGTGGACGCTGCTTGCTGCGCTCTTTGCCGCCGGCGCGCTGGCCGGCTGGCTGCTGCCGAGTGCTCTCGTCGACTGGCAGCCCGCGCTGGCCGCCGCCGAGCCCTGGCGCGCGTTCAGCGCCGCCTTCGTGCACTGGAGCGAGTGGCACCTGCTGGCCAACCTCGTGGGGCTGGTGCTGGTGGCCGCGCTCGGCGCGGTGGCGCGGCTGCCGCGCGCCGCGGCGCTGGCCTGGCTCGCGGCCTGGCCGCTCGGCCACCTCGGCCTGCTGGTGCAGCCTGCGCTCGCGCATTACGGCGGGCTCTCCGGCGTGCTGCACGCCGGCGTGGCGGTGGCGGCGCTGTGGCTGCTCGCCATGGCGCGCGGGCGCACGCGCGCCATCGCCGGGGCCATCGTCGCCGGGCTCCTGATCAAGATCGTGCTCGAGAAGCCCTGGGGCCCGGCGCTGGTACGCCCCGCCGACTGGGACATCGCCATCGCGCCGCTGGCGCACGCCACCGGCGCGCTCGCCGGCCTGCTGACGGGGGCGCTGGCCGTGCTGATCGCTCGGCAACAATCGCGCCGATGAGCGACGACCGCAAGCCGCGCCTGGACGCCCGCGCCGTGCTGCTGCTGCTGGCGTGCTGCGCGGTGTGGGGCCTCGGGCAGGTGGCCACCAAGCTCGCGCTGGCCGAGATCCCGCCGCTGATGCAGGCCGCGCTGCGCTCGGCCGGCGCGGCGCTGCTGCTGCTCGTGTGGATGCGCTGGCGCCGGCTGCCGCTGGCGCTGGCCGACGGCACGCTGCGCGCCGGCGTGCTGGCCGGGCTGCTGTTCGCGGCCGAGTTCGCCTGCATCTTCGTCGGGCTGCAGTTCACGACGGCGTCGCGCATGACGGTGTTCATCTACCTGGCGCCGTTCGTCGTCGCCATCGGCATGGCCTTCGTGCTGCGCAAGGAGCGGCTGCACGCGGTGCAGGCGCTCGGCCTCGTCGGCGCCTTCGCCGGCGTGGTGTGGGCGTTCGCCGAGGGCTTCGTGCGCCCGGCCGCCGGGCCGCGGCAGTGGCTGGGCGACCTGCTCGGCATCGCCGGCGCGGTGTTGTGGGGCGCCACCACGCTGGTGCTGCGCGGCAGCGCGCTGGCGCGCGCGCTGCCCGAGAAGACGCTGCTGTACCAGCTGGTCGTCTCGGCCGCCGCGCTGGCGCTGGCCAGCGCCGTGGCCGGCGAGGCCGCGCCGGTGCGGCTGACCGCGGCCTCGCTGGGGCCGCTCGCCTTCCAGACCGTGATCGTCACCTTCGCCAGCTACCTGGTCTGGTTCTGGCTCGTCCGCCACTACCCGGCCACGCAGATCTCGGCCTTCACGCTGCTCACGCCGCTGCTCGGCCTGCTGGCCGGCGTGCTGCTGCTCGCCGAGCCGCTCACGCTCAGGCTCGCGGTGGCGCTGGCCGCCGTCTGCCTGGGGCTGGTGCTCGTCAACCGGGCGCCGCCGGCGGCCGTCAAACCCGCTCACTCCCATCACTCCTCGTCCCGATGACCCCACCGATCGCCACCATGACCGCCCGCCGCCTCGTCCTCGCCGCCGCCCTCGGCGCGCTCGTCGCCGCCGCTCTTGCCTCGCCCACCCCGCAGGTGAGCGGCGCCTGGGCGCGCCCCACGGTGGCCGGGCAGGGCGCCGGCGGCGGCTTCCTCGCCATCACCGGTGGTGCGGCCGCCGACCGGCTGGTCGGCGCCAGCGCCGACGTGTGCAAGGTGGTCGAGCTGCACGAGATGAAGATGGACGGCAACACGATGCGCATGCGCGCCATCGACGCCATCGACATCCCGGCCGGCCAGACCGTGAAACTCGAGCCGGGCGGCCTGCACCTGATGTTCATGGAGCTCAAGGCGCCGCTGGCCAACGGCAGCAGCTTCCCGCTCAAGCTGCGCTTCGAGAAGGCGGGCGAGGTGACGGTGCAGGTGAAGGTGCAGCCCCGGCCGTAGGCGGGCGCGCACCGTCGCGCTGCCTTGCCGCGGCTACTTGTTGAGCGCCTTCAGCGCGAGCTTGATGCCCTCGCTCACGCCCACGCCGGCCGGCAGCACCTTGAGCGCGGCGGCGGCCTCGCGCTCGTTGTAGCCGAGCGCCATCAAGGCCTGCACGATGTCGGCCTGCTCGGCGTCCACCGGCGCAGCGCTCGGCGTGCCCAGCTCGGGGCCGAGCTTGCCCTTGAGCTCGAGCAGCAGCCGCTCGGCGGTCTTCTTGCCGATGCCCGGCACCTTCACGAGGCGCCCGCCGTCCTGCAGGCTCACGGCCTGCGCCAGCTCGGCCACCGACAGCCCCGACAGGATGGCCAGCGCCGTGCGCGGCCCCACGCCGCTGACCTTGAGCAGCTCGCGGAAGGTGGCGCGCTCGCCGGGCGTGAGAAAGCCGTACAGCAGCTGCGCGTCCTCGCGCACCACGAGGTGGGTGAGCAGCACCACCGGCTCGCCGAGCGCGGGCAGGTTGTAGAAGGTGCTCATCGGCACGTCGACCTCGTAGCCGACGCCGTGCACGTCGAGCAGCACCTGCGGCGGCGCCTTGGCCGCGAGCTGGCCGCTGAGGCGGCCGATCACCGGAGCTTCCCGTCGCGGTGCACCGTGCGGCTCACACTTCCTCGAGCAGCATCTCGAGCTGCGCTCGCAGCGCGGCCACGTCGAAGCTGCCGTCGATGCGGCGCACCAGCGCGCCGCGGCGGTCGAGCAGGAAGCTGGTGGGCGTGGCGTTCACGCCGCCGAAGCTGCGCGCCACGGCGCCGGTGTTGTCGATGGCCACCGGCAGGGGCAGGCGCCGCGCCTCGACGAAGTGCGCCACGTTGGCCGGCGCGTCCCATTGCACCGCCACCGCCAGCGTGGTGAAGCCGCGCGGCGCGTAGTCGGCCTGCAGCTGCACGAGCGCCGGCATCTTCTGCACGCAGCTGGCGCAGCTGGTGGCCCAGAAGTTGACGAGCACGACCTGGCCGCGCAGCGCCACGGTGGAACTCGCAGCGCCGTCGAGCAGCGTGAAGCCGACCGCCGGCAGCTGCTGGCGGCGCGTGCAGCCCAGCCCGGCCAGCGCACCGGCCGAAAGCAGCGTTGCCAGCGTGATGCGCCGGCGCGCATGATCGGGACTGCACCCGTTGGTGGCGGAGAGCTTCATGATCGATCGACGGCAGTTTAGCGGCGGCCTGCCCCTGGCCCTGGGCGCGTTCGCCTTGCCCGCCCGGGCCGCGGGGCTGAGCGAGAGCGATGCCGCCAGCGGCGTGCGCGTGGCGCTCGAACGCGGCGCGCTGGCCGCGGTGGCGCTGCTCGGGCGCACCGACGGCTTCCTCGGCAACCCGCAGGTGCGCATCCCGCTGCCCGGTGCACTCGAGGACGCGGCCAAGCTGCTGCGCGCCACCGGCCAGGGCCGGCGCGTCGACGAGCTGATCACCGCGATGAACCGCGCCGCCGAGGCCGCGGTGCCGGAGGCCAAGTCGCTCTTCGTCAGCACGGTGAAGGCGCTGTCGGTGGAAGACGCATTGAAGATCGTGCGCGGCGGCGACACCGCGGTGACCGAGTTCTTCGCCGGCAAGACGCGCACGCCGCTGTTCGAGCGCTTCATGCCCATCGTCACCCGCGCCACCGAGAAGGTGAAGCTCGCCGAGCGCTACAACGCCATCGCGGCCAGGGCGCAGGGCCTGGGGCTCGTCAAGGGCGACCAGGCCAACGTGCAGCGCCACGTCACCGGCAAGGCCCTCGACGGCCTCTTCCTGATGATCGGCGAGGAGGAGAAGAAGATCCGCGCCGATCCGCTGAAGACCGGCAGCGCGATCCTGAAGAAGGTGTTCGGCGGCTGAGCAGGCCGCGCGACGCCGGGGCGCTGGGGAGCCAGGGCGCCGCGTCAGCCGGCGTGCGCCGTCGGCAGCGGGTCCGACAGGCGCGACAGTTCGTGCGTGAGCGTGGCGCGCAGCGCGGTGAGGATGGCGTCGCGCCCGACGATGGCGATCTGCCGCCCGCCGACGTTGACCGTCTCGACCGCCTTGCCCTGCTCGCCGATCTGCACGATGGCCAGGCCCGGTGCGTCGGCCAGCAGCTCGTTGCGCAGGCGCTCGAAGCGCTCGCCGGCCATCGACGACTCGTGGATCAGCGCGTGCGGCAGCGCGGCGCGGCAGAACTCGGCGGCCTCGTCGGCCGAGGTGACGAAGTCGACCATCAGGCCCATCGGGCGCAGCGCCTCGCGCACGGTGTTGCGCACCTCGCGCCGCGCCGACACCACCAGCACGTGGCGGCCGGCCAGCGGCTGCGAGTTGAGCGCGTCGGCGCCCGAGTCGCCGAACTCGTCGGCCGCGCTCGTGCGCTCCACGCGCGGCGGCAGCGTCTCCGGGAACTCCAGCGTCAGCGTGCTGCGGCCGGCGGCGTCCTTGCGCTGCACCTTGAGGCCGAGCGCGTGGGCGATCTGGTGCAGCAGCCGCCACGACATGGTCTCGAGCGCCGCCGCACCGCCCGGCTGGAGCTCGTCGACGAGGTCGGGAGGCTGGTTGGCGAAGGCGCAGGTCAGGCGGGCGCAGGCCGGCCAATTCTGGATGTCGATGGCCAGGTCGATGCGCGAGACGGCGTGCTCGAAGCTCCAGTCGAGCAGCGCCTGCAGCAGCGAGAACAGCAGCGTCGCGTCGCTCATCACCTCGGCCGGCGCGAAGACCTGGCGCACCTCGATGCCGCGCGCGTCGATCTCGCGCGCGCGCTGGCGCAGCGCCTCGCGCAGCAGGTTGGTGAGGTTCATGCGCTCGCGGCTCACCGGCACGCGGCCGCCGGCCAGGCGCGCCAGCTGCTGGCCCATCATGCCCATGCGGCGCGCGTGCTCGATCTCGTCGCGCAGCGCACGCAGCCCGCTGCGGTCGATCTTGCCGGTGGCGGCGAGCTTGTGCACGCGTTCGAGCGCCGCCGACAGCGTGCTCGCGACCTCGCTGCCCAATTGGGCGACGAGATCGTGCGGGTCGATGATCAGGGACATGACGCGGGGCCGGGGCTGCACCGGCATGAGGCGGAGATCGGTGAGGTCCATGATCGTTCGAGCAGGGCGCTGCACGGTGCACGCGCCCCTCGAACCGGAATCTCGTTGATGTAACCGATAGTTGCCATCCCCGGAGTACGGGTGAGCCCGGGGGTGGGGGAGGGGCCTGCGCCGCGGGCGCCGTGCACGCAGTGCGCGCCGCACCTGCTCGCGCAGGCGCTTCAGCCGCCGCCGATGACGCCCAGGCCGCGCAGCCGCGCGCGCTCGTCGGCACCGATGCCGAGTTCGGCCAGCACCTCGTCGGTGTGCTGGCCGAGCAGCGGCGGCGCGTGCCGCAGCACCGGCGGCGTGGCCGAGAGCTTGATCGGGCTGGCCACCAGCTCCAGCGCATCGGTGTGCGGATGCGGCAGCGTCACCGTCATGCCGCGTGCGCGCACCTGCGGGTCGGCGAACACGTCGGCGAGGTCGTTGATCGGCCCGCAGGGCACCTTGGCCGCCTCGAGCGTGGCCAGCCAGTCGGCGCGCGTGCGCTGCCTGAGCCGCGCCGCCAGCAGCGGCACGAGCAGCTCGCGGTGGCGCACGCGGTCGGCGTTGCGCACGAAGCGGGGGTCGGCGGCCAGTTCGGGGCAGCCGGCCACGCCGCAGAAGCGCTCGAACTGGCCGTCGTTGCCCACCGCGAGGATGAGGTGCCCGTCGGCGACCTCGAAGACCTGGTAGGGCACGATGTTCTGGTGCGCGTTGCCGGCGCGCCGCGGCGCCTGGCGCGTGACGAGGTAGTTGGCGCCCAGGTTGGCGAGCATCGCCACCTGGCTGTCGAGCAGCGCCATGTCGACGACCTGGCCGCGCCCGCTCGCGTCGCGGTGGCGCAGCGCGGCCAGGATGGCCACCGTGGTGTACATGCCGGTGAAGAGGTCGGCCACCGCCACACCCACCTTCTGCGGGCCGCCGCCGGGCAGGTCGTCGCGCTCGCCGGTCACGCTCATCAGGCCGCCCAGGCCCTGCACGGCGTAGTCGTAGCCGGCGCGTTCGCGGTATGGGCCGGTCTGGCCGTAGCCGGTGATGGAGGCATAGACCAGCCGCGGGTTGAGCGCGGTCAGGCTGGCCGCATCGAGCCCGTAGCGCGCCATGTCGCCGACCTTGAAGTTCTCCACCAGCACGTCGGCACGTTCGGCCAGGCGGCGGATCAGCGCCTGGCCCTCGGGGCGCGCGATGTCCACCGCCACCGAGCGCTTGTTGCGGTTGGTGCCCAGGTAGTAGGCGGCCTCGGCGCTGTCGCGGCCGTCGCGCTGCTTGAGGAAGGGCGGGCCCCAGCCGCGCGTGTCGTCGCCGCCGGGGTGGTCGGCCGAGGGCGGGCGCTCGATCTTGACGACGTCGGCGCCGAGGTCGGCCAGGGTCTGCGTACACCAGGGGCCGGCGAGCACGCGCGACAGGTCGAGCACGCGCAGGCCGTCGAGCGCGCCGGGGGAAACAGTGGCGTTCATCGCCGGGATAATGCCCGAGATGCCTCGAAGTTCGTTGTCGGCGTGCGCCGTGATGCGGGTGCTTGGGCGGGCGCTCGGGCGGGTGCTCGGGCGGGTGCTCGCACCGTTGCTCGGGTCGGCACTCGGGATGGCGGCCTGCTCGCCCACGTTCGACTGGCGCGAGGCGCGCCCGGCCGGCAGCGGCTTCGTGGCGATGTTCCCCTGCAAGCCCAAGTCGCTCACGCGCCAGGTGGCGCTGGCCGGCGCGCCGGTGGCGCTGGCGATGCATG
>Ga0073934_10012046_pt1 | contig 10289 bp, 7 predicted proteins | sample LarsenN4metaG_FD_76834 | JGI IMG/M metagenome (GOLD analysis project Ga0073934, IMG submission 76834) | Hot spring sediment bacterial and archeal communities from British Columbia, Canada, to study Microbial Dark Matter (Phase II) - Larsen... ... | reverse complement strand
TCGCTCGAGGAGGCGCTCGACGGGGTGGCGTGGGTGCAGGAGTCGATCGAGGAATTGGTGGAGGCCAAGCAGGCGCTGTTCGCGGCGCTCGACCGGGCGGCGCCGCCGGATGCAATCCTCGCCAGTTCCACCTCGTCCATCGCGATGTCGATCATCGCCGGGGGGGTGGCCGGGCGCGCGCGCACCGTCGTCGCCCACCCGGCCACCCCGCCGCACCTCATCCCGGTGGTGGAGATGGTCCCCGCCCCGTTCACGAGCGCGGCCGTGGTGCAGCGCGCCTTCGACACGATGCGATCGGTGGGGCAGCACCCGGTGCTGGTGCGGCGCGAGCGCCCCGGCTTCGTGATGAACCGGCTGCAGGGGGCGCTGCTGACGGAGATGTTCGCCGTGGTGCGGGATGGGCTCATGTCGCCCGAGGACGTCGATGCCCTCATCCGCGACGGCTTCGGGGTGCGCTGGGCATGGTTAGGGCCGCTGGAGGGGGTCGACCTCAACGCCCCCGGGGGGATCGCCGACTACCTGTCGCGCTACGGCTTCATGTTCGACCAGATGGCGCGCGAGCGCGGGGCGACGGAGCCGGTGGTGACGCCGGAGATCGTCGCGACGCTGCAGGGGGCGATGCGGGAGCAGCTGCCGCTGGAGGCCCTCCCCGAGCGCACCGCATGGCGGGACGAGCGCATGGCGGCGCTGCGCGCGCTGCGGGCGCGCATGCCCTGACCCGTGCGCCGTCGGGCGCGCCGTGTCCCCGCGGGGTTCGTCACGGGCGGGGGGATCGCGGCGCCACGATCCGCGCCGGCACGTGTAATCGCGGCGCCGCCGCTCCGCGGCCGCCGCGACCTCCGCGGTGAAGCACTGTGGTTGACCGCGGAGGTCGCGGGGGGTCGCGGAGGATGATGGATGGGGTGGGGGCGGGCGCAGGGCGCGGTGGGGGGAAGCCGACGTGCCGAGCCTTCTCGGGGAAGGGGAGGCCTAACGAGGGGTGGCCGTGACCATCGCGGCGTGCGGGGGCGCCGGGCGCAGGAGGGCGGGGAGCGTCAGGCAGAACTCGGTGCGCCCGGGACGCGACGCCACCAGCTGCAACGTTCCTCCATGCGCCTCGGCGATGCGGCGGGCGATGGCGAGCCCCAGCCCGGCGCCGCTCGTCTCATGGCCGTCGCCCTCGGCGCGCCCGCGCGCCGGGTCGCCCCGGAAGAAGCGCTCGAAGACCCGTTCCTGCACCTCGGCGGGGATTCCGGGGCCGTCGTCCACCACCCGGATCTCGTAGCGCGCCGGCGGCGGGCGGTCGACCCTCGCCAGCTGCACGGTGACGTGCCCGTGGCCCGGCGAGAACTTGATGGCGTTGTCCAGCAGGTTGAGGAGGAGCCGGCCCAGCAGGTCGGCATCGCCGTGGAACGGGGCGTCGACGATGGGGAGGAGTTCCACCTGCACGCCGCGCCGCCCGGCGATCGGCTGCACGCCGCGAACGGCATCGTGCACCACGTCGTCGAGCTGGATATCGCGATGCCGCGCCACCAGGTGCCCGGCATCGGCCCGCGCCAGGAGGAAGAGGTCGTCCACGATGCGGGTGAGACGCATCGCCGCCTTCTGCATCACCGCCATGGACTCGCGGTACTCGCCCTCGCCGCGATGCGCGCGCGACAGCGTGACCTGCGCCTCGGTGGCCAGGATCGCCGTGGGGGTGCGCAACTCGTGCGAGGCGTCGGCCATGAAGCGGCGCTGCTGCGCGAAGGCGCGCTCCAGGCGGTCGAGCAGCGAGTTGATCACCGTGGCCAGCCCCCCCAGCTCGTCGTGCGGGGTGACGACGGGGAGGCGCTCGTGCAGGTTGGCGTCGGTGATCGCGGCGGCGCGCGCCCCCATCGCCGACACGGGGGAGAGCGACCGCCGCGCCATGAAGTAACCCCCGGCGGCGGCGGCGGTGAGCAGGAGCGGGATGGCGATGAAGTAGGCGCGGCGGATGCGCGCCAGGACCTCGTCGATGTCGTGCAGGGGGGCGATCCCCGCCAGGAGCAACGGCTCCCCGGCCAGCGTGATGGTGCGGGCGTGGATGCGCCAGTCACCCCCGCCGGGGCCGGCCACCGTGCGCAGCCGCTCGGGGGCGCCGGCCGGGGCGCGGGCGAGCGTCGCGGCCCCCCCGGCGGCGGCCAGCGCCGCCTGCGCCTCGAACGCGGGAATGCCGGCCGCCTGCGCCTCGGCCCCGCCCTCGGGGGTCGACGCGGCGAGCAGCGTGCCGTCGCGCCCGGCGATCGCGATCTGCAGCTGGCGGAAGCGCACCTCGTGCACCGTGGTGCGCGCCGCCACCTCGTTGCTGGGCGCCATGCGGCGCTCGTTCTCCAGCTCGCGGGCAAAGGCGCTCAACGCGTCGCCCACGAAGTGGTCGGTGCGCGAGAGGAGCGTGCGGTCGAAGACGACGTACGAGACGATGGCGAAGGCGACCAGCGGGACGCCGAGCACCACCGTGAACCACAGCGTGAGCCGGGCCCGCAGGGAGGAGGGCCACCAGCGCATCGTCAGTCGGCGGGCGCCGTCGCGGGCGGGACGTCGAGCATGAAGCCGGCACCGCGCATCGTCACCACCAGCGGATGCGCCTCGCCCTCGTCGATCTTCCGCCGCAGTCGGCTGGCGTACACGTCGATGATGTTGGAGTACGCATTGCTCCTGTCCTCCCACACGTGCTCCATCAGCTCGGCGCGGCTCACCACGCGCCCGGCGTGGCGCGCCAGGTGGTGCAGGAAGGTGAACTCCTTGGTGGTGAGCGCGATCTCGCGCCCGCCGCGTCGCACCACGTGCCGAGTGGTGTCGATCACCAGGTCGCCCACCACCAGCTCGGGCGACAGCAACTCGCCGCGCCGCCGCGTGAGGGCGCGCAGGCGGGCCAGCAGCTCGCCGAAGTCGAAGGGCTTGGTCAGGTAGTCGTCGGCCCCGGCGTCCAGCCCGGTGATGCGCTGCTCCACCGCGTCCAGCGCGGTGAGCATCAGGATGGGGACCGGCAGCCCCTGGCTGCGCAGCGTGCGGCAGACCTCGAGCCCGGTGGCGCCGGCCATCAGGACGTCGAGGATCAGGACGTCGTAGTCGTGGGCGTGGGCCAGGGCGAGCGCCTCGGTGCCGCTGGAGGCCAGGTCGACCACGTACGACGCCTCGCGCAGGCCGCGGGCGACCGACTCGCGCAGCTGGGGATCATCCTCGGCGAACAGGACGCGCATGGCGGGAGAAAGGAGAGAGCGGGCGCGTGAGGACGCGCCCGCTCCATGATACTCCACGAAAGCCCCCGAGGAGACGTCGCGGCGAGGGGAGGAGCGGCGCCGGCGGTCGATGGCCGGCGCCGCTCTCCGCGCCTACCGGGCGGCCTGCTTGATCTCGACCATCACGTGGCCGCGGGCGCTCACCGACGGCCAGAACATGACGTTCGCGCCCTTGTCGGAGATCTCGTTCTCGCCGAAGAGCTCGCGGACGGCGCGGCGGGCAGCCTGCTCGGAGTCGTAGACCGGCCCGTGGGGGACTTCGTTGAGGCGGACGGTGTAGGCCATGGGAGTGCTCGCGTCTAAGAGGGAGGTCAGGTGCTCGTGAAATCTTTCACAAGCATATCGGCCCCTCGCGCGACGCGCGCGGACCTCCCCGCGGGGAGGGGGTCGGGAGGAGGGGGGTGGCCCCGCAAGGACGGGGAGGAAGGTCGACTGCCCGATCGGGTGGGAGACGGGGCGGCCGTCGTCCGCGAGGTCCCGCGAGCCGGGGCCAACCCTCGGCACCGTCCCTCCACCGGCCCGATCCCCGCCTTCGCCGCCGCGACGGCACCCTCGAGCGCGGGGGGATAGCGCGATGCACCGGTGGGGCGTAGGGTGAACTTCCCCCTCCAGGAGTCCTACCCCATGCACCTCCGCACAACGATCGCACGCCAGATGGCCCTGGCCGGCTTCGCGCTCGTCGTCGCCTCGTGCGCCGATCTCCCGACCGCGGGCGAGACCTTCGAGATCCCCGTCTTCGCGTCGGCGGGGGAGTCGGGACACTTCGTCTCGCCGCTCTCGGGTGGCGCCGAAGTACCGGCCGTCGACACGCGCGCGCGGGGAAACGCCGTCTTTACCCTGAGTGACGACGGATCCACCCTGCACTACAAGCTGATCGTCGCCAACATCGACGGGGTCACGCAGTCGCACATCCACCTCGCCCCCGCCGGCGCGAACGGACCGGTGGTCGTCTTCCTGTACGGCTTCAATCCGGCCGGCGTCTCGGTGAACGGCATCCTCGCCGAAGGCGACCTCACGGCGGCCAACCTGATTGCGAGGCCGCAGATCGGCTTTGGCGCCACCATGGCCGAACTCGTCGCCGCACTGCGAAGCGGTGGGGCCTATGTGAACGTCCACACGATCGCCCGGCCACCGGGCGAGATTCGCGGACAGGTGCAGGAGACCGGTCCCACGAAGTAGGGGCGCCCGGGGCGCCCTATCGATCGGTCGGTGCCGCCGGGGCCAGGTCCACGGCGGCCACCGCCCGCTCGGCGATGGCATCGACGCGTGCATCCTGGTTCTGGCGCAAGGCGCGCAGCGAACGCCGCGTGCGCCTGTACGCCATGTGGACGAAGACGCGCGCACAATCGAGCTCGCCGGCCACCGCCTCCAGGTCGCCCCCCGCCGCCTCGATCTCACTGGTGATGCGCGCGAGCGTGGCGGTGCAGAAGAAGAGGTCGATGGCGGCGTTGGCCAACCGTTCCTGCACGTACTGGCGCTCGATGATCGCCTTGCCGTGCTTGCGCAGCGCCCACTCCACCCCGCGCGCCAGGGCGTGGATCTGCCCCGCCACCAGGTCGGCCTCCTCCTCGAGCGCCTCGTGCACGCGCGTGAAGTCCGGCTTGTTGAGCGTGCTGCGGGCGCGCCCCGCCAGGTAGGAGGAGATGGCGCCGAAGCCGTTGATCGGGTCCTGCAGCGCCTTCCCCAGCGCCTTGAGCCGCTCGCCGGGCTGCTGAAGCCCCATCAGGGCGATGAGGGCCCGGAGGATCTCATTGGTCCCCTCGAAGATGAGCATGATGCGCGAGTCGCGCACGCTCTGCTCGAAGGGGAACTCCTTCGAGTACCCCATGCCGCCGGCGATCTGCAGCGCCTCGTTGGAGGCGCGGTAGGCCATTTCCGACGCGTAGACCTTGCAGGCGGCGGTCTCGAGCGAGAAGTCGATCCCCCCGCGGTCGACCATTCCCGCCGTCAGGAGCCACGCCGCGTCGGCCGCATAACACTCGGCAGCTGCAAGGGCGATCTTGCGGCGCAGCATCTCGAACGAGGCGATCGGGCGGCCGAACTGCTCGCGCTGCTTCGCATAGGCAATCGCCTCGTTCATGATCTGCCGGGTGCCGCGCGCCGAGCCGGCGGCCAGCCCCAGGCGCCCCGAGTTGAGGATCTCGAGGGCGATCTTGAACCCCTGCCCCACCTCGCCCAGGCGATTGGCCGCCGGGACGCGCACGTTCTCGAAGATCACCGAGCGCGTGTCCGACGCCTTGATCCCCATCTTCTCCTCGAGCTTCCCCAGCGAGATGCCCGGCGTGTCGCGCTCCACGATGAAGGCGGTCACGCGTTCCTTCTGCTTGCCGTCCACCTCCACCGGCACCTTGGCGAAGACGGTGAAGAGCCCCGCGTAGCCGGCGTTGGAGATCCAGATCTTGGTGCCGTTGAGGACGTACTCGCTCCCGTCGGCCGACGGGATGGCCGAACACTTCATCGCCTGCGCGTCGGAGCCGGAGCCCGGCTCGGTGAGGCAGAAGGCGGCCACCAGCTCGCCCGAGGCGCAGCGCGGGAGGTAGCGCTGCTTCTGCTCCTCGGTGCCGAAGAGGACGATCCCCTTGCAGCCGATGCTCTGGTGCGCGCCGAAGTAGACGGCGAGCGCCGGGTCGGTGGCGCCGATCTCGCCGAAGACGCGGTTGAAGACCTTGGCCGACGCGCCGAAGCCGCCGTAGGCCTCGGGGATGTTGAGCCCCATGAGCCCCAGCGCGTGGAACCCCTCGCGCATCTCGTCGGGGAATCGCCCGTCGTGGTCGTGCTTCTGCAGGTCGATGTGGTCCTTCGCGAAGGCGCGGAAGGCATCGAGGATGGCGGCGAGCGACTCCTTCTCGTCGCTCGAGAGCGCCGGGAAGGGGAAGACCATTTCCTCGCGGATCTCGCCCAGGAAGAGCCCCTTGATGAAGGAGGGGTGCTCGTCGGGGGAGGCGAGGTGGGGGCGGTGGGCCGGGGCGGCCGAGGCGGCGGAGGGAGCGGCGGCGGTCATGGCGTCAGCCAAGGAGGCGCGGGGAGCACGACATCCGGATGACCGGAGTCTACTTGCCCACCCGCCGCAACGTCATCCCGCCCATCTCGATGCGATCGATCCGTCCCGTCGCGTCGGCCACGAACGTCAGCTCCATCCCGCTCTCCAGCGACAGCGCCTTGCGCGGCTCCAGGAAGACCAGGGCGGTGCGTGGGATGAAGTGCGGCTCCACCGCGTAGAGCGTCGTCCCCTCGCGCGACACGGTCACCTCGGCCCTGACCGGCGCCGTCATCGCGAAGCGTCCCGTGAAGGCGTCCAGCGCTGCCGAGTCGAGCGCGATGGTCGTGACCTCGCGTGGGGCGAAGTCGGGCCAGCGGTACTCGGCGGCGATGGCGAAGAGGATCTCCTGCGCCAGCGCCGAGCCGCCGTCGCCATTGGTCATGACCGCGGCGCCCTTGCCTTGCGCCGGAAAGTAGGTGAGCTGGGCGCGGTAACCCTCGTTGGCGCCGCCGTGCCCGAACGACTCCGCGTCGCCCGTTCCCCTCACCCCCGGTCCGATGCCGAACTGCGCATTCTGCGGCGTGAGCATCTCGGTGGCCATTGCCTTCGACAGCACGGGATTCGCGGTGCCGGCGCGTGCCGCGGTGATGCCGATCGCCCACTTGAGCAAGTCGGTGGGGGTGGACCAGAGCCCGGCCGGCGCCATTTCCGGGTAGATGTGCCAGCGCCCCTGCACCATCTCGCCCTTGGAGCGATGCCCGGCCGCCGTCTGGCTGGCGCGCGCCGCGGGGAGCGGCTGCTCGAAGGTGCTCTCCTGCATCCCGAACGGGTCCAGGACCAGTCGCTTCATGAGCGCGGGAAACGGCTCCCCCGTCACGTCGGTCATGGCGAGCTGCTCGATGGTCGTCCCGCCCCCCGAGTACCTGACGATGGCTCCCGGCGTGGTGTCGACGCGCACGGCGGCGGTGTTGGCCGGCTTGGCGCCGTCCAGGATCTGCGGCACCGTCGGGATGGAGTCGGTGACGGCGTAGCCGGGAAAGCCGTGCACCGTGAGCCCGGCCTGGTGCGAGGCGATGCGGCGCAGCGTGACCTTCTCCGCGGCCTGGAAGCGGTTGTCGGGGAGCTTCCAGGAGGTGAGGAAGTCGTTGACCGGGGCGTCGAGCGAGAGTTTCCCCTCCTGCACTAACCGTAGCATGCCGGTGGCGGCGACCGGCTTGCTGATCGAGGCCGCCTGGAAGAGGGTGGTGGGGGTGACCGAGTCGGTGGTGCCGGCTTCCTTCACCCCGAAGCCGCGTGCCCACACCACACGGCCGCTGTCGACCACGGCGATGGAGACGCCCGGCACCTTGTAGTGCGCCATGCGCTCGGCGAGCGCGTAGGTGATGGGGGCGGCTCCCGTGACGACGATGCCGGGGCGGAGGCTGGTGGTGACGCGGGTGATGGCGGCGTCGGTGCCGGCGCGTGCCGACTCCCCGCCGGGTGCGCTGCAGGCGGCGGCCAGCAGGATCGGGAGAAGCACAGGGAGGTGGCGCATGACGACTCGAAGGAGGTGCGTGTGAAGGCGGCGATCCTGCAAACTGCTGCGCGGGGACGGGACAGGCGACAGGGTCCGCCCGGCTGCTCGTCGAGCAGGGCGCGCATGGCACCCAAGTCGCCCGGCGCGGTGGTTCGACGGGGGTGTCACCGCGATCGCCACGGCGCCGAGTCAGGCCTTCCGGCACCAGCACCACCCTCGCGGCCCGAGCGGTGTATATCCCCGTGATGCGCGCACCCCCCGTCACGCCCGCCGGCATGTCCCCACCTCGCACGCCGCCCACCCGCAGGCGCGTATTCGCCGCGCGCACCCTCGCGCTCGTCGCCGACGCGGTCCAGCTCGGTCTGCTCCCGCTGTTCGCACACGGCGCCGCCTCGCCGCTCAACGACGCACTCGACGTCGCGGTGGGCGCGGCGATGGTGGCGCTGGTGGGGTGGAACTGGGTCTTCCTGCCCACCTTCGTGACCGAACTGCTTCCCGTCGTCGATCTCGCCCCCACGTGGACCATCGCGGCGCTGATCGCCACCCGTCGGCGCAACGCGGAGGCGCTTCCGGAAACCACGACGCCACCCTGACTGGCGCACGCCCCTCCCATAGGCGCACGGCATCCCGGCGCGGGACGATGCATCCTCGCACGACGGCCGCCGGGGCAGGCTACCCCGCAATCGCCGCCTGCGCCGCCGCCAACCGCGCGATCGGTACCCTGAACGGCGAACAGCTCACGTAGTCCAGCCCCGCCCGGTGGAAGAAGGCCACCGAGGCGGGATCGCCCCCGTGCTCGCCGCAGATCCCCACCTCAAGCGTGGCACGCGCCGCCTTGCCGCGCTCGACCGCCAGCTGCACCAACTGCCCCACTCCCTTCTGGTCGAGCGAACGGAAGGGATCGCGCTCGTACACCCCCTGCGCCAGGTAGACCGGAAGAAACTTGCCCGCATCGTCGCGCGAGAAGCCCAGCGTCATCTGCGTGAGATCATTGGTGCCGAACGAGAAGAACTCGGCGGCCTTGGCGATGCTGTCGGCCACAAGGGCGGCGCGCGGCGTCTCGATCATGGTGCCGAGCATGTAGGGGAGCTCGGCGTCCCGCTCGGCGAAGACCTGCGCAGCGACCTTGCGGATCACCGCCGCCTGCGCGTTGAACTCGCGCACCGACCCCACCAGCGGGACCATGATCTCGACCTTCGGGTCGAACCCTTTGCCCCTGGCGTTCAGCGCCGCCTCTAAGATGGCGCGCGCCTGCATCTCGGTGATCTCGGGGTAGGTCATTCCCAGCCGGCAGCCGCGATGCCCGAGCATGGGATTGAACTCGTGCAGCTCCTCCACGCGCATCCGGATCTTCCCTAACGACACCTTCATCTCGGCCGCCATCTGCTGCTGCCCGGCCTCGTCGTGCGGGACGAACTCGTGCAGCGGCGGGTCCAGCAGGCGGATGGTGACGGGGAGGCCGCTCATCTCGCGGAAGAGCCCCTCGAAGTCGGCGCACTGCATGGGGAGGAGCTTGGCCAGCGCCTTGCGCCTCCCGACTTCGTCGTCGGCCAGGATCATCTCGCGCATGGCGACGATGCGGTCGCCCTCGAAGAACATGTGCTCGGTGCGACAGAGCCCGATGCCGCTGGCGCCGAAGCGCCGCGCCGTCGCCGCCTCGTCGGGGGTGTCGGCGTTGGTGCGGACCTCGAGCCGCTTGTACTGATCCGCCAGCTGCATCAGCGTGCCGAAGTCGCCCGACAGCTCCGGCTCGCGGGTGGCGATGGCGCCGGCGAACACCTCACCGGTGGAACCATCGAGCGAGATCCAGTCGCCCTCGGCGTATGCCACGCCGTCGACGGTCATGGTGCGCGCCTTGTAGTCCACGTGCACCGCGCCGGCGCCGGAGACGCAGCACTTCCCCATGCCGCGTGCCACCACGGCGGCGTGCGACGTCATCCCGCCGCGCGCGGTGAGAATGCCACGCGCGGCGTTCATCCCGCGCAGGTCCTCGGGGCTGGTCTCCAGGCGCACGAGGATCACGTCCTTCCCCGCCTTAGCCCACGCCTCGGCCTCGTCGGCGAAGAAGACGACCTGTCCGCTCGCCGCCCCCGGCGACGCCGGCAGCCCACGGGCGATGCGCCGAGCGTCGCGCCGGGCCGTGGCGTCGAAGATGGGGTGCAGCAGCTCGTCGAGCCGCTCGGCATTCACGCGCTGGAGTGCCGTCTTCTCATCGATCATTCCCTGCTGTCGCATTTCCATGGCGATGCGCACCATCGCGGCCCCGGTGCGCTTGCCGGTGCGCGTCTGCAGCATCCAGAGCTTTCCCTCCTGGATGGTGAACTCCAGGTCCTGCATGTCGCGGAAGTGGTTCTCCAGCGTCGTCTCGGCGCGCAGCAGCTCCTGGTAGAGCTCGGGCATGAGCTCCTCGAGCGACGGGAACTTGTCGCGGCGCTCCTCCTCGCTCACCAGCGCCAGCTCGGCCCAGCGGCGCGACCCCACGAGGGAGACCTGCTGCGGCGTGCGGATGCCGGCCACCACGTCCTCGCCCTGCGCGTTCACCAGGAACTCGCCG
>Ga0073934_10012045_pt1 | contig 10290 bp, 7 predicted proteins | sample LarsenN4metaG_FD_76834 | JGI IMG/M metagenome (GOLD analysis project Ga0073934, IMG submission 76834) | Hot spring sediment bacterial and archeal communities from British Columbia, Canada, to study Microbial Dark Matter (Phase II) - Larsen... ... | reverse complement strand
GCGCCGGCAAGTCGACCATCCTCAAGACCATCAGCGGCATCATCGACCCGCGCCGCGGCAGCGTGCACTTCAAGGGCCAGGACATCACCGCGCGCGACCCCGCCGACATCGTGCGCATGGGCCTCGTTCACGTGCCCGAGGGGCGCGAGGTGTTCCCGCTGCTGTCGGTGAAGGACAACCTGGCGATGGGCGCCTACACGCGGCACGACCGCGACGGCGTGGCGCGCGACATCGAACTCGCCTACGGCTACTTCCCGATCCTGCGCGAGCGCGCCAGGCAGGAAGCCGGCCTGCTCTCCGGCGGCCAGCAGCAGATGCTGGCCATCGCGCGCGCGCTCGTCGGCGCGCCGGAGATGATCCTGCTCGACGAGCCTTCGCTCGGCCTGAGCCCGAAGCTCACGCGCGAGATCTTCGAGATCGTGGTGCGCATCAACCGCGAGCGCGGCACGACGATCCTGCTGGTGGAGCAGAACGCCAACATGGCGCTCAACGTGGCCGACTACGGCTACGTGCTCGAGAACGGCCGCATCGTGCTCGAAGACCGCTGCGACGTGCTGCGCGAGAAGGAGGACGTCAAGGAGTTCTACCTCGGCATGAAGGAGGCCGGGGTGCGCGGCGAGCGGCGCTGGAAGAAGAAGAAGACCTGGAGGTAAGGAGGCAACGATGGCCAATCTCTGGGAGGTGGCGAACGCCAAGACCGAGCCGATGCAGGACGTGCCGGGCCGCACGCTGCCCGAGGTGTTCTGGAACGCGGTGGAGCGCCGGCGCGACAAGGTCTGGATGCGCGAGAAGCACCTCGGCATCTGGCGCAGCTGGACCTGGGCACAGACCGGCGAGGCGGTGCGCGAGATCGCGCACGGGCTCATCGCGATTGGCCTGGCGCCGGGCGAGCGCGCCTCGATCCTCTCCAACACCGTCGTCGAATGGGTGCTCGCCGACCTCGGCGTGCTGAGCGCCGGCGGCGTGGCCAACGGCATCTACCCCACCGACGCGGCGGCCCAGGTGCAGTACCTGTGCGCCGACTCCGCCAGCGTGGTGCTGTTCGTCGAGAACGACGAGCAGCTCGACAAGGCGCTCGAGGCGCGGGCCACGCTGCCGCTGCTGCGCCGCATCGTGGTCTTCGACATGGAAGGGCTGCACGGGCTCAAGGACGAGCAGGTGATGTCGCTCGCCGCGCTGCGCGAGCTCGGCCGCCAGCACCTCGCTTCGCACCCGAAGGCGATGGAGGAGCGCATCGCCGCCATCGACCCCGAGAGCCTGGCGATCCTGATCTACACCTCGGGCACCACCGGCAAGCCCAAGGGCGTGATGCACAGCCACCGCACGCTCTCGACGGCGATGCGCGGCATCCAGACCCTGTGGGGCCCGGGCCGCGAGGACGACGAGCGCATGTGCTTCCTGCCGCTGTGCCACATCGCCGAGCGCATGGGCGGCGAGTACTCGTCGATGTACACCGGCACGCGGCTGAACTTCGTCGAGAACCCCGACACGGTGCCCGAGAACGTGCGCGAGATCACGCCGACGCTCGCCACCGCGGTGCCGCGGGTGTGGGAGAAGTTCTACTCGGCGGTGGTGATCGCGGTGAAGGAGGCCGGCCGCCTGCAGCAGCTGGGCTACGGCTGGGCCATCGGCGTGGGCATGCAGGTGGCCGACCGCGTGCTCGCGGGGCAGGACGTGCCCTGGTGGCTGAAGGCGCGGTTCATGCTCGCGCGCTGGGTGGCGCTGGACAACGTGCGCAAGATGATCGGCGTGCACCGCGCGCGCCTGTGCATCACCGGCGCGGCGCCGATCTCGCCCGATCTCGTCAAGTGGTACTGCGCGCTCGGCGTGCCGCTCGTCGAGGTCTGGGGCATGAGCGAGACCGGCGGCATCTCCACCTACGTGCCGGGCGACCGCATCCGCCCGGGCAGCGTGGGCATCGCCGCGCCGTGGAACGAGGTCAAGGTGGACCCGGCCACCGGCGAGATCCTGGTGCGCGGCCCCAACGTCTTCATGGGCTACCTGAACCTGCCGGACAAGACCTCCGAGACGATCGACGCCGAGGGCTGGCTGCACACGGGCGACGTCGGCGAGATCGACGCCGAGGGCTTCGTGAAGATCACCGACCGCATGAAGGACATCATCATCACGGCGGGCGGCAAGAACGTCACGCCGAGCGAGTGGGAGAACGAGCTCAAGTTCAGCCCCTACGTGACCGACGCGGTGGTCATCGGCGACAAGCGGCCGTACCTCACCGCGCTGATCATGATCGACCAGGAGAACGTCGAGAAGTTCGCCCAGGACCACGACGTGCCGTTCAGCAATTACGCCAGCTTGACACGCGCCCCCGAGGTGCGAGCATTGATCCAGGGCGAGATCGACAAGGTGAACCGGAAGTTCGCGCGTGTCGAGCAGATCAAGAAATTCCATCTGCTCGACACCCAGCTCACCGCCGAGGACGAAGAACTCACGCCCACGATGAAGCTCAAGCGCAAGCTCGTGCAGCAGAAGTACGCACCGCAGATCGACGCCATGTACGCCTGACCCAAGGAGACCGATCGAATGCTCAACCGCCGCATCACCCTGTTCGCCGCCATGACCTTGGCGGCCACCGGCACGCTCGCCCAGCCGACCCAGGGCGTGACGAAGAACGAGATCGTGCTCGGCACGATCCAGGACCTGTCCGGCCCGATCGCCGCCTTCGGCAAGCAGACGCGCCAGGGCATGCAGCTGCGCGTGGACGAGATCAACGAGCAGGGCGGCGTGCACGGCCGCAAGATCAAGCTGCTGTCGGAGGACTCGGCGTACGACCCGAAGAAGGCCGTTCTGGCGGCGCAGAAGCTCGTCAACCAGGACAAGATCTTCGCCATGGTGGGCCACCTCGGCACGGCGCAGAACAACGCGGCCATGCCGATCCAGTTCGAGAAGAACGTCATCAACTTCCTGCCGGTGACCGCGGCGCGCGAGATGTACGAGCCTTTCCACAAGCTCAAGTACAGCTTCGCCGCCACCTACTACGACCAGATGCGACTGGCGCTGCCCAAGCTCGTGAAGGACAAGGGCGCCAAGAAGGTCTGCGCCATCCACCAGGACGACGAGTTCGGCCTCGAGGTGGTGCGCGGCGCCGAGGCGGGGCTCAAGACGATCGGCATGGAGATCGCCGAGAAGACCTCGTACAAGCGCGGCGCGACCGACTTCTCCTCGCAGGTGGCGCGCATGAAGTCCGCGAACTGCGACTTCGTGGTCATGGGCACCATCATCCGCGAGACCATCGGCACCATCGCCGAGGCGCGCAAGACCGGCTTCACGCCCACCTTCATGGGCACCTCGGCGGCCTACACCGACCTGATCCACAAGCTCGGCGGCAAGGCCATGGACGGCCTGTACGCGACGATGACGGTGGCCAACCCCTACACCGACGACCAGTCGCAGCCGGTGCGCTTCTGGGCCAACAAGTTCAAGACCAAGTTCAACGAGGACCCGACCGTCTTCTCGGTCTACGGCTACTCGATCATCGACCTGTTCATCCGCGCCGCGCAGAAGGCCGGCCCGACCCTGACGACCGACAGCTTCATCAAGGCCATGGACACGATGGTCGTGCCGCCGGACATCTTCGGCAGCGCCGAGATGCGTTTCGGGCCGCAGAAGCGGCTGGGCAGCGACCTGTCGCGCCTGTCGATGCTGCAGGACGGGCGCTGGAAGGTCGTGTCCGACTACGTCAAGCCCTGAGCGGTGCGACGCGGCCGGGATAATCCGGCCGCATGAGTTCAGGCTTTGATTGGCTCGAGGTCGAGTCGCTCGATCTCGAAGGCCAAGGCGTCGCGCGCCGCGCCGACGGCAAGGTGGTCTTCATCGAAGGCGCCTTGCCCGGCGAGCGCGTGCAGGTGCAGCTGGCGCGCCGCAAGGACAGCTGGGAGCAGGGCCAGGTCAGCGCCATCGCGCGCGCGAGCGCGCAGCGCGTGGCCCCGGCCTGCCCGCACTTCGGCCTGCACGCCGGCGCCTGCGGCGGCTGCAAGATGCAGCACCTGCATCCGGCGGCGCAGGTGGCGGTCAAGCAGCGCGTGCTGGAGGACAACCTGGCCCACCTGGCCAAGGTGAAGCCCGAGCGCATGCTGCGGCCCATCGAGGGCGCGGCCTTCGGCTACCGCGGCCGCGCGCGCCTGACGGTGCGCTTCGTGCCGAAGAAGGGCACGGTGCTGGTCGGCTTCCACGAGCGCAAGTCGCGCTACGTGGCCGACATGACGAGCTGCGCCGTGCTGCCGCCCGAAGTGAGCGCCATGCTGCCGGCGCTGCGTGAACTGATCGGCGCGATGCACACGCGCGACCGGCTGCCGCAGATCGAGCTGGCCGCCGGCGCCGGCGTGATCGCGTTCGTGCTGCGCCACCTCGAGCCGCTGCCCGAGCCCGACCGCGAGCGGCTGCGGTCCTTCGCCGCGCACCACCGCGTGCAGTGGTGGCTGCAGCCCGGCGGGCCCGACACCGTGCACCGGCTCGACGAGGGCGGCGCGCCGCTGCAATATCGGCTGCCCGAGTTCGGCATCACGATGCCCTTCCTGCCCACCGACTTCACGCAGGTCAACGCGGCCATCAACCGCGTGCTCGTGCAGCGTGCGGTCGCCCTGCTCGACGTGCAGAGCGGCGACAGCGTGATCGACTGGTTCTGCGGCCTGGGCAACTTCACGCTGCCGCTGGCCACGCGGGCACGCTCGGTGCTCGGCCTGGAAGGCAGCGCCGCGCTCGTGCAGCGCGCGCGCGACAACGCGGCGCTCAACGGCCTGGCGGCGCGCACACGCTTCGAGGCGCGCAATCTGTTCGAGCTGGGCGCCGACGACCTGCGCGCGCTGCCGCCGGCCGAGCGTTGGCTGGTGGACCCGCCGCGCGAGGGCGCCTTCGCGCTGGCCAAGGCGCTGGCCGACCTGCGCGCCGACGACGCCTTCGGGGCTCCGAAGCGCATCGTCTACGTGAGCTGCAACCCGGCGACGCTGGCGCGCGACGCGGGTCTGCTGGTGCACCGCGCCGGCTACCGCTGCACGGCGGCGTGCGTGGTCAACATGTTCCCGCACACCGCGCACGTGGAGAGCATGGCGGTCTTCGACCTCGACGCGGCTGAGTAGGCCGGCAACGGCGCCAAGGCGCTGCCTGCAGAAGCGCAAACGGGGCCGCGAGGCCCCGTTGCATTCGAACAGGCTCGAACCGCGTCAGTCGTTGCTTCCGCCGGTCAGGCCGAAGATGGCCAGCAGGCTCTGGAAGACGTTGTAGATGCTGAGGTAGACGCCGAGGGTGGCGGTGATGTAGTTCGTCTCCTCGCCTTCGGCCACGCGCTTCAGGTCGTAGAGGATGAAGAACGAGAACACCAGCACCGCGAGGGCGGCGATGGTCAGCATCAGCGCGCTGCTCTGGATGAACACGTTGGCGATGCCGACGATGAACAGGCCGATCACGCCGACGAACATGAACTTGGCCATGCCCGTCAGGTCGCGCTTGATGATGCTCGACAGCGAGGCCATCGCGAAGAACACGCCCGCCGTACCGGCGAAGGCCAGCATCACCAGGCTCGCGCCGTTGGCGAAGCCCAGCACCGCGGCGAGCAGCCGCGACAGCATCAGGCCCATGAAGAACGTGAAGCCGAGCAGGATGGGCACGCCGGCGGCCGAGTTCTTGAACTTCTCGATCGCGAACATGAAGCCGAAGGCGCCGGCCAGGAAGACGACGAGACCGATGCCCGGCGACAGGCCGCGCACGATGCCGGTGCTGACGCCGATCCAGGCGCCGATGATGGTCGGGATCATCGACAGCGCGAGCAGCCAGTAGGTGTTGCGCAGGACGCGGTTGCGTTCGGCAACGGAAGGAATGCCACTGGTGCGCGACAGATCGACAGCGGTTTGTAGGCCTTGGTTCATGACACCTCCACAGGGAAGACGCCGCGTTGGATGCGGATGTCGAATTCTAGGTTCCGTGACCCGCCCCGAGGCACGGGATGACCCTGCCGGCCGCAGGCGCTATCGTCGCGGGCATGAAGAACAAGCCATACCTCACGCTCGAAGACGCCCGGCGCATCGGCGAGGCCGCCGCTGCCGAGGCCCAGGCCCACGGCTGGGCGGTGACGATCGCCGTGGTCGACGACGGCGGCCACGCGCTGTGGCTGCAGCGCCTGGACGGCGCGGCGCCGATCTCCTCGCACATCGGCCCGGCCAAGGCGCGCACGGCGGCGCTCGGGCGGCGCGAGAGCAAGGTCTACGAGGACATGATCAACCAGGGGCGAACCTCGTTCCTGAGCGCGCCGGTGCTCGAGGGCATGCTCGAAGGCGGCGTGCCGATCGTCGTGGACGGGCACTGCCTCGGCGCGGTGGGCGTGAGCGGCGTCAAGAGCAGCGAGGACGCGCAGATCGCGCGCGCCGGCATCGCCGCGCTCACGGCGAACACGGCCTCAGCGCCGTAGCAGCAGCAGGCAGCCGCCCACGATGAGGGCGGCCGAGGCCAGCGTCGCGGCGGTGGGCACCTCGCCGAACAGGAAGTAGCCGAGCAGCCCGGCCCAGACGAGGCCGGTGTACTCGATCGGCGCCACGCGGCTCGCCTCGATGTGCTTGAAGGCCCAGGTCACGCTGAGCAGGCCGATCGTGGCGAGCAGCCCGACGAGCGCGATCGGCCTCAGGTCGGCGGCGTGCAGCGGCTGCCAGAAGAAGGCGGCCGGCACGATCAGCAGCAGCGTGGGCAGCAGGTTCTGCAGCAGCAGGATGGTCCACAGCGAGTCGCGCTGCGCCTGCATGCGCGCCAGCACCATCACGCCGCTGAAGGTGAGGGCGGCGAACGCCGCCGCCGCGAGGCCCACCAGGCGCGGGTTGCCGGCCTTCTGCAGCTCAGGCCACAGCGCCACCGCAGCGCCGGCCAGGCCGAGGCCGAGCGCCAGCCAGATCCAGCGCGACGGCCGCTCGTGCAGCACCAGCATCGCCAGCAGCGAGATGAAGATCGGCGCCGTGTAGCTCATCGCCACCGCCTGGGCCAGCGGCAGCAGCGTGAGGGCGTGGAAGTAGGTGGTCAGCGAGAGCAGCAGCAGCACGCAGCGCAGCCCGTGCAGCCGCCACAGCGCGCGGCTCGGCATGGGGCTGCGGAACCACAGCCAGATGGCCACCGCGAACACGAGGCCGCTGGCGAAGCGGAAGAAGGTCAGCTGCACCGCGCCGTAGCGCGGGGCGAGCGACTTGACGGTGGCGTCCATGCTGACGAAGGCGGCGGCGGCGAGCGCGGCGGCGAGCAGCGGGAGCAGGGCGGAACGGCCTGGGCCGGAGGGCTGAACTGCGGCAGGAAGCATCGGCCGAGTCTAGTGCCCGGATATACTTCGCAGGTTTACCCGCCTCTCGCGCAGCGCCCACGACTCCCCGGCCCCGGACTCCCCCCGCAACCACCCCGTGACGCGGTGGCGCTGGGCGCGCGAACCCCGGAGCCTTTCTTGCCGCTGCCCTCACTGCTGCCCGCGCTTCCGCCTGCGCTGCTCGCGCTTGCCGACGGCACCCACTTCATCGGCACCTCGATCGGCGCGCCCGGGCGCACCGAAGGCGAGGTGGTGTTCAACACCGCGCTGACCGGCTACCAGGAGATCCTCACCGATCCCAGCTACTGCCGGCAGATCGTGACCCTGACCTACCCGCACATCGGCAACACCGGCGTGAACGCCGAGGACGTCGAGGCGGCGAAGGTGCACGCCGCCGGCCTGGTGATCAAGGACCTGCCGCTGCGCATGTCGAACTTCCGGGCCGAAGCCACGCTGGCGGACTACCTCAAGCGCGAGAACGTGGTCGCCATCGCCGACATCGACACGCGGCGCCTGACGCGCGTGCTGCGCACCAAGGGCGCGCAGAACGGCTGCATCGTCGCCTTCGACATCGGCGAGGCGATCGGCGCGGCGCAGATCGAACAAGCGGTGCAGCGCGCGCGCGCCATCCCGTCGATGGCCGGGCTAGACCTGGCCCGGGTGGTCTCGGTGAGCGAGCCCTACGAGTGGACCCAGACCGAGTGGCAGCTCGGCGCGGGCTACGGCACGCAGGGCGCGCCGCGCCACCACGTGGTGGCCTACGACTTCGGCGTCAAGCGCAACATCCTGCGCATGCTGGCCAGCCGCGGCTGCCGCATCACCGTGGTGCCGGCGAAGAACAGCGCGGCAGAAGTGCTCAAGCTCGCGCCGGACGGCATCTTCCTGAGCAACGGCCCGGGCGACCCCGAGCCCTGCGACTACGCCATCGAAGCCACCCGCGAGCTCGTCGCCAGCGGCAAGCCCACCTTCGGCATCTGCCTGGGCCACCAGATCCTGGCGCTCGCCTCGGGCGCGAAGACCTTCAAGATGAAGTTCGGCCACCACGGCGCCAACCACCCGGTGAAGGACCTCGACAGCGGCCGCGTCAGCATCACGAGCCAGAACCACGGCTTCGCGGTGGACGACCGCTCGCTGCCGGATACGCTGCGCGCCACCCACGTGAGCCTGTTCGACGGCACGCTGCAGGGCCTGGCGCGCACCGACAAGCCGGCCTTCTGCTTCCAGGGCCACCCCGAAGCGAGCCCGGGGCCGCACGACATCGGCTACCTGTTCGACCGTTTCGTCAAGCTCATGGAGGAGCGCTGAGATGAGCAAGCGCACCGACATCCAGAGCATCCTGATCATCGGCGCAGGCCCGATCGTCATCGGCCAGGCCTGCGAGTTCGACTACTCCGGCGCCCAGGCCTGCAAGGCGCTGCGCGAGGAGGGCTACCGCGTCATCCTCGTCAACAGCAACCCGGCGACGATCATGACCGACCCGGGCATGGCCGACGCGACCTACATCGAGCCGATCACCTGGCCGGTGCTCGAGAAGATCATCGCCAAGGAGAAGCCCGACGCGCTGCTGCCGACGATGGGCGGCCAGACCGCGCTGAACTGCGCGCTCGACCTGCACAAGCACGGCGTGCTCGCCAAATGCGGCGTCGAGATGATCGGCGCCAACGAGAAGGCCATCGAGAAGGCCGAGGACCGGCTGAAGTTCAAGCAGGCGATGACCTCGATCGGCCTCGACTCGGCCAAGAGCGGCATCGCCCACTCGTGGGAGGAGGCGCAGGCGGTGCAGAAGTCGATCGCGGCACAGACGCGCGGCACCGGCTTCCCGATCGTCATCCGCCCGAGCTTCACGCTCGGCGGCACCGGTGGCGGCATCGCCTACAACCCGGAGGAGTTCGAGACCATCTGCAAGCGCGGCCTCGATCTCTCGCCGACCAACGAACTGCTCATCGAGGAGAGCCTGATCGGCTGGAAAGAGTTCGAGATGGAGGTCGTGCGCGACCGCGCCGACAACTGCATCGTCGTCTGCAGCATCGAGAACCTCGACCCGATGGGCATCCACACCGGCGACTCGATCACCGTGGCGCCGGCGCAGACGCTGACCGACAAGGAATACCAGGTGATGCGCGACGCGAGCATCGCCATCCTGCGCGAGATCGGCGTCGACACCGGCGGCAGCAACGTGCAGTTCGCGGTCAACCCGAAGGACGGGCGGCTGATCGTCATCGAGATGAACCCGCGCGTGTCGCGCTCGTCGGCGTTGGCGTCCAAGGCCACGGGCTTCCCGATCGCCAAGGTGGCCGCCAAGCTGGCGGTGGGCTACACGCTGGACGAACTGAAGAACGACATCACCGGTGGCGCCACGCCGGCGAGCTTCGAGCCGAGCATCGACTACGTGGTGACCAAGATCCCGCGCTTCGCGTTCGAGAAGTTCCCCGCCGCCGACCCGCACCTGACCACGCAGATGAAGAGCGTGGGCGAGGTCATGGCCATCGGCCGCACCTTCCAGGAGAGCTTCCAGAAGGCGTTGCGCGGGCTGGAGACGGGCATCAGCGGCCTCGACGAGCGAAGCACCGAGCGCGACGAGATCATCGACGAGATCGGCAACGCCGGCCCCGAGCGCATCCTGTTCGTGGCCGACGCGTTCCGCATCGGGCTCTCGCTGGACGAGGTGTTCGAGGAGACCGCGATCGACCCGTGGTTCCTGGCGCAGATCGAGGACCTGGTCGCCACCGAGAAGAAGGTGGCCGCGCGCACGCTCGAAGGCCTGTCGGCCGCCGAGCTGCGCTGGCTCAAGAAGAAGGGCTTCTCCGACAAGCGCCTGGCGCGGCTCTTGAACAGCAACCAGCACGCGCTGCGCGCGGCGCGCCAGGCGCTCGGCGTGCGCCCGGTCTACAAGCGCGTGGACACCTGCGCGGTCGAGTTCGCCACGCAGACCGCCTACATGTACTCCACCTACGACGAGGAGTGCGAGGCCGCGCCCAGCGCGCGCCGCAAGATCATGGTGC
>Ga0073934_10012044_pt1 | contig 10292 bp, 9 predicted proteins | sample LarsenN4metaG_FD_76834 | JGI IMG/M metagenome (GOLD analysis project Ga0073934, IMG submission 76834) | Hot spring sediment bacterial and archeal communities from British Columbia, Canada, to study Microbial Dark Matter (Phase II) - Larsen... ... | reverse complement strand
CGAGGGCGGCGACCACGCCGGCTTCCCCTTTGCCCAGCACGGCGCGGGACTCCACCCACGTCGTCAGGAGGTCCGTCTGATTCACGGTGTAGGCAAAGAGGCCGTCCGCGCTATTGCCGGAGTGAGACACGGTATCAACCTCTGTGAAACCGGGCGTTTTCACATCCCAGTTGTCGGTTCGGATCGGGATCTGGTGTTTGAGCAGCGTGCCGGGTTTGGTGTGTCCGTAGAGCCGGCGCTTAAGCCGGTGCTTGCGGGGAGAAAGCCTTCGGTCGATCTGCCGGGCGCTGATGGCGCGCAGCTGCCGTTCCAGGTCAGCCGAGAGCGCAAAGCGTGTTTTAATCCAGGGCATCCAGTCCAAAACGACGGCCTTGAGCCGGACGGACCAGGGGTAACCGGCCGCCTCCCAGACCGCCTGGAGGATCCGGATCAGCTCGGGGCTGTAATGGAAGGGCTGCTTACGACGAGGGCTGGCTTGTTTTTCTTTTGGCGGTGGACCGGACAACTTGCGAATCGCATACTTGCGGTGGTAGCCGCAGACGCGACAGAACTCGTCGAGGATCGTTTGCTTTAAGGCCTTGGGCGCCTTCTGATATCGATGATAGATCGCTTTGAAATAATCCCATTTCGATTGTCTACTCATGCTGTAACCCTCCTGATTTCCATTCCGGCAGGGTTACATTTTATATGACGTGATGATTGGCTCCATGGTTACATTTTAGATGGCTTGATTCGGTCTCTGCTAAAGATCAAGCTTTGTGTGTTATACTTAAGAAAGCCTTAGAGGATAACCATGCAAATCGTATTTAATGTTAAGCTTCCTGCCACAGTAAAGAAAAAGAAAGCGTGGTTTGTCTCTTCATGCCCAATCCTTGATGTGCATTCTCAGGGTGAGACAAAAGAAAAGGCTTTAAAGAACTTGGTGGAGGCTTTAAGGCTATTTTTCATTTCTTGCTATGAAAGAGGAACACTGGATGAGGTTTTAAGAAGTTGCGGATTTAAGCCTATAGCAAAGGGTGCCATTAGACCAGAACGATTTTCGAAGAAGTATGAAAGCGTAAATGTTCCTCTTCCCTTCCAAACCACACATGGAACACGGGCTGGTTCTCACCAGTGCCACGCATAACTCCTGTTCATTGGCAAAAGTTAAAGTGCATATTTGAAAAAGCTGGATTTGTTTTCGAGAGAATGGAAGGCGATCACATGGTCTTTGTCAAGCCCGGTATCTATCGCCCTGTCATCATACCGAGATACAAGAGCATAGACGTAGACATCATCAAAGCGAATATGAGAACAGCCGGAATGACCCGGGATGAGTATTTTAAGTATCTGAGCAAGTGTTAGACCTCTACAATCTGATTTTAAAAATCTCTACTCTTTCAGATTCGAATCCACTCGCTCCTCCATATTTTCCATCCTTAATTTCCAAATCTCATCATGACTTCAAAGGCGACAGTATAGCTGGGGATGAAAATCCAGGAGAGAAAAGTGGAGCCTTCTTTTATCTGGCTTGAAAGGTAGGATTAGGCCGGTTCATGGCTTCGCCACATATTCATATTACCGATTGAGGTTTTCCTCAATTTTCTTTTCCCGATTCCTTTCCAGTTGCCTGATGGTATCAGCACGGCCTTTGGGTTGTAAGGGATAGCGGCCTTCTTCCAGGGCAGGCGGGGAGGCAATCTGTTCTTCGCTCTCCTGGTAGATCAGTGACTTGACCAGAGAAAAGTAGCTTATGGTGGATGTGGCGATGAGGGTAAGGATTAATACCAGTCGGAACAGGAACCTGGGGAAGGTATTCGCAATGTATGATTTAAACAGTAGCACATAAAGGGTGACGAGGCTGAAGAGCGCCAGACTGATACCCGAGATGAGTCGTTCCAGAATGGACATCCCCATGACGAAATCTTCAATCATGTATTTTTGAAATTTAATCCGAAGCTTGAAGGTCTGCCAGAAATTTGAAGGTGAACTAAATTCTTGGGCAGTTGGCCGGTACTGATCCCTTTGGGCCGGCGGAACCTTATCCATGGAATCGGTATAGGCAGGTGTTCCTTGCTCATCAATATATTGGTAGACCTTACCCACAGCCTCGGACGGCTGGGTGAGAAAATAAAGGCTCCCTAGAATGATGAGCAGTTGTTTCATGATGATTCGATTGTATTGGAAGACGCTTCTTTAACTGTAGCAAGGGATTGGAGATTGGTCAAGAAACCACTCTATGTCTCCTGGCTTGTGCTCACTATAGCCTAATCTGAGCCATGACTTTTTAAAAGCTTTCAACCCAGCCTCAGTGGACCTATCTTAAAAAGCACTTATTTTCACAGAAAGGTCACCGTTTCACACACTCAGAATGCTCGATAAAATGCTTTTTATACGATACATCTGCAAATGCCTTGTAGAAAAAGGATAAATAGGAACCAGCGGGTCAACTGGACTATTAAAAAGACCTTGGCCTTGAGTTTGTAACCTAATATAGATTTGTGTAATTATCATTCTGGACGGGTCATGAAAGATAGCATTTTGACACTCTTGCTTGTGTGCCTCGCCGTGCTAGTTACCGGGTGTGGGGGGTGAGAATTCAGGTGCTCCATCTTCTTCTACTGCTACGGGTTCTTTTAACCCTGTCGATCAGTTTTCTGATTTTGCTCCCACTCCAGAGGCCTGTTCATCGACTGAAATAACCGGGACCATAAAGGGTACCGTCACGGAATCTGTCCAGGGATTTCCTATCTGGGGTGCACGGGTGACAGCCGACCACGTGGGTTCATCACCCGCTACTGTTTCCACCAATGAACAGGGTGCCTATACCCTTTGTAACTTGTCTCCAGGAACTTATCGGGTATCGGCCACCGCCACCGGCTTTGACACCTCAGAGGCGTCAACTCGTGAGAATGTCCCGGTTCAGGCAGGAGCCACTTCCAAGGGATCGACCTTCAACTAATCCTTTCTTCTCAGCAACTGCCAAGTAATGTGGGAGCCATTTCGGGCAGGGTTGTCAGTGCACAATCACCCAACCCTGGAATACAGGGAGTTCATGTAGAGGCCTGGGTGGATACACAAATCAACAACAATCAGATTACAGCGGGCCAAAAGGTGAAAGAGACACTGACCGATAATAAAGGAGAATTCTTTCTGGCGCTTAATATCGGGGCATATACTTTGGCGATCTATAAGGAAGGTTTTATCCCCAATCCCAAGCTGATCATCGGAGTGGTCATCAGTTCAGATTCTGTAACCACTCTGCAAAAAGACATCCGTCTCTATCCTCAATAAAATCAGCCACCTACCTGTAGGAGGAACCTTCTCCCTAATGTTTTATCCATCAATTTGACAAAACGGGCTCCTGTGCTACAGTTTTAGATATGAAGTGCCAGAAATGTCAGGTGATCAACAGGGAGAATCGCCTTTTCTGCAAACGGTGCGGATTTCGCCTGTTATCGAACTGTCCCCAGTGTGGTTTTGCCAATGAAGCAGGAGATACTTTCTGTGGTGGGTGTGGAAGACAACTAAGAGAGTCTGCTCCTGCAAATTCACCTACAGTGGAAAACCCCCGAAACCAAACGCTAGCTACCCCAAGCCTTCCCCGTGCCTTCCTTGAAAATATTTTGAATGAAGAATCCCCAGACACCCCAGCAGATTCCAAAGAAGAGAAAAAAGCCGTTAGCCAGGAAGAGATCGACAAGCTCTTCAACAATTAGGAAACCGTTATGCTTAGGATCGATGACGAGAAGCTAGGAAAAATCTTAATCGATCAGGGACTGATTTCAGAAAAAGACTTGGCAAAGGCCGTTGAAGAACAAAACAGGCGTGGACTGGTTGAGAAACCTCTTGGGACCTTTCTTAGCGAGACGGGTTATGTCACTGAACAGAACGTCTTAAAGGCTCTGGGAATCCAGTTTAACCTCGCGGTTATGGATCTCAAAGGAATGCGGGTGGATCCCGCAGTATTGAAACTGGTGCCAGAGGAGACGGCTCGTCGATTCAAGGTCCTGCCGCTCTATTTAGTTGAAAAGGAGCTGACTGTTTGCATTGCCGATCCTACCCACATCTACACCATCGATATCTTAGCAAACCAGACCCGGTGTCAGATTCAACCTGTTCTGGCGTCTGAGCGGGACATCCTGGATGCGCTGGATTACAATTACCGAAACCAGGCTCAACCCCAAAGCCAGGTGGAGGAGGCTTTACTGACCTCCACAGATGTCAAACGTTTGGAGGAAGCGGGCAAAGAGATATCCATTATTCGAACTGTGGATGGGATTCTCCTTCGGGCGATTCAGGAAGGGGCCAGCGATATTCATATCGAGTCTGGGAAAGACAAGCTTTCGGTCCGCTTTAGGGTGGATGGGATCCTCAAAGAGTATGACTCTTTTTCTCCTAGACAGCAACCCGCAATTATCTCCCGTATCAAGATCATGTCCCAGCTAGATATTTCAGAACGCTATAAACCCCAAGATGGACGTATCAAGCTACAGATGGCTGAACGGGAGATCGATGTTCGGGTTTCCACGCTTCCCACCTATTTTGGTGAGAAGGTAGTTCTGAGACTGCTGGACCAACAAAAGGTCCAGCTCAATCTTGAAGAACTGGAGCTCTCTCCCCCTCATCTCAATCTGCTCAAAAACTTGATTGTCCAGCCTTACGGCCTGATTTTGGTGACGGGTCCAACAGGAAGTGGGAAGAGCACCACCTTGTACTCGGCCCTCAACACGATTAAGTCTGAGGAGAAGAACATTGTGACCGTTGAGGATCCTGTGGAATATCAGATCCCCCTGATTAATCAGGTTCAGGTCAACCTTAAAAAGGATCTGACTTTCGCGAATGCCTTGCGCTCTATTCTTCGGCAGGACCCCAACGTCATCATGATTGGGGAGATCCGGGACCCTGAAACGGGGCAGATTGCCACTGAGGCTGCATTGACCGGACATTTGGTCTTCTCCACACTTCACACCAATGATGCTCCTAGCTCGCTGATCCGCCTGACCGAAATGGGGATAGAACCTTTTCTCCTTGCCCCTTCTCTTTTAGGAATTGTGGCACAACGCTTGGCCAGAAAGATCTGTGCGGAGTGCAAAGAATTCTATATTCCTCGAAAGCCAGAGTTGGACCGATTGGGAATCCCTGAGCCAGCAGCAGAGATGAAGTTTGCCCGTGGTAAGGGTTGCCCTGCCTGTAAAGGGTCTGGGTACAAGGGAAGAATTGCCATCCATGAGATTCTGATGGCAGACGAAACGATTCGAAATTTGATTGCCGAGAGGGCACCTCTAGCGTCCATTCGGGCTTATGCTGCCCAGACCGGGTTTATCAATATGCGCGTTGATGGCATCAGGAAGATTGTCAAAGGACTGACTACCCTGGAAGAAGTCCTTCGGGTGACCCGGGAGCTTTAATGCCAAGGCGGATCACGGCTGATGAGCTTAATTCTTTTGTTACCTCTTCTGTCGAAGTTTTGGAGAAGCTGGCTCGAATTTCGACTCAGGTCGGTACCCTTCGCCGGCAACAGTGGTCAATCCCGCTGGACAGGTTGATCATCGTGATTGGGATTGAGGGCGATTTGTATGGGAGGGTGGTCTTTCACTTTGATCCGCTGGTCTTGGAGCGGATCTTGGCCTCTATGTTGGGCACACCGACTCCTCCATTGACAGATCCCATCTGCTTAGATACCTTGGGGGAGGTGGCCAATATCATTGCAGGTAATGCCACGGGTCGAATGGAGGCTTTGGGATTGCAAATTGCCATTACCCCTCCCCAGGTTTTAATATGGAAAGACGTAAGCCAGGAGGTGCCGGAACATGAGGGGATCGTGGTCCCTCTAAAGAGCACCTGGGGGGAGATCGGTGTATCCATTTTTTTAGAAAATGCATAAAAGGAGAGGATCGTGTCAGGGGAAAAAAGGATCTTGGTGGTAGACGATTCCAGCTTTCTTCGAAATTCACTTAAAAAAATGCTGGAAGAGCATGGCTACGAAGTGGTGGGGATGGCCGAGAATGGCCTGGCGGCTCTCACCAAGTATAAAGAGTTGAAGCCTGATCTGGTGACCTTGGACATTATCATGCCACAGATGAACGGAGTGGAGGTTCTGAAACTGTTGCGAGCGGTTGATCCCAATGCCTGTGTCGTGATGGTCAGCTCCATGTCGTCTAAGGGATCGGTCACCGATTGCATCCAGGCAGGAGCCAAAAACTATATCCTGAAGCCCTTTGAGGCACAAAAGGTCATTGCGATAATCCAGAAGGCCCTTTCCTAACTCTCTCGAATTTCCTGCCTATCAGTGTGACATGTTAGATCCTTCCAGTTGAATTGACATTTTTCGATAGATCAGTTTATGATGGATTAAAATGTCATCCCATTTTGGTTTCTGCCACTATGCCCAAGAAAATCATTCTGGTTGAAGACGATCAGGATATCACACGGCTGGTGACTCATTACCTCACTAAAGAGGGTTATACGGTGAGGTCTTCCCCAGATGGGATTAAGGGCCTTCAACTAATTAAGCAGGAGAAGCCAGATCTTGCGATCCTAGACCTGATGCTGCCAGAAATGGATGGTCTGGAAGTTTGTAAACGGTTGAGGGCAGACCCTAAAACCTCTACATTGCCAATTGTCGTGCTTACAGCAAAAGGAGAAGAATCAGATAAAATTGTGGGTTTAGAACTGGGGGCAGACGATTATGTCACGAAACCCTTCAGCCCTAAAGAGCTAGTGGCCCGTGTCAAGGCATTACTTCGCCGAAGCGAGCATCCAGTGGAGGAATCCCCTTCCTATCGTTATGGGAAAATTTCATTGGATGTGGCACGACATGAAGTGAGGGCCAGCGGCAAAGAAATCCAACTCACTGCGAAAGAGTTCAGTCTGTTAGTGCAGCTCCTAAAAAACAAAGGGCGGGTACTGACCCGAGAGACACTCCTGGATACCGTTTGGGGTTATGACTCTGACGTGACCACTCGGACAGTGGATGTTCATATCCGAAGGCTTCGGGAGAAGATTCCTTTCTTGAGCAAGGCCATTGTGACGGTGAAGTCATATGGCTATAAGCTCCGGGATGAGAATGGCTGATGGCGCAGTTTAAGATTCATTGGAAGTTTACAATGGCCTCCATGATCCTGGCCCTATTTTCTCTCACCCTGACATGGGGCCTAAGCCATTGGATTGAGAGTCCAGGGAGGATGGTCATCATAACCCTGGCTATCACGTTCCTCATGGCCCTAATGGCTGGTTACCTTTTTGCCCGTCACCTCACCCGACCCTTAAATCAGATGATGGAGGTTGCCCGAAAACTCGCCCGTAGAGAATTCGGGGGGGAGGTTCTGACTCATACCCGAGATGAAATGGCAGAACTCGCAACCCTTGTTAATCAAATGGCTCAGGAGTTGGAGACCAAGATCAATACCCTTTCTGAGGAACAAACTCAATTATCCACGATCTTGAGCAGCATGGTGGAAGGGGTGATGGTATTGGACTGTCGAGGGGATATTCTATTAGTCAATACGGCCTTTGAGCATATGTTTCATCTGACTGGCCAAAGGGCGGTAGGACGTCCGGCACTGGAAGTCCTGCGCCATTACCCCCTGATTGAACTGATCAAAACAGTTCTGGATACCCGAACCAGCCAATCCCAGGAGTTGATCGTCCAAACCGATCAAGAGCGTTACTTTCAGGTCCAGGCCTCAGTAGCCCCCAACTGCTGTGATCAGGAGGTGTGTGCCGTTCTGGTATTCCATGACATCACCGAGATCAAACGTCTTGAGCGAGTCCGTAAGGACTTTGTGGCGAATCTATCTCATGAACTGCGTACTCCTTTAACCTCTATTAAAGGTTACATTGAGGCTCTCCTGGATGGGGCCAAGGATGATCCGAAACAATGCCTGGAATTTCTCCGAATTCTTCAGAAACATACCGATAGCCTAAATAACATCATTCTGGATCTTCTGGCACTCTCTCAGATCGAGTCAGGACAATATCAGTGGAAGCGGGAAGAGGTGAAGGTCAAAGACTTGATTGAAAAGGCCACATCCATCCTACGGCCAATGGCAGAAAGAAAAAAACAGAGGATATCGGTAATTCCGACCACGGAAGTGGAGCCCCTGGTGGGGGATACAGAAAAGCTGGCTCAGGTCGTAGTCAATCTACTGGATAATGCCATCAAATACACCCCGGAAGGCGGAAAAATCACCCTTGAGGCAAAGCAGGCAGGAAACGAGTTAGAGATCGTTGTGAGTGATACGGGTCTTGGGATTCCCAAAAAAGACATCTCCCGAATCTTTGAACGTTTCTATAGAGTTGACCAGGCCCGCTCCAGGGAACTGGGTGGGACTGGCCTCGGCCTTTCCATCGTGAAGCATATCATTGAGGCCCATGGCGGGAAGGTATCTGTGGAAAGTGAAATCGGAAAAGGCTCAAGGTTCACGGTGCTTCTCCCTTGCCCTGTCAGGAAAGAGTAAAAGCCTGTTTGCGCCTTTTTCCAGAATTTCCCCCTTCTTGATCACATATTTCAAAATCTGCTCTCCACACACAATTCATAAATACCCAGGCATGTTGTGAATTCACAGCCTGGAAAAGAATTTACTTTGATGTAACATAGGCATCATTAATTGGTAATGTGCGTGAGTTAAGCTAAGGCTCAAAATGATTACAAAGGGGGTGAAAACAAATGCAGCATAAGAGCAAGGCCAAAAAGGTCAAGAGCAGCCTGCTGAAGGCCATTCGGAAGGAAGTGGCCCGGGCCATTGGTTAGGCCCATTTGTTATTTTAACTATTTCATTTCGAAAACAAACATACAGAAAGGAGAAAAATAAATGAAGCAACGCATGTTCACGGTATGGATCATCCTGGGATTGGTGCTTTCACCACTTTCTATGGTATTTGCACAAGAAGAAAGAAAGACCTTGAAAGAGCTACTCTTCGAGAAGGGAGTTCTCACGAAGGATGAGGCGGCTGATGTTCAGGAGACGAAACTTTCTAAATGGATTGACCGGATTACATTATCCGGCGACCTGCGGTTGAGACATGAGTCCTTCTGGAAAGATCCTGCAAACGATCGGCACCGGCAGCGGTTCAGACTACGGGTAGGACCAGAGATTAAAATCCAGGACTTCACTGTAGGCATTCGTCTGGCAAGCGGCACAGGCGAGCAGGTCTCTACCAACCAGAGCTTTGACAATCTCGGTGGTCAGAAGGCTATCTGGATCGACCGGGCCTACTTAAAGTGGCAGGGATCTAACACACGATGGCTGACATTGACCGGTGGGCGGATGCCCAATCCCTTTTTCACGGTCTATTCCACTGATGCGGTATGGGATGATGACTTTAATCCAGAGGGATTTTCGGAAAATTTTAACTTTAAGCTGAACGACAATTTGACACTTTTCTTGAATGCAGGACAGATCGTCCTGGACGAAGATTCCAGTGACAACAACGACCAATGGTTGTTTGGAGAACAGATAGGCATCAACATGGCTCCTATGAAAGATGTGAAGACTACTCTTGCAGCTGCCTACTATGACTTCACGAACACAAGCGAAAATAACTTTGGTCAGAATGTCTGTCAAACAAATACACAAGGAAATACACGGGCGACTCCATGTGTTTTTACTACAGGTACCACGAGTATTACTGCTTCGGGTGTCCTTATCAATGACTACAATGTGCTGGATGTGACGGCGCAGATCGGAATGAAAGCCGGGGCACTTCCTGTGTCTTTGATGGGCGACTATGTTAAGAACCTGGCCGATCCGAAAACCCCAGCAGGAGTGGATTTGGGAGATACAGGATACCAGGTTGGTCTGATCCTGGGTAAAGCAAGTGACCCAGGTACATGGGAGTTGGCCTATTTCTACAAGGTTCTGGAAACCGATGCTACGATCGCCGATGTAGCAGACTCGGACTTCGGAGATGGAGGAACAGATCGTAGAGGTCACATTGTCTGGGGTGCATATAACTTCACCAAGTACCTCCAACTCAAGACCAAGTTCTTTAACACCAAGAGGGAAAGCGAGACGGCTACAACTAATAAAGAGGACATTGATCGGCTCCAGGTGGATCTGGTCATGAAGTTCTAAGATGGCAAAGGACGTAACACAGATTTAACGTGGATGTAACGTGGATTTAATAGGGCAGGATTAACATAAACGGAGGAAAATCAAATGTGGCAGCAAAGAGGAAAACTTTTTAAAACCCAGGTGAACTTTATTAAGACCGGGTTCTTGATCATTGCCTTTAGCCTGCTTATGGCAGTCGTTGGAAAATCGGCTTGGGCGGCAAGCCTGATCAAGGTGGACGGCTCCAGCACGGTG
>Ga0073934_10012043_pt1 | contig 10292 bp, 9 predicted proteins | sample LarsenN4metaG_FD_76834 | JGI IMG/M metagenome (GOLD analysis project Ga0073934, IMG submission 76834) | Hot spring sediment bacterial and archeal communities from British Columbia, Canada, to study Microbial Dark Matter (Phase II) - Larsen... ... | reverse complement strand
CGCACCGCGCGTTCGCGCAGCTCCTCGGGATACTTCTGCGGCTTACGCCGCTGCTTGGGACCTGCCATGACTCCATCCTCGCTTCCAAGCTATGGAGTCTCCGGGGATCCCAGTCCGATTCAACGCGAGCACTCGTGGGTCATCTGGGAGAACGGCGAGATCAGCGGGACGATCTTCCTCGGGGTCGTACCCGAGACGCGCGCCGCAGAGCTCGCGTGCCTGCTCGCGCCGCATGCCTGGGGTCGGGGCATCGCGCTCGAGGCGGCGCGCGCCGTCGTGCAGCACGCGTTCGCGCAGCTCCCCGTCGACACGATCTGGGCGAGCGCGCACCCGGGCAACGTCCGTTCGTTGCGGACGATGCAGAAGCTCGGGATGGTGCAGGTCGGCATCGAGCCGGTCCGGTACGAACTCAGTCGTGACGCGTGGGCTCGGGCGCGTGACGCTTGGGAATGACGCTGATGCGGCCGTCGCCCTCCATGTATGCGTGCTCGACACCGGACAGGTCCTCGAGACCCTGCTCGCGCACGGCGGTCATCAGCTCGTCCATCGTGACGAACTCGCGCGCCATGTTCCGCCATAGCGGACGGCCGTGCGCGACGAGGTGGAGCGACGGCGGCTTCACGAACCGCTGCACGAACGGGAACCGGAAGCCCAACCAGTCGAGCACCCAGGCCCAGAAGAGGATGACGCCGACGAGCAGGAGTCCGTCGGGCACCGTCCGGTAGTCGTCGGCCATGCCGTTGCTCGCGGCATCCGCGATGAGCACCACCACGAGGACATCGGTGACGCCGAGCCCACCGCTCTGACGGCGCAGGAACACCCGCAACAGCACGAGCAGGCCGAGGTACACGAGCGTCCCGCGCACGAAGATCTCGAGCACGGGCACTTCCGGTACGAGGACGTGCGACCAGTCGGTGGACCTCACGCCCCGCGCGGTACCCGGACGCCCATCCGGTTCACACCGGTACGATCCGCCGCCGATGGGCGAGATGATCGGGATCGGGCTGGTGGGGTGCGGGATGATCGGCCAGGGGCACGCGTACGCGCTGCGCCTGCTGGCCGACGACGGTGACGTCCGGCCGGTCATGGCCGCGGACCGCTCGACGGAGGCGGTCGCCAACATCGGGCGAATCTGCCCGTTCGAGCACGCGGCCGACGACGCGTACGCCGTCATCGAGCACCCCGACGTGCAGGCGGTCGTCATCGTGACACCGACGACGACGCACGACGCGTTCGTGCGCGCCGCGCTCGCTCAGGGCAAGCACGTCCTGTGCGAGAAGCCGCTCGCCACCGAGTTCGGGATCGTGCGCGCGCTCTGCGACACGGTTGCGAAGAGCCCGTTGACCACACAGGTCGGGTTCCACGCGCGGTTCCATCCGCTGATGCACGAACTGCGCAACCTCGTGAGGAGCGGGTCGCTCGGCGCGCCGATGGGGTACGTGCTCCGCGACGACCAGTACTGGCCGACAGGTGACGTCGTGCCCGGGCACTCGTCGTGGCGCTCCCAGCGCACCGACGCAGGCGGCGGCGCGCTGCTCGAGCACTCGATCCACGCGTGCGACCTGCTCTCGTGGCTCTTCGGAAGGCCCGCCGAGGTCTACGCCCGGACCCGCGCCGTGTTCGGCTACGACGTCGAGGACACCGCGGCGTGCACGATCACGCACGAGTCGGGTGTCGTCGGGACGCTGCTCACGATCTTCAACGGCGTGCGCGGTCGAGAGGAACGGCGCATCGAGGTGTTCTTCGAACAAGGCGCAGTCGAGGTGACGACCGACTTCCTCGTCGGCGCTCGGGAGGACGCGTTCCTCGTGCAGCGCCCCGACGCCGAGCCCGAGCGCCGCGACGTCGCAGCGATGCGAGAGGCTCACTTTGCTGCCGAAGGGCTCCCGCGGCGCGACTTCGTCGTCTACATGTACCCGGCGGCCCGGTCGTTCCTCGGCGCCGTGCGCGAGCACCGCGCCGGTTCACCGGGATTCGACGACGCGCTCGTCGCGCACGCGCTCGTCGAGGCGGCCTACCGCTCTGCCGCGACGGGCGAGCGCGTCGCGCTCGCGGGCGAGCTCACGCTCAGGTAGATCTCGTCGCCGTCGTCACACGGCAGCACCCGGCACAGCACACGCAGTGCCGTCGGGCTGAGCCGAGGGTGCGAACCCAGGTGTGCGTGGAAGTCGAGTACGCGAGCGCGCGCCTGGTCGCGCAACCGCGTGAGCGCGCTGACGCCGCCGGAGTCGACCGACAGCAGCTCGGACAGGTCGACGACGAGCTTCGTCGCTCCCGCCGGCAAGCCCGACAGGACGCGCGCTGCGAGCACGCCCGCGCCGAACACGTCGAGCGAACCGGAAAGCGCAGCGGTCCGCACACCCGGTTCGTCGACGACGAACACTTGTGCGGGTTTGTGCGTCACGGCTTGGTTATACCTCGCCGAACGACCGAGAAACGAGGGCGGGCGTTGTCGTTTTTCGTAACGAACCGCCGGGTAGGCGCGCTCGAGCAGATGACCGAACCTGGTGGCCGACCGGCCACGGACCGCAGGAGTGCCGATGCCGCAGACCGTTCGAGAGCTGATGACCGACAATCCGTGCTTCGTCGAGCTCGACACGCCACTGAGCGCGGTCGCGCAGACGATGCGCGACAACGACATCGGTGACGTCATCGTCGTCGATGGCGGTGAGATGCGAGGCATCCTCACCGACCGCGACATCGTCGTGCGCGCCCTCGCCGAGGGCATGGACCCGCGTTCGACGACGGTGGATGCCGTCTACTCGGGGCAACTCGTGACCGTGACGCCGGACACACCGGCCAAGGAAGCGGTCCGGCTGATGCGAGAGCACGCCGTGCGGCGACTCCCGGTCACCGAGGACGGCAACCCGATCGGCATCGTGTCGATCGGCGATCTCGCGATGTACCGCGACGAGGATTCGGTACTCGCCGACATCAGCGCCGCACCGCCGAACAACTGACGCGGCGCTACTGCGCACAGATCCGGATGTCGTCAGAACCGCCGGCGGTAGGCCGCGCAGCCGCGGCACACTGCCGGCGGTGTGTCGCCGAGCAGCCCGGCGCGGAACTCGCGGTAGGCGGCGCCGTTCCAGATCTCGGCGAAGGCCTCATCGTGGACATCGCCCAGGCGCGCACGATCGGAGCCCATCACCATGCAGCAGGGCTGCACGTGCCCGTCGTGGGTCACGTACGCGCTGCGCCACGGCCAGTCGCAACTCGGTTCGCCCTCCGCCGGGAGCACCTCGGCCTCGCCACCCGCGTTGGGCAGACGTAGTTCCACGCCTAGCGCGTCGGCGACCTCACGCGCGTCCGCGAACGCGGTGGCCGCCTCCCATTCGCCGAGCGCTTCGCGAGCGACGAACGCTCGGATCTCTCGGTACTCCCCGGCGGGATCCGTGTCGCTGAAGTCGTGCGACAGGTTCTGGACCCAGCACCGCGCGACGCCGAGCTCGGCGGCGAGGCGGACGAGATCTGCGAGCTCGGCGGCATTGCGGCGCATCGCGACGACGTTGAGCTGCACGCGCGGCTCGTGCACACTCTTTGCGCGCTTCACCGCGAGGAGCGTCGCCAGGTTGCGACGGACCTTGTCGAAGCGCGCACCGTCGCGGATGTGCTCGAACGTCGCCGCGGTCGCACCGTCGACCGAGACGTGCAGCCAGCCCACGCCGGCGTCGACGAGCCGTTCGCATCGCTCACGGCTGAGCAAGGTGGCGTTGGTGTTGAAGCCCACCTCGATGCCTCGCCGGCGCGCCTCGTCGATCATCGGGAACAGGTCCGGCGCGAGCAACGGCTCGCCGAGACCCTGGAGCGTCACGCGCCGCACGGTCGGCACGCTGTCGAGGATGCGACGGAAGTCCGCGACCGTCATGCTGCCGCGCACTCGGTCGACCGGCGGGCGGTAGCGCACGAGGCACATGCGGCACCGAAGGTTGCACGCGCCGGTCACCTCGACCTGGAGCTCCTCGGGCAGCGGCGGCGTGACGGATGCGACCAACGAGGCGCGCTTACCCGGAGGCGGCGGGACTCAACCGCGTCGAGCTCCCTTCCCGACAAGCCGCCGCAAAGTGAACGGTAGGATCCCGCCGCCGACGAAGACGTCGCGCTCGAACGGCGTGTCGATCCGGACGCGGGCCCGGAATTCCACGTTGTCGGCGCGGACGTCGACGTCGACCGGCAGCGTCTCACCTGCGGCGAGGCGATCGAGGCCCGTGATGTCGACGCGCTCCCGCCCCGTGAGCCCGAGCGTGGCGACCGATGCACCCTCGTGGAACTCGAGCGGCAGCACACCCATACCGATGAGGTTCGACCGGTGGATCCGCTCGAACGACTCCGCGAGCACGGCGCGGACCCCGAGGAGCAGTGAGCCCTTCGCCGCCCAGTCGCGCGACGAACCCGACCCGTACTCCTTGCCGGCCAGCACGACGAGCGGCACGCCTTCGCCGGCGTAGCGCATCGCCGCGTCGTAGATCGTCATCTGCTCTCCCTCGGGAAGATGGACGGTGACGCCGCCTTCGGTCCCCGGAGCGAGCCGGTTGCGCAACCGGACGTTGGCGAACGTGCCGCGCATCATCACCTCGTGGTTGCCGCGGCGGGCACCGTAGGAGTTGAAGTCGCGCGGCGCGACGCCGTGGTCGACGAGCCAGCGGCCGGCCGGGCTGTCGGCCCGGATGCTTCCCGCGGGCGAGATGTGGTCGGTCGTGACGCTGTCGCCGAGCAGCGCGAGCACGCGCGCACCGACGATGTCGGCGACCGGGTCGGGTTCCGGCCCGACTCCGTCGACGAACGGCGGCCGGCGGATGTAGGTCGACGTCGCGTCCCACTCGAACCGGTCGCCGGTCGGCGCGGGGAGCGACCGCCAGCGTTCGTCACCCTCGAGCACCCGGGCATAGCGGTCGGTGTACATGTCGCGCTCGATGACGTCTGCGACGACGGCCGTGACCTCTTCACTCGACGGCCAGATGTCGCGGAGGTAGACGGGCGCCCCGTCGCTGCCGTAGCCGAGTGGTTCCGTGCGCAGATCGCGGTCCATCGTCCCCGCGAGCGCGTACGCGACGACCAGCGGCGGAGACGCGAGGTAGTTCATGCGGCAGTCGGGATGGATCCGGCCCTCGAAGTTGCGGTTGCCGGACAGCACCGCACACGCCGACAGCCCGCCGTCGTTGATCGCGGCCGAGATCTCGGGCGCGAGCGGGCCGGAGTTCCCGATGCACGTCGTGCAGCCATAGCCGACGACGTCGAACCCCAGCGCCGAGAGCGGCTCGAGCAGCCCGGCGCGGCGGTAGTAGTCGGTGACGACGAGCGAGCCCGGCGCGAGCGACGTCTTCACCCAGGGCGCCGCGCGCAGTCCGGCCGCGACCGCGTTGCGGGCGAGGAGACCGGCGGCGATCATCACCGACGGGTTCGACGTGTTCGTGCACGACGTGATCGCGGCGATCACGACCGCACCGTCGGCCAGCTCGAACTCCCGACCGTCGGCGAGCGTGACCGGGCAGCGGCGCCGCCCGATCGACACCGGGCGCTCGAGCGCGCCGGGCGCGCCGTCGAGGTCGGGCGATCCGACACCCGTCGCGGTGACCGATGCCGCGGGCGGATCGCTCGCGGGGAACGACTCCGCGGACGCGTCCTCCGGCGTCCCGGCGCGTACGTACGCAGGAAGGCCGTCGGCGTCCGCACCGTGGCCGTCCTCCCGGCGTGTCGCGAGCAGCGCCTTGTCGAACTCGGCGGCCGCGCGCGACAGCGGGACACGATCCTGCGGGCGAGCGGGCCCCGCAAGCGATGGCTCGACGGTCGAGAGATCGAGCACGAGCGTCTCGTCGTAGACCGGCCGGGCGGATGGCTCGTGCCAGAGTCCTTGCTCCTTCGCATACCGCTCGACGAGCTCGACGAGGTCGTCCGGGCGACCGGTCTCGCGCAGGTAGCGAAGCGTCTCGTCGTCGACCGGAAAGATCGTGCACGTCGAGCCGTATTCCGGCGACATGTTGCCGATCGTGGCCCGGTTCTCGAGCGGCACCCTCCCCACGCCCTCACCGAAGAACTCGACGAACTTCCCGACAACCCCGTGGCGCCGCAACATCTCGGCGACCGTCAGCACGAGGTCGGTCGCGGTCGAACCTTCGGGCAGCGCGCCGCGCAGTTCGATCCCGACGACGCGCGGCAACAACATCGACAGCGGCTGCCCTAGCATCGCCGCTTCCGCCTCGATGCCGCCGACACCCCATCCGAGCACCCCCAGCCCGTTGATCATCGGTGTGTGCGAATCGGTCCCGACGAGCGTGTCGGGGTAGGCGCAGCCTTCGGCGTCGCGGAAGACGACCGGCGCCAAGAACTCCAGATTGACCTGGTGACAGATCCCCTGATTCGGCGGGAAGACACGCAACGTGCGAAACGCACCCTGCGCCCAGCGCAGGAACGCATACCGCTCGCCGTTGCGCGCGAACTCCAGCTCCGCGTTGCGCGCGAACGCGTCGGGAACGCCGGCGACGTCGGCGATGATCGAGTGGTCGATGACGAGATCGACGGGAATGGCGGGGTCGACGGCCGCGGGGTCGCCCCCGAGCCCGCCGATCGCGTCGCGCAGGGCGGCGAGGTCGACGATCGCCGGCACGCCCGTGAAGTCCTGCATCAACACGCGAGCGGGCATGAACGCGAGCTCGCGGCGCCCGGCCTCTTGGGCCGCGCGGCTGCGATCGGCGAGCGCGTGCACGTCGTCCGCCGTCACCTCGGAACCGTCTTCGTGCCGCAGCAGATTCTCCAGCAACACGCGCAACGAGTACGGGAGTCGGTACGGGTCGTCCGCGACCGCCGCGAGCCGCCAGATGTCGTACGTTCGGCCGCCGGTCGTGAGCCGCGACCGGGCCTGGAAGCTGTCGAGCGTCACGGCCCGAACGTACCCCGCGGGTTCCGCTCCCAGCCCTCGCGCTAACCTCCCGCCGTGACTGCCGACGGGGTCGACCAGGACGCCGGCCTCACCCTCGCGATCGAGCGCGGCGACGGCGAGTCCGTCGTGACCGTGGGCGGCGAGCTCGAGTTCGGCACCGCCGCTCCCCTGCGCACCACGCTGCTCGACCTCGCGCACGAGGGCAGCGGGCGTCTCGTGCTCGACCTGGAACGCGTCGACTTCATCGACTCGACGGGCATCAGCCTGCTCGTGCAGGCCAAGCAACGCCTCGAAGCACAGGGCAGCCGCCTGGTGCTGCGGCGACCCGCCCATCGCGTCGTGCGCGTCCTCGAAGTCGCCGGTCTCGCGAACCTGTTCGAGATCGAGTAGCGCGTCACGCAGCCGACTGGTCCGGTGACCAGTCGGGCCACGGCGTCGGCGGCGCGCCGTCGAGCTGGCGCACGAACTCGCGCAGGTACCACGTGCGCAGGTTGCGCAGCGGTGGCGGCGCCGCGAGCGTGAGCAGCGCACCGTTCCGGCAGAAGTCGTCGACCTCGTCGAGCAGCGCCGCGAGCCGCGCGGCGTCGTCTCGGAGCTCCTCCGGCACGTCGAGCTCGAGGTCGATCGACTGCTCGCCCCGCCCGAGCGCGTCCTCGATGCGCAGCTGGATGTCGTCGGTGAACCCGGAATACCGCGAGCGCAGCTCCTCGACGAGCTCGAGCAGCCGGCCCGGCGTCGACTCCCGCTCGTCGGGGTCGGACTCGGCGACGATCGCGAACTCGCGCAGCAGCGCTTCCGCACGCTCACGCGTCCGCATGTACAGCTCGACCGGGAGGTCGCGCAGGACGACGCGGCGCATCGTCACGCGAGCACCTCGCCCGACTCGATGCGCGCGGGCAGCTCGAACCACACGAACTTGCCGTGGGCGTCGTTCTCGCTTCCCCATCGCCCCGCAAGGCGATCGACGAGCATCAGGCCGCGGCCGGTGACCGCGTTCGGACCGTAGTCGCGCACGCGTGGCTCGCTCGGGCTCGCGTCGTGCACCGCGACCCAGACGTTGTCACCGCGCCGCTCGATGCGTAGGCGGGATTCCGAGCGCGCATGCAACACCGCGTTGGTCACGAGCTCCGAAGTCAGCAGCTCGCAGTCGTCGATCACAGCCTGCGGCATCCCCCAGCCTTCCAGCGTCGCGACGACGAACCGCCGTGCTCGGGATGCGGCACGGCGATCAGCGGGGAGCTGGATCGACGGCACACCACCATCGTAACCACCGGCGCCGGCCACCAACCGGGCCGCCGTCATCTGATGTTCCCTACGGTAGATTGCGGGCCATGACCGGCGTGGTCGTCGTCGTGATCATCGCGGCGATCACCGCACTCGCAGCGCTCGCGTGGTTCGGCACCCGTCGGAGACGCACCGGCGCGGCCCGCCGCGACGCCGCGGAAGCGCAACGACTCCGCGTCGCGCTCGACGCGGGCGAGATGGGCACGTGGTCCTGGGATCGTGCGACCAATCGCGTCACTTGGGACGCACGGCTGGAGGCCTTGTTCGGCCTCGATCCGGGCGAGTTCCCCGGCACGTTCGACGCGTGGGCCGCGCTGTTGCATCCCGACGACCGCGACCGGATCCTGCGAGCAGTCGACGCGGCGACGCAGCGGCACGTCCCGTTCCGGTTCGATCACCGTGTGATCCATCGCGACGGCTCCGTGCACTGGGTCGAAGGCCGTGGCGAACCGATCGTCGCGGCCGACGGAACGGTGCTGGGAGCGACGGGCGTCACGATCAACATCGACGAGCGGCGCAACACCGAGGTGGAGCGCGCACAGTTGCTCGAACGCGAACGCGCCGCGCGCGCCGAGGTGGAGCACGCGAGCGAAGCGCTCCGCCGGCTGACGGAGCTGACACTCGCGCTGTCCGGCTCGACCACGCTCGCCGAGGTCGCGGCCGCGGCGGTGCGGAACGGCACAACGGCGCTGCGTGCCCGGCACGGGTGGTTCGGCGTGGTCAACGACAAGACGAACGAGCTCGTCACGCTGGCGCACGAGGGCTACCCGCCCGAATTCATCGATCCGTACCTCGTGATCTCGCTCGACGACCCGCTGCCCGCCACCGAGGCTCTGCGGACGGGCGAGCCGATCTTCATCGAGTCGCCCGACGACCGCCGCGCCCGCTACCCGCAGTTCCCCGAGACCGGCGTGCACGGCGCGTTCGTCGTCGTGCCGATCGTCCACGCCGAGGACGCACGCGGCGTGCTGGCGTTCGGGTTCCCGGACCCCCGGACGTTCACCCCCCGCGACCGCCACTACATCGCCGCGGTCATCGAGGCGTGCACGCAGGCGCTCCAGCGGGCGGCGCTCTTCGAGTCGGCGCAAGGCAGCCGGCAGCGGCTCCGCACGCTGCTCGACCTCTCGGAGGCGCTCGCGGCGATCGACGATCCCGACGAGGTGCTCGCCACGGCGGCGCGCATCGCCGCCGATCGCGTCGGACGGTTCGCCACCGTGTACTCCGTCGAAACCGACGGCCTGCGGCGAGTCGTCGCGCTGCACACCGACCCGGCACTGACGCAGCTCCTCGAAGAGGTCGCCGCGCGCGGGGTCGACGGGCGCGTACTCGCGCAGCGCGCCGTGCAGTCGGGCGAGATCATCATCGAACGGATCGACGACGACGCGTTCCGCACGCGTCCCAACGAGGTGCAGCAGATGCTGTCGGTGCTGCATCCGACGTCGGTCCTCGTCGTGCCGATGCGCATCTCGGGCCGTACACACGGCGCGCTCGCGATCGGCACCGACAGCCATCTTGGCTTCAGCGCGTCGGATGCCGAGCTCGCGGCCGACATCGGCCGGCGCACGGCGTCGGCCCACGAGCGCGCTCAGCTCTGGCAGGCGAGCCAGCAGCGGTTCGAAGCCGAGCACCAGATGGTCGAGGTGCTGCAACAGTCCATCGTTCCCGCCACGTTGCCCGACGTCGCGGCGACGGAGCTCGCGGCCGTGTACCGGCCCGCAGGCGTGCGCGTCGACGTTGGCGGTGACTGGTACGACGCCTTCGAGCACGACGGCGCGATCCTGCTCGTCGTCGGCGACGTCGCGGGCCACGGTGTCGAGGCCGCGACGCTGATGAGCCGCGTGCGGAACGCGCTGCGCGCGTACGCCGCCGAGGACGACGATCCCGGTCGCATGCTGTCGCGCACCGACGGGCTCCTGCACGCGTTCGAGGAGAACGCGATGGTGACGGCCGTCGTCGTCCGGTACGACCCTACGACGGGCGACGTGCAGTGGTCGCGCGCCGGCCACCTGCCGCCACTGCTGTGCGACGGCGGCGGCGGCATCCGGTTCCTCGACGATGTCAACGCACCGCCGCTCGGCACGATGGCCGAGCGTTTCGAGACCGCGCGCGCCCGCCTCGGACCCGGGTCGCT
>Ga0073934_10012042_pt1 | contig 10293 bp, 9 predicted proteins | sample LarsenN4metaG_FD_76834 | JGI IMG/M metagenome (GOLD analysis project Ga0073934, IMG submission 76834) | Hot spring sediment bacterial and archeal communities from British Columbia, Canada, to study Microbial Dark Matter (Phase II) - Larsen... ... | reverse complement strand
TCGGCATACATGGATCTCGCGGCGCTCCATCGCATGATGCAGGAAGGCGATGTGGTGACAGGCGCCTTGATGCTGGTGGACCAGGCGCGGGAGGCCGAGCTCTCGACCACCTTGAAAGAGACTCCAGCGGTGGCCGGCACCGGCTTCAAGCGTGCCGTTCTCAGGCGCTTCCGGGAGGTTCTGGCCGCGAACCTCGGTTTGTCGATCTTCATCAACCTCGTGTTCGCGAGCGTGATCGCCTTCGGCGTCGTCTACAACGCGGCGCGCATCTCCCTTTCGGAGCGAAGCCGGGAACTGGCCAGCCTGCGCGTGCTGGGGTTCACGCGCGCAGAGATTTCGTTGATCCTGATGGGAGAGCTGGCGCTGCTGACGCTGGTATCGCTGCCGGTCGGAGGCGCCTTCGGCTACAGTCTTGCTGCGGTCATCGTGGGTTCGATCGACAGCGAGGTCTACCGGTTCCCGCTCTATGTCTCACGCCAGGCGGTGGCCTGGTCTTTCCTCGGAATCATCGGTGCATCGCTGGTATCGGGGCTGATGGTCAGGCGCAAGCTCGACGCGCTCGATCTGGTCGCTGTGCTGAAGATCAGGGAATAGGCAGAACAGCTCGCTATGCGCTTCCTCAAGAACAAACGTCTTCTGGCTGCCGTGCTGGTGGTCGCCGGCATTGCGGCCGTGGCGGTCTGGCCCGAGTCGATGGAGGTGACCGTCGTCCGCGCCGCTCGCGGTCCGATGCAGGTCACGGTGGATGAAGACGGCGAGACACGCGTCCGCGACAGGTTCCGCGTGACGGCACCGGTGTCGGGGCGAGTCCATCGAATCGAGATCGAACCAGGAGACGCGGTCATCCGCGGCAAGACGCTGCTCGCGCGCATCACGCCCGCCGAGTCGCCGCTGCTCGATCCGCGCACCCGCAGCGAGCTACAGGCCGCTGTCGACGCGGCCGCCGCCAGCGTTGGCCAGGCGCGGGCGGAACGGGAGCGGGCCGCCACGACGGTCGAACGGGCGCGCTCGACGCTTCGCCGTCAGCAGGAGCTGATGAAAGCGGGCGCGATCGCGAGCGATGCGCTCGAGGAAGCGGAAACAGCCCTTGCCGTTGCGGAGGACGCGCTGCGGGCCGCGGAGTTCACGGAGCGACGCGCCCAGTCCGAGCTGCAGCTGGCGCGTGCCCGGTTGTCGGCGCCGAGCGCGTCAGGGCGTTCGGTCGAAGTTCTGTCGCCCATCGACGGCACGGTGCTGCGCCGCCTGCGCGAAAGTGAGGGCGTCGTTCCCGTCGGCGAGCCGCTCCTCGAGATCGGCGAGCCGGGCCGCCTGGAGATCGTCGCCGACCTGCTTTCCACCGATGCCGTTCGTATCTCTCCGGGAGCCGATGTCCTGATCGAAGAGTGGGGCGGCGGCCACACGTTGCACGGGCGCGTGCGCCGCGTCGAGCCGTCAGGGTTCATGAAAGTCTCGGCCCTCGGCGTGGAGGAACAACGCGTCAACGTCATCATCGATTTCGTCGAACCCGACGAGGCGGCACGGCTGGGCGACGGTTATCGCGTCGAGGTCAGGATCGTGCTCTGGAAGGAACTCGACGTCCTCAAGGTGCCGGTGGGTGCGCTGTTCCGGCAGGGAGAGGACTGGGCTGTGTTCGTTGTGAACGAGGGGCGCGCCCGGCGGCAGATCGTGCAGATCGGTCAGCGCAACGAGAACGAAGCGCAGATCGTCGAGGGGGTCGCCCCCGATGCAACGATCGTCCTGCACCCGCCAGATACACTCAGCGACGGAACGAGCGTGACTGTGCGGGAAGAGTAAGAAAGGCGCGCGCTACTTCCAGACACCCAGCGCTCTCCTGACGAGCACGAGCTGCCCGAGGTGATAGGCGGCGTGGTCGGCGATCAGGAGCGCCGCACGAAGGTAGGTCTGGTGCGGGCTGGTGCCATGCGGGATCCGGGCGAACAGGTCCGGCTGGGTGCGAACCAACTCCTTCATCCTGTCGTTGTCGTGCCGATACGCGGCAACGCTCTCGTCCCACGCAACCGAAGACGGCGGCGCGGCGGAGGGCCAGTAATCATCCGGCCACGTCATCTCCTTGTAGTTCGGATTCACGCAGAAGTCGTAGATGTCCTCCTGCGCGATGCGCAGGTGTTCCAGCAGCTGCCACGGCGAGTGCTCGAAACCGGGCGGGATCGCTCCCTGTTTGTCGGCCGGGATGCCCTTCACCGCTGCGTCGAAGTCGACGTGCGCTTCGTTCCAGTCGAGAACACGAACCAGTTGTTCGCGAAGCGGATCTCCTTTGGTCATGGCATCAGCCCTCAAAGCTCAGTCAAAGTAGCCGGATCGCGCGAAGACGGTACCGTGCCGCTCCGCGAGACGAACGTCGATACGGCGGTATCCCGCCCGGGAGGGCGGCTTGTCTACGAACAGAACGTAGTGGCCCCTCAGGGCCTGGACGACACGTTCGATTGCCCGCGTCGGGAACTCGAATGTGCTCGCGTAGAAGCCACCCGTCGCCGCGGAAACCGCCTGCAGGCCTTGCTGCAGCGAGTTGAAGTGCGCGCGGGTGGTGTTCAGCGAGAACACCGACGTCCGGGCACCCTGAAGTGCCTGGCGCGCTTCGTCGTAGCCGTCCATCAACGTCACGCCGAGCGTCGACGGATTGAAGCGGCCGAACCCGTAGCCGAGCAGGACGAGGGACTTTGCGCCGGGAAGCGGCTCGAGCGCTTCACCGATCATTTGCAGACTCCGCTCGAGGCTGCCTGTCCGCCTGGCCGACGACAGATCGAGCCGAGCGAACAGCGACGGAATTCCCGTCGCCGCAATCGCCGGCGGACGTTCGCGCAGAACGCTCTTCAGAACGGCGCGAACCCGAGCGACGTCGTCGGTGAAATCCGTCCACGCCCTCAGACGCGAGTCGAACGACAGGACCGCTACTCGATCGTCCGACCTCAGCTGCTGCAGCAGCGGTTCGACCACCTGGAGCGTGGCCATGAGCCCGACTGCCCGGCTGGGCTCGAGATCTTTCTGGACCAGCATCACGATGAGACGGCCAGGCGTCTGGCGGGGCTCGCGGCCGCCGCGGAATCCGGCCACGTCTGCTGAAGCGTCGCTTCGCCCCTCGATCCACTCCACCGATTCGACGCGCGTCGAGTCCCCATCGATGCGAACGACGAAGTCAGAGGGCCCGAGGCCCGTCACCGCACTGCCGTGGTCGTCGAGGACGCGTGCGTCGATCAATACCCGGGAGACGTCAACCCGCTCGACGAGTGGTTGCTGCGCCGAACCAAGCGCGATCGACGCCGCAAACGCGAGCGCGGTGGCGCTTGCCCTTTGCCATCGCGGGAGTATGAGTGGATTCAACGTGGCTGCGACTCCCGGGCCAGCGTCTCACGGAAGTCTCGCTGCGAAGCCGCGACGAAACGCTGGAGTTCGCCGGGGTTCACAAAAGGACGTGCGGCGCTCACTTGAGCAGCTCCGCCACCTTCGCGAGGCCCGCCCTCGCGCACGCATCGTCGGTCGTCTGACTCGACCCCGAGCTGCCGACTCCGCCAATGACCTCGTTGCCAACCAGAATCGGCACGCCGCCGCCCAATGCCAGGATGTCGCTGACGTCGCGCTGCGGCAACAGCGTCGGGTCTTCCGCCGTTCTCTTCTGGAATTCGAGCGTGGAGGTCCGGAACATCCGGGCGGTGTACGCCTTGCGGCGGGACATCTCGACCGTCTGCGCCGTTGCCTGTTCGTCGCGCAGGATCACGAGCACCTGACCCGCGCGATCGACGACGGCGGCGGAGGTGTTGAATCCCTTGCTCTTGCAATCGGCAATCGTCGCCTCCGCAATCGCTCTGGCCATCGCCAGTGACAGATTGCGCTGCGTGACGAGGCCCTGCGTATGCGCGCGTTCACCCAGGACGCCAAGGAGACCGAGCACGATCACCACCGCCGCTATCCGGGTCATGTGCCACCTCCAGACGCGCAAGATTAGCGCTTCAGCGCCAGCAACACCACGCCTGCGGCGATGAGCAGGATGCCGAGCCAGTCGCGCGCGGCAGGGCGTTCGCCGAGAAACGCCACGGCGAACACCGCGACGAGCACGACGCTCAGCTTGTCTACCGGCGCCACCTTGGCTGCGTCTCCGATCTTGAGCGCGCGGTAGTAGCAGACCCACGAGGCGCCCGTCGCAAGCGCCGAAAGAACGAGAAAGAAGCCGGACCTGCCGCCAACCACCGCAAGACCCTGCCACTTACCGGTAGCGGCGACGAAGGCGCCCAGGGCCAGAACTATGACCATCGTGCGGATGAGCGTGGCAAAGTCTGAATCGATCCCTTCCAGACCGATCTTGGCGAAGATCGCAGTCAGCGCCGCGAATACGGCCGAGAGCAGCGCCCACGTCACCCAGCCGGCCTGCACTGGCACGTCGTTCATCGCGACTTCGTCGCGCCCCCGCGCGAGTCGGCGGAAGCGGCAACGCCGCCTTCAGCGCCCTGCGGAAGCGCTCGAACGTCCACATCGCGACCCCACAACTGCGCGATGACGCTGCGGACGCGATCGGGAGATCCGCTGGTCCAGAAGCTCTCGGTTCCCGGACGGCTCTCCGGCGCCAGCAGCTCCGCGGCCTGCAGACGGCGGCGGAGCTCGCGCGCGACTGGTCCGGCGGAGTCGATGACAGTGACCTCGGGGCCAGCGACCTCGTGAATGGTTTCGCGGACGAACGGATAGTGTGTGCACCCCAGGACGATGGTGTCGGCGCCCCTGTCGAGCACGGGACGGAGGTACTGCTCGACCAGGGCGCGGGTCGACCCGGACCACAAATCACCGGCCTCCACGTGTTCGACGAGCCCGGGGCACGCCTGCGTCAGCACTTCCACGTCGCCGGCATGCGTGGTTACCAGTCGTGCGAATTTCTGACCCGCCAGCGTCTGCGTGGTCGCCAGGACACCCACCACGCGCGAGCGCGTCTGCGCCGCGGCCGGCTTCACGGCCGGTTCGATGGCAACGATTGGCACCAGGTAGCGGGCACGCAGTGCGTCAACGGCAACCCCGGTCGCCGTGTTGCAAGCGACCACGACGGCCTTCGCGTCTCTGCTCCGGAGGAACTCCATGATCGCGATCGCGCGGTCGCGGACGTATTTCTCAGGCCGATCGCCATAGGGCGCGTAGCCCGAATCGGCGACGTAAATCAGATCTTCGAACGGCAGCTCGCGCCTGATCTCGCGGAGCACCGACAGGCCACCTACGCCCGAATCGAATACGCCGATAGGAGAATCGCTGCTGGGATTGGCGACTCGGGATCCGGGATCAGGGCTTCCTGGATCAGGGTTCGTGGTGCTCATTGCTGCTCGTCGAGGAGCGACCTCGTCTCCGCTTTCCGGCTGCCGCGCGATCGTGGGAACGTTATCGACCGCCGGAGGGCAATGACCCCACCGTTGCGGCAACGCACGCGAAGTTCGCTGCGTCGTCTGTGCTGCCGGTGCCCTTCCACTGCGCGACCTGACCGAACGGGCAAAGTGGGCGCGTGCGATCGACGACGCCGTTGGTCCGGTGTGACGCGTCGATGCGGCTTGGGGCGGTGCCGGTCCTGATGAATTCCTCGATGGCACTCACCTTGTCGAAGACGTCGGTGCCGGGGCCGCCCTGGCAATGATTCATGCCCGGCACCATGTACAGTTGCACCGAGGTGCCGACGCCGGCGCCGCCCTGCGTTGCGAGAACCTTCTGGAAGAAATTGATCGTGTTGTACGGCGTAACCTGAGGGTCCGACCACCCGTGGTACATGATCAGCTTCCCGCCGCGCGCGAAGTACGGCCGCAAATCAGCGTTCGTCGATCCGAGCACATCGTCGGGATCCGAGGCCAAAGCGACGTCGATATCCGTGTAAGCGTTGAACCGTGAGGGATCCCAGTTTCGATCCTTCATGAAGACGTGCTTGTAGGCGTCGACTGCGAGACTGAGCGGTTGCGTGCTACCAAGGACGTTCCAACCCAGCTCCGCGCCCGGCGCCAACCCGGGGAGAACGGACGCTTTCGTTGACGGGTGTATCGCACCGGCATACATCCACCTCGCCGCTTCGACCTGAGACGGGGTCAGACACGACGCCTCGTCCTGACTGCCGGAGCACTGCAACACTCTCGGATCGAACGAGCATGCGCCGGGGTTCTCGAGAACGCCATCAGCCACGCCGTCCCGGGCATCGCACGCGGCGAGAACCGCCTGATTGATGAGCGGATATTTCGATGCGGGCACCGGGCTGGCCGGAGCCGTGTTCACCGCACGATTCATCGCGACGCGGCCGGCGTGCATGTGGACGAAGTTGACGGCCGGCGCACCGACGATGATGCCGTCGAAATCGGTGGGGTAGCGAACCGCTGCCGTGATGCCCTGCCTTCCGCCCTGTGAGCAGCCGTTGAAGATTGACAGCGTTGGCACGGACCCGTAGAAAGCGTCGATGATCGACTTCGCCTTGACGGTCATCTCGTGAACGGCGCGATGTCCGAAGTCGATCAGTTTCTCAGGGTGGCCGAGCGCGAAGGCCGACGTGTTGCCGACGTGGCCTGTGTCGGTTCCCCCAGACGCATATCCCCCAGCCACCGCGTTGGCAAGAGCGAGATACGGAATGCTGCCGTTCCAGCCGCCGTTGCCTACCGCCTGGAACTTGCCGTTCCAGCCCGACGCAGGCAGCCATACTTCGATTCTGATGTCGGAGTCGGTTGAAGGCGTCAGCGTGGCGGCAACGCGGCAGAACTCGGGGAGCTGTGTGAACACAGACGCGGCAGCAGCCGGCGCCTGCGGACCGGGCAGCACGAACGCGCCGGGCGCGACCCTCTGCGCGCTGGTCACTTTCGCATTGGGGAGATTCAACGCGGCGATCGACTCACACGATGCCGCCCACGCCGAAGCTACCGGAAATAACGAGCCTGCCGCCACGAGCGCCGCGATCAGAGTGCATCGGATCATGCGCGTTCACGCGCGGGGAGCCCCCGCCATATCGAATCTTCGTGTTCTTCGAGACCTTCGTGTTCTTCGTGTGTTTACGGTCGTCTGCACACAAAGTTCGCGGCGTCGTCGATACTGCCGCTTCCCTTGTAGCTCGCAACCTGCGGAAACGGGCACAGCGGTCGTGTTCGCTCGACTTTGCCCTCGCGCGAACGGGACGCGACGATCATGTCGGGCGCCTTTCCGTTTTCCACCCACTGCTCGAGGGCAGTCAGCTCGTCGAAGTCGTTCGGCCCGGCACCGCCGCCGCAGTGCCCCATCCCGGGCGCCATGAACAGCCGGTATGACCCGTGGATCTTCTCCGCACCACCGAGCAAAGCGGCCACGCGGTTGAAGTACTCGACGCTGGCGAGCGGCGTGATCTGGGGATCGGCCCATCCGTGGTACTGCAACAACTTGCCTCCGCGATCGAAAAACGGTTTCAGATTCGGGTCGCGCGCGTCGATCGCGCCGCTCGGTCCTTCTCTCAGGCGCGCGACGTCGGTCGCGGCGTTGAACTTCTGGACGTCCCACTGCGGGTCGGCATGGATCAGAAACCTGAAGTGGTCGAGCCCGGTGGCCCGAGCCGACGCCGACCAGCCCATGTCGGTCCACCCGAGCTCGCTCCCTGGTGCAAGCCCGGGGATCTGCTGTTTGGTGCCGGGATCGACGAGGGGCGAGTAGATCAGGCGCGCGGTTTCCACCTGCGCCTGCGTCAGACAGGCAGGTTCCTCCCCGCCCTTGCACGCCAGCACGCCGGGATCGAACTTGCACGCGAGCGGATTCTCGATGAGACCGTCCTTCACGCCGTCGAGACCGTCACAGGCGTTGAGCACGGCCGAGTGCAGCACCTGCGTCTTTGCCGGCGTCAGCCGCGCCTGCTCGTTCTGCAGCGCCTGCGCAATGCGAACCGCTTGGGCCGTGCGGCCCGACCAATCAAGTCCCGGCGCGCCGGCGATGATACCGTCGAAGTCGCCGGGGAACATCTGCGCTTCCTTCATCGCCTGGCGGCCGCCGGCGGAGCAGCCATTCCAGTACGAGAACTTCGGCGCGCTGCCGTAGAACGCGTTGATGATCGCCTTCGACGTGACCGCCATCTCGTGCTCGGAACGGTAAGCGAAGTCGATGACCTTCTCGGGGTGGCCCATGCCGAAGCTGGCGCTTCCGCCGACATGGCCGGTATCGGTGGAGCTGGTCGCGTAGCCGCGCCGCAAGGCTTCAGCCATGGCCGCATACCCGATCGAACCCTGCCATGCGCCGTTCCCGACCGCCTGGTACTTGCCGTTCCAACCGGAGGTCGGCAGCCACACCTCGATCTTGATATCCGAGTCGGAGGAAGGCGTGAGCGTCGCGGCGACACGGCAGAACGCCGGCAGCGACGCGAACACGGGGTTGGGACCGCCGCCGCGCCCTTGCCCGCCACCGGGCGGAACGAACGCCCCCGCCGCCACTTCCGCAGCCGACGTCACCTTCGTAGTCGGACGATTCAGCGTCGTGACACTTTCGCAGGAAGCCGCATGGGCCTGTGCTGCCGACCCGAGACTGAGGACCGACAGCACGACGATGAAAGCCGTTCGCTTCATAGGGTTCATGCTCCTATCGGTCAAGATAGTACCTTTAACCCTGGCCCCTTGACCTTTGCCCTTGTGGCGGCGCAGCAGAGATGCCGATGACGCCGCTTCGCTCGATCGCCTTCTGGAGCACGCCCGACTGGCGCACTTCGTCGATGAACTGATTCACCGCGTCGAGCGCGTCTTTGCGTCCACCGGGCACGATGATCGTCTGTTCGACGCCGTAGAGATCGTCAGCGAGCAATCGGACGCCGGTTGCGCCGCGGGACATGTCGGTCAGGCGCTGCCGGTTTGCGCCAAAGGCATCGATCGACCCGTCGCGCAGCATGCGAAAAATCGTGTCCGGGCCTGGGCTGTCCAGCTCGATCAGCTGACCCTGCTTCAGCGTCCGGCCAAGATAGAGCGCAATCGAATCTGCACGCGTCGCGCCCAGCTTCCTGCCCGTCTGATCGATGTCGCGTATCGACTGGATCGGCGAATCCTCGCGAACGAGGAACGTCTGGTTCACGAGCAGGTACGGTTGCGAGAACTCCACCGGCCCGGCGCGCTCCGGGTTATACGCAACGAAACCGATCTCGGCGTTGCCGCTCCGAACCGCCTCGATCACTGCCTGCGGGTTCGGCGCCGGAACCAGCGTCACCTTGATGCCGCGCGTCCGCGCGAGCTCCTGCGTGAGATCGACGACGACGCCGCGCAGCTCCCCCGTATTCGGGTCCTTGATCGCCTGCGCCGGATTCGATGCGAGGTATGCCGCGCGCACGACTCCGGTCGTCCACACGAGCTGGTGTTGTGCGATCGAGATCGATGTCGCCAACGTGACACACAGGGCCGTGCAGAGACTGCGCATGGAGGTCCTCGATGGTCGCAGGGCGGATCTTGCTCTTCAGACCCGCCGGATCCGCCGGATCCACAGCCCAGGACCCGGCCGACGTGTCATTGCGGCTCGAACGCTAAAAGCACATTCCCCGGCGCCCCGCCGAAGCGCATGTAGCCCGAGTTCACGAACACCATGCCGTTGACGACGACCGGGCCGGGGCCGTCGATGGCGCCGCCGCTGCCTTTGACGCCGTTCACCGTCTTGTACTCCTGCACCGTGTCGAAGTCCCACAGAATCGCCCCGTCGCGAGTCGAGTGGGCACGCAGATGGCCGTCCTGCGATCCCGAGAACACCACTCCGGGAATCGCCGTCAGCGCGGCGAGCTGAGCCGGGCTGCAGTTGGGGCGGTCTCCACATGGCGGCGCAGGCGCATGCCACACCTTGCTCCCGTCAGCGATCTTCAGCGCCGTCAGTCCACCGCCCTGTCGTGGATCGAGCTGTCGCGCGGTTGGCGTGCGGATGACGACAACGTCGGATGTGGCTGCGTAGACCTGCTCACCGTCGGCCGCCATCCCCCATTGGATGCCGCCGTTGATTCCGCCCTGCGCGACCCGCGTCTCCCACATGATCTCGCCGTTCTTCTCCGGATCGATCGCCCAGACGATGCCCGACTTCTGTCCTGCGAGCAGCAGTTCGCGTCCGCCGGTGGTCGAAACGAGAATCGCCGGCGATCCGAAGTCATAGTCCGGTCCACTCCCCGGCGGGCAGCCGGCGCCTTTCGGTTCCGTCGAACACGCGGAGTTGTAGACATCGTCGGGGAGCAGCTGTTTCGACCAGACGATGCGGCCGGTATCGAGGTCGAGGGCCAGGATTGCATCACTCGTCGACGTCGCCGGCATCGAGTAGTTGTTCCCGGTCGTGACGTAGAGCCTGCGACGCTTCATATCGAGCGTCGGC
>Ga0073934_10012041_pt1 | contig 10293 bp, 11 predicted proteins | sample LarsenN4metaG_FD_76834 | JGI IMG/M metagenome (GOLD analysis project Ga0073934, IMG submission 76834) | Hot spring sediment bacterial and archeal communities from British Columbia, Canada, to study Microbial Dark Matter (Phase II) - Larsen... ... | reverse complement strand
TCGTGTCGCCCGGCTGCAGCAGGCCGAAGAACACCGCCTGGTTGGCCTGCGAGCCGGAGTTGGCCTGCACGTTAGCGAAGCCGGCGCCGAAGAGCTGCTTGAGGCGCTCGATGGCCAGCGTCTCGACGACGTCGACGTTCTCGCAGCCGCCGTAGTAGCGCTTGCCCGGGTAGCCCTCGGCGTACTTGTTGGTCAGCTGCGAGCCCTGCGCCGCCATCACCGCCGGCGAGGCGTAGTTTTCGCTGGCGATCAGCTCGATGTGGTCTTCCTGGCGCCGGTTCTCGGCCTGGATGGCGGCCCACACCTCGGGGTCGACGTGAGCGATGGTGGATTGGGAGCGGTCGAACATGGCAGTCCTCTCATCGGAAGGGCCATCGGAAGCGCGCGCTGCGCGCTCGAGGGCTGCCCAGGCGAACGGCTGGAGCCGTGCGCCGCCTGCTCGGGCGGGCGGCGCGCGTCCTGCGCTTCCCGGTGGTCGTCCACCTCGGGGCGGCCACCGCGGGCGGCCGCGCCCTATCGCCAGTTGCGCAGGCGCGGCAGTGTAGCGCCGGCCCGGGTGCCGCCTCAGCGCAGCAGGGCCACCTGTTCGCGTGCGGCGGGGGTCTCGGCCGTCGGCGCGGCGGCCGGGGTGTCGGCCGGCGCGTCGGCCGGCCTGGGGGTGGCGGGCGCCGAGTTGGGCACGGTCACCGCGACCTTGCGGCCCTCGGCCACCGCGCGCAGGTGGGCCTGCTCGTTGAGCACGCGGCCCACGTAGCCACCGTCGGTCTCGAGCAGCGCCGCGCCGACGTAGTAACGCAAGCCCTCGCTGACGCTGCCGGCGCGCGCGATGCACTCCTTGAGCACCTGCACGCCCACGCGCAGGTTGGTGATGGGGTCGAAGGCGGCGTGCGTGCCGCCGAAGGGCTCGTACTTGTCGTCGTGCACGCGCGTCATCACCTGCATCAGGCCCTGCGCGCCCACCGCGCTCTGCGCGAAGGGGTTGAAGCTCGACTCCACCGCCATGATTGCCAGGATGAGCGTCGGGTCGAGCCCGGCGCGCCGGCCCACCGCCCAGGCTTCGCGGACCAGGGCGCCGATCGGCTCCGGCGCCACCTTGTAGCGGCGCGAGATCCATTGCGCCACGGCGGCCTGCTCGCGCGGCAGCGCCGACGGGTCGGTGGCGGTGGCGCGCGTGATCGCGTCGGGCTCGGCCAGGCCGGCCAGCGTGTTGCCGGAGGCCAGCTCGCGTGCCTCCTGGCGGCCCTGCAGCCACTCGAAGGCGGCGGCCTCGACCTTGGCGCGGGTTTCCACCCGTCCCAGGCCGAACAGCAGGGCGGCCACCACCGCCAGCCCGACCAGGGCCAGCGCGTTGTGGCTGATCTCCAGCATCCCGCGGCCCACGTCGCGGACGAAAACATCCAGCGATCGGGTGCCGGCTTGCCACGCCTGGCGCAGCATGTCAGTCGCTCGCATCGTCGGTCCTCTCTCTTGCCCCGAGGCCGCCGGGTGAGACGGAGGCCAGGGCGATAATGGTTCACGAGGGTCGCGGAGCGCTGTCCGCACCTGCCGGCTGCAGCGCTGCAGGCTGCCCGGCGGCCCCGATTTGTAACGGGTTAACCCTTAGATTCAGAGTTCGGCGGGATTCTAGGAACCGCTTCAAAGCACCGTCAAGAATCAAATCGACTCCTCTAATAACCAAGAAGAATGAAATACCGGGATCTGCGCGACTTCATCGGCAAGCTGGAGGAGGCCGGGCAGCTTCGCAAACTCACCGAACCCGTCTCGCCGCGGCTCGAACTCACCGCAATTGGCGACAAGCTGCTGCGCGCCGGCGGGCCGGCGGTGCTCTGTACGAATCCCCAGGGTTACAACTTTCCCTGCCTGATCAACCTGTTCGGCACCCCTGAACGGGTGGCCCTCGGCATGGGCGAGACGTCGCTTTCAGGCCTCAGGGAGGTGGGCCGGTTGCTGGCGGCGCTCAAGGAACCCGAGCCGCCGCGCGGGCTGAAGGACGCCGGCCGGCTCTGGCAGATGGTCAAGGCGGTGTGGGACATGAAGCCGGCGCTCGTGCGCGGCGCGCCCTGCCAGGAGGTGGTGGTGGCCGGCGACGACGTCGACCTCGGCCGCCTGCCGGTGCAGACCTGCTGGCCGGGCGACGCCGGGCCGCTGATCACCTGGGGCCTCGTCATCACGCGCGGCCCGCAGTCGGTGGCCGCGCCGCGGCTGCGCCAGAACCTGGGCATCTACCGCCAGCAGGTGATCGGCCGGCGAGAGGTCATCATGCGCTGGCTGGCGCATCGCGGCGGGGCGCTGGACTTCCGCGATTTCGCGCTCGCCAACCCGGGCCGGCCGTTCCCTATCGCGGTGGCGCTCGGCGCCGATCCGGCCACCACGCTCGGTGCCGTGACACCGGTGCCGGACTCGCTTTCCGAGTACCAGTTCGCCGGGCTGTTGCGCGGCAGCCGCACCGAGGTCGTCGACAGCAGCGTCGGCGAGGGTGAGCGCATGCTTCAGGTGCCGGCGAGCGCGGAGATCGTTCTGGAGGGGCACATCCCGCCGGCGCCGCCGGGCTTTGCCGGCGAGTCCGAGCACGGCGTGCGCCTGATGGAGAAGGGCGGCTACCTGCACGCGCTGGAGGGACCCTTCGGCGACCACACCGGCTACTACAACGAGCAGGACTGGTTCCCGGTGCTGCGCATCGAACGGCTCACGCACCGGCGCGGCGCGATCTACCACAGCACCTACACCGGCAAGCCGCCCGACGAGCCGGCCATCCTCGGCGTCGCGCTCAACGAGGTGTTCGTGCCGATCCTGCAGAAGCAGTTTCCCGAGATCACCGACTTCTACCTGCCGCCCGAAGGCTGCAGCTACCGGCTGGCCGTGATCAGCATCAGGAAGAGCTATCCCGGCCACGCCAAGCGCGTGATGTTCGGCCTGTGGAGCTTCCTGCGGCAGTTCATGTACACGAAGTTCATCGTCGTCACCGACGACGACGTGGACATCCGCGACTGGAAGGAAGTGATCTGGGCGATCACGACGCGCATGGATCCGCTGCGCGATACCACGCTCGTCGACCAGACGCCGATCGACTACCTGGACTTCGCCTCGCCGGTGAGCGGGCTGGGCGGCAAGATGGGGCTCGACGCCACGAACAAGTGGCCGGGCGAGACGACGCGCGAGTGGGGGCGCCCGATCACCATGGACGCGGCCGTCGAGCAGCGCGTCGCCGGCCTCGTCGCGCAGCTGCAAGCTCCTGGACGCTGAGACACTTTGCCGCTTGCGCGGCGCTGCGCAAAGGAATAGTCTTCAGTGGCCTGCTTGCAGGCGACCAAGCGACGGCGCAGTCACTGCGCGTCAGGAGCCCCGGACCTTCTACCTCCGGAGCCCCACCGGCGGCGCAAGCCGCCCGCCCCTCCCGGCTGGCAACGGCCTGGAGGGGTTGCTCTTTATGGGGTCCGCAGGCGGCGTCGATGCCGCGATGGCCAGACGCTAGACGCGCGAGGTGGCCAGGCCCACCGTGCTGCGCAGCCGCTCGATGAGCCGCGGCCCGATCTGCGCCAGCGGCAGCACCTCGTCGGCCGCGCCCTGCGCGATGGCCTCGCGCGGCATGCCGAAGACGACGCAGCTCGCCTCGTCCTGGCAGATGTTGAAGCTGCCGGCGTCGCGCATCGTGCGCATGGCGCGCGCGCCGTCGGCGCCCATGCCGGTGAGCATCACGCCGAGCGCGTTGCGGCCGACCACCCGCGCCGCCGAATCGAACAGCACCTCCACCGAGGGCATGTGCCGGTTCACCGGCTCGCCGGCGCGCACCCGCGCCACGTAGTTGGCGCCCGAGCGGTCCACCCACAGGTGCTGCCCGCCCGGTGCGATGTAGGCGTGGCCGGGCAGCACGCGCTCGCCGTCCACCGCCTCGCTGACGCGGATGCGCGTCAGTCCGTTCAGCCGCGCCGCGTAGCTCTTGGTGAAGCCGGGCGGCATGTGCTGCGTGATCATCACCGCCGGCGCATCGGCCGGCAGCGCCATCAGCACCTCGCGCGTGGCCTCGGTGCCGCCGGTGGAGGCGCCGATGAACACGATCTTCTCGGTGGACAGGCGGCCGAGCGTGGCGGCCGCCGGCGCCGCGGGCCGCGCCTCGCCGGACGCCCCCGGAGCCGCTGCGGCCGCCGGTGGGCCCACCAACCGACGCACGCGCGCCTGGGCGGCGATGCGGATCTTCTCGGTGATCTCCGCGCCGAGCTGGCGCAGCCCGTCGGCCACGCCGATCTTGGGCTTGGCCACGAAGTCCACCGCGCCCAGCTCGAGCGCCTTCAGCGTCACGTCGGCCCCCCGCTCGGTGAGCGTGGAGACCATCACCACCGGCATGGGCCTGAGGCGCATCAGGCGCGACAGGAAGTCCAGCCCGTCCATGCGCGGCATCTCCACGTCGAGCGTGATGACGTCGGGGTTCAGGTTGCGGATCATCTCGCGCGCGACGAGCGGGTCGGCCGCGGCGCCGATGCACTGCATGTCGCTCTGCCGGTCGATGATCTGCGCAAGCAGGCTGCGCACGAGCGCGGAGTCGTCGACGACGATGACGCGGGTCTGCATGGGCGCTCCCGGGGGCGGCCTCAGAACAGGTCGACGCTGCCGCCGGCCGCCGGCGCGCTCTTGGCGGCGGCGGCGCGCTCCTGCGCCGCCAGCGCCTCGGTGTTGGTGGAGGCCAGCCGCTTGACCATGGCCTTGCCGCTGGCGGGCAGGAAGCACACCTTGCGCGGGTAGACGTCGAGCACGTCCTTGCTCACCACGGTGATGCGCTCGGTGCGCAGGTAGTCGAGCACGAAGGCGGTGTTGCGCTCGCCGACGTTGAGGCTGTTCATGCCGCTCACCACCGCGCCGCCGCCGAAGACCTTGGCCTCCATCGTGCTGCGCGTGGCGCCGCGCTTGACGAGCTCGCCGATCAGCAGGTCCATCGCGAAGCTGCCGTAGCGCCCGCTGTCGGCGCCGCCGCCGGCGTCGGGCAGCAGGAAGTGGTTCATGCCGCCGACGCGCCGCTCGCGGTCCCACAGGCAGGCCGCGATGCACGAGCCGAGCGTGGTCATGATCAGGATGTCCTCGTCGTGCACGAAGAACTCGCCCGGCAGCACCTTCACCGCCTCGTTGCGGAAGTGCGCGTCCCAGTAGAAGAAGCCGGCCTCGCCGTTCTTGCGCGGGCGCGCCTTGAGCCGCTCGAGGCGCTCCGGGGCCGCGCCGGCCGGGCCGGGGCCGGATGCGGCGGAGAACGGGAAGGGCACGGCCGGGGCCGGCGAGGCGGACAGCATGAGGCTCACTCGTCGGGTATCGGCCGCGCGGCCGTCGATCTTGAGATCACAGCCGCTCGTAGATGGTCTTGCCGCGCAGGCGGAACAGGTCGCGCGCGTCGGTGAAGTTCTCCGAATGCCCCACGTACAGCAGCCCGCCGGGCTTGAGGACGCCGTGCGTGCGCTCCAGCACGCGGCGCTGCGTGGCGTGGTCGAAGTAGATCATCACGTTGCGGCAGAACACGATGTCGAACGGCGCGCCGAGGCCGCTCCAGTCCGCGCTCATCAGGTTGAACGGGCGGAACTCGAGCAACCGCGTCAGCTCGGGCCGCGCGCGGATCGAGCCCGCGTTGACCCCGGTGCCGCGCAGGAAGTGGCGCTTCAGCCGCTCGGGCGAGAGCCCGCGCGAGTCGGCCGGGTAGACGCCGCGCGCCGCGGTGGCGAGCACCTTGGTGTCGATGTCGGTGGCCAGGATCTTCAGCGCCGCCGAGGCGCCGAGCGACTCCACCGCCGTCATCGCCAGCGAGTACGGCTCCTCGCCGGTGCTGGCGGCGTTGCACCACAGGCGCAGCGGCGCGTGCGCGGCGCGCGCACGCAGGTCCTGAAGCAGGGCGTGGAAGTGGTGATCCTCGCGGAAAAAGGCGGTCAGGTTGGTGGTCAGGCAGTTGACGAATTCCTGCCACTCGGACTCGCCGGCGGCGCCGCCCTCCAGGTGCCTGAGGTAGGCGGCGAAGCTGGTCTGCCCGGTCTCGCGCAGGCGGCGCGACAGCCGGCTGTAGACCATCGCCTGCTTGCCCGCGTGCAGGCTGATGCCGGCACGCTGGTGGATGAGGCTGCGGATGCGCTCGAAGTCGGCGCCCGACATGACGAACTCCTGTTCGACGGGCAGGGCGACGGGCGCGAACGGATCAGGCATGGCCAGGCGGGAGCAACTTCGGTGCAGCCGCGGCAGTGTCGCCGTGCCCGCGCGACGCTCATGCCGCGATTTGCGGTGCGCCGACCCGTCAGTTGTGAGGGGGCCCAAGGCACCGCCTGCCTAGAATCGCGCGCACCGTCGCCCCGACCACCCGCCGACCACCCCCGCTTGAAACGTGCGCCCGCCCCGCCGCCACCGCCGGACCTGAAGTTCGAGACGGCGCTGCAGCTGCTTGCGCAGAGCGGACGCCCGGCGCCTGCCGGCGAGCCCGGCAGCGTGGTCTGGACGCAGGGGCTGATCGACGCGCTCGTGGAGCTGTCGAGCCGCGACGCGCTCACCGGGCTGGCCAACCGCCGTGCCTTCGACCTGGCGCTGGCGCGCGAGGTCGACCGCGTGGCGCGCAGCGGCGAGCCGGCGCTGCTTCTGGTGGCCGACATCGACCACTTCAAGCGCGTCAACGACACCTGGGGCCACAACGCCGGCGACGAGGTCATCAAGGCGGTGGCCGCCTCGTTGGTGGACTGCGTGCGCCCGATGGACCTGGTGGCGCGCAGCGGCGGCGAGGAGTTCTCGATCATCCTGCCCAACTGCGGCGCCGCTTTCGGCCAGACGGTGGCCGAGCGCATCCGCCGGCGCATCGAGAAGCTGCCGATCGCCATCTCGCCGCAGCACAGCCTGGGCGTCTCGGTCAGCATCGGCGGCGCCTTCGCGCCGCAGTGGGTGCGCAGCACGCCGGCGCTGTGGCGCGAGCGCGCCGACCAGCAGCTCTACCGCGCCAAGGCCCAGGGCCGCAACCTGGTGCAGATCGAGCCGGCCGCGGTGAGCGTGGTGAGCGCCGAGGAAAAGCGCGCCTTGTTCGACTCCTTCCAGCTGCAGGACCACGAATGACCCAGGCCCGTCACATCACCGCCATCACGAGCGGCAAGGGCGGCGTGGGCAAGACCTTCGTCGCGGCCAACCTCGCCGCCGCGCTGGCGCGCGCCGGGCGCAAGGTGCTGGTGCTCGACGCCGACCTCGGCCTGGCCAACCTCGACGTGGTGCTCAACCTGTTCCCCAAGATCACGCTGCACGACGTCTTCACCGGCAAGAGCCCGTTGGCCGAGGCCGTGCTGCCCGCGCCCGGCGGCTTCTCGGTGCTGCTGGCCGGCTCGGGCATGGTCGAGTACTCGCGCATGACGCCCGAGGTGCGCGAGAAGCTGCAGCAGGTGATCGACGAGGTGGCGCCGCGCTTCGACCACGTGCTGCTCGACACCGGCGCCGGCATCTCCGACGTCGTGCTGTACACGGTGTCGCTGGCCGACGAGGTGCTGGTCGTCGCGACGCCCGAGCCGACCTCGATGACCGACGCCTACGCCACCATCAAGGTGCTCGCCACCACGCAGGGCCGGCGCAAGGTCAACCTGCTCGTCAACCAGACGCGCCGCCCGGGCGAGGGGCGCAACGTGCGCGCCCAGCTGCAGCAGGTGGTGGACCGCTACGTCAACCCGGCGCTCGGCGCCGAGGGCGGCACGGTGCGCATCGATCTGTTCGGCGAGGTGCCTGCCGACCCCGCGGTGCGCGAATGCGTGCTGCGCCGCCAGCTGCTGCTCGAGGTGCAGCCCGGCTGCGCGGCGGCGCTCGGCATCGTCGCCGCAGCGGGCAGAATGCCCGGGTGAGCGAACCCTCCGACAGCGCTGCCGCGCCGGCGCCGGCCACGCCCTTCGAGCGCCTGGGCGGCGAGGGCGGCGTGCGCGCGCTCGTCGATCGCTTCTACGACCTGATGGACCTCGAGCCGCGCTTTGCCGCGCTGCGCGCGCTGCACCCGACGACGCTCGACGGCTCGCGCGACAAGCTGTTCTGGTTCCTCTGCGGCTGGCTCGGCGGGCCCGACCACTACATCCAGCGCTTCGGCCACCCGATGCTGCGCGCGCGCCACCTGCCGTATGCCATCGGCCTTGCCGAGCGCGACCAGTGGATGCAGTGCATGGTGCTCGCGATGCACGAGACGGCGGTCGAGCCGGCGCTGGCCACGCGCTTGGCCGAGGCCTTCTTCGGCACCGCCGACTGGATGGTCAACCGGCGCGCCCCGTCCGCGCGGGCGGGCTGAACGTGCGCGGTCGCGCCGCGCTGCCTTCGCTGTTGTTCGGCACGCTGCTCGCGGGCTGCGTGATGGTGCCGGTAGAGCGCCAGACCTACGACCCCGACTGCCGCATCGCGCGCCGCGAGATCACGCTGGAGCCGGCCGTCATCGGCGGCTTCGGCCACTGCCACGGCAACGACTGCGCCGCGCTGCTGGCGGCGATGGGCGTGGTCACCGCGGCCAGCGTGGTCGTCTCCGGCAGCATCGCCGTCGTCGGCAACGTGCTGTACTGGTTCGAGCACCAGGGGCGCTGCGCCGGGCAGACGCGCAGCCCCTGAGGGCCGGCCCTCAGCCGCGCGGCGCCCCCGCCAGCAGCACCAGCAGCGCCCCGGCCCCGCCGTGCGCCGCGCTCGCCTGCGTGAAGGCGATGACCGCGGCGCTCTGCGCCAGCCAGCGCTGCACGTTGGCCTTGAGCACCGGCGTGCGCCCGGGCGAGCCCAGGCCCTTGCCGTGCACCACGCGCAGGCAGCGCCAGCCGCTGCGCCGCGCGCGGGCGACGAAGTCGACCAGCGCGTCGCGCGCCTCGTCGCGGCGCAGTCCGTGCAGGTCGATCTGGCCCTGGATGGCCCAGTGCCCGCGCCGCAGCCGGGTCAGCACGTCGGGGCCCACGCCGGGGCGGCGGAACGACAGCCCGTCGTCGGTGAGCAGCAGCGACTCCACGTCCACCGCGTCGGACAAGGCCTCGCGCAGCGCGGCCTGCTCGTCCAGCTCGCGCTGGCGCGGCAGCGGCGGCGCGCGCTCGGGCTCGTGCAGGCGGCGCGCGTGCGGCGCCAGCGGCGTCACCGGGCCCACCGCTTCGGCGAACAGGTTGCGCTGGGCCTGTTCGCGTGCGTGCTCGGCGGCGCGCTCGCGCTCGCGGCGTTCGGCCTCGGCGCGGCGCGCCGCCAGCGCGTTGCGCAGGGCGCCGAGTTCGTCGAGGCTGCGTGCCTTCATCGCCCGCCGCCGGCCTCAGAGCAGGCCACGCTCGGCCATCGACAGCGCCGTGCCGCGGCCCACGATCACGTGGTCGAGCACCTTCACGTCGACCAGCGCGAGCGTGTTCTTCAGCGTCTCGGTCAGCCAGCGGTCGGCCTGCGAGGGCTCGGCCAGGCCCGAGGGGTGGTTGTGCGCCAGCGCCACCGCGGCGGCGTTGAGCGCCAGCGCGCGCCGGGCCACCTCGCGCGGGTAGACGCTGGTCTGGTTCAAGGTGCCGCTGAACAGCCGCTCCAGGCGGATCAGCCGGTGCTGCGTGTCCAGGAACAGGCAGGCGAAGACCTCCGCGTCGAGCCCGCCGAGCGCGAGCGCGAGGTAGTCCTTCACCTGCTGCGGCGCCTCGAACACCGGCGCGGCCTGCATCTGCTGGGCGAGCGCGCGGCGCGCCATCTCCATCAGCGCAAGCAGCTCGGCGCGCTTGGCCGGGCCGATGCCCTTGATCGATGCCAGCGACTCGGGCGTCGCGTTGAGCAGCCCGGCGAAGCCGCCGCACGCCTGGAGCACGCGCGCCGCCAGCGCGAGCACGCCCTCGCCGGCGCGGCCGGTGCGCAGCACCAGCGCCAGCAGCTCGGCGTCGGCGAGCGCGCCGGCGCCGCGCGCGAGCAGCTTCTCGCGCGGGCGCTGGTCTTCGGGCAGGTCTTTCATGCGCGGCGTGAATCGACGGCGACTTAGAATCCGCGTCCTTTGCGCAGCGACTGTAGCCCCTCGTGAACCTCGTCCAGCCGGGCTCGTTCCTCACCCTTCACTACCGGCTTGCCGCCGCCGACGGCGGCACGCTGGTGGACACCTTCGCCGACAAGCCGGCGACGCTCTCGCTCGGCAGCGGCCAGCTCGCCCCGGCCATCGAGGAGCGCCTGATCGGCCTGGCCGAAGGCGCCGAGGCGAGCTTCGAGCTGCCGCCCGGCGCCGCGTTCGGCGAGCGCAACCCGGCGCTGCTGCAGCGCGTCAAGCGCAGCCTGCTCGCCGAACTCGGCGAGCCCGACGCCACCTACGCCGTGGGCGACGTGGTCCAGTTCCCCACGCCAAACGGC
>Ga0073934_10012040_pt1 | contig 10295 bp, 3 predicted proteins | sample LarsenN4metaG_FD_76834 | JGI IMG/M metagenome (GOLD analysis project Ga0073934, IMG submission 76834) | Hot spring sediment bacterial and archeal communities from British Columbia, Canada, to study Microbial Dark Matter (Phase II) - Larsen... ... | reverse complement strand
GTACGCCGTCAGCATGGGACCGGACTCATCACTGGAATGGACGCGCGAAGTGAAGCCGGGGCCGCGCCACGCGGTGCGGGTGTGGTTGCCGGAACCGACCCGCGGGGCATTGCGCCCGATCATTCTCGAAGGCATCTTCGGAACGCGCGCGACCGGCGCGACGGTGATCCCCCAGATCGAACTGGTGAACGGGCTGTTCCAATCGGGACAGCAGACGATTACGGTCATGCGGCCGATGCAGTTGGCCGCCGTCCGCATGACCGGCTGCCGTCAGGGCGCGCCGCTGATGACGTCCACGGACAGCGAAACGCTGACCGTCGAGCAGTTGCTGCCGGATGCGCTGTTGACTCTCGATCTGCGCCGTCCGACGTCAACGATGACTGCGCAGGTTCTCTCGCAGATCGAGCTGGCCGCCGAAACGTGGGGGCAAACGTCGTACCTGCTGTGGTCAACGAACGCCGGCGGCGTGTTTCAGGCGTCGGTGCGGCTCCCCTCCGGTTGGGAGGTGACCGATGTGGACGCCTTCAACGCGGCCCGCGGGTCCGAGCGCATTACGTGGGAGAAGATCGACGAATCGGGCGGGACGACCCTGCTGCGGGTGGAATTCTTCCAGGCCGTCGCGCCGGGGCAGCCGCGACTGCTGCGGATCCTCTCGCGACGCCGGCCGAACGAGGGCGACACAACCATCGAGTCGCCCCTTCCGCTGCCGCTCGACTGCACCATTCCAGACGCCGTGCTGTCGCTGCAAACGCATCGCCGGTATCGGGCGATGTTGACCGGCGAAACCGCATTCGCCGAAACCGACGCGCAGAGTCTGTCCGGCGCCTGGTGGAAGCAGCCGGAATGGATGGAGCTCATCACCGACGCCGAGCCGGCCACCTGGTTGCGGGGCACCGATGTGAGCCGCTTCGGCAGCCTGCGACTGGAGCCCGAGCCGACTCCCATCGCCTGTGCGGCCGAGACCGTCGTCGAACTGTCGTCCTCGGCCACCGTGCTCGAAACCTATCGTCTCGCGATCAAACCTCAGTCCTCGCCCTGCGATCGAATCCTGGTCTGGCTGTCGGAGGCCGGACCCGACGTGGCCTGGCGTGTGGAAGAGCCGGCGAGCGGGCAATTGGTGGCAAAACGGCTTCCCGGCGAACAACTGTCGTTGTGGGACCTTCCAACGGAAGGAGACTTGTGGGAACTGCGGCTGGGCATCGCCGATGTCACCGAGTTCGTCGTTACGGGAGAGCGATCCCGCATGCAATCGATGCCGGGACGGGCCGGCTTGCCATTTCTTCCGCAAGCGCAGCCGTTTTCGAGCACGATCGAATTACGTGCCGGCGTGGAGGTCGAAGTCTTGACGCACGGCCTGGTGTCCGTCTCGCCTTCGACACCCCATTCCACAAAAGCGCGGGCGGAAACGCCGCAGCAATGGCGGCACCAGTCTCCGAACGACGAACTGCGTTGGACATCGCGCTCGACGCCGCGCGTGGAGTCTGCGACGCTCGCCCAGATGGAATTGCGCACGCTGGTCTCGGCACCCGATGAGCCCTTCGATTATCACCGCGCCCTGTGCGTGATTTCGCACAACCTCGAGACGCTGCAGTTCCATTTCCCAACGGGCTGCGACGGGCTCGCGGCGAGCCTCAACGGAATCGATTTGGGCAATGTGTCCGATGGCGTCGTGGTGGTTCCGCCGGCGCGAACGATTGGGCCGCAGCGGCTGATGTTGTCGTATCGCACGCCATCCCGGCGCGGATTCTGGCGATGTACGCGCCGCGTCCCGGCGCCCGAGTGTCACGACGTGGAGTGGACCAGTTTCCGATGGGACTTCTCGCTGCCGCCGACCGCGCGGCTCTGGACCGAACCGGCCGGAGTCCGGCTTGTGCGTCCCTTGGAACGCCCCGGCTGGACCGAGCGTCTGTTTGGCCCATTCGGTCGACCGGCGCGGGAATCGATCTTCTGGCCGTGGTCGTCCACGTCCTGGTCGAACCTGTTGAGTGCGCCGAAACCGGCGCACGCAGTTCCGTCCTCCATTGAGTCGGGATGGTCTCCCCCGGCGGGCTGGCAAAACTACGTTGCCTATGCGCCGCTGCCGCCAGACAACCTGCGATTCGTAATCTGGCGCGGCGACCGCATTCAACTGTTGGCGTGGATTGGCGTGTTGGGCAGCGTCATTCTGGGATTGGGGCTGCGCCGCGGCGGCTGGGGATTCCGTAGCGAAGCCACCGTGCTGGTGCTCGCCGCACTGCTCGCCGCGTCCTGGGCTGCCGATCCGCCGCTGACCGAACTGATTGGCGGCCTGTGGACCGGGACTGTCGTTGCCATGCTCGTGCCGAGGCGCTGGCTGGAACGCAAACTTCAGCAGCCCGCCGTGCCCGCGGAACACCGACCGGTTGGCAGCACGCGCAGCTTCACGCTTCCGCCGCTTGGCCCGGCAGCCGCGACGGCCGTTTTGCTCGCGATAGGCCTGGCCAATGCCGCCGAGCCGGCATTGTTTCCGGCGCTCGCCGCGGAGCACGCGGTGCTGGTACCCGTCGATGCCGACGGCCAGCCTTCGCGAAAGTTGCCGATCGTGTACGTCTCCACGAATCTGCTGCGCAGCCTGCGCGAAACCGCCGAGAAGCAACTCGTCATTGCGGAACCGAGTTGGGTTTTTGAACGATCGGTGTATCGGCTGAAAGTTGGGCCCGAATCGCCCGCGGCCGTCTTCGCCGCATTTGACGTCCTGGTCGCTGGACCGGATCCGTCGCTCACGATTCCCTTGCCGCTGCGCGGCAGCGGTCTCTCGAGCGTGGCTTCCTGCCGCGTCGACGGCCGCCCCGCGGTTCTGTCGTCGCGGACGGATGGAAGCGGCTTTCAGGTGTCGCTGCCTCGACCGGAGTTCCCTGTGAGCGCCATCGGCGAGCTGCCTCTGACGCGCCACACCGTGATGGTCGAGTTGTACCGGCCGTGGCGCATGGAGGCGCACGGGGCCGCCGTCGCGTTCAAGATCCCAACCATCCACGACACGCGGGTTGTGCTCGAAGGCGGGGCGGCGCTGCAGTCGGTGCGATTTTCGTCGGCGGCAGGCCAGTTGCAACCGCAGGAAGGACGGTCGACCGCCGTCGTCGACTACGGGCCGGTGGCCGAGCTCGTCGGCCATTGGACGCTGAACAATACCACCGCCCGGCCGACGGCGGCCGACTGCCAGTTGGAATCCACCGAACTGCTGGCCGTCAGCGCCAACGCATTGCAGTCGCGGACGAAGACGGTCATCACTCCGCAATCGGGAACGCTGCGGCAGGTGACAGTTCAGTTGCCGCCAAAGGCCGTGCTGCAGGATCTGCAGTCCATCCCTCCTGCGGGATACGAGGTGCGGACCGCCACGTCCGGTGTCAGCACGGTGGACCTGCAGTTTGACGTCGAGCAGCGGCAACCTGTTGTGATCCGCTGCCAGTACGTCATTCCCAAGCCGTCGCAGGCGTTGGACTTCGTCTGGCAGGGACTCGCCTGGTCCTCGTCGGAGGCCGTCAACTGGTCGAGCCAGCGCCGGGTGCTGGCGATCGGCTCTCTGTCTGACTTGCGCGTACAACCACAATCGGTGGAAGACTCGGGCCTCGTGCCGCTGGCGCTCGACGGGGCCAAGGAATTGCTCGAAGACCTGGTAGTGGACGTGCGCCCGAAAGCGGTGTACCAGGTGGATGCCGAGCGGACGATTCCGTTTCGATGCGCGATCGCCCCCGCGCAGCGCCGGACGTCCCAGTGGCTCCAATTCGGCGTGCTGCGAAAGGACCGATTGACCTGGACGATGGAAGCGGTGTTGGAGCCTCCCGCGCTGCCCGTCTACTCGCATGTGCTGTCGGTCGACCGCCGGCTGCAGATCGAATCGGTGTCCGTCCGGGAACGCGACGCAGAACGGCGATTGCGCTGGAGCGAGGCCCGGCCGGTCGGCAATTCGGGCGTCAACCGGGTGACGGTGTTCCTGACCGATCCCATGACCGAAGCGCAGCAGCTCACGCTCGTGGCCAGCCTGCCCATTTCCGGCCCCGGTGCGTTGCTGTTGCCGAACGTCCGGTTGGAAAACACCGAGTCGGCGAAGTCCAGACTGGAAGTGTCGGCCGATCCGTCGTGGCAGTTGGAATGGAACTCGCTGCGCGGGTTGAAGCGGATCCTCAAGCCGCTCGAAGAGACCGGCGCCGGCGAAGGCATGACACCGTCGATGCCGTCGTGGGAGTACGAGGTGCAGGATCCCGATTGGCGCGGCACGATCCGACTGCGGCCCTTCGACGAAAGTTCCGCCATTCGCGCCGTGTATGCACTGCAACATGCGTCGGCCGAAACGGTGGACCTGCACGCCTGCGTCGAGATTCCCCCCTTCGAACGGAGCGCAAGGATTGCCATTGAAGTGCCGCGGCCCTGGGAATTGAAGGCATTGCCCAACACCGGAGGGCTGCAAGTCGACAACATCGCGGACGGCGCTGGAGGTTGGACGCGGCTGACGCTGTCGCCCGACGTCGGCGGACCCATCGCCGTGCGGTTCCAGGCGCATGCCGTATGGTCGGCGTTTCCGGAGGGAGAATGCACGTTGCCGGTCGTTCGCGGCACTGGAAGTCGCACTGTGCGGACCTGGTTGGCGGAAATCGCTGTGCCGCCGCTCGTGCCGCGGCTGAAGACGTCGGCCGATGAAGAGTTGTTGAACCCGCCGTCCTGGGCGGTCGATTGGCTGAACGACCTGGCGCCCATGACGCACGGTCAACGCTGGGTGGCGCGGATCGAAGACGACCTGGCGCGGTGGCCTCTGGCCGTGCCGGAAGACGAGCCTGAATCCGTCGACGTGAGGTGGCTGGAACACCGGCTGTGGCGGCAGGCATCGCAGCCGGATTCGGGCGTGACGCTGATTCGGCTGGCCGAATCCACGAGCCATCTTACCGTGAGGGCGCCGGAGCGAGTCAGAATCTCGGCTGCGGTCGTGGACGGCCGCCACGCCACCATTCTGTCGGCGCAAGACCGCGACCATCGCCTGTCTGCCGCAGACGGGCAGCCGTTTCAGGAAGCGCTCGTGTATTGGCGCTCGCTGGATGTCGCACCGGCACCGTGGTCGGGGTTCGTGGAGACTTCCTGGCTCACGCTGCCGCGCGCCGAGATCGCTCAACAAGCCTTGGCCATTTTTCCTGCGGCCGACGAAGTGTTTTGGCCAGTCCGTGGCTGGATACGGTCCGATTCGGTCGACCGGATTCTGCAGCGGCTGGAAGTCCTCAGCGACATTCTGCCCGGTGATGGAAGTCGTGCCACGGAATGGGCGGAAGCGCGGCTGCGCGCCGGCGTCGAACTCGCCGCCGGTCAACTGGCCTTGGACGACGACGCCAATCGCGAGCCGCTGCGTCACGAGCGATGGCAGTCGATGGTGGAGCGCGTGCGGCGCCTGCCCGAGGAACCGTCGGCGTCAACCGAAAGCCAGCCGCTGATCGAGGAACTGCTGGCCGATCACCCGGCCGCGGAGTACGGACTGCTCGATCCGACATCCGACCACACCTGGTCGTGGCGCATTGATGACCGCGCCCTGCGCGCCGTCGGAGCCGGCATGTTGTTCTTGGGCGCCATGCTGGTGTTGCGGCTTGTCCTGCGACCCGCTCTGCGCGACTGGCTGCGCGCCCATCCCCATGGAGCCGTCGGCCTGCTGGGACTCGTGTGGTGGCTCTGCCTGACGCCCAGCATCTTCGGCCTGGCGCTCATGGCCTGGTCGGCCTATCGGGCAGTCACTGTGCCGCGCATCGTGGCGTCGTCCGATGCGGCCGCAGCGTGACGTGCGGTGCCACCATTCTCTACCGCTTCCGCCACGACGATGGTCGCCAGCCCCAGGGCCAGGCAATAGCCGGCGAACCAATGGAGCTTGCGCTGCGTCATCAGCCGGATCAGGAGCCGCAGGGACAGCCAGCCCACCACAAACGACACCGCAATGCCGACGATCTCGGGTCCGCCGGCCTTATCGAGGCCGCCGTGCTCGACCGCGTGCTTCAACGTGAGCACAATCGCACCGGCAGTGACCGGGATCGCCAGCAGGAACGAAAACCGCGTCGCCGACACGCGGTCCACGCCCGTCAACAGGCCTCCCGAGATCGTGCTTCCCGACCTCGAGATTCCCGGCACCAACGCTACGGCCTGAAAGCAGCCAATTACGACCGCGGAAACCCACGGCAACGACTTCAAGTCGTATTTCCCGTGCTCCAGACGCTGCCCGAGCACGAGGAGTGCCGCCGTCACGAGCAGTCCGAATCCTGCGATGGCGGGCGTGTCGAATGCCTGGTCGAACCAGTCCTCCAACGTCAGTCCAACAACCGCGGCGGGAATCGACGCCACCACCACCAGCGCCCATTGCCGCCAGTTGAATAACTGCTGCCGCAGTTCGCCAGCATAAACCACGAGAATGGAGCCGAGCGTACCGATGTGCAGCAACACTTCGAGCTCCTTGCCGCTCGACAGCACCTCGCCGTCGCCGCACCAGCCCAGAAGATGCTTGGCGATCACCAGATGCCCGGAGGAACTGATCGGCAGGAACTCCGCGAGTCCCTGGATGACCCCCAGGAGGATGGCTTGAAGATAATCGTTCATTGGCCCCCAATAGTCCGGATGCGGCCCGGCAAGAACGTAGCAGGTCGGATTGGATTGGTCGAGAGGGGCTTTCGCCCTGGAAACCGCCATTGCCAGCGTGGCGACGCGCAGCGATGATCTCCGCCAACCACCAGCATTCGGAGCAAGCATGATCCGTCAGGCCTGCCGCAAGTGGCTGCGGCGACTCTTGGCATCGACCGGCGTGTGCGCAGCGATCGCCGTGATCTCTGCCGTGTTGCAAGGCGCACTCGCGGCCTCCGGCGATTTTGACGGCGCCGCCGCCGTGCGCGGCGTGCTGCTGGTTGCCCTGACGGGGCTGGGCATCAGTCTCATCGGCCAAGTCGTTGTGCTGGCCATCATCGAGCTGATGCGCGAGGAATGAGGTGCCGGGAACCAAAGAAGCCGCGGGGTTGCACCCCCGCGGCATTTGAGTGGGGGCGCTGGTCCCTCGCAGCCCGCGGTGGTGCACCCCCGCGGCTTCTCTACTCCCAATCCAGCGGCCGCTGCCAGGCAGCTTTGAGGACGGCGAGCGGGCTATCGATCACCGGGCGGCCTCCGATTGCCAGCACGCGCAGCCGATCGTGTTCGGCCACTTCGCCGATCAACGTCACGTGTTCGATGGCGAAGAACGCCTCGAAGGCCCGGCTCGACGTCGACGGCACCTCAACGAGGAATCGCGTGCAGCTTTCCGAAAACAGCAGCACTCCGAGATCGATGATGTGGCTGGCGTCCACCAGCGGCGGCAGGTCGATCTCCACACCGAACCCGCCGGCGAACGCCATCTCCGCCGCCGCCACTGCGAGACCTCCCTCGCTCAGGTCGTGGCAGCTCAACACGCAGCCGGCCTGAATGGCGCGATGCAGGCCCGCGAAGATCTTGGGCGCCTGCTCGAAGTCGACGCGTGGGACCTCGCCGCCGGAAATCCCCGCCACCAATCCCCAGTGGCTGCCTCCCAACTCGTCGCGCGTCACGCCGACGAGGTAGAGCAGACTGTCCGGCTGCTTGAGATCCATCGTCACCGCGCGAGATACGTCGTCCATTTGTCCCAGTGCGCTGATCAAAAGCGACGGCGGAATGCTTACCGTGCGCCGCGACCCGTCATCGGCCTGATAGGAGAATTCGTTGTTCAGGCTGTCCTTGCCGCTGATGAAGGGCAGGCCGTAGGCGACGGCTGTGTCGTGGCAGCCGAGGGCCGCACGAACGAGCGAGCCGAGCGTTTCTGGCCGGTTCGTGTTGCCCCAGCAGAAGTTGTCCAGGATCGCAATGCGCGCGGGATCGGCGCCAACCGCCACGCCGTTCCGCACGGCCTCGTCGACGGCCGCGGCCGCCATCCAGTAAGGATCGTAATCCCCGTACCGCGGGTTCATGCCGTTCGACAGCACCAATCCGCGCGGCGACGTCAGCACCGGCCTGAGCACGGCGGCATCGCCCGGGCCGTCGCACTCAGCGCCCACCAGCGGCTTCACCACGCTGCCGGCCTGCACCTCGTGATCGTATTGGCGAATGACCCAATGTTTGCTGCACACGTTGGGCGAACCCAGGATCGCCAGCAGGTCTTCGTCGAAGCGGGTTCGCATCGGCGTGCGGAACCGCTGCGTGGGAGGCGGCGTGTAGACGGCCTCGCGAACCACTTCCGGGCGACCCTCGTGCAGGAACGACATCGCCAGTTCGCCCACCTGCCGGTCCTGGTACTTCAGCACCAGCCGCTTCGTCTCGGTGAAGCGGCCGATAATCGTCGCCTCCACCCCTTCCGCCGCACACAGCGCGTGGAACTCGTCCCACTGCTCCGGCGGTACGGCGAGCACCATCCGCTCCTGCGCCTCGGAGATCCAGATCTCCGTGTACGACAGGCCGGAATACTTGAGCGGCGCGCGATCCAGCCAGACTTCCGCACCCGTGTGCTCGCCCATCTCGCCAACGGCGCTGCTGAACCCGCCGGCACCGCAATCGGTGATGGCATGGTACAGGCCGCGGTCGCGGGCCTGCAGGATGACGTCGAGCATCAGCTTCTCCGCGACAGCGTTGCCGATCTGCACCGCTCCGCCGGAGACTCTTTCGCTCTCCTCGGTCAGCTCGATCGAGGAGAACGTCGCGCCGTGAATGCCGTCGCGACCCGTGCGGCCGCCAACCGCGACAATCCAATCCCCCGGCGAGACGTGCTTCTCCGCACGATCGACCGGTAACAGCGCCGCAGTGCCGCAGTACACGAGCGGATTGCCAAGATAGCGCTCGTCGAAGAAGATGGCCCCGTTGACGGTAGGGATGCCCATGCGGTTGCCGTAGTCGCGCACGCCGGCGACCACCCCCTTCGCCACGGCTTGCGGATGCAGCACACCCTGGGGCAGCGCTTCATACGGTGTGTCCGGTGGGGCGAAGCAAAAGACGTCGGTATTGCACACGGGCTTCGCGCCGAGTCCGGTGCCGAGCGGATCGCGGATCACGCCGCCAATGCCGGTGTTCGCCCCGCCATACGGCTCGATCGCCGATGGATGGTTGTGCGTCTCCACCTTGAAACAAACGTGGTAGTCGTCGGTGAACTTCACGACCCCGGCGTTGTCCTGAAACACGCTCACGCACCAGTCGCGCTCGCCCAACTGCTGGCGGACCTCAACCGTGGCCGCGAACACGGTCTCTTTGAGCATGTTCTCGAACAGCCGCGAACCGTGCTCATCGCGGTACTGGATGCGCCCCTTGAGCGTCTTGTGCGAACAGTGCTCGCTCCAGGTCTGAGCGATGGTCTCCAGCTCGATGTCCGTCGGATCGCGCTCCAACCGGGCGAAGTGCTGCTGGATGGTGCGCATCTCGTCGCGACTGAGCGACCACTGACGGGTGCGGCTCAGCTCGCACAGTTGCTCCTCGTTCAGCCCGGCCAGTCGGACCGTTTGCAGTTGGAACGAATAAGTGCCGCCAACATCCAGCGACTTCAGCGCCAGCGGGCCCTCGATGATGCGCTCGATGGCCTCGTTGGCCAGGATGCGGTGAGCGGCGCATTCCACGTCGTCACGGGTCGCAGCGGCATCGAACCAGTACGACCGTCCCGTCGCCACTCGCTCGACCGGGAAGCCCAAATCGACGAGCGCCTTGTGCGTGCTTTCGGCGACGTTGTCGGTCACACCGGGTTTCAAGAGCACGTGTACGGCCTGCTCGCCGGAGACCGGCTGTCCCAGGGCTTGATCCGGGCGATGCAACGCGAATGTCTCGACGACGTTGTCCACCAGCAGCGATTGCGCCGCCCGGCGGGCCTGCTCCTCACTGAGCGCCCCCTGAAGCAGAAATGCGCGCGCCGAGCGCACGGCAGTCACCGTCGTCGCCCCCATGGCCTGCGCATCGCGGGCGACACGTTGACCCTCTCGATCAATTTGTCCGGCCGCCGGCCGGATTTCGATGTGCCAAAGCATGTCTCGTCCGTGTGAATGGCGGACCGTTCAGCGGCGGCCCGCAGGGGAGCGTTGCGCGCGCTGAGCGCATCGATACAAAGCGCTTTCCTGCGGCCCGCGGCCAAACTGAATCACCGAGTTCCGTTCCCGAGCGCGTCTCGATTCCTTTTCGCCGTTTGCAGCAGCAGTTTCAAGGCCGCCGCGTCGCGGCGTTCGAGCGCCCCGCGAAACTCGGCGACTATTGCATCGACGCCCTCCAATGCGGCAACCACGGCATCGGCGTTCTGCAGCAGAATCGCCGACCATAAATCGGGATCGCCCGCGGCAATGCGCGTCGTGTCG
>Ga0073934_10012039_pt1 | contig 10296 bp, 12 predicted proteins | sample LarsenN4metaG_FD_76834 | JGI IMG/M metagenome (GOLD analysis project Ga0073934, IMG submission 76834) | Hot spring sediment bacterial and archeal communities from British Columbia, Canada, to study Microbial Dark Matter (Phase II) - Larsen... ... | reverse complement strand
TGGGGAACGAGCCGCACCCCCATGAAAATCGTGAGCACGACCAGACCAAACAGAACTCCCATGACGATTGTTCCCGGATTCATAGCTTTTCCCCCTTGGCGATTTTTTCCACTTTCAGTGCATGTCCTTCCACTTCGATTACCTTCACCCGGTCCCCCACCTCCAGCGGTTCGTCGGCCAGGCAGGGCCATTCGTCCGATCCGAGTATCGGCAGCTGAAACTTGACTCTCCCCTTGTCGTAAGGGGCGGCAGCCCTGATGACCAGGCCGGTCTCGCCGATGACCGCATCCTTGGACGAACCGGAGAAGGTCCTGCTCGTCTGCTTGAAGAAGCGGAACCAGGCAATCGTGAGCAGGGCGGAGACCACGGTCCAGGTCAGCAGCTGGGCGGGAAGGGGGAAGCCCGGGGCGAGCGCCATGACGATGCCGACCAGGACGGCGCCGAGGCCGAACCAGACGATGGTGAAGGAGGGGATCACCAGCTCCAGGCCGATGAGGAGCAGTCCGAGCACCAGCCAGTGCCACCAGAGTATGTTCATGTCAATCCTCCCGCCGCCGGAACGAAAAAGCCGCAGCGGCAGCTTCCGTGCTCCCCGTGCGGCTCGCGGTAAATTTCATTGCCGTTATCTCTTCCCGTCATACGGCCCCCGTAATGTTAGTCCGGCCAGATTATAACGGCAGTTCATTAGTGTCAATAATGATTCGGCTTTCCCCGTGGGGATTTGGACCCCTGCTGAGACGATGTTAGAGGTAATTGATTTGACAGCCAAGCCGGATGCCTGCTAAAAAGGTCTTTCTTTTCAATGAAATGACCAACCAGCAGGGAGGAGTTTCAGCAGACGGGGGACGAGCCTTGTTTACTAAAAATTTCACCAGACGGACGTTTTTGCAAACCGCCCTGGCAGGGGCACTGGCACTCGGGGTGGGGGGGACCTCATTCGCGAAAGCGCTGGTCGCCGAAAAGGGATCGCTGTCACTCTACAACACCCATAATAACGAACGACTCTCCGTTACCTTCCGGGGAGCCGACGGGAACTATGATCTCGACGCCCTGAACGCGATAAACTGGATCCTGCGTTGTCACTACACCAACCAGGAGACCATCATGGACGTCAATACCATCGAATACCTCAACCTGGTCGACAACCGGCTCGGGGGAGGAAACGAGATCCACATCATCTCCGGCTACCGTTCCCCCTCCTATAACTCGCTCCTTTCGAACAACGGCCGGCATGTGGCGAAGCAGAGCCTCCATCTTTTCGGCAAGGCCATCGACATCGCCATCCCCGGCATCGAGCTTGGTACTATCAGGAAAACGGCCCTGGCACTGCAAATGGGAGGGGTCGGCTACTACCCCGGCGCCGGTTTTGTCCATATTGATTCGGGGAACTTCAGAACCTGGTGACAATCATGCAGATCTTTCGCCTTCTCCTGCTGCTCTTGCTGCTCACGACCGTGTTGCCGCTGACGGCCCGGGGTGAAGCGAAGAAGATCTACAATCTGTGCAGTATCCACCATCCAAGCGATCTGGCAGTCTCCTGGGACTGTCGCAAGATAAAGAGCAGGGAGACTGTCGAACAGCTTTTCGGTGACCGCTGGCTGGACATACTGCGTTTCAACCGGATCGACCGGCGTCATCTCAATGCCGGCGTATCCATCAAGGTTCCCCGCGACCTTGAAGATATCGCCGACTTTTCCCCCCTCCCCGAAAGTACCCCGAGGCTGCTGGTGAAGAGAAGTTCATCCTGGTGGACCTGTCCGAACAGTTCCTCGGCGCCTACGAGTATGGCGAGCTGGTATTCTCTTCCCCCATCGCTTCCGGCAACCGCAAGAACCGGACCCCGGTCGGTGATTTCCGGGTTACTGCCTTCAACCTCCGGCACAAATCAAGTCTATACAAGATTGAAAAGACCCAGATTCCCTACCCCATGCACTATGGCCTGCGTTTTTTTGTCAACTGGAGCGGGGTCGCCTTCTGGATTCATGGCCGGGACCTGCCCGGTTTCCCGGCATCCCACGGCTGCGTCGGCCTTTATGACGAAGAGATGCAGCGGAAGTTCTACCACTACGCCCGTGATCCAAAGCTCCAGGACTCCCGCGACCTCTATGAATGGGCCATAGGCTTCGCTGACGACAGCGGCGAATTCACCCGGTTGAAGCACGGCCCCAGGGTGCGGGTCATCGGCGAGCCGCCACTTTAACCGATTTGCCGGCAACTAAGCCATTGTCGCCGACGGGTCGGCGTGATATACATGGTCCGCCTCTGCACCACAGGGATCACCCCTGTGGTTTTTGTTTTTCAAAGGTCGATTGCAAACGCCATTTCAGATTCAACAGGAGTACGATCAATGTCTTTCGATTCTCTCGGCCTGTGCGCCGAACTGCTGAGCGCCGTTTCCGCACGCGGCTATGCCGGGCCGACTCCCATCCAGAGCCAGGCCATCCCGGTGATCTTCGAAGGGTGCGATCTCTTGGCCGGTGCCCAGACCGGTACCGGCAAGACCGCGGCCTTCGCCCTGCCGATCGTGCAGATACTGGGTGAAACCGTTCCCACGGAGAAGCGTCGGCGGCCGCGGGCGCTGGTCCTGGTGCCGACCCGGGAGCTGGCGGCCCAGGTGAGCGACGAGATGAACGGGTATGCCCGTCGCCTGGGGCTGCGCTCGACCATGATCTACGGAGGGGTGACCATCCAGGCGCAGATCGAGCGGCTGCACCGGGGGGTGGATATCGTGGTGGCGACACCGGGGCGGCTGCTGGATCACGCGGAGCGGGGGACGATAAACCTGTCCCGGGTACAGTTCCTGGTGCTGGATGAGGCCGACCGGATGCTTGACCTGGGGTTCATCGACGACATTCTCAGGGTGGCGGAGTATCTGCCGGAGAAGCGGCAGACCCTGCTCTTTTCGGCAACCTACTCGCAAACCATCAAAAAGCTTGCCGACGAACTCCTCGACAATCCGGCGAAGGTCGAGGTGGCCCGCAGGAGCATCACCGCCGACGGGGTGAACCAGGCGGTCTACGAGGTGGAAAAGAGCCGCAAGCGGGAGCTGCTCTCGTCCCTGATTCGCACGGGTGGCTGGAACCAGGTGCTGGTCTTTGCCCGTACCCGTTACGGCGCTGACAAGCTGACCGGGGAGCTCCTCCTCGACGGGATCAAGGCCGCCGCCATCCACAGCAACAAGAGCCAGTCCATCCGGACGCGCACCCTGGCCGAGTTCAAGAGGGGGGAATGGCGCGTGCTGGTGGCGACCGATGTGGCTGCCCGGGGGCTGGACATCGAGCGGCTCCCCCATGTGGTGAACTACGATCTCCCCCAGGTGCCGGAGGATTACGTCCACCGCATCGGCCGCACCGGCCGGGCGGGAGAGGACGGGGTGGCAGTTTCGCTGGTCAGCCGTGAGGAACAGTCCCTGCTGCAGGCAATCGAGAAGCTGATCAAACGCCCCATCCCGCGGCAGGAGCTGGCCGAGTTTCCGCAGTACGCTGCCAGGCGAAGCGCCGGTGTCAGGGAGAAGAAACTGGCGGCCGGCCCGGCCGGGTCGAAGAAAAAGCAGGCAAAGCCGCAGGGTAAGCAGCAGAAAGCTCCGGCTGCGGAGCAGGCAAAGAGCGCACCGCAGAAGCGGAAAAAGGCGGTGATGCAGCGGCCCGCGCCGAAAACCGGCCGCCGGGGGCAGCGGTCGTAACCTCCTGCCGGAGGGGGGCTGTTTGTCCGGATGGCAGGGCAAGCATGAAAGGCAAAAATTCACAGCAGACAGTAACCCGCTCCGGCGGGTTTTTTCGTCTCTGCCAGACATTTGCCCGCCTGGTGCAGTACGTGCGGGAAGTTATGGTAGACTAAAGGATATTTACGACTTACGGGAGATCCGGCAATGGCAAAAGCATATACCTTCACGCTCAAGCATTACCCGGTGAATGATCTTCTGGCGCTCGACCTGCAGGATCATCTGGACAGCATGTCCAGGGTCGGCTGGGAACTGGTGAGCACCGAGAAACTCGTCGACGAGCATAGCGCCACCACACCGCAGATACTCTTTTTCTGGGAGAATGATGCGGCAGATTGAGCAGCGAAAGGAGCCGTGACGTGACAAGACCCGGCGAAACTACTCATCAGCATGCACTCTCCCTTGGCAGTGACCCTGAACTGCGCCACCGCTTCATGGTTCTGGACGAGCCGCTGCAGGGGAACCTGCGCTTCGGCCTTCTCCTCGAGGTGCTGGACAAGCTTGCCGAGGATACTGCGCTCAAGTATGTGCACCGCTATTATCCCGATGCACGGGTGGTAACCGCTGCTATCGATGACATCTTTGTCAGGCATGCTGCCGACGTCTCCCGTGACATCCTCTTTCATGCCCGCATCAACCATGTGGGGCGTTCTTCACTCGTGGTCGGCATCCGGGTGGAACAGCCGGGTGAGACGGTCAACCATATCGCCTCATGCCATTTCACCATGGTTGCCCGGTCAGGCAAGGGGGATCAGGAGTGCAGCGTAACCCTGCCGCCGCTGGAATACCTGGACGAACTGGAACAGAAACGGGCGGCAAAAGCGGTTGCGAGCCGTACGGAGTACCAGCGTCAGCAGGCGCTATTAACGGAGCCCCCGTCGCGGGAGGAGTTCGAAATGCTGGTCGAACTTCACCAGTCCCAGGATGATGCGGGCCTGGTGGGGCGACGGGCTCAGGATGAAACCTGCTTCAGGGGATACAAGGCCGGCCGGCTTGTCACGGAATCGTGGGAGCGGATGTTTCCGGAAAAGGAGAATGTCCCCCGCTCGATCTTCGGCGGCTACCTGATCCGGCGGGCGTTCGAGCTGTCATCCATCTGTTCCGACCTGGTGGCCCCGGACCGCTCCGTGCTTGCTGCCGTGACCCGGATCAACTTCTTTCAGCCGGTGCGCATCGGTGATACGCTCCACTTCACCTCCCGCGTGGTCTACACCAGTGGCAGCTTTGTCTGCGTGGAGGCGAGCATCGAGCGGACCAGCCGCGACCGGACCACCAGAGCCCTTTCCAACTCCTGCTTCTTCACCTTCGTCAACGTGGACAGCGAACTTGCCCACCGACCGGTGCCGCAAATCTATCCTGCCAGCTATGCCGAGGACGCCCGCTACCTGGCGGCTCGCCGGAGTTTGCACTCCCTGTTGGAGCATCACGCCATTATGTGATCTGCTCAGCAGTCATTGCGCCGCAAAAGGATACCTCATGTCACCGGAAATAAGCACCTTTGTCAGTATCCTCTTTCTTCTCTCCGGAGCCGCGGCTGCCGGTTCGATGATGCTGAGGCTCGGGCGGCAGTCGGTCAGCCGTACCCTCCTTGTCGTCCACCGGGTTGCCGGCTGGTCGTTCACCATCCTGTTTGTCGTCATGACCGCGGTGATGACCGAACGGATGACACGCCACTGGGAACCGCTTTCACCGCTTACCACGGTCCACGGCACGCTGGCCGTAACCCTTCTGCTTCTGCTGACCCTGAAACTCGTTATTCCGCGTTTTCTGCCGGGGTTTGTGAAACACCTCTTTCTCCTCGGAACATCCGTATTCCTGCTGGCGTTTACCCTGGTCGGCATATCGGCGGGATACTACCTCGTTCTCAAGATCCGTAAGGTTCCGTACATTTCCCACAACGACCTGGCGAACACCGAACTGGACGCTCAGCGGGGCAAGCAGTTCCTCATTGTCAAGTGCGCCACCTGTCACGTTGTGAAGGATATTCTGGTCACCAATACCCCGGAGGAATGGGAAAAAATAGTCAACAGGATGGTCAGGCTTGCGGCGCCACAGATCACGCCGGGTGAGGCGCGGCAGATCATCTACTATCTCGCGACCGAGTATGGCCCCCGTAAAGACGAACCGGTCCGTGGTCCAGTTCCTCCAGTTCGTTGACAGGCAACTATGCAACAGACTTTCAGGTGTGAGGTATGAAGGGCACTGCTCAACTCCAAAAATAAAAAAGGCCGACAATTTTGGTTGTCGACCTTCCTTAATAACGTGTCTCCGAAACTCTGCTCGCTTAACCGTAGCAGATTCAATCCACAATCGATGGTCTAAACTAAATAGCCAATTGTGGTTGCGGAGGCACGCACTGGAATCCTTTATCTTTAATTATATGGTAGTCCTTAATGCCTGAAATTACAATAGCACAAAAGGGCTGACACGGTCGCCTTGACACTCCCTATATCTTCTTGGCAACTGCCCGGGCAGCGGTCACCACCGGGTCCCAGACCGGTGAAAACGGGGGGGCGTAGCCAAGGTCGAGATTAATCATCTCCTCCACGGTAAAACCGGCATGCAGGGCGGTCGCCACCGTGTCGATCCGTTTGGCCGACCCTTCCACGCCGACAATCTGCCCCCCCAGGAGGCGGCCGCTCCCCCGTTCGGCCAGCAGCTTAACCGTAATCTCGCCGGAGCCCGGGTAGTAGCCTGCCCTGGTCCGACTCTTGATTGTTGCGCTCACATGCTCAAGACCAAGCGCCGCAACTTCCTCCTCCTGGAGACCGGTACGGGCTACTTCCACCTGGCATATTTTAGTTACCGCAGTTCCCACGACACCGGGGAAGGTGGCGTAACCTCCTCCCAGATTGATGCCGGCCACCCGTCCCTGGCGGTTGGCGACCGTGCCGAGTGCAATGTAGAAAGGTCTGCGACTTACCAGGTGGAACGATTCGGCGCAATCACCCGCTGCCCAGATACCGGCAATGCCGGTTTCCATCCGCTCATTTACCCGGATCGACCCTTTCTCTCCCAGCGGGATAGCAGCGGCTGCGGCAAGCGTCGTGTTCGGGCGCACTCCCAGGCCCAGGATCACCATGTCGGCCGGCAGTGTACGTTTGTCAGTGACAATACCCGTCACTTTTCCGGCCGTTGTTGCGAATTCCGTCAACTCCTCCTCCAGGTAGAGGGTCACGCCGAGATCGCGCAGCGCCTGGGAGACCAGGGCTCCCATGTCGTGATCGAGCGTTCCCATGACCTGCGGCGGCCTGCTGATCAGGGAAACCTCCAGCCCGTGTCGTACCAGGGCCTCCGCCATTTCCAGGCCGATGTAGCCACCGCCGACGACAACCCCCTTTTTTATCCCTCCGCTGTCGAGACGCCTGCGAAGATCCAGTCCGCTTTCGAGGGTGTTCACCCCGCAGATGTTGACGGCATCGGCACCGGGCAGGTCAGGACAGAGCGGAACTGCGCCGGTGGCGATCATGAGCTGGTCATATGGCTCCCACGCCGATCTGCCACCCTGCAGGTCACGGACACGAACTCTCCCCGCAGCCGGATCGATCTCCTCGACTTCATGGCGAATCCTGACGTCAATGCCGTCCCGCTCCCGGAACTTTTCCGGTGTACGGATAATGAGAGATTCTTCCTTGTCGACAACCCGGCCGACATAGTAGGGGATCCCTCAGGCGGAAAAAGAGGTGTGGGGACTCCGCTCGAAGACGACAATCTCCAGTTCGGGACGGTGGCGTTTGGCCTGTGAGGCGGCGCTCATCCCGGCGGCATCGCCACCGATTACGATCAGTCTCATGCTGCTCATGTGTCACGCTCCAGCGGGGTGTATTTTTTCGCCCATCCAGCCGTCTGTCTGGTTGTATACGTGCTGTGCCCTGACTGCTTCACCGGGAATATCTTCCTCCTTTTTCAGTGCCAGGTGAAGGACCAGTCACAGTTGTTCCAACACCATTTTTGCCACTGCCTCGGACGAAGCGGGATTCTGGCCGGTGATCAGGTTGCCATCGTGAACAGAAAATGATTGCCAGTCAGCTACTTTGACATAATTCCCGCCTCTATTCTGCAATTCATCTTCTACAAGAAACGGTACAACATCAGAGAGTCCGACAGCAGCCTCTTCCGAATTGGAAAATCCGGTTACCTGTTTATCCTTCACCAGTGGTGAACCATCCGGCGTCTTGGCATGGCGCAAAACTCCGGGGGCGTGACATACCGCAGCAACAGGCTTGCCCTGGGCATACATGGTCTCGATTAAAGCGATCGAGCACCTGTCCTCTGCCAAATCCCACAACGGCCCATGGCCACCGGGAAAAAATAATGCGTCGTAGTCATCGGCACAAAGATCTCTCAAAATCCTGGTATGCGCCAAAGCATTCTGAGCTTCCTTGTCCGTCTTAAACCGGGCTGTTGCAGCCGTTTGAGAATCATTTTCATCACTCTTCGGATCAAGCGGCGGTTGTCCACCTTTTGGAGATGCCAGGATGATTTCAGCTCCGGCATCTTTAAAAACATAGTACGGGGCCGCAAATTCCTCAAGCCAGAAACCTGTTTTTTTACCCGTTGATCCAAGTTCGCCGTGTGATGTCAGTACCATCAGAATTTTCATAACGGTTTCTCCTTGTTGAGATTAGCTCCGAGCGCAATTGTTCCACCTCTTCGAGCAGGCCAAACAAAGTCTTGAGCTTCCTCCGTTAACAACAAGTGTTACTTCTTCCGAGGATGATTATGTCGCCAGTTTCGCATCCATGGTGATGGTCGCATTCAGGAGTCGTGAAACAGGACAGCCTTCTTTTGCCTCTTGCGCCAGCCCGGCAAAAACTTCATGCGTAGCTCCGGGTACGGTGGCGCTGACTTTCAGATGGCTTTCAATAATGGTCCACCCTTCGTCTTTTTTCTCGAAAGTAACAACGGCTGTTGTATCGATTTTCTCAGCGATCAGCCCGGCGTTGCCCAACTGAACCGAAAGCGCCATTGAAAAGCAGCCAGCATGGGCCGCTGCGATCAGTTCTTCCGGGTTGGTGCCGATCCCGCTCTCGAAGCGTGTACCGAATGAATATTGGGCTTGTGCCAGCACACCACTCTCCGTGGAAACACTCCCCTTTCCATCTTTGAAACTTCCTTGCCATACGGCTGATGCCTGTCGTTTCATGTGGCCCTCCGTAACTAACTTCCCAAGCGTTTCATAAGATCTTTGTTATTCAGGACACTACCGTGAAGACTAGGCCAGCTTTACAACCATCTTTCCTATGTTCAACCCGTAAAAAAGACCTATGAACGCTCCTACCGCCTGGCCTATTCCTTCCACAACGGTCTCTTTGTATTTCAGTTTGCCGGCCTGGAAATAGCCGCCAACCTCCTCCATGAATTCGGTGTGATGATCGAGCCAGTCAAAAACCAGCAAGCCTTTCATCGTCAGGCGTTTGGTCGTTATGTTAAAGAGATTGGAAGGGCCGGGAAGCGGTCTTTCTGCGTTATAGCCTGAGATGCTGCCGCAGGCGATAATCCGGCCATGTAGCCGTAATACTGACAGGGCCGCTTCAAGGGATTCGCCTCCAACGTTATCGAAATAGACATCGATCCCATCCGGCGCCTTCGACTTCAGTTGTTCAAGTACCGGCCCCTCCTTATAGTTGAAGGCGCAATCAAATCCACACTCTTCCTGAAGGAATGCCAGCTTGTCCTCCGAGCCTGCAGACCCGATTACCCGACAGCCGCGTAATTTTGCCAGTTGCCCTGCCACACTGCCAACTGCACCGGCAGCTCCCGAAATATAGATGGTTTCCCCATCTTTCACCTCTCCCAAACGCAATCCGGCCCAGGCAGTCATGCCGGTCATGCCGAGGGCGCCAAGGTAAACTGAAAGCGGCTGAATTTCGTGGTTAACATGCTGCAACTCATGCGGTGACGCTATGAAATGTTCTCGCCAGCCAAAACTTGATGTGACGATATCTCCCGGATTAAACTCATTTGCGCGAGATTCAACGACCTCACCGACTGCACCACCTTCCAGCGGTTTGCCAATCTCGAACTGCGGAACATACGATTTCCCTTCATTCATGCGACCGCGCATATAGGGGTCTACTGACATGAACAGGTTACGAACCAGAACTTCGTTGTCCTCCAATTTCGCCAGCCTGGTTTGTACCATGGTAAAGTTTTCAGGGGTTGGAATCCCTTGCGGTCGGGAAACCAGGTGAATCTCGCGACTTATTGAGGTTAGCATGGCTGTCTCCCTGCAAATGGTTCATAATCTTTTTAAATCCCCGGTGCAGGTGACCATCCCATCACCCGTGCCGGTTGCAGTAAGCTACTGTAACTGGGGCGGCTGGCGTACAACTGTTACAGCAGCATTAAATGTATTCGTGTCCAGGGTTACCGCCGCGGTTTGTGCCAATGCCCGTCCTTCAATGACGGTACCGGTCGTTGCCGTGATTGATGCCTGCGCCAGTATGTTACCCTTGAAGACGGAGTAGGTACCAAGGGTCGCCGAACTGCCGACCTGCCAGAAGACATTATTGGCCTGTGCCCCGTTGATGAGGACAACCTTGCTGCTGCCTGCCGTGATCAGTGTGGATGCT
>Ga0073934_10012038_pt1 | contig 10298 bp, 7 predicted proteins | sample LarsenN4metaG_FD_76834 | JGI IMG/M metagenome (GOLD analysis project Ga0073934, IMG submission 76834) | Hot spring sediment bacterial and archeal communities from British Columbia, Canada, to study Microbial Dark Matter (Phase II) - Larsen... ... | reverse complement strand
TGGGCAATGGGGTAGGAGTCGCGGATCAGTGTGTCCAAAGCTTTGCAGAGCGAGCTTCCAGCGGAGTTCGGCATCAAAAATGGCGTGAACGCTGATCGCCATAACGGAGCGGATCGAACGAAAGCGGTGTTGAGATAAAACGATCCAACCGCTGTCGTCGGCATACTCCAGCAGAACGAGACCAACGGCAGCGAGTCGCGCCAGCTTCCACTTCCATTCATCGTCAGACTCCGCGCTCAATTCGCGAAACGCCGCACCCAGCGATCGAAAATGACGTGCGCACGCGGACAACGAAACTGGGTGCGGTTCATCCGACAGTGGGACTCCGAGTTCCGTAAAGGGATCAACTCCCGGCAACCCCTCATCGGGGCCGATCGTCAGGAGCCATCGGAAGTCGTCGCAAAGATGAAAGAGCGCGCTGGCCACATCGGCGGACGGCTCGTCTGGCCGCGATCGGATTTCACCAGTGCTGTCAAAGGCACATTGACGACTGAAAAGCTTGATGAGGTTCCAGTATTGTCGGAGCGGCGCGCTCTCAGCCAGCTTGGCGAGTTCCGTTTCGATCGGGCCTGAATAGTCGAGTGGGATCGGTCCGGCGAGCGATTGTCCAGCCGCTTCTTTGACAGGGTACGTTCCGAACGCCGCTAGAACCACTTGTGGATCGAACGGCTCCGAGTTGGCGACCGAATCGTCGGCCCGCCGTTCGGAATGCAAAGCGGGCGACATCGTCGAAGGCAACGCGGGAGTGTCCGGATTAGCCTTCAGAACTTCCCGCACCGCCTGGACGAGGTGAAGGATCGGTCGGACGGTCTCCTCGAACGGCATGTCGCTCAATGTCGCCGCCAGCGTTGCCACCTTGTCGAGTGCTGGCAACCCCCGGTCGACACCGGAGATCTTCCGCGTGATCGGCGGACGTGGTTTCAGGTCGCGGAACCGATTCAGATCGTTCAGGGCGGTGCCGGCAGAATTAATCTTGTCGGCGATCTGCTGCCCCTGGGCGCTCTCCTGCGTTGCAGGAGCGGCCAGGTACTCAAGAGCGCGCTCGACACGCTCAGATCGCTGTCGCAAACAAGTGAGGTTGTCGATCGCCTTGGCGACATCGGTCAAAACGCGCCGCGTCGGATTGTTCAACTGGCTGCGGGGCTTTGCGAGCGCGTTCACCAGAACAGTTTCAATGCGCCCCAGCGTGTGGTCGACTGACTCCTGCGGAAGACTCAAGTCGTCCATGTCCCGATCCCTCCAGAGCGGGCCGGCCGACGGGGCGGACACTGGAGGGTCGCCGCCCCGTGGGCCTGTTTTCAGTCCGCCGGGTTTGCAACCCCGACGAACACCCGCTGCGTCCATTGTGCCAATTCGCCGCTCGAAGCGCAACGCCGGTCGTCCGGGTGCGTTGCCGGAGTACCGGCGATGCTGCACCGAAGCGGGGACGACGATCCCGTCAGCGGCAACCCTTCCAGGTGGATCGGCGACGGCTCCAATGGGATCGAAACGGCCAACAGCTTCACCCGATCAAAAACTCCACGGCCGGAATGTCACCTTCTGGCAGGATTCCGGCGGGGGCGCGCCCCCCGGACCGATCGGCGCGATATAGGTTGCGGGGTCGAGTGTTAGGGTGGATCGTCATCGTTCCTTCGGATCAGGGTGCTGCCTTCTCATGCGCGTGTGGGTACCTCCCGAATGACACACCGCGTTGAGTGCATTCATGGCCTCTTGCGGTTGGTTCTGAATGCCTATTGGGTGTGGTCACCAACGCATGCGAGGGGAGCGACGGCGGGCGGCAGGAAACGTCGCGATACCGCGGTTCCGCGGGCCGGAGCAATTCGGGAAGCATTTGGCGAGGGGCATTGTCACCGCGATGGAGAACGGGTCGCCGCAGGTGCCGTGCGAGTACCTGCGATGCGTCGTCGCTCTGATGGGGACCAGCGAATCCGCGACCGGATGGCCGGCCAATCGCCAGGATCAGGACGTCAGCAATCCCGAAAGGACGATGTTGCGGATGTTTCGCTGGAAAATGTATTGCCTTGGGGCCTGTCCACCCGGTAAATCAGTCGATTTGTCCACCTTATTCTCGCTCACCTTGATTCTGAACAAGAAACCGCCCGGCGAAAGCCGCAAGTTCGTGGGCTGCGAATTCTTGCGAGAGCACGGAAATCCACAATCCTTGCGCAATCCGGCTTGGCGATGAAACGAACAGAGCGCGAAAGTTGCGTCCGGGGTGGGACTGACGCGCCGCTCACCCCCTGGGTACTGAAGTCGCAAACCGGCCCCCCGGTCGTACACATCAGAATCGGACTGGCAGCTCTATTGAGCCGGGGAGCGCCGCTCCGGTCCAGTTGCGCCCTTCAGGCGTGCCGCGATTCCCTTGCCATACCACGCTACATCATCCCGACTGAAGAGAGAGGCGAGGAATCCGACGGACCGCTGACCATAGGTAAAGTCAACGATTGCATTTGCCCGTTGTCGCTTCGCAAGCCCCGCCATGAGTTGTTTGACGTCGTCGAGTGACTTCAATTGAGCCGACGTGAAAACCCCTCCGATTTCGACCGTTACCTCGTCGAGAAGTTCGGCGCTTGGGGGCACGCCTTCTACAAACCGAATGCCATCGTAAACTGATTCGTACATAGCCGACCCCGCTAAGCTATCGCTCAAGAATTACGATCAATTCATCACGCGCCCCGAATGCTCCGGGAATCGTTGCTGACCTCACCCCTCGTACGACCCAACCCTGCTGAGCATACGCGTTCAAGGCTTGTTCGATCGAATCGGGGTCGAATTTCCCAGAGAACCACTTGTCCTTCTGTGTCAGCACCTTGTACTGCTTCGGCTTCGGTGGCGTAGCGGTCGCTGGTGATTTCATGCCATCAAGCAATTCGCATAAGCGGTCAAGTACGTATGGCAGAGTCTCCGGCTTCGTCGCACTTGCAGGAATACGTCGCTGATCGTCACCGAAGATTACATCAGCGGCGGAGTCGGAGACGTCTTCGCTGTCGTCAGACAATTCTTCAATCGTGGGAGCCGTGAAGACGGCTTCGCACTTTGGGCACTTCACTCGACGGCCCGCAGTTTCCGGCGTAACAATCAACGGCTTGCCACACTTGCAGTAGAAGACTTGGGACATGATGTAACTCTCCCCAGAGGTATGTGGACACAATTGCGCGGAGGCAATCGAACGTCAAGCCAAATCGACGTCGGCACCCACTCCGCGTATACTTGATTCGTCCGGGAGACGAAGTTTGGAGCGACGACCGATGACCCGCGGCAGGCAACGCCGGAAACGGCGACAGCAGGCCACCCGGCCCCCAATTCGCCAGGGGGGTGAGGGGGGGCTTGGAGTGTGGGGACCGAAGCCCAGCCGGTCGGACTTGCGGTTGATCGCTCAGGCTGCGAACAACGACTGGCCGGTCCCGGACGCGCATCGTCCGTGGATTGTGGACGTGGCGGCATCGGTCATTTACGACGACGATGCCCCGGCCCGGTTGACTCTCGCCGCCGCGGCAGCGCTCATCGCGATGGAAGGGGCCAACATCCGGGCTGAGCGGGCGGCGCTCCGTGAACTTGGACTGTTGCCCCGCTAATGACGCCCCTGCCCCGGCATCGTCATTCCGCCGGGCTGTCGGCGTCCCCCAGCTCCTCCGCCCGGCGTTCGGCGTCTGAGACGATTTCCAGCCGGTCGGCGTCACTGAGACGATCCCATGCGGCCAGGAACCGCGTCAGCAGGGGATTGGCGTCGGCATCGTCGGGACCGTGTCCGTCATCGGCCAGAACGGCAGCCGGCGCGGGAAGTGCGCCGCATTCTGCGCCGCCTTGATCGCCGATTGATGTTTTCCAACTGGAATTGTGGGGAGTGTCGAATCCAGTACCGCCCATCCGAACCCCTGCCACGGCAGGGGTTTTTGTTGCGCCGCGATCAACTTCGCCGGCGTTTCGGCTTCTGCGGCGCCACGCCGCGGGCCTGGGCGCCGCGGCTGGGGCGGCGGCGGGACTTTTTCGGGCGGCCGCCGTCGGCGAAACCGGCCTCGTCGCTGTCGGCGGCCACCATCTGGCCCACCTGTTGCTGCAGTTGCAGAATGCGGTCGCGGAGTTTCGCGGCCCGCTCGAACTCCATCAGTTCCGCGGCGGCAAGCATTTCCTGCTCGAGTTCCGCCAGGTACTCCTGCGTGACGAACTGCGTCTCGCTGTGGGTGCCGGCCGCCTGCTGGACCAGCCGGCGGGCCTGCGCTTCCTCTTCGATTCCCCGGCGGATCGCCTTCTTGATCGTCTCTGGCGTGATGTTGTGCTTCTGGTTGTATTCGAGCTGCAGGGCCCGGCGGCGGTTGGTCTCGTCGATGGCGATCTGCATGCTGTTGGTGACGCTGTCGGCGTACAGCACCACCTCGGCGTTCACATTGCGGGCCGAGCGGCCGATGGTCTGGATCAGGCTGGTCGCGCTGCGGAGGAAGCCTTCCTTGTCGGCGTCGAGGATGGCCACCAGCGACACTTCAGGGATGTCGAGTCCTTCCCGCAGCAGGTTCACGCCGACGACGGCGTCGTACTTGTTCTCGCGGAGTTCACGGAGGATTTCGACGCGCTCGAACGCGTCCAGTTCCGAATGCAGCCAGGCGCAGCGGATCGCCTCTTCGCGGAGGTACGTCGTCAAGTCCTCCGACAGCCGCTTGGTGAGCGTGGTCACCAACACCCGCTCTCCCTTCGCCGCCCGCTGGCGGATCTGCTCGATGAGATGCGGCACCTGACCCCGCGCGGGGTGGATGTGAATCTGCGGATCGACCAGCCCCGTCGGCCGGATCACTTGCTCAACGACCTCTCCCTCAGCCTGTTCGATCTCCCAGTCGTCGGGGGTCGCTGAGACGAAGATGGTGGCCTTGCGGCGTGCGCTCCACTCCTCGAACTTCAGCGGCCGGTTGTCGAGGGCCATCGGCAAGCGGAACCCGTGCTCGACCAGCGTGGTCTTCCGCGAGTGGTCGCCGGCGTACATCGCGCGAATCTGCGGCACGGTAACGTGTGATTCGTCGATGAACATCAGGAAGTCGTCGGGGAAGAAGTCCAGCAGCGTGTACGGCGGCTCGCCCGGATTGCGGCCGGAGAGCGCCCGGCTGTAGTTCTCGATGCCGGGGCAGAAGCCCATTTCCCGCAGCAGCTCCAGGTCGTGCCGGGTGCGGGCGTTGAGCCGCTGGGCTTCCAGCAGCTTCCCCTCGCGGCGGAATTTTTCAAGCTGGGCGACGAGTTCCCTTTCGATCTCCTCGCACGCCGAGCCGATTCGTTCTTCCGGCAGGACGTAGTGCTTGGCCGGATAGATGTAGATGTCGTCCAGCCGCTGGAGCTCCTCGCCGGTAACCGGGTTGATGATGGCGAGCTTTTCGATTTCGTCTCCCCAGAACTCGACGCGGTAGGCGAACTCCTCGTACGCCGGCCAGACCTCGACCACGTCCCCCCGCACGCGGAAGTGGGCCCGCGACGGCTGGAAATCGTTGCGGGTGTACTGGATGTCGCACAGCTTGCGGAGGAATTCGTCCCGGTCAAAACTCTCGCCGACGCGGACCGGGACCATCATCTCCAGATAGTCCTTGGGCGAACCGAGGCCGTAGATGCAGCTCACGCTGGCCACCACAACCACGTCCCGACGGCTGACCAGGGCGCTGGTCGCCGCCAGTCGCAGGCGGTCGATCTCCTCGTTGATCGAGGCGTCCTTCTCGATGTAAATGTCCCGCTGCGGGATGTACGCCTCGGGCTGGTAGTAGTCGTAATAGCTGACGAAGTAGCTGACGGCGTTCCTGGGGAAGAACTCCCGGAACTCGCCGTACAGCTGCGCGGCCAGCGTCTTGTTGTGCGACAGCACGAGGGCCGGCCGCTGCAGTTCGGCGATGACGTTGGCCATCGTGAACGTCTTGCCGGACCCGGTGACGCCGAGCAGCACCTGGTTCCGCTTGCCGTCCCGAATGCCCCGCACCAGCGACGCAATCGCCTGCGGCTGATCCCCCGCGGGAGGAAACGGGCTGTGCAACTGAAACTGCGGCATGATGCAGGGATTGTCGGCGGCGTCGATCAGAACGGCAAGCCCGGGCGAGTCCTGGCCGTCAGCCCAGCCTCAGAACCAACAGGGTCCTCACGGACGGCCACATTCCTCCCTCACACGGCTCGAAGGGCCGTTGCAAGCGCTTCAGGGCGGCTCCTATAGTGCACGTTCCCGTTTTTTCTGCGAGTCGACGCTTGAAAGACCGCGAACACTATCCGTGGCTTGACTGGTTGCGGTTTGCGGCGGCCGCGATGGTGCTGGCCGTCCACGCGCGCGGAGTGTTGCTGGCGGCCTATGGCGACCTGCCTTTGCACCAAAAGGGGCCGGTGACCGCAGCGGCATTTGCCTTCACCCGGCTGGGCAACGAGGCGGTCATCGTGTTCTTTGTGCTGTCGGGCTTTTTTGTGGCCGGCAAGGGGATCGAGCGGCTCGTCCAGGGCCGCTTCTCCGTGCGCGACTATGCCGTGGATCGAATCACGCGGATCTACGTCCCGTATCTCCCGGTGCTGTTTTTGTCGCTGTTGGCCGCCTGGGCGCTGGAAACCACCATCACCGGACCCGTCTTCGTTTCACACGTTTTCGGGCTGCAGGGAGTGACCGTAGGATCGCTGTCATTCAAGGGAAACGGTGCACTGTGGTCGTTGGGTTATGAGATCTGGTTCTACGTTCTGCTGGGGGCGGTTGCGGCGTTCGTGCAATACCGCAACGGGCCAGCCCTGCGGCAGGGCCTGGCAACAACCGTGCTCGGAATCGCCCTGGCGGTCTTCTGCATTCTGTATGCGACCTATCTCCTGTGCTGGATCGTGGGCGGGTTTGCCTATTTCTATCGTCCGGTCAAAGCCCGCCCAGCGCCGCTCTTGGCCGCGTTCGGGTTGATTGTCCTTGGAACGGTCGGCAATCAGGTGCTTTCCGCCAGCGAGTCGGTCAACGTGACGCAGTGGGCGGCGTTTCTCCCTCCGCGGAGCGTTTGCCAACTGCTGCTGGCGGCAGGAATCGGCGTGCTCATTCCGCAGCTGGCCTGTCTGGAGCCCAGGACTTCGGTCTCTCGCAGCATTGAGCGAACGGGCACTTGGCTGGCCGCCTTCTCGTACACGCTCTATCTCACGCACCTCCCGGTTTTGCGGCTTTTATCGAAGTCCTGGGGACGACAGGGCGATTTGTCCGTCGCTTCGCTTTCGACGGTCGTCGCCGCGTGCGGGCTGTGCCTGGTGGTCGCCTGGCTGTTGTATCTTCCGCTGGAACGGCAAACGCCCAAAGTTCGCCGGTGGCTCCGCGGCTGTCTCTTGCGACCGAACACCGCGACAACGGTGCCGGTAGCCGTCGGCATCGCGGATTGACTTGGGACCCCAGCGCACCTGCCCGGGACCCGATTCACAAGATCTCGGTCAGGCGTCGAGCGTCGACACAGCAGTCCGCAGCCAATCGGCCTCCGTTATTCCCCATACGCCCCAATCGCCGCGGCGACGCCAGCGCCGGCGGGGACGCTGCATTTCTGATCCCGCAGGCATTTCTCCAATCCCGCCAGGAACAGCAGCACGTTGGCCTCGCAGGAGGCGACCCCCATCAGGCCGATCCGCCAGGCCTTCCCCTTCCACGGGCCCAGGCCGCCGCCGATTTCGATGCCGAACTCGGTCAAGAGCTGCTTGCGGACTGCCGCGTCGTCCACGCCGGCGGGAATCAGCACGGCGTTGAGCATCGGCAACCGGCGTCCCTCCACGCCGGCGTACTGCAGCCCCATCGCCTCCAGGCCGGCCTTCAAGGCCAGGTGGTTGCGGCGGTGCCGGGCGAACCGCGGCTCCAGTCCCTCCTCCAGCACGATCCGCAGGGCCTCGTGCAGGGCGTAGTTCATGTTGATTGGGGCGGTGTGATGATAGGCCCGGTTGCCCCCCCAGTATTCCTTCACCATCTGCATGTCGAGATACCAGCTCTGCACCTTGCGGGTCCGCTGGTCGATCGCCTCGACCGCCCGCGGGCTGAATGTCACCGGCGCGAGGCCCGGCGGGCAGCTCAGGCACTTCTGCGTGCCGCTGTAGACCGCGTCCAGACCCCACGCATCGACCTCGACCGGCAATCCGCCGAGCGACGTCACGCAATCCACGGCGATCAGCGCGTCGTGTTCGTGACACAGCTTCGCGATCTCGTCCACCGGTTGATGCGCCCCGGTCGACGTTTCCGCGTTGACGATCCCCAGCACCTTTGGTCGTGCTGTCTTGAGGGCCGCGGCGATTTCGTCCGGATCGAACACCTCACCGTACGGCCGCTCGATGACGGTCACCTCGGCCCCGGCCCGGCGGGCGACGTCGGCCATCCGGCCGCCGAACACGCCGTTCACGCAGACCACCATCTTGTCGCCGGGTTCGACCAGGTTGACGACGACGGTCTCCATCCCCGCGCTGCCAGTGCCGCTGACGGCCAGCGTGAGTTGGTTCTCGGTGCGGAACACCTGCCGCAGCATCCCCTGCAGTTCGTCCATCACGCGGAGGAAGTACGGGTCGAGATGCCCGACCGTCGGCGCGGCGAGCGCAGCCAGCACGCGGGGGTGGATGTCGCTCGGCCCGGGTCCCATGAGGATGCGGCGCGGCGGAGAGACGGGTTCAGGCAACGTCGGCATGGGGATGGTCCGTGGTCAGTGGTCCGTTGTCGGTGGCGAACGGCCAGATTACGCGGACAGAGGCCAGGACGCCAGCGGACGGTCGTTGCCGCCAACGTAGCCATCTCGCTCCGCCAGATGACCAGCCTCTTGGCTCTTTCTCCCGCAGCGTCAGTCCGCTTCGCGAAAGAGGCCCCTCATCTCGTGGAGCGAGATGGCTACAATGCCCTATCCTGCCCGGCTAACCGGGATTGACGAAAACCGCCGGCCGAACCATATTTCGGATGGAGGAGTCTTGTCCGGCATGAGCCATTACGCCGATTACGCCCGTCAACTCGGAGACCGTGCGCGCGAGGCCAGCCGCCGGCTGGCCACCGCGTCCGGGGCGCTGAAAAACCGCTGGCTTCACCAGGCCGCGGATCGGCTGCTCGCGCAAATGGACGACCTGCTGGCCCGTAACGAACAGGACGTCGCCCTCGCCCCCAGTTACGGACTCACTGCGGCGGAGACCGATCGCCTGCGGCTCACCAGGCCGCGAATTGAAGCCATCGCCACCGCGCTCCGCGAAGTCGCCACGCTCACCGATCCGGTCGGCGAAGTGATCGAAGGTTACGTCCGGCCCAACGGCCTCAATGTGCAGAAGGTCCGCGTCCCGCTCGGCGTGGTGTTCTTCATCTACGAATCCCGGCCGAACGTCACCGCCGACGCCGCGGCGTTGTGCGTCAAGAGCGGGAACGCGGTGATTCTCCGCGGGGGCAAGGAAGCGCTGCACAGCAACGTGATCCTGTACCGCGTGCTGAAGGAGTCGCTGGTCGACGTCGGGCTGCCCGAACACGCCGTGCAACTGGTGGCGACGCCAGACCGGGAAATCGTCGGCGAGTTGCTGAAGCTGCGGGGGCAGATCGACGTGACGATCCCCCGCGGCGGAAAGTCGCTGATCGAGCGCGTCACGGCGGAAGCGACGATGCCGGTCATCAAGCATTTCGACGGTGTCTGCCACGTGTATGTGGATCGGGCCGCCGAACTGGAGATGGCGCTGGCGATCCTGCGGAACTCGAAATGCCAGCGGACGGGGGTGTGCAACGCGGCGGAATGCCTGCTGGTGCACGCCGACGTCGCCCAGGCGTTTCTGCCGATGGCTGGGGCGATGTTCCGGGAGGAGCAGGTGGAGGTCCGGGGGTGTCCGCAGACGTGCCGGTTGATCGCGGAGGCCAAATCGGCCACCGAACAGGATTACCGCACGGAGTACCTGGACAAGATCATTTCCTGCCGGGTGGTGGGGAGCCTCGACGAGGCGATGAGCCATATCGCCTCCAATGGGTCGCAGCACACGGACGCCATTGTGACCCGTGACCTCATGGCGGCCGAGCGGTTTGTCGCCGGGGTGGATTCGTCGGCGGTGATGGTGAATGCCAGCACGCGGTTCAACGACGGCGGGGAACTGGGGCTGGGGGCGGAGATCGGCATCAGCACGGACAAATTCCACGCCCGCGGCCCCTGCGGCCTGCGGGAGCTGACCAGTTACAAGTGGATTGTACGAGGGAATGGACAGGTGAGGTGAGTCGGCGTCAGCGGTCAGGCATCAGGCGTCAGGGAAAGACAAGGACAAGGGCTGTCTGCTGTTTCTTACCTGATGCCTGAAGCCTGACACCTGATGCCTTACCAGGAGAGCCACGGATGGCCGATATCCTGAGTCAG
>Ga0073934_10012037_pt1 | contig 10298 bp, 9 predicted proteins | sample LarsenN4metaG_FD_76834 | JGI IMG/M metagenome (GOLD analysis project Ga0073934, IMG submission 76834) | Hot spring sediment bacterial and archeal communities from British Columbia, Canada, to study Microbial Dark Matter (Phase II) - Larsen... ... | reverse complement strand
TGATGGCGTACAACCGGACGATCAACTATGACGCGAAGTCGTCGGTGGAACAGCGGACGATCCGGCAAGGGAATTATCCGCCGCGCGGAGGCGGTTTCCAGCCGATACAAGGCGAGCAGAAGACGACGCAGATCGTCAGCGGCGAGCATGCCTGGAACCTGAACGCGCAGAACCAGCCCGTGCCGCAGCCGGCAGCGGCCGAAGTGCGGCAACTCGATATCTGGACGACTCCTTACGGGTTCATCAAAGCGGCCATGGCGGCGCCCGACGCGAAGGTTTTCACGCGGTACGAAAGCGGCGCGCTCGGCACGATGGCGTCGTTCGGGCGCAGGAAAGCCACTGTGGTTTCCTTTACGGCGCTGGGGAAGTACCGCGTGAACGGGCAGTTCAACGATCAGAACATGCTCACGCGCGTTCAGACCCGCATCGGCGATCCGGTGATGGGCGACATTAACTATGAGACGGAATACAGCGATTACAAGGACTTCGGCGGCGTCAAGTTCCCGACGCACTTCCACCATCATGACGCGTTCGACGACGAGACGCAGCCGCCCAACTACAACGGCGGGCACAATGGTCTCGACTTCCGCGTGACCGACGTAAAGCCGAACGACTGCGGCGCCGCGCTTACCGTGCCCGACCCCGTCCGCACGGCCAGGGTAGAACCGCCTCGCGCACAGTCCGAGCAGATCGCCCCGGGCGTATGGTATCTACGGGGCGGCTCGCATCACAGCGTCGCGGTCGAGTTCAGCGACTTCGTTACGGTCATCGAGGCGCCGCTAAACGAAGCGCGCTCGCTCGCCGTGATCGAAGAGGTGCACCGCATCATCCCCAACAAGCCGATCGAGTACCTCGTCAACACGCATCATCACTTCGACCACCTGGGCGGCGTGCGCACGTACGTCTGGGAGGGCGCGACCATCGTTACGCAGGAGAACAACTACGGCTTCTACAAGAACCAGCTCATCAGCCACGAGCCGTGGACCATCGCTCCGGACCGGCTGTCGCTCTACCCTCCGACCGAGCAGGACGAGGGCTACATTTTCGAGATCGTCAGCCAGCGGCATACCATCGGCGACGGGAAGCGCTTCCTGTCACTCTACTACGTGCAAGGGCTCAACCATTCGAACGACATGCTGATGGCGTATCTCCCGGCGGAAAGGATTCTGATCCAGGCTGATCTCTACAACGCTCCCGCGCCCAACGCGCCGCCTCCGGGCGCGCCGAGCGCCAGCAGCCTGAGCCTCTACGACAACGTGAAGGCTTACAAGCTGGATGTGGCCACCATCGCGCCGCTCCACGGTCCGCGCACGGCAACGTGGGCCGAGTTCGCGCGCGCGGTGGGGAAGCCGGAGTAAATTAAACTCCAAGCGGTGCGGCTGGGGAGATACGGCGATGCGAATGTGCGCGCGTGTTTCGAGGAAAAGACCGGTGGCGTTTTTGGCTGAGCTGCTGATCTTGACCAGCATTTCGTTTCTGCCTTCCTCCGCCCAGTCGCCCGCCAGCGGAACCATCGCCTTTACGGGCGGGCGGTTGATTGACGGGACCGGCCGCGCGCCCATTCAACCTGCCACCGTCGTTATCACCAACGGACGGATTGCCGGGGTGGGTCCGGCGGAGTTGGTTGGGATTCCCGCCGGAGCGACTCGCGTCGATCTCTCCGGCAAGACCATCATGCCCGGGTTGGTCAATGTTCACGGTCACTTGACCGTGGACGAAAACACCCGTCTGCCAGTGCGCGAGCATATCATCCAGCGCTTGCGAGCTTACGCCGATTACGGTGTGACGACCGTTATGAGCCTCGGTCAGACGAAGGAAGACGAGACGGAGGGCTTGAGAATCCGTGAGGAGCAGCGGCAGGGCAAACTGGGCGGCGCACGGTATTACACCGCCGGACAAAACGCACTCGCCAAGACTCCTGAGGAAGCGCGCGCCGTCGTGGCCCGCTTGGCGGACCTGAAAGTTGATTTCATCAAGACCCGGCTCAACGGCCGGCCGACCGACATGGATTCTGAGACCTTGGGCGCGGTCATTGACGAAGCACACAAGCGCGGACTCCGAACCGCGATTCACATCTTTTATCTCAAAGACGCGAAATTAGCGGTTGAAAAAGGCATTGACGTGATCGCGCACAGCGTCCGCGACCAGGATGTGGATCAGGCCCTGGTCGCCGAGATGAAGCGCCTCAACGTCGCCTACGTGCCGACGCTTACCCGTGATCTTTCGGTCTTTGTCTACGAAACCAGGCCTGAGTTTTTCGATGACCCGTTCTTCCGGCGCGGCATGTACGCTTATCAGACCGAGGTTGAACTGCTCACCCGCCCGGAGATGCAGGAAAAAGCGCGAACCAGCCCTCAGGTGCAGGCGCTCAAGCAGGCTCTGCAACAGGGCACGCGCAACCTGAAGTTGCTCTTCGACGCCGGGGTGCAGGTGGCCATGGGGACCGACACCGGCTCGGCCAACGATCCCGGCCGCTGGCAGGGCTACTTCGAGCACGTCGAGATGCAGATGATGGTCGAGGCCGGCATGACGCCGATGCAGGTGATCGTTGCTTCGACGGGAGACGCTGCCAAGGTCTTGCGGCTCGACAGGGAGCTAGGCACCCTCGATCCGGGCAAATGGGCCGACCTGCTCGTGCTCAACGCCGATCCGCTCGCCGACATCCGCAACACGCGCGAGATTCATTCCATCTGGATCGCGGGGCGGAACGTGGCAGAGGGGCCGCGGTAGCCGAGGCGACCGCCTTTCTCGCCTGGGATTGTTCTTGCCGTTGTGGCGAAAGCAAATTCAGAAGCATGAACTTGCCTTTGCTGCCACGACCTCACGGAATCCGTTCCAGCACCCGCTTCGCCAGCTCGATACTTTTCTCGCGGGAGCCTTCCGCCCTCACAAAAACCTCCAGGTAAACCCCGTTCTTGTGCGCGTACAGCGTGTCGGTCTCATCCATGAAATAGACGCGAGCTCCGGGCGCTTCGATCGGGCTGGGGCGGATGTCGTTCTGCCGGGCCCTTTCAAGCATGCTGTCGAGGAGGTTTTCAGCCGCTTTTGCGACCTGAACCACGGCTGTTGTGTCCGTTCCAGAGCGCTCTCGCGTGCAGACGCGCAGCATTCCTGCTTCGCCGCGCCGGACGGTTTCCGGCGGCGTGCCCATCACCATTTCGTAGTCGGCCTCGGAGAAGTAATCACAGGGATCAAACTGCGCGAGGCTGAGTCCCAAAGCCGATTCCGGCGTGGGAATAGAAGTCTCTGGAGCCGCACGCGGAGCACTGTCGGCGGGCTGGGATGATGGAGCATCGCCGCCGCAGACGGAGAGCAGGAGCGCCAAGCACACGGGGAAGACCGCACCGAACCGGCGGGGAACGGCACGGCCCGCTCGATGATCCATGAGGCCTCCTGGCGCAGTCATTTCTGAGCGGCGCGCCGCACCGCTCTTTCAAGCGACCTGCGCGTAAAGACAGCAGCTAGTTCGGCGCGATACTCCGCGGAGGCGTGAATGTCCGATATGGGGTCGATGCGCTCGGCGGCGTGCGCCGCGGCCGCAGCGATGTCTTTTGAACCAGCCGCGGTTCCGCGCAGCATATCCTCGACCTGCTTGGCGCGGTAAGGAGTCGAGTCAAGGCCCGTGATCGCGACTCGCGCGTCCGAAACCTTGCCGTGATTGTCGAGCGTGACGATCGACGCGACGCCAACGATGGCAAATCCCGAAGCTTGCTGGTGCATCTTGACGTAGGCGGTTCCGGTACCGCGACTGATCTTCGGCACACGGATTGAAGTCAGGATTTCATGCGGTTCGAGAGCCGATGTCATGAGGTCGACGAAGAACTTGTCAGCGCCGATTTCGCGCTGGCCTGCCGTGCTCTCGGCCACCAACAGCGCACCGAGTGCGAGGATCGCGGCAGGAAAATCGGCGGAGGGGTCCGCGTGAGCAAGGCTCCCTCCGATCGTTCCGCGGTTGCGCACCTGCAGGTCGCCGATCTCGGCCGCCGTCTCGGCGAGCAGCGGACAGTGCGCGGCGATGACGGGCGACCGCTCGATCTCGGTGTGCCGCACCAGGCTCCCGATTTCGAGATTACCATCGTCCTCGCGAATGCCCTTCAACTGCTGAATGCGCCCGATATCCACCACGAACTTCGGGGCTGCGAGACGCAGCTTCAGGATCGGGATCAGGCTCTGGCCTCCGGCGAGTATCTTGGCATCCTCGGGATGCTGCTTGAGAAACTGCGCCGCCTCGATCACCGTGGCCGGGCAGACATACTCGAAACTTTCAGGGAACATGATTTCCTCGCATTGGAGGAGCTCGGAACGGACAAGCACGTCCCTTTCCGCTCCGTGGTTTTCCTACCGACTCCTGTCTCCTGACTTCTGACTCCTCGATTCCTTCGCTTGCAGCACGCGCCAGATTTTCTCCGGCTTGAGTGGCATGTCGAGGTTCGTCACGCCGTAGGGGGCGAGCGCGTCCATGACGGCATTGACGACCGCGGGCGTGGCGCCGATAGTGCCTGCCTCGCCGACGCCTTTCGCGCCGAGCGGATTCACGTTGGTCGGTGTCTCGGTACGGTCGCAAGTGTAAACAGGCAGCTGGCTCGCCTTGGGCACCACATAATCCATCAGCTCGCTGGTGCGCAACTGACCGTTCTCGTCGTAGACAGCCTCCTCGTAGAGCGCCTGACCGATCCCCTGCGCGATCCCGCCCTGCACCTGTCCGCCGACCATCATCGGGTTGACTACGCGCCCGCAGTCGTCGACCGCGACGTACTTGACGATCTCGACCTCGCCCGTTTCTTTGTCAATCTCGACCACGCAGATGTGCGTGCCGAATGGGAACGTGAAATTCTGCGGACTGAAGTAGCTCGTGGCATCGAGGCCCGGCTCCATGCCCGGCGGCAGGTTCTTGGCGCTGTAGGCCGCTTTCACGACTTCCGCGAACGTTGTGGATCTTTTCGGATTACTCTTCGCCACGACCTTGCCGTCTTTCCAGACTACGTTCTTTGGATTGATCTCGAGCAGGTGCGCCGCGAGGTCCGTCATCTTGCTTTTGACCTTCTGCGCCGACATATAGACCGCCGTGCCGCCGACCGCCGTGGTGCGGCTGCCGAAGGTCCCGATTCCGTGCGGGACGGCGCGCGTGTCGCCGTGAATCACGGCTACGTCGTCGAACGGGACGCAAAGCTCGTCGGCAGCGATCTGCGCGAAGGTTGTTTCCTCGCCTTGGCCGTGCGGGGACGCGCCACTCAGGACTGTGACTTTGCCGGAAGGCTCAACGCGCACCGTGGCGCTTTCCCATCCGCCTCCGGCCGCGAAGGCGCGAGCCGGACCCATGGCGCAAATCTCCACGTAGGTTGAGAGGCCGACGCCCATCACCTTGCCCTGCTTGCGCATCTGCTCCTGTTTTTTGCGTAGTTGCTTGTAGCCCGCCAGGTCGAGCGCCTTCTTGAGAGCTTTGTCGTAGTTGCCGGAGTCGTACACCAGCGCGGTGCGCGTCGTATACGGGAAGCTCGCCGGCTGAATGAAGTTGCGCCTGCGGATCTCGACCGGGTCCATCTTGAGCTGCGCCGCCGCGAGGTCCATGATGCGCTCGATCAGGTAAGTCGCTTCCGGGCGGCCCGCGCCACGGTAGGCATCCGTCGCCATTTTGTTCGTGAAGACCTCCTTCAGCTCGAATGAGAAGGCGTTCATCCTGTAACAGCCCGGCGACATGATAGCGGTGAGCGTCGGCATGAGCGCCGTGAGCATCTGAAGATACGCCCCGACGTCGGCGATCACGCGCACTTTGAGCCCCAGAATGCGGCCATCCTTGGTTAACGCGAGCTCGACGTAATTGATCTGGTCGCGCCCGTGGATGGTGCAGAGCATGTTCTCGCGCCGCGTCTCGACCCATTTGACGGGCCTCCCGAGCTTCATCGCGAGATAGGGAACAAGTCCTTCCTCGGGGTAGACGTTGAGCTTGCTGCCGAAGCCGCCGCCCACGTCGAGCGCGATCACGCGGATCAGATTGTCAGGGGTCTTGAGCAGCCGCGCGATCTCCGAGCGTAGCGTGTGCGGGATCTGGGTTGTGGACCAGACCGTCAGCATCTTCTCGCCCGACTGGTAACTGGCCTGCACGGCGCGCGGCTCCATGGCGGCCGGAATGAGGCGCTGGTTCACGAGCCGAGCCTTAACCACGCGATCCGCTCTCTTGAAAGCCGCCTGTATGTCGCCCGACACCAGCTCAAATGTGCCGGCGAGGTTGCTGTCCCACTGCGGATGGACGACGGGCGAGCCTTTCTCGAGCGCCTTCTCGGGATCGACCACGGCGGGCAGCGGCTCGTAGTCCACCTCGATCTGATCGACAGCGTCGCTCGCGAGATAAGACGTTTCGGCCACGACCGCAGCCACGGGCTCACCCGCGAAACGGACGGCATCGACAGCGAGAAGATAGTGATCGGGGACGCGCAGATCGGGTAAGGCGGCCGCTGACGGAAGGGTGTTGAGCTCGCCGCGTATCTCCGGCCCTGTCAGCACCGTGACGACACCATCGAGAGATTTCGCTCGAGAGGCATCGAGCCTGCGAATGCGCGCATGCGCATGCGGGCTTCGCAGTAAGGCCATGTGCAGCGTGTTCGGCAGATGCACATCATCCACGTAGAGGCCCTTGCCGGTGAGGAGCCGCGCGTCTTCCTTGCGCAGGATTTTGCGCCCGGAATATTTCTCTTGGGGCATGAAATCTCCTTGCAGCGGCTAGGTCGCAGCCGCCGTCTTGCGCCGCGGCTTCTCGCTCTGTCTCGCGCTTCTCCCGTCTTTACTCTTCATTTTGCGGCCGGCGCTTCGAATGGCCGCGACGATATTCTGGTAGCCGGTGCAGCGGCAAAGGTTTCCATTCAAGGCGCGCTTGATTTCCGCTTCGGAAGCGTCCGGCGAGCGTCGCAGCAGGTCGTGCGCGGTCATCAGAATGCCCGGTGTGCAGTAACCGCACTGCAATCCGTGCTCTTCCCAGAAGCTCTGCTGCACGGGGTCGAGTTCGCTGTCCGATGATAGGCCCTCTACCGTGGTCACCTTCGAGCCGCTGGCCTGGACCGCCAGCATCAGGCACGACTTCACCGCTTCGCCTTCGAGGTGGACCGTGCACGCGCCGCAGATGCCCGTCTCGCAGCCGACGTGCGTTCCCGTCAGCTCCAGCACGTCGCGCAGGTAGTGCACCAGCAGGAGGCGCGGCTCGACTTCCGACGAGTGCGTCACCCCATTCACCGTGATCGTAATCGGCACTTTCAAGGTGACCTCCTCGCCGCAAGCGTCGCGAGTTACAAGTGGCTTGCATCCGGCTCGCGAGATGTAGAGGAAGCTCCACCTCCTCCGCGGGTCGCGGCTCGGATTCGACGAACATACGACGAGCGCGAAGAAATTTCAAGAGCAGCCGGACAAGCTAAAAAAGAGAAAAGCGGCCCTGAACCAAGTTCAAAGGCCGCCTCTGTGATCAAGGCTGTATGCTATTGCCGGTGGAGCCTCGCAATCACTCGATGCTGGTGAGCCGCTGAACGAGAGACTGCGCCTCGCCCGTAAACGGGAAAAGCAAAGACAAATCCTTGAGCTGCATTCTCTCTTTACGGACCAGCATCAATGCGCAAAAGAGCATCATGAAAGAAGTTCGTTCATCGTTTCCCATGTCTACACCGCCTTTCCCCAGGACGCTTTGAAGGCATCCCGCTGTTGCGGTTTCACCTCTAACGCCGATTCCATTTTTGCCGTGTGCGCGGGGAGCTTCCATCCGTCGAAAGCCACAATTTGGAAATGGTTCCCAGGTACTACGCGGATTCAACGGGTCCAAACTGATGAGGGGCTTGGATTGGGGCAGCGTCCGGGCCGAAGGACGCGTTGGGAGCGTCCTTCGGCCGCGAAGCGCTTATTGGACGGTGAAGGGGAGGTCCGACTCGCTCGGATTCGGCCGTACCAAGGGCGCCAGGATCCCTGTCCCCAAGCTCGCGCTTTGGATCGTGGTACCCGGTGCATAGAGCTGCGCTGAGAAGCCGTCAAAGATTCCAGAAGGTGGCTCCACCGACGTCAGGGGAAGCGAGCTCAGCCCTTGCCCCTTGATGATCTGGATATGGACCGTGATAAGAAAGGAATGTCCTGCTGGCACGGTGACATCGCTAAACCACAGATTTTGTCCCGCGCCGTTCCCGGCCCCGAAGGCCTGGATGTCGAATTCGTCAGGGGCAACCGTCTCCCCAATCAGGTATGTAAACACCGCATTCCCGGGGTTGTTCTTCGGGTTGGTCTCAAAACGACTGTCGAGCGCGATCCCAAAACTGACGGTTTCGTCGCTGCCGCACCCGTTGACGAACAGCACATTGTAGGACAGTTGCCCGAATGGATTTGTCGAAACGACCTTGGGCTCCGGGTCCCTTCTACCTTGGTTCACATTCACGACTGTTTCGGTCACGATCGTCGTAAACTCGTTGTCAGTCAGGAAACTTGTCAGGCTGGCGCAGTTGCCCGTCACGACCACTAAAATGTGGATCGTGTTATGCGAGAGCTGGACTTTGCTGGAAGGAGTTGCCGAAATCTGGATGTTCAGCGAGTAGGTCCCCTCCTGCAGTCCTGCGGCTGTCACGTGAATGTATTTGCTCTCGGTTCCACCGTCGGAGATGCCAAACGCGTCCGCCCCTTCAACAGTCGCGCCTGCATCCATCAGGCTGCCGACCGGATTAAAGCTCACGTTGATGGCGGCCGATAAGCCATTGACGTCAGCGAGGTGAAAATCGATCGGAAATGTTTGGTCGAGCGAGTAATCGTTCGTTAATTCAACGAGGTAGAACCATTGGTTGGGCGCGTTTCCGGGGGAGGTTACCGGAACCGCGTATTCCCCATAGCTGTCATGCGCCGTGACTTCGAGCTTATCCTTCCCGGGCGCCTGAGCCTGCGCAGACGTGCTGGCTATGGCGAGCGCCGCCATGGCCATGACGCTGAAGAGCAGCGACTCGATCGATCTCCGTGGACGCCAAGATGAAGTACGTTTCATTTCTGTATTTCTCCTTCTGGCTTGGGGGGATTGTCTGTTCTCCTAAGGAGAATCAGAGATTGCGGACTCACCCAAGCACGAGACGATTCTTTCCCAAGGGCGCGAAACCGACCATCGCCCGCCGGACTCAATTTGAACGAGGTCCTGCTTCATGGGTCTCGGCCTAGGACCGATGGGCCAGAAGGGCAGGAGGCAATAGTCAGAATGGAGTAGTCAGGGAAGGCGAACAGATCCGGATTCTGACGCGGAATTTTACTCAGGAGCAACGCACGCGCGCGGCTCAGATGAAGCCGCCGCCAACAGTTGCTCCTTGCGATAGATCAGGCCGGTGGCATCGTAGCTGGCAAGCTCAAAGCCGTGGCCGTGTGTGATGGCGTCGGTGGGGCAGGCTTCGACACAATAGCCGCAGAAGATGCAGCGGTTGTAGTCGATATTGTAGACAGAGGCGTAGCGTTCGCCGGCGCTGATGCGGTGCTCGGCGGTGTTTTCGGCGGCTTCGATGTATATGCAATTAGCCGGGCAGGCGGCGGCGCAGAGAAAACACGCCACGCACTTCTCGAGGCCCTGCTCGTCGCGCTGCAGCACGTGCAGGCCGCGGTATCGCTGCTCGAACTGCGGCGGCTCGTCAGGGTAATTCTCGGTGACCGGCGGCCGAAACAGATTCTTCCACGTCACCCGGAAGCCGGATGCCAGCGCGGACGCGGTTTCTACGATTGTGCTCAGAACGGAGGCCATTGACTGCCCTCGCGCACCAGTATATCGAAAGGATTTCCAAAGGGCCAAGACACCCTGCAGAAAGGCAGGCGCACCGGTCGGCCGGGGTGGGCGAAAGCTCCGGTGGGAGAGGAAGAGTTTCGCGGATGGTCCCGAACTGTTACTGGTCCTGCATGCGGCGGATTCGGCGCCGCTGATCGGCGTCGGCGATGATGGCTTCGTACTTCAGCCTCTGTTCGTCGGTGAGGATCTGGCGGATTCGGTCGCGCCCTTCGGCCCGCGTCGAGTCTTCCTTGATCTGGTACCGCAGGCGCATCTCGTCAAGGATGGCGGCGAGCTGATTAGTCTGCTCCGGCGAGAGGTTGAGCTCCTTGGTAAAACGATCAACGAGCCGCTGGGTTCGGTTGAACGGGCCGCGGGAGTCGGCCTGGTCCGCCGCCTGAGCCTGACGGATCCTGCCCGTCCACAAGTTCGTCGCCAGGGCGCCCGACACCACGCCGCACAGGAAGATCAGCAGAATGTAGAGCGGCCCTCGGCTTCTTTCAAACCACTTAGGTAGTTTCACGCTCATTCCTCGTCCGTTAAGTCT
>Ga0073934_10012036_pt1 | contig 10300 bp, 7 predicted proteins | sample LarsenN4metaG_FD_76834 | JGI IMG/M metagenome (GOLD analysis project Ga0073934, IMG submission 76834) | Hot spring sediment bacterial and archeal communities from British Columbia, Canada, to study Microbial Dark Matter (Phase II) - Larsen... ... | reverse complement strand
TTCCGCCACACCTCGATGTACCTCGAGGTAATGGTTGACCACTGCAGTTGCACCGTGGTTCGACTGCCGTTCTTGTAGGACTGCCCCGTGAGCGCAATCGGCGTCGTTGACGGCGCCGAGTAAGTCACGGTGAGCGTATCGGTTCCTTTGTTGCCCGCGGCGTCCTGCGCCGTGACGGTGATCACGTTCGTGCCGCTCTGCAGGGCGATCGACGGGATGCTCCAGTTCGTGGTTCCGCTCGAGAACCCGCTTCCCCCGCGATCGGTCTTCCACGTCACCGCTGTGACGCCCTTGTTGTCAGCCGATGTTCCGCCCAGTGTCACAACCGAGGACGTGGTCGTGTACGTCGCCGACGATGTCGGCCCGAGGATGGTGATGGTTGGAGGCGTAGTGTCGCTGGTGTTGTAGGTGACAGTCAGCACGTCGGTGCCGTTGTTCCCCGCCGCATCTCGCGCCGTCACGGTGACAACGTTGGCGCCACTCTGAAGGGGAATGCCCGCGCTCCACGTGGTGGTGCCGCTCGACGTCCCTGCGGCGCCGCGATCGGTCGCCCAGCTCACCTGGGTCACGCCGATGTTGTCGGATGCGGTTCCAGCGATGGTCAGCGACGCGGACGTGCTCGTATGGGTGGAAGCCGCCGTTGGAGCGCTGATCGTCACGACCGGCGCCGTCGTATCCGGCACCGATGCCGAATAGGTCACGGTGAGGACGTCGGTGCCGACGTTGCCAGCGGCGTCACGCGCGGTGACGGTAATGACGTTGGTGCCCACCTGCAACCCGATCGACGAGACGGCCCACTTCGTCGTCCCCGATGCGGCGCCGCTGCCGCCGCGGCTGTTACTCCAGCTCACAGACGACACGCCCACGTTGTCCGATGCAGTACCGCCAATCGATATCGTGCCCGCCGGCGCGGTATAACTTGCGGCCGTCGTCGGGGACGCGATTGCGATCGAGGGCGCCGTCGTGTCCGAGGCGGTGCCCGTCGTAACGGTCCACGTGAACGTCTGCGCCGCGGACTGGAGGACTCCGTCATGGACGGACGCAGTGACCGTGTAAGTGCCAGCGGTGGTCAGCGTGCCCGAGATGAAACCCGTGGCCGACCCGACGAAGAGTCCCGGAGGAAGGCCCGTGGCCGTGTAAGAAATCGGCAGGCCGTCGGGATCCGCGCCATTCAGTTGCAACGATACTGCCTGTCCGACCCTCGAGGATTGGTTGCCAGGATTCGAGAGAGTCGGCAACGCATTGCTGTAGCCGCAGACCTGGCCGGACTTCGGCCCCTCGCCGGTCCCGTTGTAGGCGGAAACGGCGAAGCAGTATTGCTGGCCGGGCGTGGCGGTGGGAAACGTGTAGGTCGTCGTGTTGCCGACGTCGATTCGCTGCGAGCCTACATAGACGGCGTATCCAGTAACCGTTCCAACGCTGGGATCCCACATCACGGTGATCGTGTCGGCCTGAGCGACACTCACTGTGAAAAGTGTCAAGACAAACGCGAGCGCAAGCGAGACGCGACCCGTAAGTAACGTGGCGACGTGCATGCAGGATGTTCGTGGGAGCGCCAGGGGAGGTCGCGAGGTCCCGTTCGCGTTACTGCAAGATCGTGCCCGCTGCGTCGGTCACTGAAATTCCAACGTTTGCGTGGAGTGCGCGGCGGGACGAAGGAAGAAAAAATTTCCGTTCTGTTCGTGAGGTTACAAAGTTGGCGGCAACGTCAGTTGCCGCCCGGAACGAGGTTGACCTGAATACGTTTGAGAAATTTCACGGGCACGCCGTCCACACGCGCCGGCTGGTATTGCCACATTCTTGCCGCACTCACAGCCATCCTGTCGTACTGCGGGCTGATTGGGGCCACCATCGATGCCGATTCCACACCGCCCATCGTGTCGATGACGACTTCGATCACGCCGGACTGCGCCATGCGAACCTGGCCGGGGAACGGGGGGATCTGCTGGCTCAGAGTGATCGGTGGCACGACATCGGCATCGCTGGCCGTGTAGATCTTGGGCACGCGCGGCGCCGGACGCGGAAGATCCGGCACGATCGGCGCCTGCGGCAGCGCGCGTGCGGGTGGCTCGGGTGGTGTCGCGGCCTTCGCGCTCAACTCTCTAAACCCGCTCGCCAGGGTACGAATATCCGCCAGCGGCGATTTCGAGGCCTGCGCCTCCATCTCGGGATCGGCGAGCACCGCGAGGACCAGGGCGAAGCCGCGCTCCGCAGTCGTGAAGTCCTTGAAGTCAAACGCCGCTTTCGCTTCCTGATACGCTGTCTGCGCTGCCGACGGCAGCAGCCGCCGCCGCGTCTCGCTATACGTCGTTCGCACTCGCGGCGGCAGTTCGTTGGACGGACGGTACATCGGGTTCCTGGCGACCAATCCTTCCATCACGCTCTTGGCATCGGCTTCTTTGCCGGTCGCCACGAGACACAGCACGCGATAGAGCTCGATGGTCTGCTGATCCTCGCGCGTCTGCTCCGATGTCTTCAGTGCATCGAGCATGGCGAGCGCGCGCTCGTATTCCGCCGACGCGTAGAGTTCCTTTGCCGCCTCGAGGGACACCTGCGCGTCCACCTGGACGCCGACGAGGAGAATCAGGATGGTGACAATCGCGGTCGTACTGGCGCGCATGATCTTCACCTCTGTCTCATGTCCACGCTGACCTTGGTGGGCGCAGCGAGCGTGACCACGGCGCGCATGTGTTTCTCACCGAGCTCGGGATGGCGGAACAGCACCTCGTGCGATCCAATCGGCACCGAGACGTTGCCGAGCGGCGTCTCACCGATCTGACGGCCATTCACCCAGACCTCGGCCCACGGCGTGGCGTTGAACGACATCGTTCCGGCAGGCCACTGCGGCCTGATGGTGGAGACGCTGCCAGGCGTCACGTTGACGACCTGCGTATGGCTGTAGCCGACCGATTCGTTGGCCATGACCAGCTCATGGCGTCCGACGGACACCATGATGCGCTCGCTCTGGCTGGTGCCGAGCAGGCGTCCGTCTTCGAAGATCTGCAGCGGCATTGGCGCGTTCACGGCGATCCATCCGGACAGCGGCGCGTTCTTCGGCGCCGTCAGCGGCACCACGAGCGACGCGGTCGTGCCCGCTTCGATCTTCACTTCCTGCGTCAGCGAGCCGAGCTCGTTCTCCAGAACGACAGAGTGCGTTCCCGGCGAGAGACCCTCGACCGTCAACGGCGACTTGCCGTAGACGTGGCCGTCAACCGTCACCTGCGCACCCGCCGGCTCGGTCCGCACCTGCAGTTCGCCGAGCAGAGACGAAGCGCGCGGCAGCTCGATCAACTGCGACACCTGCCCGCCCGCCGTGATGGTGACCGGCATCGTCCGGACGTTGCCTTCGGTCGTCAGCTTGAGCGTATGGCGCCCCGGCGACAGGTCCAGACTGAGCGGCGTCACGCCACGCGGCTGGCCGTCGATCTCGACTGTGGCTCCGGTCGGGTTCGTCTGCACCACCAGCGTTCCCATGCCGTCTGCCGCCACCGGCGCAGCCATGAATCGCAGCGCTCCCAGAGTGACTGCCGACGTCAGCGCAATCAGCAGCGCCGCCGCGGCAGCCAGCTTCACGCGCGAGATCGGGTTCTTCGCGGCCACCGACTGCCGCACCTGCTCGACCGGAGCGCCAGGCGCGGGAACAGTGGGGTTGGCCTGCGACGACTTGTCCCAGAAGCCGCTGTTCGACGCGGCCGGCGTTGGCTTGGACGACTGCGCGGCCGCCGGCGAGCCGGGCTGCGAAGCGGAAGCCGAGGAAGCGGACAACGGCGAACCGTGATTGGTGGTTGGCATAGCGGTGCTGGCAGGCGTCATGGCCTGCGTGAATGTGGATGAAACGACGGGTTTCGCCGGCGCCGTGACTGCCGGCTTGGAAGCACCCGTCGGCGCCTTGACCACCGGCGTGACCGAGGGCGCCACATCGGTGGTGCCGACAGCGGCGTGGTAGCGCGACATGAACACTCTGAGCGCCTCGATCTCCGCGATCGGATCGCTGTAGTGCAGCACGCGATCGAGTTCCGCCCACGCCTCGGGCGCGGAGCCGAACGGGGTCTTCGAATCGATCTGCAGCGCGCGCTGTAACCAGACGCGTAATGGCAGCGGCAGCGGCTCGAGCGCACCGTCAGCCGACAACGCGAGCGCGCCTGCGGTCATGTCGCTGATCTGGGACGGGAATTCGTCGTCGGACAAGGGACGCCCGATGACGAGAGCGAGCGCAGTGGCACCGACCTGCGTGATGTCGGTTCGCCGATCCAGGTGCGGCATGCCGAACGAGCGAGGAATCGGCACGCGCAGTTCCTGCCAGTACTGCTTGGTCGAATAGCGAAGCTGTTCGATCGCCGACCCGAGCACGTATTCGGCCAACACGAGGCGGGCATTGGGAGTGACGATGATCCGCTCCGGCCCGATCGCGCCGTGGCACACATCCGGCGCCTTGTCGTGCAACACCGCCACCGCGTGAACGAGCTGGCGCAGCAGACAGAGCGCGGCGTTCATTTCGACCGGCAAGAGGTGGGCTTCAGCCGCGGAGAGAATCGTCGAGAGCCTGATGCCCGGGACGTGCTCGGACACGACAACCAGGCGCGGGACCGACTTGCCGGCACGCTCGACACCCCGCACGCGAGCGAAGTGTTCTGACTGGAAATCGGAGAGCCTGGACACGCGGTCGCGAACTGCGGCTTCGACGACCGGCGAAGCGGTCAGCTCGTCGCGCAGCGTGAGCACTTCGAACTGATCGCCGTTGACGCCGATGGCCATCCGGCGGTGGCCGAAGCCGTCCTCGAAAAGTGCCGGGCCGGAGGAAGAGACGCGGGCGATCACAGGATCCACAACAGGACTGTCGGCGTGAAGCATGCCAGTCTTGAGCCGCAGCCCCGTGGACAGGTCGCGATCTCAAAATGGGTTCAAATCCTGAGAGATTTGGCGGCGCGCGGTCAGAAAAGCGGCCGGGCCTCTATATGCAGCGGCCGGACGACGGTTACAGAATCGTCGCCCGGAGCGCGTTTTTGTCGATGAGTCGCGCGGAAGACAGGGCGCTCAGGCCGGTCGAACGTTCACGTTCAATCCGCCGTCCAGGATGATCTTGGCGCCGTTGTAATAACGGGCGCGGTCGGACGCCAGAAACACGACGGTGTCGGCAACTTCGTCCATCGCCGCCCACCGGCCCGCCAGAATTCCCATTCGCTTGCAGAAGCTGGCAACGAACTCCTCCTTGGTCACGTTCTGCTGCTTGGCCATGTTCTCGGCCCATACTTCGCGCCCTTCGGTGCCGACCAGTCCTGGCACGACGGTATTGACCGTGATCTTCTGGCTGGCCAGATCAGTGGCGAGGTAACCGGTGGCCTGATTCATCGCGGCGTTGTTCAACCCGTGAGTGAGCGCCGGCGCCCACACGATCGTCGAGGCCGTGCCGCTGATGTTGATGATGCGCCCGGTGCCATCGCCGGGCATGAGCGGAAGAAACGCGCGTGTCACACGAAGCGCGCCGAGGATCTTGTTGTCCAGATCGCCGATCCAGTCGCTGTCGGGCCACAGGATCTGCCGGTCCATGCGGCGCATCGGTCCACCGGCGTTGTTGACGACGATGTGGACCGTGCCGAAGGCCTCCTTCGCGGCACTCGCCGCGGCGTCGACCTGCTCGGTGCTGGCGATGTCTGCACGCGCTGAGACAACCGTGACACCGCTGTCCTTCCGGATATCCTCGGCCGTCTTCTCCAGTGTCTCGGCGCTCCGCGCGATGAGCACCAGGTTGACGCCCTCAGCCGCCAGTGCACGGGCAATCGCGCGCCCGATGCCTTTGCTGCCTCCGGTGATGACTGCGGTACGTCCCGAGAGTCCCAGCTCCATCGCCACGATGTCTCTCCTTCCCGAATAGATTGCCGAAACAACCAGCCACTTGAACGACCTGGCGAACCGATTTTGTCACTTGCGATTATTGAGACCGGAAAACTGCGCACGTTTGTCTTCCGTCCGGCGGGTCGCCAACGGGAAGCCTCCTGCGCGGTTCTATCCACTGCGATGATCGCGGGGCGCTCGCAGGTTCGCTGCCACGTTCCTTGGTTCCGAACGGCGGGATATGTTACTCGCTCCGCCGGTCTCGACCTATACTGGCGAGGCTCCGCCTTTGACCGACGAGCAAGTGGTTTCGCCGCGCTGGACTGCGGCAGTGGCTTTGCCCCGCGACGCCAGGAGAGCCGTCTTGACGGGGGAGCACGTGATTGAGTCTTCAGCAATCGCGCCGGCCAAGCCGGCCAGCGTCCCGCAAGGAGGTCCCGTGAACGCAAGGAAGACGCATGCCGTGATGTTCGCCGTGACGTTCGCGACTGTTGCGCTGTTTTCGACCCACGCCGCCGCACAGCAGAAGGTGCCCTTCCGAGGCGACATTCCGATCGCGCCCACGGGCATCCCCCGCATCCCGTTGCCCGATCACCCTGTCGTCTACGACACGGCGGAGGGACAGCGGATTCGCGTGGTCGTCTACGCAAGTGGACTCTCGCATCCGTGGAGCGCGGCGTTCCTGCCCGACGGCGGCATGCTCGTGACCGAACGCGACGGACGGCTGCGCCTGATACGCAGCGGCGGCACGCTCGATCCGAAGCCGGTTGAAGGTCTCCCCACGGTCCGGCGGGCGGGACTCAGCGGGCTGATGGACGTCACCCTTCATCCGCAGTTCGCGTCGAATCGATTCGTCTACCTGTCATACGCCAAACCGCTCAACGAGAAAGAGTCAGTGCTCGCAGTCGCGCGAGGACGCTGGAACGGCTCCGCGCTGACCGAGGTCAAAGACATTCTCGTCGCGCCTGCAGGCGTGAGCGGACCGGCGCGAATGGCATTCGGCAAAGACGGTAAGTTGTTCGTCACGACGGGCGGTGGCAATGCCGCACAGGATCCCAACCACCTCGGCGGCAAAGTGCTTCGCCTCAACGACGACGGGACGGTGCCGAACGACAACCCGTTCGCGGGCAAGCCTGGCTACCGGCCCGAGATATACACACTGGGCCATCGCAGCTCGCTCGGCCTCGCCGTTCACCCGGTCACCGGTGAGGTCTGGCAGAACGAGAACGGCCCGAACGGCGGCGACGAGATCAACATCCTCAAGCCTGGCGCGAACTACGGCTGGCCGATCGTCAGCCTGGGACGGACCTATCCCGGCCCGTGGCAGTCGAAGCAGTTCTGGCAGGAAGGCATCGAACAGCCGATCGTCTACTGGACTCCGTCGATCGCCGTGTCGGGGATGGCGTTCTACACCGGCGACCGTCTTCCGAAATGGAAGGGCGATGTTTTCGTCGGCGCGCTTCGCGAGGGCGAGATCCCCGGGACGGGGCACCTCGAGCGGATTCTCTTCAACGAGAACATGGAGGAGCTGCGGCGCGAGTCGCTGATTCAACCGCTCCGCCAGCGGATTCGAGACGTCCGCCAGGGGCCGGACGGATTGTTGTACCTCCTGACCGACGAAGACAACGGAGCGGTGCTTCGAATCGAGCCGGCTTCGTAGGAGGACGCTATGGCAGACCGGGTGCAGAGCTACGCGAACCACGCACGCATCGTGCCGATGTATCACTACGTCACGCTGGGTCTCCTGCAGCTCACATTCATCGGCTCGCTGGTGAACCTGTATCAGTCATGGGGCGACGACACACGCTTCTACAGCGCGTCGCTGCTGGTGACACTGACGCTAGCGACGATGCTGGTCGCTTTGTACGCACGTTCGTTTGCGCTCAAAGCACAGGATCGTGCGATTCGCGCCGAGGAACAGCTGCGGCATTACGTGCTCACCGGCAAGCTGCTCGACCCCCGACTGAGCATGCAGCAGATCATCGGCCTCCGTTTCGCCTCGAACGACGAGTTCGTGGCACTCGCCCAGCGCGCCGCCGATCAGAACATGCCCGCAAAAGAGATCAAGCAGGCAGTCAGGAGCTGGCGTGAAGATTCGTATCGAGTCTGAGAAGCTCGCACTTCCGGAACGACAGACTCTTACGCGCTGACGGCTTCCTGCTCCGGCGCGTACACACCGATGACGTTCAGCAACCTGGTGACCGACAGCAATTGCCGATTACGTCCCGTGACGTTCTGCAGCTTCAGCCATCCCCCAGCACGGTCCATGTTGAGATACGTCTGGGCGATCGTGCCCAGTCCGCAGCTGTCGATGTAGGGGACATGCGCGAGGTCGAGGACCATGCGCACGCGCCCGGCCTTCAAATGCTGGCTGACGGCTGCCTTCAGGTCGTCTTCGTTCTCGACCGTGAGGCGCTCCAGGGGTTGCAGCACGACGATGTCCGGCAGGATGTGTTGGATCAGCTCCATAGCGGACGCTCTCATTGGTTTCAACGAGAATCCGCCTCCGGACGAACGCCTGACCCGAAGAATTACCTAAGGGAGTCCCCTACCAGGTCCAGGAACCGCCATTGGGCGTCCGGCGCCAGCCCGGCCAGATCCCTGCCGATGGCCTGAAATACCGGCGGAGATGAGGTGATGTGCTGGATGCCGGCGTGCATGTCGCGGAAGAGACGCTGCAGAGTCCCAGCCCGGAGCGCGACCGTTCCGGCCGCCGCGTAGGCAAACATCGCGACCTCGTGCGCCGACCACGTCGCATGCGCCATGGCCAGCCGAATCAGGGTGTGCTGCCGTGTGGACAGCGTGCCTCCGTCCTCGAGCGTGGCGCGGGCGTCGGTCCACGCTTCGTGGACCAGGGCGCGAGCGGCACGATAAGTTCCTTCGGCTTTCGCATACTGCTGCTGGAACGCTTCGCTCGAGGCGAGCGTGCCGGCTCTCCCCATCTTGCCGCGAACGTTCTTCGCGAGCTCGTCGAGCACGCGGCGTCCGATGCCACACGCCCACGCCGAATGACACATGATCGCAAACCCGATCACGCCGACCTTGTACAAATTGCCCCCACGTCTCGGTGAATCGGTGAGCGCCGGATGCGTGTAGCCCTCGGGCACGAAAACGGAGTCGATCCGGTAATCGATGCTGCCGGTCCCACGCAGGCCGAGAACGTCCCAGTTGTCGATCAGCGTCACCTTCTCGACGGGCAGAACGAAGATGCGCGCCTCTCCGGTACCTTCGATGACGCCGAGCGTGTGGATGTGCGTCCCATGCTTGATTCCTGACGCGAAGCTCCACGATCCGCTGAGCAGGAAGCCATCGTCTTTCGGGACGGCGGTGCCGGGACGAGTGCCTTGCCCGGCGATGACGGGAAACCGCGATTTGCCGAACAGCTCGCCAACGGCGGCATCGCTGAGGAACGCCGCGCCGGTGCCGACCGCGAGCGCCGCGGCCATCAGCACCCATCCGGCAGACGGATCGCCGTAGGTCAGGTTCTCGATCACTCGCAACGAAGACACCGGATCGAGCTCCGCCCCACCCGACACCGATCTTGGCACCCACATGCCGAACAGCCCTTCACGGTGGAGCGCCTCCACGACCGGTTCGGCGAGCCGCCCCTCCGTGTCGCCGAACTCGGCGTGCTGATCGGCAATCACTGCTATTGCCCGTGCGCGCTCCGTGAGATCCACACTCGTCGCAGTCGTCATTGTCTCCCTCTGTCTGTCCGTGGTCGTGCTCTCCCGTCAGCCCATGCCCGCCGCCCGGGGATTATCGCTTAGGAATGCCCTGCGGGAGCGGGCCGCTCATGGTCGAGATGATGCGCCGCGGGATTTCCGCCTCAGGGATGATGGAAGACTCAATCCCGGGTGTTGAGCGCACCAGTCCGTCCCGAGAAGAAGCCAAGGGACTCTGCCCTTGACGCGCTTCGCGCAGGCAGGCCGCCATGCGGTCGGATGCATCGAGTACGAGATGCGCGTTTCGGGCCGCATAGCGGTCCAAGGATATAGTCAGGTCAATGACTCGAACTCCACCAGGGACGGGAGGCGGCGCGCTCGCAAGCCTTGCGCTCGCGATGCGCTCGAAGCGCACTGCCGCGGTCGTGCTGCAGTCGTTCGCCTCGGGCCTGCCGCTCGGCCTCGTCTGGTACGCCATCCCGGACTGGATGCGCGACATCGGCGTGGACATCAGAGTCGTCGGCCTGATCACGCTCGCGCAGGCGCCCTGGACCTTCAAAGTCCTGTGGGCGCCGCTCATGGATCGCTACGTTCCGCCGTTCTGGGGACGACGGCGGGGGTGGATGGCCATTACGCAGGTCGCTCTGTTCGCCACTGGACTGCTTCTGGCCGGCGTTGGGGAACGACCAGAGGCGATCTGGGTCGTGGGGGCACTTGGACTTGCGGTCGCGCTCGCCTCCGCCTCGCAGGACATCGCCATCGACGCGTACGCGGTGGAGGTGCTGCGGAAGGACGAGCAGGGC
>Ga0073934_10012035_pt1 | contig 10302 bp, 8 predicted proteins | sample LarsenN4metaG_FD_76834 | JGI IMG/M metagenome (GOLD analysis project Ga0073934, IMG submission 76834) | Hot spring sediment bacterial and archeal communities from British Columbia, Canada, to study Microbial Dark Matter (Phase II) - Larsen... ... | reverse complement strand
TGTTCAGGGCGCTCATCGCCGCCATCGCCGCCGTCGCCAAGACCGACCCGGCCGGGCCGCACCGCGCCTCGCACCGCGTCATCGCTGATCATCTGCGCGCCGCGGGCTTCCTCATCGCCGACGGCGTGCTGCCCTCCAACGAGGGCCGCGGCTACGTCCTGCGCCGGATCATGCGCCGCGCCATGCGCCACGCCCACATGATGGGCTGCGCCGAGCCGATCATGCACCGCCTGGTGCCGGCGCTGGTGGCGCAGATGGGCCAGGCCTACCCCGAGCTCGAGCGCGCCCAGGCCCTCATCGTCGAGACGCTGCTGTTGGAGGAAACCCGCTTCAAGTCGATGCTCGAGCGGGGCTTGAAGCTGCTCGACGAGGAAACCCGCGCGCTCGCCGCCGGCGGCAAGCTCTCGGGCGAGGTCGCCTTCCGGCTCTACGACACCTACGGCTTCCCGCTCGATCTGACGCAGGATGCCCTGCGCGCGCGCAACATCGGCGTGGACACCGAGGGCTTCCATGCCGCGATGGAGCGCCAGCGCGCCGAGGCGCGCAAGGCCTGGGCCGGCTCGGGCGAGGCGGCGACCGAAAAGGTCTGGTTCGAGGTCAAGGACAAGGTCGGCGCCACCGACTTCCTGGGCTATGCCACCGAGACCGCCGAGGGCCGCGTGACCGCGCTGGTGGTGGGCGGCGCGCCGGTGTCTACGGCCAAGGCCGGCGACGCCGTGGCGCTCATCGCCAACCAGACGCCGTTCTACGCGGAATCGGGCGGGCAGGTGGGCGACACCGGGCGCATCGTCGTCGCCGGCGGCAAGGCCGAGATCGCCGTCACCGACACCCAGAAGAAGGCCGATGCGGTGATCGTGCACCTCGGCACGGTGACCAAAGGCACGGTCGCGGTCGGCGACGAGGCGGTGTTCGCGGTCGACGGCGCGCGCCGCGCCGCCATCCGCGGCCACCATTCCGCCACCCATCTGCTGCATGCGGCGCTGCGCCGCACCCTCGGCACCCACATCGCCCAGAAGGGCTCGCTGGTCGCGCCCGACCGCCTGCGCTTCGACATCAGCCATACCAAGCCCATCTCGGCCGACGAGATCCGCGCCATCGAAGAGCAGGTCAACGCCGAGATCCGCGCCAACGAGCCCGTCACCACGCGGCTGATGGACACCGAGGCCGCCATCAAGGCCGGGGCCATGGCGCTGTTCGGCGAGAAGTACGGCGAGGAGGTGCGGGTGGTGGCCATGGGCCGCGTCCACGACGCCGACGCGCCGCCCTACTCGGTCGAGCTGTGCGGCGGCACGCATGTGTGGCGCACCGGCGACATCGGCCTGTTCAAGATCGTGGGCGAGTCCGCTGTGGCCGCCGGCGTGCGCCGCATCGAGGCGCTGACCGGCGCCGCCGCCGAGGCCTGGGTCGCCGAACAGGACCGCCTGATCAAAGAGGCCGCCGCGGCGCTGAAGGTCGCGCCGACCGATCTGCCGGCGCGCGTCGCCGCCCTGGTCGAAGAACGCCGCGCGCTCGAGCGCGAGATGTCCGAACTGCGCCGCAAGCTGGTCGCCGGCGGCGGCGGCGGCGCGGCCGCGGGCCCCGCCGCCAAGACGGTGGCCGGCGTCGCCTATGCCGGCCGGGTGCTCGACGGCATCCCGGCCAAGGACCTCAAGGGCATGGCCGACGACATCAAGAAGCAGATCGGCTCGGGCGTCATCGCCCTGGTCGGCGTCGCCGAGGGCAAGGCCTCGCTGGTGGTCGCCGTCAGCGACGACCTGACTGCGCGGCTTAACGCCGTCGATCTGGTCAGGGCCGGGGCCGCGGTCCTGGGCGGCAAGGGGGGCGGCGGGCGGCCCGACATGGCCCAGGCCGGCGGGCCCGAGGCCGCCAAGGCCGACGCCGCCATCGCCGAGATCGAGGCTGAGATCCGCCGTCGCGCAGCGTAACGTATTGATATCTAATGTAATATAAGCCATGCAGTCCGGCATGGGTGCGTCGCACAAAATTCATATTGCGACGCAACATTTTTCTTGACGGACGGCGAGTCCCCACCTATTTTGTGTGCACCGCAGCAAGCGTTGTTGCGCTGCATTAAAGAATTCCCGGCGCCGAGAACGGCGCCCGTACAGCAGAACCCCGTTTCAACCGCAACCGGACTTTAAGGACCAGGACCATGGAAAAGACCTACGCCGACATCATCGCCTTCAACCAGGACAACTTCGACGCTTTCGTGAAAAGCACCACCACGTTCGTGAAGGGCGTCGAGCAGTTCTCGAAGCACATCACCGAGCTGGCGACCAAGTCGATCGAGGACGCGATCGAGCTGTCGAAGAAGTTCGCCGCTGTGAAGAACGTCAACGAGGCCGTCGCCCTGCAGACCAAGGTCATCGAAGAGAGCTTCGAGACCGCGATCGAAGAGAGCCGCAAGGTCGCCGACCTGTCGGCCGCGGTGATCAAGGAAGCCGCCGCGCCGCTCGCCGAGCGCGTCAAGGCCAACGTCGTCGCCATCAACGCTGCCGCTGCCAACCTGCAGAAGGCTGCGTCTCCCGCGAAGAAGGCTGCCTAAGTCCCTCCCCCTCCCAAACTAGGCAGACTTACAGAAAGGCCCGGCTTTCCCTCCCCCAGCCGGGCCTTTCGCCTGTCTGGGCGAAAGGGCTCGGCCCATGTCGGGCGCGCGCCGCGGCGCGGGGTTTGCTTATTCCTTGGCCGGCGGCTTCTTGTCGCCCGTGGCCGAGATCGTCACCCGGTCGCCGGCGATCAGGAACGACACGGTGCCGTTGACCGCGACATAGGTCCAGGTCTCCACCGGCCCCAGCTTGTCGATGTCGTCGGGCGTGCCCAGCACCTGCTCCAGGTGCTGCTTGGTGTTCACCCCATCGACCTTGCGCAGAATCTCTTCCTTGGTCGGCTCGCCGCAGCTTGCCAGCACCAGCAGCGCCGCGACGGCGCTCATCGTTTTAATAACCCTCATCGCATGCCCCTGTCCCTCGCTCAGGCATCCCCCGGCCGGCAAGGGTTTAGGGAAACCGCGGCCGTTGCAAGCGCGAAGTGGCCGCCGCCGCGCTTGACCGCTGAGGGCCGCGCCGTCACCATCGCCGCCGGTTAACCTCCGTTAAAAAAGGCCGCTCCATGCGTTTCGCCGGCACCGCCAGCTACGTCGCGCCCGAGGATCTGACGGTGGCGGTCAATGCTGCCGTGGCGCTGGAACGGCCGCTGCTGGTCAAGGGCGAGCCCGGCACCGGCAAGACCGTGCTGGCGCACGAGATCGCCGCGGCGCTGGGGCTGCCGCTCATCGCCTGGCACATCAAGTCCACCACCAAGGCGCAGCACGGGCTGTACGAGTACGACGCGGTGGCGCGCCTGCGCGACGGCCAGCTCGGCGAGGCGCGGGTCAAGGACATCGCCAACTACATCCGGCCCGGCAAGCTGTGGCAGGCGTTCGCCAGCCCGACGCGCGCGGTGCTGCTGATCGACGAGATCGACAAGGCCGACATCGAGTTCCCCAACGACCTGTTGCTCGAGCTCGACCGCATGGAGTTCTTCGTCTACGAAACCGGCCAGACGGTGCGCGCCCACAGCCGCCCGGTCGTGGTCATCACCTCCAACAACGAGAAGGAGCTGCCCGACGCCTTCCTGCGCCGCTGCTTCTTCCACTACATCCGCTTCCCCGACCGCGAGACGATGGAGCGCATCGTCGCGGTGCACTTCCCCGACGTGAAGAAGGCCCTGGTGCGCGATGCGCTCACCGCCTTCTTCGAGCTGCGCGAGGTGCCCGGCCTGAAGAAGCGGCCCTCGACGTCCGAGCTGCTCGATTGGATCAAGCTGCTGATGGCCGACGACATCGCCGCCGAGGCGCTGCGCGCCAAGGACCTCAAGACCGTGCTGCCGCCGCTCTACGGCGCGCTGGTCAAGAACGAGCAGGACGTGCACCTGCTGGAGCGGCTGGCGTTCCTGTCCAGGCGCGACGGCCGCTAGGAGCATTTTCCACGCCAAGTGGAACATGCGACCCGGAAAAAGAAAGGCCGCAGGCCGATGTTTTTAAATCTCATCCAGGGTATGCAGAAGGCGGGGCTGCCGGTCTCGTTGACCGAGTATCTCACCCTGATCGCGGCGACCGAGGCCAACCTCGCCGGTTACCGCGTCGAGGACTTCTACTATCTCGCCCGCACCATCCTGGTGAAGGACGAGCGTCTGCTCGACCGCTTCGACCGGGTGTTCGCCCAGGTGTTCCAGGGGCTCGCGGGCGAGGAGGGGGCCGCCGCCGTGTTCGCCGCGCTTCCGGCCGACTGGCTCAGGGCGCTGTCGCAGCTTGTGCTGTCCGACGCCGACAAGGCTCGCATCGAGGCGCTGGGCGGGTGGGACAAGCTGATGGAGACGCTGAAACGCCGCCTGGCCGAGCAGCGGGGCCGCCACGAGGGCGGCTCCAAATGGATCGGCACCGCCGGCCGCTCGCCCTTCGGTGCCCACGGCTACAACCCCGAGGGCGTGCGCATCGGCCAGGACGGCGGCCGCCATCGCCGCGCGGTCAAGGTGTGGGACCGGCGCGAGTTCGCCAACCTCGATGCCCACGTCGAGATCGGCACGCGCAACATCAAGCTCGCCCTGCGCCGGCTGCGCCGCTTCGCCCGCGAGGGCGCGCCGACCGAGCTCGACCTCGAGGGCACCATCGCCGCCACCGCGCGCGCCGCGGGCTGGCTCGATCTGCAGATGGTGCCCGAGCGCCACAATGCGGTGAAGGTGCTGCTGCTGCTCGACGCCGGCGGCTCGATGGACGACCATGTCAAGGTCTGCGCCGAGCTGTTCTCGGCCGCCCGCGCCGAGTTCAAGCACCTCGAGTTCTACTACTTCCACAATTGCGTCTACGAGACGGTGTGGCGCGACAACCGCCGCCGCCACGACCGGCGCATTCCCACCGCCCGGCTGCTGCACACCTACGGCGCCGACTACAAGCTCATCATCGTCGGCGACGCGGCCATGAGCCCCTACGAAATCGCCTCTCCCGGCGCGGCGGTCGAGCACTGGAACGAGGAATCGGGCGAAACCTGGCTGCGCCGGCTGCTGGCGGCCTGGCCCAAGGCGGTGTGGCTCAACCCCCTGCCGCAGGCGTCCTGGCCCTATACCGAGTCCATCGGCATGGTGCGTCGGCTCATGGACGGGCGCATGTATCCCCTGACGCTGGCGGGCCTTGATGCGGCCATGGACGAACTCAAGCGATAGGCGGTTTACGCCATTGCCCCGGGGGCGGCGGGCCGTTCTGTTACAATGCCTTACAAACCCCGCGCCCGGCCGACACAATGCTGATACGTTGACCCCCTAGATTGCCGCCATGCCCGTGACACGTTCACCCGTCCTGGTGGCCCCATGCCCGACACCTATCGTCAGTCCATGAACGACAGCTCGCCGCTTTCCGCCCCGCATCCGCCCGCCGCGCCCGCCGTGGCGACCGGCTGGCGCGCCGCTCTTGGCCGCGCGCGCGACCGGGTCATGGCGCTCGACCGCAAGTGGCTCGCCGCCGCGGCGGCGCTGGTGCTGCTGCTCGGCTACCTGCTGTGGCCCGAGGGCCAGGGCGGCCCCGTCGCGTTCCGCACCGTCGAGGCGACGCGCGGTCCGCTCACCGTCACGGTCAGCGCCACCGGCACGTTGCAGCCGGTCAACACCGTCGAGGTCGGCGCCGAGATTTCCGGGCTGATCGAGACCGTGCTGGTGGACTTCAACGACCGCGTGACCAAGGGCCAGGTGCTGGCGGTGATGGACACCGACAACCTGCGCGCCCGCGTCGCCCAGTCGCGCGCCAATCTCGCCGCCGCCCGCGCCCGCGTCGAGGACGCCCGCGCCACCGCGCTCGAAACCGCCACCCGCCTCAACCGCATCAAGGAGCTGCACGCCCGCGGCAGCGCCTCGAAGCAGGAGCTGGACGCGCAAGTCGCCGCCGAGGCCCGCGCCCGCGCCGGCCTCGCCAACGCCCTGGCCCAGGTCAACGTCGCCGAGGCCAACCTCGCCGCCGACGAGACCACGCTGGCCAAGGCAGAGATCAAGTCGCCGATCGACGGCATCGTGCTCGCCCGCCAGGTCGAGCCCGGCCAGGCGGTCGCCGCCTCGCTGCAGACGCCGGTGCTGTTCAAGCTGGCCGAGGACCTCACCGCCATGGAGCTGGCGGTCGACGTCGACGAGGCCGACATCGGCCAGGTCAAAGAGGGGCAGACGGCCGAATTCACGGTCGCGGCCTTCCCTGACCGCAAGTTCCCCGCCGTCATCTCGCAGGTGCGCTTCGCGCCCAAGACGGTCGAGGGCGTGGTCACCTACCAGGCGCTTCTGACCGTCGACAACAAGGACCTCGCCCTGCGCCCGGGCATGACCGCCACCGCCGCCATCGTCACCGTCACGCTCGACGATACGCTGCTGGTGCCGGCGGCGGCGCTGCGCTTCCAGCCGCCGCGCGCCGCCGTGGCCGCCAACGGCGGCGAGACGGGCGCCGGCCCGCCCGGCCAGCCCCCCGGCCTGTTCCGCTTCTTCGCGCCGCCGGCGGCCGTGCGCGGCGGCCCCGGCGCGTCCGGCCGCCCGTCGGTGCGCACCGCCGCGCGCACCGGCGACAAGCAGAACGTCTGGGTGCTCGACGGCGGCCGGCCCAGGCCGGTGCCGGTCACGGTCGGGCCCAGCGACGGCCAGTTCGTCTCGGTGTCGGGCGAGGGCATCGCCGCGGGCACCAAGGTCATCGTCGGCGTCGAGACGCCGGCGCGCGCGGGCGGCTAAGGCACCGGGCCCCGCATGAGCACGCCGCTGCTCCGCTTCGAGGACGTCTACAAGATCTACGGCCACGGCGACGCCGAGGTCCGCGCCCTCGACGGCGTCAGCTTCGAGATCCAGCCCGGCGAGTTCGTCGCCGTCATGGGGCCCTCGGGCTCGGGCAAGTCCACCACCATGAATATCCTGGGCTGCCTCGATACGCCCACCTCGGGCCACTACTACTTCAAGGGCATCGACGTCGGCGCGCTCGACCGCGACGGGCGCGCCATGCTGCGCCGCCACGAGCTCGGTTTCGTGTTCCAGGGCTTCAACCTGCTCGCGCGCACCACCGCGCTCGAAAACCTCGAACTGCCGCTGATCTACCGCCGCGTCGAGAAGGCCGAGCGCCGCCGGCTGGCGATGGAGGCCTTGCGCCTAGTCGGCCTCGACGGCCGCGAGCGCCACACCCCGGCCGAGCTGTCGGGCGGCCAGCAGCAGCGCGTCGCCATTGCCCGCGCCATCGTCACCCGGCCATCGCTGCTGCTGGCTGACGAGCCCACCGGCAACCTCGACAGCGCCCGCAGCCACGAGATCATGGAGCTGCTGGCGCGCTTCAACCGCGAGCAGGGGCTCACCATCGTGCTGGTCACGCACGAGGAGGACATCGCCGCCTTCGCCCACCGCCGCATCGAGTTCCGCGACGGGCGCATCGTGCGCGAAACCCGCACCCGCAAGGCGGCCTGACCCGATGCTCGCCAACACCCTGCTCATGGCCCTGCGCGAGATCCGCCGCAACGTCATGCGCTCCAGCCTCACCGTGCTCGGCATCATCATCGGCGTCGCCGCGGTCATCGTCATCGTCACGCTGGGCGCGGGCACCACCCGCTCGGTCCAGGCCGAGATCGGCAAGATGGGCTCGAACATGCTCACGCTCTCGCCCGGCCAGGGCATGCGCATGGGCGGCGGCGCGGCCACCACCGCCGCGGCGTTCGAGCTGGCCGACGCCGCCGCGATCAAGCGCGACGTGCCCAACGTCGCCGGCGTGGCGCCGGTGTCGCTGCGCCGCTATCAGGTGGTGGTCGGCAACGTCAACCGCCGCCCGCAGGTGATGGGCACCGACAACGACTTCAGCCCGGTGCGCAACTGGAAGGTCGTCGAGGGGCGCCTGTTCACCCCGGCCGAACTGCGCTTCGGCCGCATGGTGTGCATCATCGGCTCGACCGTGAAAGCCGAGATGTTTCCCTCCGAGAACCCCCTGGGCGCCACCTTGCGCATCGGCAAGGTGCCGTGCGAGGTCATCGGCGTGCTCGAATCCAAGGGCCAGGCCATGTTCGGCGGCGACCAGGACGACATCGTGGTGGTGCCGATCCTCGCCTACCAGCGCCGGCTGTCGGGCGCCACGCGCGTCGATCAGATTTACATCTCGGCCGTCTCCGAAGAGGCGATGGAGCAGGTCAAGGCCGACGTCGAGGCGCTGATGCGCGAGCGGCGCAAGCTCGGCGAGGACGCGCCGCTCGACTTCAACGTGCGCGACATGGCCGAGGTCTCCAGCATGGTGCAAAGCACCACCGGCGTGCTCACCACCTTCCTCAGCGCCATCGCCGCGGTCAGCCTGCTGGTCGGCGGCATCGGCATCATGAACATTATGCTGGTCTCGGTCACCGAGCGCACGCGCGAGATCGGCATCCGCATGGCCATCGGCGCCACCGAGAAAGAGGTGCTGCTGCAGTTCCTGGTCGAGGCCGCCATGCTCTCGGCCTTCGGCGGGCTGCTCGGCATCACGCTCGGCCTGCTGGGCGCGTTCGCCGTCGCCCCGGCGATCAACGTCCCCTTCGTCTGGCAGCCCTCCACGGTGCTGATCGCCTTCGCCTTTTCCGCCGTGGTCGGGGTCGTGTTCGGCTACATGCCCGCCCGCCGCGCCGCCCGCCTCGACCCGATCGAGGCCTTGCGCCACGAGTAATCCAATACGCGGATGCCCGCGCGCGGCCAGTTGACCGGCCCCCGTCGCCCGGCCATCGTGCCGTCCTCGCCTCAGGGAGACCCCCGCCATGACCGACGATCTCAACCGCCGCGGCTTCATCGGCGCCGCCGCCACCGCCGGCGCCGCCTTCGTGCCCGGCTTCGGCCCGGCCTTCGCCGCCACGCCCGGCTACGACTACGACAAAGCCATCGCCTCGTTCCGCTTCAAGGACCCGATCTGGAACCGCGAGGCCTACGCCAAGCTGCAGGGCAACCTCGACGGCGGCAAAACCAAGTACGGCTGGGTGCAGGGCGTATGCCTCGGCACCAGGGACAACGAGCGCGTGCGCGAGCTGTTCGGCTTCGAGGTCGCCTCGGCGTGCAAGCTGGTGCGCAACCCCGATGGCAGCTACCGCAAATTGCTGCGCGAGGTAGGCTACTACACCGACCTCAAGACCGGCGAGTACCTGACCGAGTGGTTCAACCCCTACACCAACGAGACGGTCAAGGTGGTGCCCATCACCAACGACCCGTTCAACTACACCATCAGCGAGTTCTACCCCGACCCGCCCAGCTTCGGCGGGCTCAACACCGAGAAGCCGCCCAAGGTTCCGTTCCTGCTCAAGTGGACGCTGGCGGGCAAGACCACGCTGCTGCTCGAAACCGACATCCACCTGTTCTACCCCAACGCGCTCGACCCCGAGAAATGGCCGCGCGAGTCCTCGGGCAAGATGCTGCGGGCGTCGGAGATGTACCGCTACGTCATCCGCGTCGAGGACATGGCCGATCCCGGCAAGACCTCGGTCGAGTACGCCGGCACCTGGAACCGGATCACGCCCTGGCTGCCGTGGATGCTGATGGGCCAGACCCAGGGCCATATCACCTACGTCACCTACATGGGCGGCTTCGATTCGCTCGATGCGCTGCCGGCCAGGCTGGTGGCCCACACCCGCGCCAATCATCCCAAGTTCCTGACCGCGCCCGAGAAGGACGAGGGGCCCTCGCTCTCCAGCATCGAGAACTACGCCCGCACCCAGAAGCCCGCGCCGCCCAAGCAGCCGGGCACCTGATGCGGCTGCGACCCTGGCCCTCTTCCCCGCGTCGGGACCGAGGCGAAGGTGAGGGGCCGCTTACTTCCTCTGCGCGTCGATCGCCTTTTTCATCGCCGCCCAGGAATTGACCGACGGCCGTGCGTCGTCGAGCGGCGGGGCGGTGGCGTAGAGCGGGTAGGTGGTGCGCACGGCGCCGCGCAGCGGCTCGGGCAGCTCGTCCAGGCTTATCGCCGTGTGCCACACCGCGCTCAGCACCGTCTGGCCTTCGCGGCCGGCCATCTTCATCCACGGAATCCACGGCCCGATGCGCGTCCAGGTCGAGACCGCGCGCACTGGCAGCGGCGCGGCCGTGTCCAGCCATTCGGCCGCGGGCACGGTGGTGCCGCTCACCTCCATCACCGCGTACTTGCCCCCGACGTAGTCCTGGTAGTCGCCGCTCATCGGCCCGTCGCGGAAGAACGAGGCGGTGCGGGTCGTGACCGCAAAGCCGTTGACGATGCGTCCCTCCCAGCGCGCCGGGGTGCCGTCGGGCCCGCGCGCGTACTTGGGCGCGGCCATGTTGACCGGGTCGTTGAACATCGGGATCACC
>Ga0073934_10012034_pt1 | contig 10303 bp, 10 predicted proteins | sample LarsenN4metaG_FD_76834 | JGI IMG/M metagenome (GOLD analysis project Ga0073934, IMG submission 76834) | Hot spring sediment bacterial and archeal communities from British Columbia, Canada, to study Microbial Dark Matter (Phase II) - Larsen... ... | reverse complement strand
TAATCTAAACATAAAAGCTAAAGCACTTGCTATACATTTAAAACTCCATAACCGATCAAAAAGACTTCCGAAAAATTCGGAAGTCTTTTTGATCCAACGGCTATTTCTTTTTCTTTACAGCTTTCTTTTTCGCTGAAACTTTTGGCGCACGCGGATTCCCGGCTGAAACCGTCGCCATGGCTGGGACAGGCGCACCGCCGCGATACGCATCACGCAACTGGACAGGCTGCACAGACGGCTGGCGCAAGCGCAGGTTCAAGACTTCCACCAGCACAGAGAATCCCATCGCGAAGTAGATGTATCCCTTCGGGATGTGCAAGTGCAAGCCCTCGACGATCAGAGTGAAGCCGATCAACAACAGGAAGCTCAACGCCAGAATTTTGATCGTAGGGTGCTCGTCGACAAATTTGCCAAGCGGTGTTGCCACAAAGATCATCGTCAATGCGGCAATGATGACCGCGGCGATCATGATCGGCAATTCATCCACCATGCCAACGGCGGTGATGACCGAATCCAGTGAAAAAACGATATCGAGTAACATGATCTGAACGATCACGCTCGAAAAAGATGCCCGGACTTTGGCGGAGGCGTGCCCTTCGACGCCCTCGAGTTTATCGTGAATCTCGCGAGTGGCTTTCCAGATCAAAAAGATGCCGCCTGATAATAAAATCAGATCGCGTCCCGAAAGTTCGAAGCCAAACGGCTGAATGAGCGGGTCTTCCAAACGAATGATCCACGACAGTGAAAACAACAATAAAAGGCGGGTGATCACTGCCATCAAAATGCCAGTCGTCCGGGCGCGCTGTTGTTGGTCGGCAGGTAATTTACCCGCCAGAATCGAGATAAAGATCACGTTGTCCACGCCGAGCACGAGCTCGAGCACCACAAGCGTAATAAAAGCAATCCAGGTTTCAGGTTGGGAAAGCCATTCCATAATTTACTCCTCTGTCTGCAAGCAGGGGCGACCCGTCAGGGTGAAGACAACTTACTAACGTCTCTGGGCGGGTCGCCCCTACAGAATTTATTGCGGCAAAGTATACCCGAATCAAAGTCCTCTTCAAAGCGCAACTTTGCCTCTCTAACGAAATGCTATAATTTAGCATCGATACGTGACCGGCTAACCAATGCAACTCACCACCCTTTCCCAATCGTCCCTGCAGGATTATGTAGACTGTGCACGCCGCTTCCAATTGCGGTATGTGGATCGTTTGTCCTATCCCGCGCTGGAGTCTGAACCTGCGCTGGAAAACGAAAAACACCAACGAGAAGGTGAATTTTTCCATCGGCTTGTGCAACAACATCTGATCGGGATTCCAGGCGAGCAGGTCAGTAAAGCGGCGAATACTCCAAATTTACAACGGTGGTGGGAAAACTTCACAAATTCAAAAGGGCTTTTCAGCTTGGGAACCCGAACGGGTCTATATCCGGAGGCAACGCTCTCTGCGCCTCTGGGCAGCTATCGCCTGCTCGCAAAGTACGACCTGATCGCGCTCGATGGGGACAAAACCATTATTTACGACTGGAAAACATACCGCAAACGACCACGCAACGAATGGCTCGCGGCGCGGATGCAAACGCGCGTCTATCGCGCCCTGCTCGTCCATGCGGGGGCGCACCTCAATAGCGGAGTGCCCTTTGAACCTGAACAGATCGAGATGGTCTACTGGTTCTCGGATTTTCCTGACGACCCTGCGCGATTCGCGTACACGTCCGCGCAATACAAACGGGACTGGGCTCTGCTCACGAAACTTTCGGATGAAATTGCAGGCGCATCTTCCTTCCCTTTAACTGACGACACCACCCGATGCCTGTACTGCCCTTACAGGTCTTACTGCGAGCGGGGCGTCCGGGCGGGAGACGCAGACCAGACTGAGGCGGAAATGGAAGCGGAGGAATTGTTCGACATCAACTTCGAGCAGATCGGGGAAATTGCATTCTAACCGCGAAGGCGCAAAGAGCGCGAAGGTTTTTGTTTTCTTCGCGAAGTCCATTAACCCTTTGAGTCCTTCGCGTCTTCGCGGTGAGATTATTTCTGGACATACACCCCAAAATGATTCGCCACTGGACGTTCCCTGCCGGGGATGTAATTATCGATCGGCGAATTTAGAATCACGGGCTTGCCGTCTTCACCCTCGATCACCAGCGTGGACGAGCCGCCACCGTCGAGGCTCATCGCGACATACACACCCTGGTCGATCAATAGTTGCGCAAGGTCGGCAAATGTGATGCCTGCGCTGTAGAACGGCTGGCGGCCATCCACAACAACGAGATACACATATCGCCCATTTTTGTTCAGACCGATCGCCGTGCGCGGATCAAGTTCAGAGTCGTCCAAGCCAGTTATGGCATTGCCCTGCAACACGAGCATCCGGTCACCCGAGATCGCACTGTAGATTCGATTTGGCTTGTCGTTGAAGGAAAAATCGTTGCGACGACTGATGTAAAGGGTGGGTCTTTGCCCTTCATCCAATTCAACACCCTGCCAGTAATCATCTCCGTTCGAGGCGGCAAACCCCAGCGGTGCGACAGGGTCACCTGTGTGTGGATAATAATCCGCGGGACTGCGCGACCACCAGGGAGAGAATCCATCGCCATTGATCGCGATCTGCAAACCGAATTCATCAAGGAATTGAGATGTGGTGCACGCGTTCAAGGGTGTGTCGCTTTTTGAATCCGCGGGTGTGACGAGGAATTGAATCTCCTTCACTTTTGTGTCGATTTTGATGATATGTGCGATCATCGGGTTGGGAAAATATTTCACGATGCGTTGATACGTCACGCCCTCGTAGAGGGTCTCCTTAATCGGCACAGGCGCAGGTCTGCCGCGTGTGACGAGGAAATACCCCGCCGCGCACAAAGCGAGCGAGGCAACCATCGCCAATACAACTTGCAAAAACAAATTTTTTCTCATACTGAAAACGATTGTACTTCCCCCGAATTAACACAACCTAAACTCAGGTTACGACCTCCTGCTCTGCCTGCCGCATCGTCTTGAACGATTCGATCGCCACCTCAAGCATGGACGTGTCGGGTTCGCGCGTGGTCAACGATTGGAGAGCCAGGTTGGGCTTGATGAGGAAGCGCACGAAAGGCGAATCCAAATGGTTCGCAGTCCAGCGGATGAATTCCACCGCAAGCCCCGCTATGACAGGAATCAACAAAATGCGGCTGGCGAGACGCCACCAAAATTCCATGTCTCCGAGCAGGCTGTGCACAAGAATCGAAAGCAGGACGAACGTCAGCATAAATGCTGTGCCGCAACGCGGATGCTGAAGTGGAAACTTCGCAACAGATTCAGGTGTGAGTTCAGCTCCGGCTTCGTAAGCATTGATGGTCTTGTGTTCCGCGCCGTGGTACCCGAACAGACGTTTAACATCCGGCATTTTTCCGATCGCCCAGATGTAGCCGACGAGAAGAAACAATCGCATCAAACCTTCCAGTAAATTGTGCGCGAGGTTTTGCCATCCCAGCGAATGTTCCGCCCAGCCGCCGACGCTGGCAGGAAGCAAAACGAATAATCCGATACCAATTGCCAGCGATATGCCAAGCGTGAGATACAACGCAGGACCTTCGAGCTTTTCATCTTCGCCCGTTTGCGTATTGGCAGAAAGCGTGAGAGCGCGCATCCCCAGACCGAGCGCATCCCAGAGGAGAATAACACCGCGCAAAAACGGAATTTTCGTGATCCTAGAACGATAGACCGCCGCGAGGCTTTCTTTATGAACTACGATGTTGCCGTCAGGCGCGCGCATGGCAATCGCAAACGCTTTTTGCCCGCGCATCATCACCCCCTCAATGACCGCCTGCCCGCCGTACGAAATGAGTTTATCTTCCATGTTTATCCCGCGTAGGGGCACGATATATCGTGCCCCTACGATTTATTTGAGGTTGTAAATCGTGTGAATGAACGCGTCGATGCCCTTGCGCCAGGTGGGCAGGTGCAACTTCTCATTCGGGGAATGTGCGTTATCTTCGGGCAAACCAAACCCGGTCAACACTGAGTCCACGCCGACGTATTTTTGCAGTTGCACAACGACGCCGATCGAACCGCCTTCGCGCTTGAACAATGTACGCTTGCCCCACACTTGTTCGAGTCCTTTTGCCATCGCCTGCACTCCCATACTATCGCGTTCGGTGATCGCCGCGCCGGAACCGCTGATAACTTTCAACTCCCAGCGGATCGTCTTCGGGGCATGTTTCTTCAAATATTTGATCATCGCCTTCTCGATCAACTCCGGTGTCTGGTCTGGCACAATGCGACAGGACACCTTCGCCATTGCCCACGCAGGCAGGACGGTCTTCGACCCTTCGCCTGTGAAACCAGACAGCAAGCCGTTCACTTCCAACGTCGGGCGGATGCCGACACGTTCTTCCGGCGTGTAGTCTGGTTCGCCCCACAAAGCGGGGACACCGGTCATTTTGATGACATCTTTCGGCTTGATGGGAAGCCGGGCAATCTCCTTGCGCTCGGCTTTATCCGCCTTGCGCACCTTATCGTAGAAACCGGGCAGGGTGATACGTCCCTTTTTGTCGTGCATACCCGCGATCAATTCGGTCAATGCCTGCGCGGGGTTATGAACCGTCCCGCCGAACAGACCGGAATGCAGGTCGCGATTTGGACCGTACACGCGAATCTCGAAATAGGCGAGCCCGCGCAAACCGTAGGTGATGGTGGGCGAATCGGCATTGATCATTCCCGCGTCGGGGTTAATGCAAAAATCCGCTTTGAGCATCTCAGCGTGTTTCTTGATGAACTCGCCAAGATTCTTTGAACCAATTTCCTCCTCGCCTTCGATCAGCCACTTCAAATTGACCGGCAACCCGCTCGTACGTATGACGGATTCCACTGCTTTCATCGAAGCGATCACCTGCCCCTTCATATCAGATGAACCGCGTGCGAATAAATTATCGCCGCGCACTTCGGCTTTGAACGGGTCGCTCGTCCACAGTTCGAGTGGGTCAACGGGTTGCACATCGTAGTGACCATACATCAGGACGGTCGGCGCGTCCTTCCCCGCTTTGAGGTGCTCGCCGTAGACTGCGGGATGCCCACCCGTCGGCATGATGCGTACGTTTTCCATCCCCAGCGCGGTCAACTGCGAGGCAGTCCATTCCGCGCCGCGTTGCGTATCCGCATTGTGCTCGGGGTCGGTCGAAATGGATGGGATGGCAAGGAATTCCTTCAACTCTTCGAGGAATTGCCCGTTCTTTTGGTGGGCGTAATCAAGTGCGGTTTGTCGTGGATCGGTCATGAGATTCTCCTAGGGAGTGAGCGTTGGTGTGGCTTCGGATTGTAACGCGCGGCGGGTCAGCAGGAACCATTGTGTGAAGGTTGCCAGCCGGTCGCTTGCATCGTATAAAGGGGCAACCTGCACGCCTTGCACCTGCGAATCAACTGCATATGAATACACCGGTATGAACAAAGGCAATGCAGGTAATTCTTTGGCGAAGATCGCCTGAAAGTTGCGATACAACCGGGCGCGCAGTGAATAATCTGCAGAGACGCGCGCTTGTTCGAGATATTCACTCGCGGCGCGATTGTCCCATTGCGAGTAATTTTGCCCGGCGGTGGCTTCGGCTTGATGCCAGAATGGATACGGGTCGGGGTCCGGCGTACGGGACAAGTTGATGTCGACCAGCGCGGCTTGATACGCGCGTGATGTGAGCGAACTCAACACCAACTGATCGTACGGCACGGCTTGAAGATCCACTCGCACGCCGATCTTCGCCCACTGACCTTGAATCGCTTGAGCGATCTGCGTATGCAGGGAATCATCAGGGTGCATCAACGTAAAAGCAAGCGGTGCGCCTTCTTTCGCGCGCACTTCTCCTCCGCCAGCAGGGATGATGTAGCCTTCATCCTTCAAAAGTGTAATTGCCTCTTCAGGGTTGTATTCGAACCGTTCCGTGCCATCGTAATACGCCCACGAATTCGGCAGGATGGGTCCATGCGCGAGGATCGCCTGCCCGCTTAGATATGAATTGATGACGGACGAACGATTCAAGCCAAGCATCAGCGCGCGGCGAACGTTCGTATTTTGCAGGAACTCAACCTCGGGGTTTTTGAGATTGAAGAAAACAAAGCTCATCTGCGGGAGCGGACTCGAATACATCGAAAGGTTCGGCTCTTCGAGCGCGGCGGATAACTCTTCCGGTGCGACGCGGCTGATGGCAAGTACATCGCCCTGGCGATACGCGTCCAGCGCTTCTGCCGAGGTGGGGTAATAACGGAAGACCACCTGTTCGATGAACGGCGCGGCGCCGTAATAATTCGTGTTGATCGTTAGTACAACACCAGTGATCTGACCGTCTTCCACGATCAGGTGATCGAACCTGTAGGGACCCGTACCCACCGGCTGAATGTTGAAATCAGCGTTCGGCAATTGCTCCGCCGGCACCGATTCGAGCAAATGCTTCGGCAGGATTCCGAAGGTCAAATAATCCATGAACGGGACGAACGGTTCGGGGAGGGTGAACTTCAAGTTCTTATCGTTGAGTTTTTCAACTGTAATTTTGCCCCACAGGTCTTTGATATCCTGCGGGACGAGCGAGCCCGCGCTCATCATCCGCTCGATGGTGAAGATCACATCATCGCTTGTGACGGGCGTCCCGTCGTGCCAGACCGCTTCCGATCGAAGGGTGAAATTGTAAACCGTGCCATCTGTCGCGACACCCCACGCTCCCGCCAGATCGGCTCGAGGAAGCCCGCGTTCGTCGAATTTGACCAGCCCGCTGAACAGCAGGCGATCCACATCGCGGTCAGCGGAATTGTTCCAATCCAGCAACGGATTCAGCCGCCCCAGCGAACCTACGAGCGCTTCGGTATACACGCCTCCCTGCTCAGGTTGCGACAGGATGGGTCCGCCGACCCCTTGCTGGGATTGCTGTGTGAACAGCAACACAGCCACGATCACCAGCGTGACAAGCACAACCAGAATCTGCCAGCGTAATTGTTTCATATACAAAAAGAAAGGCACGTTCGCGCCACGCACTCATACCCGCGCGGGTCAAACGGGCCCTGTTGGAAGAGAATCAATTGAATCAGGAAATGATGAGCAATGCGATGACCAGACCAAAGAACACAACGCTCAAGATGATCGTGATCCAAAACAACGTGCGTTCGATGCCGCGACGTGCAGTGAACACACTTCCGGCGTCGGCGCCGGTCAAACCACCCAAGCCAGCACCCTTGCTTTGCAGGATGACGCTCGCAATGAGCAGCACCGAGATTATAATCAGTGCGTAATCCAAATACGTTTCCATGAACAACTGCCTCCTTTTATTAAGCGGGGTCATTATACCCGCTGGGCGGAAAATACGTCAAACAAAGGTCTTGCCCGGCTTTCATCGCCGTCCTCGGCGATGAAGTGCCGATCGAACGCCGCCGAGGACGGCGACACCAGCATTTTGAGGCTGATATTTAGAACATGCACGAGATCATAGTCAATTTACACATGCACACGCGCTACTCCGATGGAAGCGGCACGCACAAAGATATCGCGCACGCCGCGATCCAAACCGGCGTGGATGCCGTGATCGTGACGGATCACAACGTGCTCGTCCGGGGCGTGGAAGGATACTACCGCGTCGAACGACGGGGAGTCCTGCTGCTCGTTGGACAGGAAGTCCACGACCAGGACCGTGACCCGCAGAAGAATCACCTGCTCATCTTCAACGCGGACCGCGACCTCTCCGCGCTTGCCGACGATCCGCAGACCCTCATCAACGGCGTGCGCGAGGCGGGCGGACTCAGTTTCATCGCCCACCCCACTGACCCAGAAGCGCGTGCCTTCAACGAGACCGACATTTCATGGGTGGACTGGGATGTGCAAAACTACACGGGCATCGAACTATGGAACGGACTGAGCGAACTCAAAACGGTTGTGCCAACAAAATTACATGGGTTGTTCTATGCGTACTTCCCGCAATTCGTGGGGTATAGTCCGATTCGCGAAACGCTGAATCGCTGGGATGAATTGCTCTCGCATGGTCGCCCGGTTGTTGCCATTGGCGGCTCGGACGCACACGCCATGCACATGAGCATGGGACCCCTGCACCGCGTCATCTTCCCCTATGAGTTTCACTTCAAAACCGTGAACACGCATGTTTTCATCCCTGAACCGCTCACGGGAGATGTACCGACCGACAAGAAAATGATCTACGACGCGCTCGCCGCAGGGCGATGCTTCGTCGCTTATGATTTACCCACGCCCACGCGCGGATTCACCTTCAAGGCAAAGGGTCTCGAACAGTCTGCGATCATGGGCGAGGAGATCTCCGCCAAGGGCGGAGTGACCTTGCACGCGCATATCCCAACGCAGGCGGAGATTCACCTACTTAAAGATGGTCAACGTCTCGGCGTCTGGAAAAACTCCTATGCAGCCACATATAACGTGAACGAGCCTGGCGTCTATCGCGTAGAAGTCTATCGACGGTATCTCGGCAGGATGCGCGGCTGGATATTCAGCAATCCGATTTATGTGAGGTAACTTTGCTCATAGCGCCGTCCCCGGCGCTCGCCGCCGGGGACGGCGGCGGGAGCATATATGATTACTTTTCTCTACAACCGCATCGTCGTCATCGGCACGACCAGTTCGGGTAAATCCACTCTGGCGGAAAGAATCGCAAAACGATTCAACCTCAATTTCATCGAGCTTGACGCGCTCCACTGGGAATCAAACTGGGTAGAAGCGCCGCTTGAAGTGTTCCGCGAACGCGTCCGCATGGCGATACAGGCTGAACGGTGGATTGTTGCGGGGAATTATCACGTCGTCCGCGATCTGGTGTGGGCAAAAGCCGAAGCTGTGATCTGGCTCGATTATCCATTCCTCCTGATTCTGAAGCAACTCACGCGCCGTACCTTCCAACGCTGGTGGACACAGGAACTTTTATGGGACAAAAATATCGAGCCGTTTTGGGTGCACTTTAAACTCTGGTCGCAAGAGTCCCTTTTTCATTGGCTGTTCAAAACGTACTGGCGAAGAAAACGCGAGACGCCGCAGTTATTGTCATTGCCAGAACATCGGCATTTGAAGTTGATTCATTTCAAGCATCCACGTGAAGCCGAAGCATGGATGCAAAGCCTTGAAAATGTTCCGGTCACATGAAGCGGATATAATTCATCCATGAGCAAAGTGGTCTTCGCAAAGCTGACCGAGCCCACTCAGGAAATCGCGGACGCCTACAACAAATGGGAGAACGACCCTGCCCTCATCCCGTTGATGCGCCCATGCCAGAATGAAACAGACTTGGTGAAGGTGACGGAAGTCACGATCGAGACCCTGAAACAACGACTTGAGCATGGTCCGACGTGGTTGATTTATTGCGATGGGCAATTGATCGGTGAAATGGGTTATCAGATAGACCCAGCGCATCTCTACAAAAAAGAGCCAAACACCGCGTGGATCGGCATTACCATCGGAGAGAAATTCGCTCAGGGAAAAGGCATCGGCTTTCACGCCATGCAGTTTCTCGAAGAGCGGGTGAGAGAAGAAAACCTTCCAAGAATGGAATTAGGTGTGTTCGAGTTCAACGAGAGGGCGATCAAACTGTATACAAAACTGGGTTTTCAGGAAATCGGCCGTATCGAGAACTTCACATATTGGCAGGGGAAAATGTGGAAGGATATCCGCATGGAAAAATATATCTAAGACGGAGACAGAATGGAATATCGCAATCTTGGCAAGGCAGGAGTCAAAGTATCTGCCATCGGAATCGGATGCAACCAGTTCGGCGGCAAGGTGGACGCGGACGGCACGAAAGCCGTCGTGCAGCGAGCGCTGGAGGTTGGTATTAATTTTTTCGACACGGCAAATGTCTACGGCAACCCAAACGGCAGGTCGGAGGAATTTTTAGGCGCGGCTTTGGATGGACAACGAGACAACGTAGTGATTGCTACAAAAGTCCGATTCAAAATGAGCGAAGGACCGAACGATGTCGGCGCGTCGCGCTATCACATAATGAACGCGGTCGAGGCGAGCCTGCGGCGGTTGAGGACGGATCATATCGACTTGTATCAAATTCACGCGTGGGACGAATCGGTTCCCATCGAAGAGACGTTGCGCGCGCTGGATGACCTCGTCCGCGCCGGGAAAGTCCGTTACATTGGCACGAGTCAATATTCGGCGTGGCAGTTGGCGCACAGCAATTTGCTTGCCGAGATGCTGGGCTGGGAGCAATTCGTCACGATCCAAACACACTACAACTTGCTCGAACGCGATGCCGAGCGCGAACTCGTCCTGTATTGTGCGTGGTCGGGTGTTGGCATCCTGCCGTATTTTCCGCTCGCGGGCGGTCTGCTCAC
>Ga0073934_10012033_pt1 | contig 10303 bp, 7 predicted proteins | sample LarsenN4metaG_FD_76834 | JGI IMG/M metagenome (GOLD analysis project Ga0073934, IMG submission 76834) | Hot spring sediment bacterial and archeal communities from British Columbia, Canada, to study Microbial Dark Matter (Phase II) - Larsen... ... | reverse complement strand
GGCCTTTGCACTCGATCCGGTCGCGCCCATTTCCGAGCGCAAGTTCGGGATGATCTACGTCAAGACGCCGCAACCCGGCTCCGATCAGATCACGCTCACCGCCGTCGAGGGCGGCAAGAAGCAGAGCCTCGAATCCGAGAAAGAGATCAAGGTCCCGATCGGGGACTACTCGGTCAGCGTCAAGATGCAGGACTACCTCTACGAGCAGCAGGTCAAGGTCGGCGGCACCGAGCGCACCGAGGTGATCGTGCCGGGCTACGGCAATCTCAAGGTGATCTCGCCGGAGGGCAGCACCGTCGAGGTCTACAAGACCGGCACGCAAAGCCTGGTCGCGAAGTTTCCCGCCAAGCAGCTCAAGGTGCTGCCCACGGGCTACTACGACGTCCGCATCCGCTTCGGGGATTCCTCGGTCACTTCCAACAACGTCTGGATCGTCACCAACACCACCCGCGAGGTCGAGGCCAAGTTCTAGCGGGCTTGCATTTTTCCCCGCCATTTCCTATCTCGAGTCTTCATCCGTTTCGAAGGAGTCCCTATGTCCGAACCTTCGCCCGAGGTGGTCCTGGGCCTGATCCAAATGAGCTGCGTCGAAGAGCCGCGCCGCAACGTCGAAAAGGCGGTCGAGAAGGCGCGGCAGGCGGCCAGCGACGGCGCCCAGATCGTCTGCCTGCAGGAACTCTTTCCCTCGCTCTATTTCTGCCAGACCAACGACCCCAAATTTTTCGACTTGGCCGAGCCGGTGCCCGGCCCGACCAGCGAGCTCTTGGGCAAGCTCGCCAAGGAGCTGGGCGTGGCGATCGTCGCCTCGCTCTTCGAGCGCGACGGCCGGGACTACTACAACACCGCCTGCGTCCTCGACGCCGACGGGAGCTTTTTGGGGAAATACCGCAAGGTGCACATCCCCGACGACCCGCGCAACTACTACTCGGAGCTGTTTTACTTCAAGCCGGGCAACCTGGGCATCAAGCCCTTCGCGACTAAGTTCGCCAAGGTCGGCGTGCAGGTATGCTGGGACCAATGGTTTCCGGAGGGCGCCCGCTCGTTGGCCCTGCAAGGGGCCGAGATTATCTTCTATCCCACCGCGATAGGCTGGCAGGTGGTGGGGCAGGAGGAGCTGGGCAAGGCCGAATACCAGGCCTGGGAGACCGTCCAGCGCGGCCACGCCATCTCCAACACCGTCTTCGTCGCGGCCACCAACCGCACGGGCCGCGAGGACCATCTCAACTTTTGGGGCGGCTCCTTCGTGGCCGACCCATTGGGCCGGGTCTTGAAGCGCGCCTCGCACGACCGCGAAGAAAACCTGATCGTCCCCGTCGACTTGAAGACCCTCGCGGAGGTGCGCAAGGATTGGCCCTTCCTCACCTGTCGCCGCACCGAGGAGTATAGCCTCTGAGCCACGCCGCCACACCGCGAGAGCTGGGCTACCGCATGCCCGCCGAGTGGGAGCCCCACGAGGCGACCTGGCTGTCCTGGCCCAAGGACCCGATCACCTGGCCCGACCGCGTCCCGCAGGCGCAGGAGGCCTTCGCGCGGATGATCGAGGCCCTGACGCCCCGCGAGAAGGTCCACCTCCTGGTCAACGACGCCGAGGCCGAGGCGCAGGCGCGCGGCAAGCTGGCCGGCCGCGCCGTTCGCGACGGGCATCTGATCATCCACCGCATTCCCACCGTCGACTCTTGGATCCGCGACTACGGCCCCAATTTCCTCAAAGGCCCGCGCGGCCTCGCCTACAACCGGTGGATCTTCAACGCCTGGGGCGGGAAGTACGAGACTCTGATGCGGGACGACGGCATCCCGCAACGCCTTTCGCATTTAATCAACCTGCCGATGTTCGAGCCCGGGATCGTGATGGAGGGCGGTTCGATCGAGGTCAACGGCGCGGGCTGCGTCTTGACGACCGAACAGTGCCTGCTCAACCCCAACCGCAATCCGCACCTGAGTCGAGCGGCGATCGAAAAATATCTGCAGGACTTTTTGGGCGTATCGAAGGTGCTGTGGCTGGGCCACGGCATCGAGGGCGACGACACCGACGGCCACGTCGACGACATCACGCGCTTCGTCGCCGCCGACACGATCGTGACGGTCGTGGAGGAGGATCCGGCGGACGCCAATTACAAGCCGCTGCAGGACAACCTGCTGCGCCTGCGCGGGATGAGCGACGTCGAAGGCCGGCCCTTCCGAATCGTCACCCTCCCGATGCCGGGCCGGGTCGAATCCGACGAGGGCCCGCTGCCGGCCTCTTACGCCAACTTCTACATCGGCAACGGCGTCGTCCTGGTGCCGGTCTACGCCCACGCCAACGACGCCCGCGCCTTGGCGACCCTGCAGGGCCTCTTTCCGGACCGGAAGGTGGTCGGCATCGACTGCCGCGAATTGGTCTGGGGGATGGGGGCGATCCACTGCGTCACCCAGCAGCAGCCGGCCTGAGGTCTCGGCCTATTTTTCCGTTTTCGAGGATGCGACTTCTTCCAATTGGATCGCGCCGGTCGGGCAGGCGGCGGCCGCCGCGCGGATCTCTTCCTCCGGATCCCCTTGGGCATTGACGACGGTCGATTTCCCCTCCGCGTCCAGCGCGAAGGTCTTGCCCGCCGCGGCCACGCAGGCCGAGGCGCCGATGCAGGCCTCGCGGTCGATCGTGATCTGGATCATAGCTTCACCCCCGGATAGAGCAGCGGCGGAATCTGGTATTTCGCGACGCCCGAGACGTCGATCCGCGCGGGAAAGACGAAGGTCCGCGTGTTCAGTCGCGGGATCTCGGTTAGGACGCCCTGGGCATTATACACCGCGTAGAGGTCCTTGTTCGTCAAATTCAGCGCCGAGCTCTCCGTGAAGCTCTTCAGGTTGCCCTGGCCGTCGCGGGTGAAGCTCTCGATGACGCGGGTCTGGCCCTCCTCGAGCTCGCGTTCGTAGACCTGGTAGATCGCCTTTAGGCGAAACTCGGGGCGAAAGAGCCCCGGCTCCCGCAGCAGCGCGATGCGCAGGGCGCCGCGGTCCAGCGGCTCGCCCAGCAGGCTCTTGGCCTGGAGGCCGAACTGGTTGATCTGGAACTCGCGCAAGACGCCGTTGTCGACGTCCTGGTCGTTGAGAAACATCACCACCCGCAGCCGCTCGTCGAAGGCCGTGCAGAGGTTGGGCTGGTCGTCGAGGTAGTCCCACCAGCCGCGCAGGCTGAAGCTGCAGGCGATGTAGGCGCCTTGGTTGGGAGCGGAGCGGCCCAGGGGGGTCTGCAGGCGCAGGCGTCCGGTTGCCGTGTCGAAGGCCCACTCGCGGTAGCACTGCGCCACCGCGGGGCGGCGAAAGTCGCCCCAGAGGCCCAAGGTCAGCGAGGCGGCGACGTAGCTTAGGGTGAGCAGGGAGAGGGCGAAGTAGGCGCGGCGGCGCTTCACCAGGAAGAAGAGGCTTAAGATCAGAAGGCCCAGGCCCGGCGCCAGGAAGGGCGAGGCGATCTGGCGGAAGTAGCGGTTCCAGGCCTCGACGCCCAGGCAGGCGAGGCCAAGCAACGCGAAGAGCGCGAAGGGAAGCCAAAGCACTTTGAGCTTGCGAAGGTCCACGTCGGGTTCCTCGAGTCGGGCGGTTTATATTTGGTCGTCGATATATCAACGATTTGCCCACCGGAGGACATTTCGCTTAATTCGGCTTGAATCTCAACATGGAAGTTTTAACATGCCCGATCGCGCCGCATGAATTTGCACCTTAGTTTGGGACTCCATTGCCTTGAACCGACTATCGGCAAGCTTTTTTGCCACGGTGAAGACGATGCTAAAACTCCACACGCGTCCGGCGTGATTCGAACATGCGGCTTTTGGTTTCGAAGGCCGAACCTTGCTTTATCGAAGCAAAGTCGATTTCAAAAATATTCAACCCCGCAAACCGATCCAGAATGCGTACATCGAATCGTTCAATGGCAGGCTGCGCGATGAGTGCCTCAATGAAAATTGGTTCGAGAATTTGAAAGAGGCAAAATCGATCGTGAGCCACGCATCGCAGTTGAAATTCGCCTCCAATCAGCTGAAACTGACCTTCAAAAGGGTAGAGTTCTGAAAAATCGCAAAAAACGAACCTTTTGAGAGTTCTATTCCGAAAATAGCTTAGGTGGTCGTCCATGGATTTCATGAGGGGGTTTAGGCGTAAGCAATTGAAAAATAAAGATATTTATCTTGCTTGGGCTTGTTTGCTGCAACTTTTCGCCTGTTCGGGAGGGCTGAGCGGGCCCGTGGGTGGAGGTCCCGTCGCCGTCCCCCCCGCCGGGAATTTTGTCGCCCCTATTCAAGAAAGCGGGGCCCCCGGCACTTATTTCGATCCCGGTAAGCAGGCCAAATACCGGCTCAGCATCTACGGTGATTTCCAAAAAACCAATGAGGGCACCCTTTTCATCTCTGGCGAGGTGTCCAAAATTATCGCCGCAGCGCCCGACTTCGCCGGCCATGTGCTAAGGGCGGTCGATTTTCGGACCCTCAATTACACGGATGTAGTTGTCCAACCCAAGGGTGATTCCCCAGGAACCGCTTCTGTGGAGCTGGAAATCAATGTCCCTTTCATTGCCGCCCAGGAAGTATTGGGCTCAACCTCCGCCACCTTAGTCTTTTACCTGAGTGCCGAAGCCGCCACCGTCCCTTCCGAACAGTGGGGCAAGACCCAGCCCTGCGCGGACCCAAAATGCGATCTTCCAAATTCGCACTTGGTGGTGCTCGAGGTCAAACCCATGGACTTACCCTTGTCAAACCCCGGGAACGACGCCGACAAGGCGGATTCCAATCGTTCCAAGGCCAACCTCGTACATATGCCCGAAGCGGCGCCCTGAGCTCAACTTGCCTCCGTCAAAAATTTCATGAGTAGCGAATTTTTTTTCGGGATGCCGTGCCGCTCCATGCGAACATAAACGCTCTTGAGTGTTATGCCCAGCTCCTGTGCGACCTTGTTCTTGTCCATGCTGTGCCTCCGAAGCGCCTCGATCAACTGGGCGCGCTCACTTTCAGATTCATCGCCCTTCCTGCGGCCCGAAAGCGGACCTGCAGCGGGCTGGGCGGGACTAGTGGATGGCACGGCCAATTCCGTCATCTTGAGGATCGCCGGCGTAATGGCCTCGCCATCGGCGAACATCATCGCGTTGCGCACAATGCCCTCGAGCTGCCGTACATTGCCGGGCCAGTCATGCTTCATCAGCATGTGGAAGGCCTCTTTGGTCACCTTGCAGGGCTTGAGGAAGAAGCGTTTCGCGACCCTCTGAATCAGGTGCTGCACCAAGTCGGGAATGTCCTCCCGGCGCTCCCTCAGGGGTGGGAGACGCAGCGTAAGCCCGTTGATTCGGTAGAACAGGTCTTCGCGGAATTTCCCCTCGCGCACCAATTGCGCCAAATCTTTGTTCGAGGCCGTTACCAGTCTCACGTCCACCTTTACCTTCTTGTTCGAGCCAAGAGGTCGGATTTCGCCCTCCTGGAGGACCCTGAGCAGCTTTATCTGCATGGGCAGCGGCATGTCGGCAACTTCGTCCAAGAACAGGGTGCCGCGGTCGGCCTGCTCGAAGAGCCCGACGCGGTCACGGTCGGCATGGGTGAAGGCGCCCTTCTTATGACCGAAAAGCTCGCTTTCCAATAAGTTCTCCGGAATCGAGCTGCAGTTCTCCGAGACGAAAGGACCCGATTTCCAGGGGCTGTTGAAGTGCAGGGAACGGGCGAATAATTCCTTCCCCGTACCGGACTCGCCCCAAATCCAGACGGGAATCTTGGTCTTCGTAACGTGCTCCATCATCCGGAAGACCTGCATGATGGCCGGGGAGTTGCCGACGATGTCTTGGTACTCGTACTTGAGATGGCTGCGAGCTTCTTTGATTTCTAGGTGCAGGCTTTCGATGGTCTGAGCCTGCTCAGACACTTGATTTTCGAGTCTTTGCTGCTTCTTTTTCAACGCTTCCATCATCTGCGCGCGCTGGATCGCGAGGCCGGCCTGCGTTGCGAACCCTTTGATCAGCAACAAGTCTTCCGTCCCGAAGCAGTCCGTCTTGTATCGGTGGTCCAGGTAAAGCGCGCCAAAGACCCGCCCTGCGATCTCCAGAGGCACGACCAGGACGGAGCGAAGCTGATAGAGGTGAACCGATTTAAGCTTGTGGAACTCGTCTTCCGCCTGGGCATCGCGGCTCAGCACGGGGGAGCCGCCTTGGATCGCCTTCCTGACCAAGGTCAGAGAGAGCTTGAATTCCTCCTCGGCCAGGGCTTGGCGGCTGAGATGCCGCGCCATGGCGACCTCGAAACCCGGAAACTTGCCGTCCTTGGACTTGGCATTTTCCAGGATCACGAAGCCGCGTTCGGCGCCGGTGAGAAGCAGTGAGGAATCCATCAGAAGCTCCAAAATCTCCGTCAGAACTTCCTTTTGCGCGACCCGGTTGGTGATTTCGCAGAACTGGCGGAAACGCTCCTCGCTGATCCGAGCCGCCTGTCGCTCGACTGGAGGAGGCAAGGAAGCAGACTTCACTCCGACGGCCTCTTCCTGAGCGGCCCGCTGCAGCGGTTTTTTCAGGTCCTCATTGAGCTCGAACAAACTGCGCTTGTTCTCGATGTCCATCTTGATTTCCTCCGGTTGGCTGGCCGACAAGGCCCGCCATAGCGAGTCTTCCAATGTCTGGGTCTGTGCCAACAGCCCCTCCAGGCCGTGACGATCGAAAAATACTTTCAGCAAATAGTGGCAAGTCAGGCGAAATCCGATACTTTCGATTCCCTCAAGCGAGGAAAAAACCTGCAGCGCCGTTTCCCGAGAGAGGGTCCTTGGATCCGACGATAGGAATCTCGACAGATTACGGATGGCCTCATCCTGAGGCGAGACGGTGCCGTTTGCGAAATCCTCCTCGGCCTCATGAAATGGGACATCGGTCCAGCCCGCCAGAAACTGTGCTCGCCACCTACCCCATAGGGCGATCCGCCGAGCCCGTACGTCTAAGCGTCTGTCCCGGCCCAGCAGCCTTTCGAAGATATTCTTGGCCAGGCCATAATCGCGGTATTGAAGAGCCGCCTCTCCCCGCAACTGCATAAGCGAGTCGACCAGGTTAAGGGCATCCAAGGCTTCGAGGTCTTCGGCGAGCTCCGCGAAGGCATGTTGCAGGTTTTGGGTCTTGCCGCAATCCAACTGAATTTGCATCCACTGAATTTTGGCGATCGCTTGCTCGGTGGGGTTGCCAAGGACCTGCAAAACCGCCAGCGATTGCTGCATGGTCTCACGAGCTTCGGCATATCGCCCCAGCTCGGAAAGCAACAGGGCACGATTGCCGAGGTACCGGGCGCGTTGCGCCCGGTAGCCGGAGGCCTCGGCCTGCGAAATAGCACTTTCGATTTCCTTGAGAGCTTCCCGCAGGCGTCCGCGCTCTTGCAAGATCGCGGCCTTGCCGCCATGCCCCAGCGCCATCAGTTGCGGGCGTCCTGTCGCTTGATAATGCGCCTGGCAAGCCTCCAGGCGCGACAGGGCTTCGTCGTAACGGAGCTCGTGAAGGCAGATCTCGCCCGAGACTTGCTCGATTTCGCCGAGGATCTCCGCATCTTCCAACGGCAGTTTCCGAGCGCGGTCCAGGTGTTCCTGTGCCAGGGAATAAGCTCGGACTTTTTGAGCCAGCCTCGCCAAGAGCAGATAAGCCCGGGCCTGATAGGGCAGAAGCTTCGGAAATCGGGATGCATCGCCGGCCTTCAAACATCTCTCGAGAGCCGCCATGGCATTCTCGGAATGGCCCCAGCTGTAATTTACGAGGCCGGTATAGAAAAGGTATTTGGTCAACTGCAGTTTGGACTCGTCGTCCGCGCGCACGCGGAACCATTGCTCGTAAGCCCGAAGGCTGTCCGCGAAGCGGTCGAGACGATAAAATAGATTGGCACGGTGGGCGTGGAGCAAGACTGGATCGACCGCGCCGTCCGGCAATCGGCAAAGAACCTCGGTCAGGGCGATGGCGCGTTCATACAAGCTCCGGCGCTCCAAGCGGGGAATCGCCTCGAAGGCATATGCGATCAGGAGGTCCTGGAAGCCGCCCTCCTGTGCGCAGGTTATGAGATGGAACAAGTCTTCCTCTCGTGCCGCCGCCCGCCAGGTTCGCTCAAAGTATTCCGCCCAGGTGCGCCACACGGCTGTGCCGGCCTGGCTCTCGAAGAATTTGGAAAGACCGGCTCGAAGACTGGGGTAACGAAGCGAAAGCTTGGGCTGCAAGGGACTGCGCGACCGCAGCCATTCCTTGCGGTCCAGTTCCGCGAGAGCCGCGTCCAGCTTCGAAACCTCACCATCCCAGAATTCTTCGATCTCGTGCCTCTCGGGGTCCCGCGGGGCCAGGACAATGAAGGAAAGAAGCCGTTTGGCGGCTTCTCCCAGTCCTTGATATCGGCGAAAAGAAGCTTCTTCCAAGCTCTTGGGAATCGCCCAATGGATTTTGTGGACATCAGATTCTGCGCGATCCGCGAGGAAAGCCTTGAGATTTTCCAGCGCCAACAAAGGACGGCCGCCCGAAATGCGTGCGATGTCTGCGAGCTGCTTGGGAGCGATCTCCGTACCTGCGGCAAATTCAGTCAGCAGGATCAAAGTGGAGGCTTCGTCCAAATCATTGAGGCGGATCTCGCGGGCGTCCCGAAGCAGTTCCGGAGACTTCCGGAATAGCGCTTCCTTCCGCATGTGGTCGGAATCCCATTCCAGGACGATCCCCAAGTCGCCATGCCGCCTCGACAGGACCTTGAGGAAAACCTCGAGATCCGCCAACTCCAACGAATTCCAGCGGTGCAGCTCGGTATAGGCGAGGATTCCTTTCCGACCTTGAAGCCAAATGGCGCAGGCCTCCGCCTTGGCATAGGCATCGCCCGGTGTCGCCTCGTCCTCCGGAAACTCCAGCCACCCCGTTTCCGAGGGCGGGCCCTGCTGGCGAAAAAAATCTCCCTGTAAGAGATGCTTCCAGCGCAGCTCCTCCAGCAAGCGGCTGCGGCCGACGCCGGTGGGACCGTTGAGCAAGACCATTCTCGAGTCGCCGCTCAGGTGATCTTGCAAGGCCTCCCATTCGCGTTGCCGGCCGATCAGCGGAAGCTTCTCGATCGGCAGATCCTGGCGCTCGGCGGGCTGCGCCTCCAATCCCTCCCGGTGATTGCGCAGGTAGCGCAGCACGGTACGCACCGACCCGGGACGATGACGGGGATCCAGGCTCAAGAGCTTGAGGAGTAGGGCTTCGAGGTACTCGGGAATAAGAGGTCGGGAGAGGCGGGGGGAAGAAGGACTGCCAATCTGGCCCAGGCGCTCGGGGCGGAGAATTTCGGAGTAGGGAAATTTTCCGCTCAAAAGCTTGTAGAAGACAACCCCCAAGGCGAAGAGATCGCTGCGCTCGTCGTAAAGACCCGAGAAGATCTCGGGCGGAAGGAAGGGTAGCGTGCCCCTGATCGCCGCAGTCCGCCGACTAAGCCCGGATGGCGTCGCGAGACTGAAGTCCAGGATCTTGATCTGGCCGGAGCGGGTTAGCAGGAGATTGGAGGGTTTGAGATCGTGATGCAGGATGTTGCGGTGGTGAAGGTAATCCAGGCCCTGGCAGGTTTGGAGAACGATATCCTCCCACTGCTCCATCGGGCAGTCCTCGGACAAGCGGTCGAGCGTCTCGCCGTCTAAGAACTCCATGACAATGCAGGCGGAGGCGCCGGCGTCCCCTGGAAAGAAATCCAGGATCTTGACCAAATTGGGATGGGAAAGTCGCGAAAGAACCCGGGCTTCCTCCCGCAGAAATTCGAGGGTAGCGGGAGGCAGATCTTCGCGCAGGACCTTGAGGGCAATGGGCTTGTCCTGTTCTCGGGCCAGAAAGACTTTCCCCAAGCTACCTTGGCCAAGGAGTCTTTCGATCCGAAAGCGGGCCGCGATGGGGGCCGAAACTGTCATGAGTTGACAAAATTTTGCCCTAATTCGGACCTAGGATAAAGTAAGGAATTACAAAAAAATCATATTGAAATTCTCGACCTAACTTTTCGTAATTTTTAGATATTTTATGTTAAAACTCAATTAATGAACTCCTTTGGGTCCCCGTCGACCCGGGTCTCTCTCCACGTCGGCTCCGAGTTCCTTGTCGCTCCAGGGACGGAACAGAGCGGAGTTGGATCGGTGGTACGCCTCGAGAAAGGCGGAGGGGAAGAGCTCGGAGGATCCTTCCTCGAAGGCCTGGCGATCCGAAGGCGAAAGCTCCTGCCAGGCGGCGGCTATCTCCGAGACAAGGACCCTTTGTTGGTCCCTCGGCAAAGATGTAAATTTGTGGCCCCAATCCATTGTCAGGGCCACATGGATGAGGGCGCGCAACTTTGAGGTTTCGAGCGTTTCC
>Ga0073934_10012032_pt1 | contig 10303 bp, 8 predicted proteins | sample LarsenN4metaG_FD_76834 | JGI IMG/M metagenome (GOLD analysis project Ga0073934, IMG submission 76834) | Hot spring sediment bacterial and archeal communities from British Columbia, Canada, to study Microbial Dark Matter (Phase II) - Larsen... ... | reverse complement strand
GTGAAAGCCGCTGGTCTCTTTGGGCGCGGCGGTGCTGCCTTCCCGACCCGCATCAAATGGGAAAGTGTTGCGGCCGAAACTGCCGACCAAAAATATGTGATCTGCAATGCAGATGAGTCGGAACCGGGGACGTTCAAAGACCGTGTACTCCTGCATGATGACCCGCATCGCACCATTGAAGGACTGTTGATCGCAGCATTCGCCGTTGGCGCAAGCAGGGGATATATCTATATTCGAGGCGAATATCCATATATTGTCCCTGCGGTGGAAAATGCCTTGCGCGAAGCGAGAGATGCAGGTTATCTCGGCGAGAATATCCTTGGATCAGGTTTTTCATTTGAAATTGAAGTCCGGCTGGGCGCGGGTGCTTATATCTGTGGGGAGGAGACTGCACTGTTCGAATCGATCGAAGGCAAGCGCGGTTTCCCGCGTGTGAAGCCGCCTTTTCCAACCACGCATGGACTGTTCGGAAAGCCAACGGTCATCAATAATGTGGAAACGTTGTGCAATGTCCCATTGATCATTACATCGGGGCCGGCGGAGTATACAAAACTGGGCACTGAGAAATCGCCGGGGCCAAAACTGTTCTGTCTTTCTGGCGATATCACCCGACCAGGATTATATGAGGCACCGTTCGGTCTGACACTTCGGGAATTGATCGAAATGGCTGGAGGCGTCCCGGACGGTAAAAATGTGCAAACGGTTTTGCTGGGCGGTGCCGCCGGGGCTTTTACATCTCCAGAGCAGCTGGATGTACGATTAACGTTCGAAGACTTGCGGGCTGCAGGCCTGCCGTTGGGGTCGGGCGTGGTAATGGTCTTCGATGAGACCCGCGACATGCGCGACACACTTCGACGGCTGGGTCACTTTTTTGCGCATGAGTCGTGCGGTAAGTGTTATCCCTGCCAAATGGGGACACAACGCCAAATGGAGATCTTGGAGCGCGTGGCCAATCACCAGACGTTATCAGGAGACCTGGTTCGTCTGCAAGATGTCGGCTGGACAATGACGGATGCTTCGCTGTGTGGCTTGGGTCAGACGGCGGCGGGCGCAGTGTTGTCGGCGATCAAGTTGTGGCCGGATTTATTCGTGGCGAGTGGAAAGTAGAAAGTGGTGAAATCATGACGATCACTCTACTCATGGATGGCAAGGAAATAACCATAGAAGATGGTATGACCCTTCTGGATGCTGCGCGTGATAACGGTATCGATATTCCCACCATCTGCTTTCACGAAGCGACCACGGCAAATGGGTTGTGCCGCATGTGCGTGGTTGAGGTCGAGGGGCAGCGACTGCTCCAGCCATCATGCATTGTCAAAGCCGCGGGAAATATGCAGGTGCAGACCCACAGTGAACGGGTTGTCCGCGCTCGTAAGACGATCCTGGAGATGCTCGCCTCCACCATGGACCTTTCAGATGCGCCAGAGATACTGGCGATGATGGAGGAATATGGCGCAGGCGCAGAACGTTTCCCGGGCGCGGAGCGGCGCGAGTCCGAAGTCAAAGACGACAACCCGATGTACATTCGTGATTACTCGAAGTGCCTGTTATGCTGGCGTTGTGTGCAGGTCTGTGCGGACGATGCGCAGTACACCTTCGCCATCAACTTCGAAGGGCGTGGATTCGAGACACAGATCGGCACGTTCTTCGATCGATCCATCCCCGAAACGACTTGCGTATTATGCGGTCAATGTGTGGGAGTCTGTCCCACCGGCGCGTTGAAACCTAAGCGGCAGTATCTGTTGGAGCAGGGTATCAGCGCAGCAGAGATCAGTGTGATGAATACAGGAAGAAAGCAGCGCAAAGAGCGCTAACCATGTATGTCATTCTGAGCCGCAAGGCGGCGAAGAATCTCTCTCGTCTTGGGAGAGACCCTTCGCTACGCTCACATCGTCCCGATGTCCTTCGGGAGGGTGACATGCCCAAAGAGGTCCTTATGGTTGCTGAAGTAAAACTTAACTCAAAAAGGGTTGTGGCTGATAGGGTCGTTACAACAACTTGTCCCTACTGTGGGGTGGGATGTAATTTAGAGTTGCATGTCAAAGATGACTTCATCTACAAAGTCACTTCGCCATTTGACTCGCCGGTCAATCACGGCAACCTGTGTGTGAAGGGACGTTTTGGCTACGACTTTATCTATCATCCCAAGCGTGTGACTACTCCACTTGTTCGCCGGTATTTGCTCGAAGGCAAGCCAAAGCCAGAGGGGAGAGAGCAAGTCTTTGCCGTCAGTAAAGATGGAAAGCCAGTAGAACATTCCAAAATCTCAAATGATTGGGATTGGGTTGAGACCGACTGGGAGACTGCGCTCAATATAACCGCCGATACTCTTGTTCGAATTTACAAACGCGATGGCTCCGACGCGATGGCGGTCTATTGTTGCGCGAAAGCTACGAACGAAGATAACTATCTGTTACAGAAGATGTGGCGTTCGTTATTTAGAACAAATAACGTTGACCACTGTACGCGCCTGTGTCATGCTGGTTCAGTGGTCGCACTTCAAAAGGCGTTGGGCTCCTCAGCGATGAGCAACACGGCTGCGCAGGTGATTCAAAATGATGTGTTTATTGTGACGGGGTCGAACACGGGTGAGAATCATCCCATCATTGCCCTGCAGATGAAGGAAGCGGTGCAGAAATATGGCGCGAAGATGATCGTCATCGACCCGCGCCGCATCGACCTGGTGGACTTCGCCGAAATGTGGCTGCCGCTCAAGCCTGGGACGAACGTGCCGGTTTTCAGTGCGATAGCGCATGTGATCGTCAAAGAGGGATTGGTCAATAATGATTTTGTCGCCAAGCGCACGGAAGGCTTTCAAGATTTTGTTGAATCACTGGAGAAGTTCACACCAGAATATGCCGAAGAACTTTCGGGTGTCCCTGCTGAGGATATTCGCAAAGCGGCACGGATGTATGCCACGGCAAAGAATGGCGCGATCTATTGGGGCATGGGCATCTCACAGCTTTCGCACGGAACCGCCAGCGCGATGGCGCTTATCCATCTGGCATTTCTCACGGGTCATATCGGGCGCGACGGCACAGGACTGAATCCCTTGCGCGGACAGAACAACGTGCAAGGCGCCAGCGACATGGGCGCGATGCCGTTCCATTATCCCGGTTACATGCGCGTGGATAATCCCGACAACCGCGCCAAATGGGAGAAGACGTGGAACATCGAAGAGGGCGGGCTGAGCCTCAAACTGGGACTCACCACTACTGAAATCCTCAGCCACGCGCATGAAGGCGGCGTGAGGGCGCTGTACATCATGGGCGAGAACCCGATGATGTCTGAACCGAATCTCAACGAGACGCGCAAGCACATGAAAGAGTTAGAATTTCTCGTCGTGCAGGACTTATTCATCAACGAGTCCGGCGCGTTCGCGGATGTCTTCCTGCCCGCGACTCCGTTCGCGGAAAAAGATGGGACGTTCACCAACACAGACCGGCGTATCCAACGCGTGCGGACGGCTCAACCGCCCCGTGGGCAGTCTCGCCCTGATTGGCAGATCCTCTGCGATCTGGCGACCCGCCTCGAGCGTAGACTTGGACGCGGTTCTTCATCCAAATGGGATTACTCCTCACCAGAGGAGATCCTGCGCGAGATGGCGTCTGTCAATTCCGATTACGCGGGCGTGACGTATGAACGCATCGACAAGGTCGGGTTGATCTATCCCGTGCCGAGCATGGACCATCCCGGCACACCGACGCTGTTCACCGAGACCTTCCCGAGCGGGCGCGGAAAATTTCACGTGCTCGATTATGTGCCCGTGATGGAGGAAGCCGACGACGAGTATCCGTTCATTTTGACGACGGGGCGCTTGCTCGAACACTGGCACGGCGGCACGATGACGCGCAACTCGGCGCTGAATGAGGCGTACCCCGAAGCGCGCGTGGAGATGCACCCCGCGGACGCGGAGATGCACGGCATCACGAATAATATGCCCGTGCGCGTGACGTCGCGCCGCGGAGAAATTGTTTTGCGCGCTACCGTCACCGAGAAGACATCGGTGGGCGTGGTGTTCATCCCGTGGCACTTTGCCGAAGCCGCCGCGAACCTGTTGACGAACGACGCGCTCGACCCGCAGGCGTTGATCCCCGAGTTCAAGGCGTGCGCGGTACAGGTCTTCCCGGCCAGGGAGAGCGATTTACCAAATCCAGAGAATGTTGTGCAAAGAGGAAGATATTAACAGGCAGACATCGGAGATTTTCAAAATCTCCGATGTCTTTATGTACTGACAGGTTATGAAATGTCAAAGCCCTGAGAACGACTTGTGCCTGTTTGAAGATGTCGGTTAGATAAAGTCTTGTGCACATGCGCGTAGTACCCTTAGAGAGCGTTTCTTAAGTAGTCGGATAAGCTTGAAGAATGACCAAATTCAAGCAAACCTACCCGACTGACCTGAAGTATACCGAATGGACGTTGATAGCGGGCTTTTTTTCAGCTAAGCAGATGGGACGTCCTCGAAAATGGGAGATGTGGCAGATTGTCAATGCAATTCTATATGTAGTCCGTACAGGTTGCCAATGGCGTATGATGCCGAAAGACTTTGCTCCCTGGCAAACCGTCTACGGTTACTTTCGACGATGGAAGCGACAAGGTCTTTGGGTGCGTATAAACGAAGCCTTGGTGAAGACAGTCCGTGTGCAAGCCGGGCGTGATCCCAAACCGAGTGCCGTGATTATTGACAGTCAAAGCGTAAAAACATCGGAAGGTGGTGAACAACGCGGCGTAGATGTCCACAAACAAACTCCTGGACGCAAACGCCACATTATTGTAGACACTTTGGGCTTGCTTTTGATGGTTTTGGTTCATAGTGCCAGTATTCAAGATGGTCACGGTGGATACCAGACCTTGCAGAAGTTGTTCGATAAAATCAAACTCAACGTTCATAATCGTTGGTGTCGCTTGAAGTTGATTTGGGCAGATGGCGCTTATGTTTCAATTGTGAAAGAAGTACGCAAGCATTTTGGTTGGCAGTTGGATATTGTTCGCAGATCAGATAAAGCCAAAGGGTTTGAAATCTTGCCGCATCGTTGGATTGTCGAGCGCACCTTTGGCTGGCTGGGTCGCTATCGTCGTCTATCACGTGATTTTGAACATACCGTTTCGTCCAGCGAGTCCGTGGTTTATATCGCCAGCATTCGACGCATGTTAAAATTAGCTAAAAATTGACTTAAGAAACGCTCTCTGAGTCCCCGGTTTGGTCTTTGTTTTTTCTACATATCCAGCTTATCACACCACAATCTTTGTAAACGGGTGATTTACATACCCAGCGCCGACTCAATCTCCATTCCACTCGATGCAGCTACAGGAGCTCGGATCCCACTCCATGCGATAACCACATCCCCCTTCAGGTTCGACACAGGCACCCCCACCTTCCCCAGTGCAGGATTTGAACTGGATGGATTGGGCTACCGTATGGATCCCCTCGATGGGATCTGCCGCACAAATATTCTGACCGGGGACAAAGAACGTTCCAACTGCGCAAACAGGGTCAATGGATGAGCCATCGGATTTGGCCAGGCCACAACACCCGGCCGCCGGATCGAATTCCATCCCGGGAAGACAGGCACCTTGTGAAGGTGTTTTTAGCTGGCAGACGGAATTTACCAAATCATAACCATCCGGACAGTTTTGCGCACCTGATATATCCACCTTGCAGCTTGCTGAGATCGAAACAATGCCCGGGCCAATACAGGTAAATACGTGCGGGTCGTTCGTCGGAGCACAAACGTTTGAATTAATCGTGGCATCTGAAGGTCCATTGAAACCTACATTTGTGGTCGGGAGTTTTTTGGCACAACTGGGAAATTGTTCTATACCAAGGGTAGGACAAGACTCAGAGACTGTTCCCTGATCATAGATCGCGGGCAAGTCGCATGCAGCTGCAAAATGGTTCGGATTCTCGACAACGCATCGGAAACCAAGATCGGATCTTCTAATTACGGGATCCTCAAAATAACGGTTGGTGGACTGCAGATCCTTGCCGGTGGATTCATAACTACTGGAGCGAACAGAACGTTTCACGCCTGTATCAGGACCTGGAGGATTCTCTGCTGGCGAATTTTGATAGTAATCTGCTGAGTACCAGTCAGCAACCCATTCAAACACATTCCCAGCCATATCGAGGGCGCCGTATGGGCTTGCCCCTTGCGGATATCGTAAGACAAATGAGGGTTTCTTTACGCAGGACGCAAAATTCGCCATATCGCAGGTTGGGTCAGAATCTCCCCATGGATAACGATTCCCATCTGATCCGCGAGCTGCCTTTTCCCACTCAGCTTCAGTTGGCAACCGTCCATTCATAAAGCTACAGTACGCAGCTGCCTGATCATAGGTGATCCCTACAACAGGGTGATTTGCGTATTCTTGATAACTGTACCGCGGATGAATTCGCAGGTCGGGCGGCGTGCATCCACCCAACTTTACACAAAAGGCATACTGCTGGCTGGTCACTTCCGTGGAATAGATCCAAAAATCATCGACAACAACAGGATGCTCAGGGTTGTCTGAACCATCCCCACCCATAATAAACTCACCTCCAGGCACAGCCAAAAGGGTACTTCCATCTACGTAAACAAAGCTTGACCCCACCTCCATGGATGGCCCTGTGATCGGTATGATCACTGGCGTTATCGTACTCTCTGGTGTATCAGTTACTTCGACCGTGGCAGTGGGTTCTTTTGTCTGAATAGATGGTTCTGTTGGAACAACTGTTTCCGGGCTTACCGGTGTACAACCGATAGTCGTCGCAAGTATCACAAATATCCCCAAAACTAGAATACATCTCATACGGTTCTCCTTCTCAAAAAAACCGGACTATGATGATGTTATTATACAAATATTTATAGGAAAATCAAGCAAAGTGCATATTGCAGCTATTCATTTGGAATACCGACTTTTATCATCCCGTCTACAACTCGAACCGGATATGCCGGGATATCCACAACTGCAGGCATCTGCACTGCCTGGCCTGTCCTCACATCAAATTCACCACCGTGGCGCGGACAGACGATATTGAAACCTTCGATGTCGCCATCCCCAAGCGGTCCATCGTCATGGGTACAGATATCCGCAATGGCAAAGAATTGATTTGCGATGTTAACAATGACAATGGACCTCCCCTCTACTTCAATGAACAAACGCTCTCCGTTCGGCAGGTCTGCCACGGGAGCGATCTCGATGAACTCAACCTTGGATGAATCAATGGAGGTATAGTTGAACATGATTTTCCTTGACAATGGACCATTCTTGGCACGGTCGATTACCGATGATCGGTCGATTTATTCGACCAGGCTGTCGCTGGCTTCCCCCAAACCATATACGCCTGCCTTTAGGACTTTGAGTGAAAGCAACGCGCATTTGAGACGCACCGGCCCAAGATCGATACCAAGCATGTCGAGAATATCCTGCTTGTTAAGCTGCTTGATTTCATCGATCGGTTTGCCGATGATGGTTTCCATCAATAAGTCAGCCGAGGCCTGTGAGATGGCACATCCATGCCCATCGAAACGCGCGTCCTTCACGGTTCCATCATCCGCGGTTTGCAGCGTGATCTCGATGTGATCGCCGCACAGTGGATTATTATCGGCGAACAGGATGTCGTGCGGGTCAAGATGGCCACGATAGCCTGGATTTTTGTAGTGTTCAATAATTACTTCACGATACAGGTCGTCCATAAATACTCCGGTGTCAGGGCTCATGCGGCATGTATCAGGCAACAACCTAAAGCCTGACACACCGCACGTGACACGTCATTATCCGAACATTTCCTTGACTTTGTAGATCCCCTCCACCAGCATATCGACTTCCTCTTTCGTGTTGTACAGATAGAAGGAAGCACGACTTGTGGCGGGAATTCCAAACTTCTCATGCAGGGGCTGTGCACAGTGATGCCCCGCGCGGACGGCGATGCCATCCTTATCCAGGATCTGTGCCACATCGTGCGGGTGAACGCCTTCCAGTGTAAAGGCAGCCACCCCGCCTTTTTTATCGGCACTGGGTCCAAACAACTTTACGCCCGGCACTTCTTCCAAACGTTCGAGCGCGTATTCGGTGATCTCATGTTCATGCGCAGCGATGGCATCCATGCCGAGAGATGAAAGATAATCCACGGCTGCGCCAAAGCCCACAGCTTCTGCAATTGCCGGTGTGCCTGCTTCGAATTTGTGAGGCAGCGTGTTGGCACGGAACGAACGAAGCTTGACTTCCTTGATCATGTCGCCGCCGCCCAGGAATGGAGGCATGGACTCAAGCAGTTCGGCCTTCCCATAAAGTGCACCGATGCCGGTGGGACCGCACATTTTGTGAGCAGAGAAAGCCAGGAAATCGGCGTCAAGTTCCTGTACATCCACCTTCAAATGCGGAACAGACTGGGCTCCGTCCACCAGAGTGATCGCGCCTGCATCATGGGCCAGGCGAATGATCTCTTTTGCGGGGTTGATCGTGCCAAGAACATTGGACATATGCGTGAACGAGACCAACTTTGGTTTTCGTGCCAACAGCACATGATACGTTTCAAGATCGAGCACACCATCTTCAAAGACGGGAATAAATTCCAATTCAATACCGCGCTCGGACTGCAGCATGTGCCACGGTACCAGATTGGAGTGATGCTCCATCTCGGTCAGGATGACAAGATCGCCCTGTTTCAAGTTGGCGCGCGCCCAACTGTATGCAACCAGGTTTATTGATTCGGTCGTATTACGTGTGTAGATCACCTGGCGTGCGGACGACGCATTGATGAACTTTGCGATCTTTTCACGCGCTGATTCGTACATTGCTGTTGCTTCTTCAGCAAGTGTATGCACGCCACGATGGATATTGGCATTCGAACGACGATAGTAGCTGTCCATCGCTTCGATAACCGCAAGAGGTTTCTGCGATGTGGCGGTGGAATCAAGATAAACCAGCGGGACACCTGCTGAGGTCTCTCGCTGGAGAATGGGAAATTCTTTTCGGACTTCGTTTACATTTAGGGACATGATGTGGATATGCACAGATACACGTACACAGGCAAACACATGTGTTCACCTGTGTACGTATGATTTCTAATAATCGGGAATTGCCTTCTCGCGCTTGGCAGATTTCTTGCCGGGCACTTCTCGGATATGCTCCGATGCCAGCGGGTACCAAAGGATCCGGTCCGGGACCATCCAGCCGTCGGTCAGGAAGACGTTGGAACGGAACTGGACTGCCACCATTTTGTTATCCACCTGGACAACGATCCCGCGGATCCATCCGCGGACGCGATCCTTGTTCTTTTCATGGTCGCAGTACACTTCAACAGTATCACCAACTTGAAAATCGTGAGAGATCCCTGGCGCTTTCATGTAAGCATATTGAGGCAGGCGAAGTCCCTTCGGGCGGCGCTCCTCACCATTCCCGGCACCGTTGGAGTGCGGCGCGGAAATTTTATTGACCACACGAATGTTTTCGGCTGCGCGTTTTTTCTCTTTGATGGCAGGTTTGGGGCGTGACTTTGCCTCAACGATGGACTTCTTTGCTTTTGCTTTAGCGATCATGAATTTTCTCACTTCTTTCTTTTGGTTATGACGTAATTTTACGCCATCTTATCAGCAATATACTGCTGAAAACGCTCTCGTACGCCTTCGAACGGAATGCGCTGGAAGATGGGGTCAAAGAAGCCTTCGACAACGATCTTCTCCGCCTCCGCTTGCGGGATACCGCGGGATTTCAAATAGAAGAGTGGCTCTGCTTCGAGTTTGCCGACGGTCGCGCCATGCGTACAGCGCACATCATCAGCCAAAATCTCAAGGCCAGGGATCGAATCGGCACGGGCACCATCACTCAACACAAGGTTTCGATTGGCCTGATAGCCATCGGTCTTTTGTGCGCCCGGGGCAACGTAGATCATGCCCTGCCAGACGGAGCGGCTTTTGCCTTTCAATGCACCCTTGAACAGCAGGTCGCTGGTGGTGTGCGGCGCAAGATGATTCTGCTGGGTGTCATGGTCAAGGTGCTGGTTGCCGTCTGTGAAGTAGAAACCAGACATACGACCCTGGGCACCTTCACCGGCGAGATCGAGTTCAGAGAAGTTCTTGGTGAGACGCGAACCGATCGCGCCAAAGATCCAATCGAGATTACCGCCGCGTTCAACACGGGCGCGCTCATGCGAGAAATTCCAGACGTGGCGTCCCCACGACTGCAGCTCAACGAATTTCATCTGAGCATCCTGCATCACCTGGATCTCTACGATCCCTGCATGCATCGAGTTGGCTCCTTTTAATTCAGGTGACGCCGACTCATGGACATAGGTCACCGAGGCGCCTTCGTCCACCAG
>Ga0073934_10012031_pt1 | contig 10304 bp, 7 predicted proteins | sample LarsenN4metaG_FD_76834 | JGI IMG/M metagenome (GOLD analysis project Ga0073934, IMG submission 76834) | Hot spring sediment bacterial and archeal communities from British Columbia, Canada, to study Microbial Dark Matter (Phase II) - Larsen... ... | reverse complement strand
CGGCCGCCTTTTCAACGATGAGATCGAGATCCCCACGGCGGGTCTCCATCAGCGTGTTCACGTGGCGGCCGACCTTCTGCCATTCCGCACTCGTCGCGACGAGCGATTCGAGGGCGTCGGTCGCCTTCAATTCCATGCGCTGCACCATCGCCAGCGGATCGGCTGCTCCCTGGCCATCCACCCGGCTATCGGCGCGGAGATATTCCCCGTCGCTTCCAGGCAGGAACTCGATGGCGGTCTCGCCGAGGAGGGCCCGCGTGACCATGGGCCGGCTGTCGGCCCGCAACCGCACGTTCTCACGAATCTCCACGGTCGCCAGCACGCCGCCGGCGCTGTCGAAGTCGATCTGCTTCACGCGGCCGATGGTCAACCCACTCATCATCACCGGTGCCGAGGGATACAACCCGTCGGCCGTCTCGAGGTGAATGTGCAGCGGATAGTACTTCTGCCAGCTCTTGTGGACGTCGCCGAAGCGGCAGACCAGGACCGTGCCCAGCGTCACCGCGACGATCACAACCAGTCCCACCTGGAACTGTAATCGGCGTTCGGAGGACATCGCTGATTCCTTGATTCCGCGAACCGCAAGCGGTCAGGCGGCGATTTCCTGGAGGCGGCGGCCGGCATCGCCGTGGACAAACTCGGTCACGCGCGGGTCGGTCGCGTCCGGCAGCGCTTCCGGCGGGCCGTCGAACACGATCTGCGTCTCTCCCGGCGACAGCCGCGACAGCGGGTAGAGCATGATGACGCGATCGGCGACGCGGCGGACGGTGTGCATATCGTGTGTGACCACGATGCTGGTCACCAGTTGCCGCGCCCGCGTCCGCAGAATGAGTTCGTTGATGACGTCGCTCATCACGGGGTCGAGGCCGGTGGTCGGCTCGTCGTAGAACATCACTTCGGGCGACATCGCCAGCGCGCGGGCCAACCCCACACGCTTCTTCATCCCCCCGGACAGCTCCGACGGCCGCTTCTTGCACACGGCGGAGGTCAGCCCCACCTGCCGCAGCCGCTCGTGCACGATCTCCTGGACTTTAGATTCCGGCAGCCGGCGATTCTCGCGGAGTCCGAAGGCCACATTCTCGAAGACGTCCAGGCTGTCGAACAGCGCCGCTCCCTGGAACAGGTAGCCGAACTTCAGCCGTTGCTCGCGAAACTCCTGTCGCGAGAGGTCGCGCACCGGCTGCCCGTTCCAGTACACCGCGCCGGAGTCGGGCGTGAGCAGACCCGCCAGCAGCTTTGTGGTGACGCTCTTGCCGCAGCCGCTCTCGCCGATAAGGACCAGCGTTTCCCCCGGCTCGATCGCGAAGGAGATGTCGCGAAGCACCGACTGCGCACCGAACCCGCGACTGACGCGGCGGAGCTCGAGGACATACGGTGATGTGGTCGACGATGTCATGGGCAGAAGAGACCCAGGGATAGCCATCCCTGGGCTTCCACAAGTCATCAGAACAAGCTCACCGCGCCGCCGAACAGCACGCGGTACAGGTTCAACAGTCCGATGCCGAGCACGAAGTCCAACGCGAGAATGGCGATAAACGAATACACGAACGCTTCCGTGGCGGAGCGACCGACCCCTTCCGCCCCGGCGCCGCAATGGAAGCCGCGGTGGCAAGCAATGACGGCGATGGCCGCGCCGAAGAACAGGCTCTTCACGATGCCGCTGACGACGTCGAACCCGGTCACGAAGCTGTCCGAGTACAGCCAGTAAAAATGGCTGCTGACGCCGAGCATCTGCGTGCTGATGAACCAGCCGCCGAACATGCCGATGCCGTCCGCCAGCACCGTCAGCGCGGGAATCAGCCAGAAGCAGGCGAGGAACCGCGGCACCACGAGATAGGCGATGGGATCGGCGCCGAGTGCGTCGAGGGCATCGATTTGCTCGGTGACGCGCATGGTGCCGATCTCGGCGGCGATGGCGCTGCCGATGCGCCCGGCAAGCATCGTGGCCGCGAGCACTGGCCCCAGCTCCTTCACGAGCGTGACGTTAATGACGGAGCCGATGCGCGTTTCAAAGTGCATGACGCGCAGCGTGTCGTAGGACTGCACGGCGAGCACCATGCCGATGAACAGGCCTGTGATCAGAATGACCGGAAGACTTTGCACGCCGACGTCGTGCATGATGGGCCACAGCACGCGCCCGCGGGGCAGTCGCAGCAGCGGCCGCAACAGTCGCAGACAAAACAGCGCAAGGCTACCCCACGACGAGACGACGTCGATCGTCAGCCGGCCGATCTCGTGGACGATGGTGGTCGATGGCGGATGCGAAACGGTGGTGGACACGAAACAATGCCCCGACGGATGCGGTGCGTCATTCTGATTAAAACCCAGGGGAGGCCGCCTCTGGGCTTCTGGGGCGTGAGATAGCGAAAAACAGCGATTGCGGCGAGACCAATTTGTGCCGGCAAATCGCCGTGCACCGCGCCGACGGAATTCCGTAACAACTTCTCTGATAGTGAGTTTCGTCTCGGTCAGTCGGCGGAAGCGCCGCTTTCAACGGACGCCTCGTCCCGCAGGCCCGCGACTTTGATCCGGCCCAGCTTCGCCAACCGCGCGGCATGGACCGGGTGCGGACCGGTGCGCAGCGACGCCGGCAGCCACTTCGGGCGCGGCAGCTTCTCGTCCGTCGGCTCGCCCAGCAGCGGCAGTCGCAGGCCGCGTTGTATCCGGCGGTAGCGCTCGGGATCGGCCGGGTGAATATAGATCCGCCGCGAGCTGACCAGGTCCATGATCAGCTCGCACAGTTCCTGGCTCATGCCGACCCACAACACCGTGTTGCCGTTAGAACGCGGCGCGAGGCCGATGTCGCCGGTGACATCCACATACTTCGAGAGATCATCCACTAACTGCGGGAATAGCACTTCTCCGCTGGTCCGCACATATTCCACAATGGCTGCCTTCAACTGACCGGCTTGTGCGAGGGCGGCCCACGGCGGCACGTTTTCCGATTCCTGTTCGGCATCGTCGAGGAAACCCTGACGCTGTTCCATGTCGAGCATCTGCGCGACGCGGTTGTCCGAAGTTGCCCGCCGGCAACGATCCTGCGCCCATTGCCGCAGAGCGAAGATCTTGTCCTCCATGGTCTTCGACAACGGCACCAGGTGCCGGCGGGAGCGGTCGAGATCGTCGTCGGTGAGGACCTGTCCGCGGCCGAAGGCGTCAATGATCGCCGCCGCCACGACCTGCTCCAGCTCCGCGCCGCTGTAGCCATCGGTCTTCTCGGCGAGGATGTCCAAGCGGAATCGCTCCGGTTTCCAGCCCTTCTTCGTGAGGTGAATCTTGAGGATCTGCAGCCGCTCGGCGTAGTTGGGCAGGTCGATGAAGAACAACTCGTCGAACCGGCCGCGGCGCAGCATTTCCGGTGGCAGGTTGGTGACGGAGTTCGCCGTCGCCACGACGAAGATCGGCTTCGACTGCTCCTGCATCCACAGCAGAAAGCTGCCGACAATGCGGGCCATCGTGGCGTCGTTGAAGCTGTCCCCTTCCAGGCCGGCGAACCCCTTCTCCAACTCGTCGAGCCACAGCACGGCCGGAGCAATCGATTCGACGAGGTGCAGCACGTCGCGCAAGTTCTTCTCCGACTCCCCGCGCTGCCCGCTCAACACGTTGGAGATGTCCAGCCGAATCAACGGGAACGACAGCAGCCGCGCTGTGGCGCGGGCCGTGAGGCTTTTTCCGCAGCCCTGCACGCCGAGTAACAGCGCCCCCTTCGGCAATGGGATGCCTTGCTCCCGCGCGCGGGGACTATAAGCGAGGGCGCGGCGGCGGAGCCATTCTTTGAGCTCGTCCAGCCCGCCGACATCTTCGACGCCGGCGTCAAGGTCGTAGAACTCCAGCAGGTCCGAAGCCGACGCGAGTGCCCGTTTCTCGGAGATCAGTGCCGCCAGCGCCTGTTCCGTCAACCCGTTCTGACCCCTCAGCGCCCGCAGCCAGGCCTTGCGACCTTCAGAGAGGGTCAGTCCCAACACGGCCTTGATCAGACGATCTTCGTCCTCGGGAGACAACTCGAGGGTCGGTTGTTCGCCCCGCAGGCTGGTCAACACGGAATCGAGCTCGCCGCGAAAGTCGTCGTACTGCGGCAGCGGCAGACCGAGGATAATGGCGTCCTTTTCCAATTCCAGCGGGACGTGAGCAACCGGGTCGAGAAACAACAACGTCTGCCGGCGTTCCGGCAACGCGATCGCCAGATCGCGCAGGCGGCGAATGACGGCGGGGTCGTTCAAATCGGGGTGGAAGTCCTTCAGCAGAAACACGTGGTCCTGCGGATATCGTTCCAGCAGGTCGAGGAGCGCGGCACCGGTGAGCGTCCGCGCAGGCTGCGCATCGGGCGGCGGCTGCAGCCCCGTGGTCCGCGACCAGACCACCACGCCGCGCTCCATCTCCAGCAACAGGTCGGCCAGCAGGCGTTCCCAGCGTTCTTCTTCCCACGTCCGCAGGAACAATAGCGGATAGCCTGCCTCGATGCGTGCGCGGAGGTCGTCCAGCAGCGATTCAGTGGTGACAAGTGGCATCGGACGCGCCCGCACGAAGCCCCGGGATCGCCATCCCGGGGTCATCTGCTGCATTCCTCTTAATGAGAAGAGACCCAGGGATGGCGATCCCTGGGCTTCCATGATTCTAACGACGTCCCACACTCAGCGGAATTTGGAATCGCTCGTTAGACCACTCGCATCGTCGCAGATATCATGCGGAGTCGCGAATTGGCACTGTCATCACCTTCGGATTGAGCGCATGAAGATCCACGAATACCAGGCCAAGCAGCTCTTCGCCAAAGCCGGCATTGCCGTGCCGAGAAACGTCGTCGTCAAGACGCCCGAGGAAGCCGCGGCGGCATTCACGCAACTGGGCGGCCCACTGGCGGTGGTGAAGTCGCAGATTCACGCCGGCGGCCGCGGCAAGGGCCGGTTCAAAGAAAATCCCGATCAGGCGGGCGTGGTGCTGGTCCGTTCGGCCGACGAGGCGAAGCAGAATGCGGCCCGCATGTTGGGCCAGACCCTTGTCACCATCCAGACGGGACCGGAAGGCAAGCAGGTCAACACGCTACTGGTGGAGTCGGGGCTCAACATCGCCCGCGAGCTGTACCTCGGCGTGGTCATCGATCGCGAGGAAGGCAAGCCGGTGCTCATCATGTCCTCGGAAGGCGGCATGTCCATCGAAGAGGTCGCTGAGACGCATCCCGAGAAGATTCTGCGCGAGCACTTCGATCCGGACGCAGGGCTGTATCCCTACCAGGCCCGCAAGCTGGCGTTCGCGCTGGAGCTGTCGGGGCCGGCGCTGCGTCATGCGGAAAAATTTTTCCGCCAGGTGTGCCGGTTCTTTCTCGATTCCGATTGCAGCATGACGGAGATTAACCCGCTCGTGGTCACGAAGGAGGGCGAGCTCGTGGCGCTCGACGGCAAGGTGACGTTCGACGACAACGCATTGTTCCGGCACGAAGAGTTCGCAGGCCTGCGCGACCTCACCGAAGAGGAGCCGATGGAAGTCGCGGCGCAGAAGGCGGGGCTCAGCTACGTGAAGCTCGATGGCAACCTGGGTTGCCTGGTGAACGGGGCCGGTCTCGCCATGAGCACCATGGACCTCATCAAGCTGCACGGCGGCGAACCGGCAAACTTCCTGGACGTGGGCGGCGGTGCGAACGTCGATCAGGTCACCGAGGCGTTCCGCATCATTCTCGCCGACCCGAACGTGAAGGGCATTCTGGTCAACATCTTCGGCGGCATCATGAAGTGCGACACTATCGTCACCGCGCTGCTGGCCGCCTACGACAACATCGGCATCAAGGTCCCGCTGGTGGTGCGCCTCGAAGGGACCAACGTGCAGATTGCCCGCAAGATGCTCGCCGACAGCGGCAAGAAGATCACCATCGGCTCCGACCTGACCGACGCCGCGAAGAAAGCCGTGGCCGCGATCTAGCGCTGCGTCAGCACTTCGGCAATCCGTCGGCCCATTTCGCGGGCGGAGGGGTCGTCTTCGCCGGTGATGATCTTGCCATCTACCAACACATCGTCAACCGGAGTGCCCGGTTGGCCGATGGAGCCGGCGGGTGAGAGGATGGCGCCGTTTACTTCGGGATGCCAGCGGCACGACGGTTGCGCGGGCCGGCCGTTGTAGATGCCGGCCGCGGCGTCGCGCGTGGGGGCACACACACGCTTGCCGGCGAGCGGGCTTCTGCCGTTCACGCGCGCCCACGCCAGCACCGAGACGCCGTTGCACAAGGCGCACACATACTTGTCCTGCGCGATGAAGTCGTTGATCACGCGGTTCACCGCTGACTTGGTCCCCGGGTCTCCGTTGTAGGCCGGATCGTTGTACCGGCCGGTGAACGCGAACTGGTACATCGACGCGCCCCAGCCTCCGGAGAACAGGATCGCGTCGTAGTCGGCGGCCTTCACGTCGGCGATCGCGAGATCTGGCTGCACGACGCCGTCACTGTTCCCCTGCCCCGACCCGCCGTGAGGCCGGCATGGCGCTTTGCGGCCCGCGGCAACCGTCACCTCAATGCCGGCACGTTCCAGTTCCTCCCGCGGTTCCGCATATTCGCGATAGAAGAAGTGGTGGTTGGCGATGACAATCAGCACGCGCTTGGCGGTGCCGCGATTTGCCGCGGGAGCTGGCGCGGTCTTGGGCGTCGGTGCGGGACTGGGTGCCGACTTGGGAACGGATGACGACGGCGTTGTGCGGGCCACCGCGATCGGCGTGCCGCTGACCGAACGCACTTCGATGCGATGAAACGTCGTGTCGCTAGCCCACGCGCCGATGGCCAGGCGGTCGGACCGCGGCAGCGACCATAGCTCCGGAACGGAGAGATCGCTGCCGTCGGTCTTGTGCGCGGCAATCACCTTGCCATCGAGCAACCCGCGTACTCCGTCCTTGCGGACTTCCACGAGCAGCGTGTAACGCTGGCCGTTGGTGAGTGCGTAGTTCTCCTGCCGCGTGGGATTGTCGCGGATCGTGCGGCCACTGATGTTCTGAATGCCGGCGAGATGCATCCCCCAGGCATCGACTTCGAATGCCGCCTGTTTGCCGCCGTGAGTGAAGAACACACCGATCGAATGCTGCCCCGAGTTGCGCGTAAAGCTGACTCGCACGTCGTATTCGCCCTGAGGAGCAACCGGCAGCATCAGCCGCGCACCATCCGCGGCAGAGACGGTCACTACGTCACCGGCTCGCACCCACGCACCGGCAACGGCATCGCGCGCCGGATCGACATCGCCGATCAGTGACTGCCACGCCGGCTCCGCGGCTGACAATCCAATTGCATTGCAAAGGGATGCTGCCAACGCAAGGACGGCGGTTGCTCGCATGGGGGACTCCTGATTCGGCTCGCCGGTCCGCCTCAGTATGGCATGATGAGAATGCGGATCATAGAGGCATGTCGACGGCACTGCTGTTGGCAGGACATGAAGAACGGCAAACGGGATGTGCGGGCTACAACAAGAGTTTCTAACACAACCTCTGTGCATGTGAGTTTTCTCAGGCGCTTGGGAGCTTCTGATGGTGCACAACCGGTTGTGTTAGAGATTCTAAGGTCATTCGGCTCACGCAGCCATCATTGGCCTGGGCGACCGTGGCGGCGAAGTCGGCGAGGTAGCCGCGGAGGTGGCGGAGGTCGGGGATTGTCCACGCCTGACGACGGCGCGCGAGCTCTTCGTCCGTGACGTGCAGTGCGACGTCCCCTGTCGCCAGGTCGAAACTGAGTTCGTCGCCGTCCTCGACCAGGGCAATTGGCCCGCCGACGGCGGCTTCCGGCGCACAGTGCACGCCGATTGCGCCGTGCGAGATGCCGGACACGCGCGTATCCGAAATCAACGCCACTTTGCCGTCCAGCTCTGGCACCGACAGCGCCGAAGCGGCCAGCACGACCTCTGGCATCCCCGCGGCAACGGGTCCCAGGCCGCGCAACACAATCACGTGTCCCGGCCGAATGCGGCGCTGCTCGACGGCATCGGCCACTTCTTTCCCCGTGGTGAAGCAGATCGCCGGGCCGCGAAACTTCGGCTCATTGAGGCTCGACACTTTGAACACCGTGCCGTCCGGCGCGAGGTTGCCGAAGCACACCTGCATGTCGGCGTAAGACTTGAACGGTGCGTCAAGGGGGGCGATCAAGTCCTGATTTGTCGGCACATCGGCAGCGGTTGCCACGTTCTCGGCGAGCGTCTGGCCGGTGACCGTGAGGCAACGGCCATCAATCACACCGGCGCGAATCAGGTGCTTCAGCAGAACCGATGTCCCACCGAGCTTGTGCAGGTCGACCATCGTCTTCGTACCGCGCGGGGCAAAGCTGCACAACACCGGCGTGCGGCGAAAGATGGACTGCAGATCGCGCAGGGAGAACGGCACCCGGGCCTCACGCGCCAGTGCCAATAGATGCAACACGCCGTTCGTCGAGCCGCCGATTGCTGCAATTGTGGCTGCGGCATTCTCAAAGGCCGTGCGCGTGAGAATGTCGCGTGCGCGAATCTGTTGTTCGAGCAGATTGCGAACCAGCCGGCCGGCATTCAGGCAGTCTGATTTCTTCGCAGGATCGATGGCGGGAATGGAACTGCTCTGCGGCGGCATGAGGCCGATGGCTTCCAGTGCGATGCCCCATGTGTTGAACGATGCCGCAATGCCACAGCCGCCCGGTCCGGGACAGGCGACGCGCAGGATTTCGTCCGCTTCCGATTGCGGGATAGCGCCCACCGCGGCGGCGGCACGGGCGTCGTAGACGTCGAGGATGGTGACATCCTTGCCGCGATGACAACCGGGCTGAATGCTGCCGCCGCTGAGGATCAGGCCAGGGTAGTTCATCCGCGCGAGGGCCATCGCGAAACCGGGGCCGTTCTTGTCGCAGCAGTGCAGGCCGACCATCGCGTCATAACAGTGAGCCGTCACCACGCACTCCGCCGAGCTCGCGATCAGGTTCCGCGACACGAGGCTCGCCCCGCCCCCTTCGAGACCCTGCGTGAGATTATCGCTGACCGCTGCCGTGCCAAACGCGAAACCCAGCAGCCCGGCATCGCGGCAACCCTGCACGACGAGTTGTCCCAACTCGTAGGCGTGCACATTGCACAAGTTGCCTTCGAGAAGAGGCACGCCGACGCCGACCTGCGGCTTGTCGAAGTCCGCTTCGGTCATTCCCAGGCCATAGTAGAACGCCGTGACGCCGCGCTGCCACCCGTGCGTAAGTTGCCGGCTGTTCCAGTTGAGGTCGGTCATGGGCGTGTCCTGTGAGTCTTACGCAAATGCATCGCAGCATTATGCCCGGTGATGTACGATTTGCCGATTCTGCGCTCAGTTTTCGGTGAGGCTGCGGCGAACCATGGATCCGGACATTCGATGCAACTCCGATTGTTGACCGGCGACGATGTGCGGCGATGCCTGCCGATGGCGCGGGCCATCGAGCTGATGGCAGACGCATTCGCGGAAGTGTCTCGCGGGGCGGTGACGGTGCCGCTGCGCACAGCGGTGAGCGTCGCGAGCGGGACGATGCTGTACAAGCCGGCGATGTCGGAGCGGGCCGGACTGTTCTGCCTCAAAGCGGTGTCCGTGTTTCCGGGCAATGCCCTCAGGAACCTGCCCGTCACGACAGGAGTTATGCTGGTCAGCGATGCCCGCACCGGCCTGCCGGTCGCCTTGATGGATGCCGAGTATCTCACTGGCCTGCGCACCGGCGCGGCGTCGGGCTTGGCCACACGGCTGCTGGCGCTGCCCAATGTGAAAGCGGCGGCGCTGTTCGGCGCGGGCGGACAGGCGAAGTTTCAACTGCAAGCGCTGCTTGAGGTCGCACCGTTGGAGACGGTGTATGTGTTTGCCCGCCGCCTTGAGAGTGCGGAACGATTCTGTCGCGAGCAGGCCGCGTCCGCCGGCCCGTGCCGCTTAATTCCGCAGCCCGATCGCGGCGTGCTCAAATCCTGCGGCACCATCTGCACAGCGACCACCAGCCACACGCCCGTCTTCGCCGACGACGAGATTGCCCCCGGCACGCATATCAATGGCGTCGGCTCCTTCAAGCCGGAATTGGCGGAGATCCCCGTAGAGACTGTCTGCCGCGCGACGGTGTTCGTCGACCAGCGCTCCGCCTGTCTGGCCGAAGCCGGCGACCTGCGGCAACCCCTCGAGCGCGGCCAGCTGCCGGCGGACTTTCACCCGACGGAAATCGGCGAAGTCGTCAGTGGGCAGGTCGCGGGCAGGACGTCGCGCGACGAGATCACGTTCTTCAAATCAGTGGGCAACGCCGCTCAAGACATCACCTGCGCCGCGGAGATTGTGCGCATCGCGGAGGAGCGCGGAATCGGAACGATGATCTCGCTGTAATGTTGCCCTTT
>Ga0073934_10012030_pt1 | contig 10305 bp, 9 predicted proteins | sample LarsenN4metaG_FD_76834 | JGI IMG/M metagenome (GOLD analysis project Ga0073934, IMG submission 76834) | Hot spring sediment bacterial and archeal communities from British Columbia, Canada, to study Microbial Dark Matter (Phase II) - Larsen... ... | reverse complement strand
GGCCTGCAGCAGATCAGGCAGCGGTGCGGAGCGACCACCGTAACCGGCGGCACGGAGCAGGGGCCGCACCGCGGACACACCGGAAACCAGGTAGATATCCGCTTCATAACCGCTGATGCGTACGCGTACGGCAAGTGTATCTACAATAACGCCGGCAAGTTCGGAATCACTAGGATTTGCACGACCTTGCGAGACAGCAAGTTCAGAATCAACTGTGAAGTTGACGAGCGAGTATCCCACCTACACCTTGAATTCTGATTTCCGCTTCCCTTTACATTAAGCCCGGCTTCGGGCATACTAGCTCCTTATGTCCCAAGACAATCTCGTAAAACTCCGCTCATCGGGCTCAAAGCACGTCATCTGGTCGCGGAAGAACAAGAAAAAGCTTTCCACGGTCAAGCTATCGCTCAAGAAGTATGACCCTGTCGCCCGCAAGAGGGTGATATATAAAGAGGTGAAAAAATGAACAATAACCCGCCCTCTGGCGGGTTTTTTAATTTTCGGCCATCGGTCGAATGGTCACGTTGCCGCCCGTAGAGAGGATGGGGCAGCTGCGCGCAAGAGACTCCGCTTCCGCGAGATCATCAGTCTTGATGATGGCAAAACCGCGAGCATGTTCTTCGATATCAAACACAAATTCCTGTACTCTATCCGGAAAAACTCTTTTTCCGTCTCGCGTCAAAGAAGCGGCCTCGAGTAAAATGCCCCGGTCCTTCAACGACGAAAGCCATTGCGGCAAACCATCTTCAGAAGGCGATTCTGTGCCTCCTCTAAAAAACAGTACGAATCTTTCCATGGCGGGCGATGAGGGAATCGAACCCCCGCTAGAGGTTTTGGAGACCTCCGTTCTACCACTAAACTAATCGCCCGTTCCGCTGATTCTGCATTATACGCCGAACTTCGGCAAGCCAAGAAATCGTTTGCTCTCGCGGATCACCCGTGCGGTATCTTTCGGGCTTATCCATAGGATGTTCTTGTTCCGCTTGAACCAGGTCATCTGATGCTTCGCATAGCGGAATATTTCTTTATCTAAAATCTCGATAAGATCTTCCTTCGAAAGTTTGCCCCGAAGATGGAGCGCGCAATACCGATACTCCAGTCCCAACTCGTGCATTCTCTTCCACGAAAGACCTTTCGAACGCAGATTTCTGACTTCTCGGAGCATCCCTTCTTGCATGCGTGTGATGAGACGTGTCCGGATCTTCTTTTTCAAATCCGTCATAGGGACATGTACGCCGAAGTAGAGGGCTTCATACGCGGTCGCTGATTTGGGAGAAGGCATGGCACCAAGGGCTTCTGCGATCTCAATCGAACGGATAAGGCGCACCTTGTTTTTTTTGTCTACGGTGCGAAATCTTTTCGGATCAATCTTTTTTAGACGGGACTGAAGCCATGCCAGTGATTTTCCTCCGATCTTCTTACGCAGTGCCGCATCCGGCGGCACATCGGGAAGAGAAACGGAACCTAGGAGGGTATCGATATAAAATCCGGTGCCTCCGACCACTATCGGGACGTAACCTCGCCTCGCGATATCCGCTATGGCGGCACGTGCCGCGTTCGCAAAGTCCGATGCCGAGTACTGCTTCTTCGGATCCGCGACATCAAGCAAGTGATGGGGGATACCGCGCATCTCGCGTTTTTTTACTTTTCCGGTTCCAATCGAAAGTCCGCGGTACACCTGCCGGGAATCCGACGATACGACTTCGCCGCCTACCGCTTTCGCGAGCGTGATCGAAAGGTCGGTCTTTCCCGATGAGGTGGGGCCGCCGATCACGATAATCTTGGGTTTTTTCATGCGCATTCCGAAAACCGCCACATGGTACAATAGGCCGATACTAAACGATACACCATGGCAAAGATAGAGAACGAAACCGTTACACCGGGCTACATGAGCCGCGTAAAAGTCGGCCACCCGGTTCCTGATTTCGAGTTCGAAGCATTTCACGAGGAGAAGGTGAAGAAGATGCGCCTCTCCGATTTCAAGGGGAAGTGGCTTGTCCTCGTCTTTTATCCTGCGGATTTCACATTCGTCTGTCCGACCGAACTTGAGGACGTCGCGCTTCACTACGACAAATTCAAGGAGCTTGAAGCGGAAGTCGTGAGCGTGTCATCCGACACCGTGTTCGTCCACAAGGCGTGGCATGACACATCGGAGGCCGTGAAGAAGATCCAATATCCTATGGCAGCGGATCCGGCGGGGCGCTTAGCGCGCGCGTTCGGGATCTATATAGAACCGGGCGATCTTGAACACACGGAAGACGAAGGGCTGGCGCTCCGCGGCTCTTTCATCATCGACCCGGACGGGATACTGAAAACCGTCGAGATCCACGACAACGCGATCGGTCGTTCCGCGAAGGAGTTGATGAGAAAGCTGCAGGCAGCGCAGTTCGTCCATACGCATGGGGGCCAGGTCTGCCCTGCGGAGTGGAATCCAGGCGACGACACCTTGAAGGGCGGCGATCTGCGGATGGTCGGAAAAATCTAGTCTGATGCCCGAAAGCCAGGAACTGGTATCGCTTCTTAAGAAGGCCCACGCGTTCATCGGCTACACACCGCTTGCGGATGAACCGCAGTACCGGCCATATCTTTTAGCTTCCGGGTTCACTCAGCCAGAGTTTCAGGTTCCGATGGATGCCGCAGTGGATCCGTTTTCGCTTGCGGAACAATATAGCGCAGAGCACTCAGGCAAACGGGTCGCGCTTTTCATTCCCGGCAGGAAGTTTGCGCCGAGCGGCGTCCGCGCCGGCCGCGGCGTCGGATGGTATGACCGATTGCTTTCGAAGGTGCCACCCGACTGGGTCCGTGTCGGCGTCGCACACCCGTGGCATCTGTTTGAACATCTTGAAAAAAAAGAGTGGGATCAGGATATGGATTTCATACTGATCGAAGAAGAGGACGGCTACGATGTCATTAAAACCAGCGCTCGGACGCGTGCGTGATTCTGTTGTATACTGCCCCAAATGACCGGGCAGGAGAAATACGACGCGCGGGCACGCAAAGTCAATTCGCTCCTCTGTGTAGGGCTGGATCCGGATATCGCGAAGATCGGCGACAGCTTCAGGAGGTCGGAATACACGCAATTCGAGTTCAACAAGCACATCATCGACGCTACCGCTCCGTATGTTGCCGCGTTCAAACCGAATGCGGCGTTTTATGAGGCGCGTGGGGATTCCGGCTGGCGCGAGCTTGCGATGACGATCGAGTACATCCGCTCCAACTATCCCGACATTTTCACCATACTCGATGCGAAGCGCGGGGACATCGGTAATACGAACCGCGGATACGCGACGTCGATATTCGACGAGATGGGATTCGACGCGGTCACGCTTAACCCCTATATGGGTGGCGATGCGCTTCAACCTTTCCTTGAGCGCGATGACAAAGTCTCGATCATCCTCTGCAGGACTTCAAACGACGGTGCTGGCGAATTTCAGGATCTGGATGTGGGGAAAGAGCCGCTTTTTATGCGGGTCGCGAAACGCGTGCACAGCGTCTGGAACGCGCGCAAAAACTGCATGCTGGTCGTCGGTGCTACTCGCCCGAAGGAACTGAAGATGGTGCGGGAAGCGGTCGAGGACATGACTATCCTCGTTCCCGGGATCGGAAGCCAGGGCGGGGAGGTCAAAGAGTCGGTCTTAGCCGGACAGAACCGCCAGGGCTTAGGACTCATCGTTACCGTTTCCCGGAGTGTTATCTTTGCGGAAAACCCCGTGGAGGAGGCGAAAGCGGTCCTTAAAGAGATTAACGCTGCACGATAATGTATCGTCTACTGATAGCGATAGTATTCGTCTTTTTTAAGGACTCGGAAACCGTCCACAGACTTGCGCTCCTTATCCTTGGTATCGCCGGGTTGCCGCTTGTGCGGGGTGTCGTCGGGTCAGTGACGCGCGTTTCCGACCCGCGGCTGTCCCAGACCGTCTTCGGCGTGCGTTTTGAAAATCCCATCGGGCTTGCCGCAGGGTTCGATAAGGATGGCGAAGTGCTTCATGGCCTTGCCGCCCTTGGTTTCGGATATGTTGAGGCGGGGACCGTGACCAAATATCCGCAGGAAGGCAACCCTCGTCCGCGCATGTTCCGCTTTCCTGAAGACCGCGCCGTGATCAACCGGATGGGTTTCAACAACAAGGGGGCGGGCGCTATGTCGCGGCGTCTGCACGGCGTTTCTGCTGGGATCCCTGTCGGTATCTCTATCGGAAAGTCGAAGATCGCGGAGCTTGAGGAAGCGCCTTCCGATTACCGCTTCTCTTATGAACGCCTGTATCAGCGCGGGGATTATTTCGTCGTGAATGTAAGCTCCCCGAACACTCCGGGCTTACGACAGCTTCAAGACAAGAAACATCTGGTAGAAATCGTCACTGCTTTGAACGAATATCGCGACGCTCAGGACGAACGTAAACCCCTTCTGGTGAAGATCGCACCCGATCTTTCTCACGAGGCGATCGATGAAGTGTTAGAGGTGTGCCGCAGCAACAGTATCGACGGTATCATCGCGGTTAATACGACCGTGTCGCGAAAAGGAGTATCGGAAACCGCAGCGGGTATCGCCGGCGGATTATCGGGGCTTCCTATTCAGAGACGCGCGACCGAGATCATTAGGTATATCCACAGGAAAGAGCCGGCGCTCCCCATAATCGGTGTCGGCGGCATATTCACAGCGGAGGACGCGTACGAAAAGATCAGAGCAGGAGCGTCCCTGGTGCAGGTCTACACCGGCTTCATCTACGAAGGGCCGCTGATTGCAGCTGATATCAATCGCGGCTTGCTTTCGCTACTTAATCGCGACGGGTATGCCAATGTTGCAGAGGCGGTGGGGAAGGATGGACAGTAATTGCTTGAGGTGTTAAAAATCGGAAACATCCTATTGCCGGGATGGCGGAATTGGTAGACGCACACGACTCAAAATCGTGCGGAGCAATCCATGAGAGTTCGATTCTCTCTCCCGGCACTCGTTCATAGCTTTTCCCCTAGATGAAGTCATTAAAACCGACGTGCTAAAATCCCTGCATGTCACAGTTCGTGAGCGATGCTATTTTCTGGGTGGAAGTCGACAAGATCCGTCCGAACCCGTACCAGCCGCGCACCGAATTCGATGAGGCACGGCTTAAGGACCTGGCTGATTCCATCAAACAGTACGGAATACTGCAGCCCTTGACCGTTACGCGGCACGAGGAAGAAAAAGAAGGCGGCGGCATCGCCAGTTATTACGAATTGATCGCAGGGGAGCGACGCTTGCGCGCGTCCCGCATCGCGGGACTTTCTCAGGTACCGGTCATCATCCGCGATAAACAGGAATCGGAACGAACGAAACTTGAGCTCGCGATCATCGAGAACCTGCAGCGGGAGGATCTCAATGCCATCGATCGCGCTCGTGCGTTCGAGCGGCTTGCGGAGGAATTCAAACTCAATAACGCAGAGATAGGGCGGAAGGTCGGGAAAAGCCGCGAATACGTCGCGAACTCGCTGCGGCTGCTTGCGCTGCCTGATGAGATACAGAAGGGGCTTATGGAAGGCCGGATCTTCGAAGGACACGCGAGGGCGTTACTCATGCTCGACGGGCGGAAGGACGAGATGATGACCCTCTACAGGGATATCCAGACGCGCAAGCTTTCCGTCCGCGACGTCGAAAAGATGACACGGGAGATCGCATGGGATCGGGCCCGGAAACGCGAGGTGAAACCGGAGATCCAGGCGATGGAGAAGGAGCTCGCGGAATCGCTGGGTGCACCAGTTGAGATCCGAGAGGATTTGAATGGTGGAAAATTGATCATCAATTTCTTCTCATCGGAGGATCTGGATTCGATACTTTCTCGTATCAGGAAAGATGCTTCAGCCCCGTCACCGCAAACCCCGACACAACAGAAACCCCAATCAAGCGAGGACTTTTCCGTCGAACATTTTTCGATCTAACCCAATGGACCGCTGCTCTCATATATGAGAGCAGCGGCACCTACGGACGGCCCTTAGATTCGATGCGATTCAGCGTATTTTTGATGTGATGCTTCGCTCCCGATGTCTTTGCAAAATCAAGCCATTTTTTGTTCGGTGTCGCTGATTTCTTCGTTATGATCTCGACGATATCGCCGTTCTTAAGTGGATTCGAAAGCTGTACCATTTTCCCGTTTACCTTCGCGCCGACCATAGTGTCCCCGATATCCGAATGGATGCTGTAGGCGAAATCGACAGCTGTCGCGCCGACTGGAAGATCGATAACGTCGCCTTTCGGGGTAAAGACGAACATACGCGCGGCAAGGAAATCCTCCTTCAGAGCTTTTGCAAAGTTTGCCTGCTCGCGGAACACGTTCGCCGCTTCGTTCAATTCCGACAGCCAGCGAGGCATCGGGGCAGCGCCACTTTGGTCGCCGCCCGCACGTCCCACTTTCATGAGCGACGGAATAAATTGCCACGCCCAGCTCAGGGCGGTGTTTTTTTCAGCTCCCGGTTGCTTGTAGGCGAAATGGGATGCGATGCCGAACTTGGATTCCCGCTGCATCTCCTCAGAGCGTATCTGTACCTCGACGATCAGCTTCTGCGGGGTAAGGATCGTTGTGTGGAGCGACCGGTAGCCGTTCGGCTTCGGGAGAGCGATGTAGTCCTTAACGCGGCCGGCGATTGGGCGCCACAGTGAATGCACGATGCCGAGCGCCTTGTAGCAATCATTCAAGGAGGGGACGATGATGCGGATCGCAAGGATGTCGTAGACCTTGTCGATGTCATTGTCCTTCCTCGTAAGCTTGGTCGCAAAGCTGTGGACGTTCTTCACGCGGGACTCGGTGCGGAAGTTCTTGATCCCACCCTCCGCCAAAGCGCGCCGCAGCTCTTTCATCGTCTCTGAAAGCGCCGCCTGCGTATGTTCCGACTTTTCTTTGAGGAACGCTGCGGTTTCCTTGTACTTCTCCGGCTCCAGCGTTTTCATGCAAAGATCCTCCAGCTGCGCTTTGATGACACCGATACCCAGTCGCTCCGCGATCGGCACGTACACTTCCTTGGTTTCAAGCGCGATACGTCTCTGCTTCTCCGGTGCCACGAATTCCAATGTCTCCATGTTATGGAGCCGGTCGGCGAGCTTGATGATGATCACGCGTACGTCGTTTGCGGTCGCGACCAACAATCGTCGCAGGGATTCGACATGGCGTTCGACGCCGCGGTATTTGAGCTTCGAAAGCTTGGTGACACCCTCGACCATCGCAGCGACTTCGGATCCGAATCTCGTTTCGATCTCAGCGAGGGTGACCGGCGTGTCTTCTATCGTGTCGTGGAGAATGCCCGCGACGATGGTGTCCCGGTCCATCCCCAGTTTTGCAAGCGTAATCGCGATCGCGCGCGGATGAATGATGTAGGGTTCGCCGGACTTCCTGAGCTCGGTCCCATGCGCCTCCTTGGCAAAATCATAGGCGGCGCGAAGCACTTCAGCGTCCTTTCCCGTGGGCGATTGCATCTCTTTGAGTATCTCGTCCGTCGGATGGGCCATGAAATCCAGTGTACCCCGTGAGATACTCCCTCTCAAATGCGTGTGATATCTGCATTTTCTTCTCTCTCGAAAGTTCTGAAGCTCCGATACAGGAATATCTCACCGGGTGTACGTGCCCTGAGGAGAACGGTCTAGGAGATGCTTGCGCTTTGAATCTTCATCTTCGGCTGGTGGGATTTTCGTATGGCTGAAAATTCCGAGAAAAAGAGAGGCATACGGATAATCCCGACGGACACGCCACCCGGCCGCTGGTATTGGCTAAAGAGCAAGTGGCGATTAGCACAGATCGCTGTTCATTCGCTCGACGGAACCAAAGTGACGACACACCAGACGGGGGGTGAACATATCTCGACCGATGACCTTATCCTGCCGAAACAAATGCCGCGGGCGTTTGGCGCGAACATCATCCCGTACCTTTTAAATACGCCGATCCGCGATGTTGCGAATGGCAATACAGAGAAGGGGAAGCGAGAAGCCGCTTAGCCCTTAAGAAGATCCGCCGCTTCGGTTGCGGTCAGCGTTTCCGCCTGGCTTTCGGGAATCCCGATATGCTTGAACCCTTTCTTCAAGAAAAAACCGCTTTTCGATTTGTAGAGATAGATCTTTTTCTTCGTGCGCGGGTGTTCGCCTATCTCCCGGACGATCTCGACACCCTTTCGAGTCTTCTTGGGCTCCTTCAGTATCTCAAGCGCACGTTCATGCGTGATGTCGTACGGGTTGTCGGCGCCTTTCAATGACCGGAAATCCCCGTTATGCACGATGAACGGCCCGAACCTGCCCGTCCCGGCGGTCACCGGCATCCCTGTGTCCGGATGCACTCCGGTCTCACGGGGGATCGAAAGGTACTTTACCGCCATGTCGACCGTGACTGATGCCGGATCGACTCCTTGAGGAATCGAAGAGCGACGAGCTTCAACCGGTTTTTTCTTCTGTGTCTTCTTGGGTTTTCCGGTCTTTTTCGAGATCTCAACCTGTTCAGGTTCAGGGGAAGGGATATCCGCAGCGCGCATCTCGACGTACGGACCGAATCGTCCGGTCTTCACATATATATGGTGTCCCGTTTCAGGATGAACGCCGATCGGCTCGCCCTCCTTCATCTCTTCGCCCTTTTCGGTCCGGGAACCTTTGCAGTCGGGGAACCGAGAGCAGCTCATGAAAACGCCGCCACGTCCGAGCTTCATTACCATTTCTGCGCCGCAGAGAGGGCAGGGGAACTCTTTCGGGGCATTTCCCAGGTTCGTCAGCTTCGCGATGTCCTCCTTCGAAGCGACATCTTTTGAAAACGGCGTATAAAAGTCCCGCAGGGTTTCCGAATACTCGCGCTCGCCGTTTGCGATCTGGTCGAGCTCGTTTTCCATCTCTGCGGTAAACGAGTCGCTTATGTATTTCTCAAAGTTCTGTTCGAGGAAGGTCGAGACCACCTCTCCAGTCACCGTCGGGATAAGGGTGCGGCCTTCTTTGACGACGTACTCGCGGTCCTGAATGGTTTTGATGATCGAGGCATACGTGGAGGGGCGCCCGATACCGCGCTTCTCCAACTCTTTGACCAGTCCGGCTTCGGTGTAACGCGCGGGCGGTTGGGTGAATTTCTGCTCCGACGCGATTCCTGAGAGAGCGAGCGGTTCTCCTTTTTCCGCATCGGGAAGGATCGTTTCTTCGCCCTTTGCTGCCGGGTCCGCCGCAAGCCATCCGTCGAAAGCTATGGTCGATCCGTTCGCGGCGAAATCGGGCACACCCTCGGCCTCTGCCGTGATCTTCGTGCGTGTCATTACCGCATCTTTCATCTGACTTGCGATCGTCCGCGCGAATATCAGCTCATACAGCTTCTCCTCATCATCGGTTGCCCCGGCATGGGCCACGGAGACGGAAGTAGGGCGGATCGCCTCGTGCGCTTCCTGAGCGTTCTTTGACTTCGTCTTATACGCACGTGTTTCCAGATACTCCGCGCCGTACTCCTTCTGTATGTATCCCGCGATGGCGCCGAGGGCGACAGTAGCAAGGTTCGTAGAATCGGTGCGCATGTACGTGATATGTCCCGCCTCGTACAATTTCTGTGCTGCCCGCATCGTGCGCGACGGGGAAAAACCAAGCCGGGTAGAAGCCGTCTGCTGCAAGGTCGAAGTGGTGAAGGGAGCTTTGGGGCTTCGCTTCACAGGAAAGCGGGTCACCTCTTTCACGCTCCACTTTGCATTTTGCCCCTTAGTGACGATCTGTTCTGCCTCTTTCCCGGTCGCGGGTTCGATAGTGCAAGCCGCTTGGAACGACTTTCCGGCTTTCGTTTTGAAATCGGCGGTGATGGCGTAGTACTTTTCAGGATTGAACGCGCGGATCTCGCGCTCCTTCTCGACTAATATCCGGAGCGCAGGGGACTGCACCCGGCCTGCCGAAAGCCCGTAGCGTACCTTCTTCCATATCAATCCGGAGAGGTCGTATCCGACGAGGCGATCCAAGACGCGGCGAGCTTCCTGAGCGCGTCGTAAGTCCTGATTGATTGGTCGAGGATTCTGTATCGCCTCAATGACCGCGTCTTTGGTGATTTCGTTGAATACGACGCGTTTGGCTCCTTGTAGTCCCGCGGCCTCCGCCACATGCCAGGCGATCGCCTCACCTTCGCGGTCCGGGTCGGTCGCCAACAGTACTTCGTCGGCTTTGGCCGCTGCCGCTTCTATCTTATGTATGACGTCGCTTTTACCTGGCACGGTGACGTAGCGCGGGATGAATCCGCCTTCGATATCCACCGCATCCTTGTTCGATTTCGGAAGGTCGCGGATATGTCCCACGGACGCAAGCACCTTGTACTCCTTACCAAGGTATTTTTCTATCGTCTTGGCTTTCGC
>Ga0073934_10012028_pt1 | contig 10307 bp, 8 predicted proteins | sample LarsenN4metaG_FD_76834 | JGI IMG/M metagenome (GOLD analysis project Ga0073934, IMG submission 76834) | Hot spring sediment bacterial and archeal communities from British Columbia, Canada, to study Microbial Dark Matter (Phase II) - Larsen... ... | reverse complement strand
TTCCTCTGGAACGCGAAGATGCGTTTCGGCAAGACCTTCACCGGCTATCAGCTGGCGAAGAAGCTTGGGGCCAAGCGCGTGCTGGTCGTCACCTTCAAGCCTGCTGTTGAGGATGCGTGGGAGGCGGACCTCAAGAACCACGTCGATTTCGATGGCTGGCAGTACATCTCCCGCAATGCCGGGGGCAGCCCGCTCGATGTGCCCAAGGATACGCCGCTGGTCTATTTCGGCTCGTTCCAGGACCTGCTGGGCACAGATCGCTATGGCAACATCAAGGCCCGGAACGAGTGGATTCACGCGATCAACTGGGACCTCGTGATCTTCGACGAATACCACTTCGGCGCATGGCGCGATAACGCCAAGGAGTTGTTCGAGGGCGAGGATGCGGAGGTCGCGAAGAAGGAACTCGCCTACGCTTCCGATCTGGAGACGGTGAACGAGGACCTTGGAGACCTTGCGGAGACGGAGGCTGAGTTCTTGCCGATCACGACGCGGGCCTACCTTTACCTCTCTGGCACGCCCTTCAAGGCGCTGGCCACAGGCGAGTTCATCGAAGAGCAGATTTTTAACTGGACCTACACGGACGAACAGCGCGCTAAGGCCGATTTCGCAGCGGCGCATCCGGGGGAGCGCAATCCATACGGCGCGCTGCCGCAGATGCGGCTGCTGACCTACCAAATGCCCGACGAACTGCTCGCCATCGCCAGCGGCGGCGAGTTCGACGAGTTTGATCTCAACGAATTTTTCAAAGCGCGAACAAACGGTGGCAAGGCAGAGTTCGAACACAAGGATGAGGTTCAGCGCTGGCTAGACATTATTCGCGGGCAGGACCTCGCGCAGAGTTACGTCAACCTGAAGACGCGTGAATCCCCACCTTGGCCATATTCGAACGGCCAGCTTTTGCCTTGGCTCCAGCACAGTTTCTGGTTCCTTCCCAGCGTCGCAGCTTGTCACGCCATGCGTGACCTTCTGGCGGAGCGGCACAACGTCTTTTGGCACGACTATAGTGTGATTGTGGCCGCTGGCGCGAGCGCAGGTGTCGGGCTTGATGCACTTCTGCCAGTTCGCAGCGCGATCGGGAGCGGGCACCAAACAAAGACTATCACTCTTTCTTGCGGCAAGCTGACCACAGGGGTGACGGTGCCGCAATGGTCCTCAATCCTGATGCTGCGAAACCTGAAATCTCCAGAAACCTATTTTCAGGCGGCGTTCCGGGTACAGTCCCCTTGGTCGATCAAGAATCCCGACGGCGACGATCCCAACCGTGAAGACGTTCTGAAGCCAATCTGCTTCGTGTTCGACTTTGCTCTAACTCGCGCTCTTCGCCAGATTTCCGAATACGGGATCGGCCTCGCGCCCGGTGAGCAAAACCCTGAGAAGGCGGTAGCTGACCTTGTCTCATTCTTGCCTGTGCTTGCCTTCGACGGTGCAAACATGGTGCAGATCGATGCAGGCGGCATCCTCGACGTAGCCATGGCCGGGACATCGGCGACACTACTGGCCCGGAAGTGGGAGTCGGCAATGCTCGTCAACGTCGACAACGACACGTTGCGCCGCGTGCTCGCAAATGCAGAAGCGTTGGCGGCCGTTGAGCGCATCGAGGGCTGGCGTAACCTTGGCGACAATGTGATCGAGACGATCATCAACAAGAGCGAGAAGATCAAGGACATCAAAAAGAAGGCAAAGGAGACCGACCTTTCCGAAAAGGAGAAGAAGGAGCTGACCGCCGAAGAGAAGGAATACAAGTCGCTCCGCAAGAAGGTGCAGGAGAAGCTGATCAAGTTTGCGACCCGCATCCCGGCCTTCATGTACCTGACCGATTTCCGCGAAAACACGTTGGTGGACGTGATCACCAAGATCGAGCCGGACCTGTTCCGCACCGTCACCGGGCTGACCGTCGCCGACTTCAACCTGCTGGTCGATCTAAAGGTGTTCAACACGGAGCGAATGAACGCCGCCGTGTTTGCCTTCCGGCGATATGAAGACGCTTCACTCCGTTACACCGGGATCGATAGCCATGAAGGGCTGACCCACATCGGTGGCTACGACACCGTGATAGCGAGGGACTAGGGTGATCATGCGATCCCTACAGTTCTAGTCCATTTCAACAACGCACTCGATCCGGCAAGTCGAGATCATCATGCGCTGGCAAACCCCGTCCTCATTGCTGGTTCCGATGTGGCCAACAATGAACCGGGAGCGCGACGCATCGACCATCAGGGCCTCGATGTCGTGAAACGGAAGCTCGACGGCGATCGGCTGGCGTTGACCCATCAGGTGCACGAGAAAGGAGGCCACTAGGCGTTCTCCTCATGCCCTGAGTAGGTGATGCACCATCCCAGATCAGCCGAGCCCCCGAGCCGAACCGATCTAGCAGCGCCGCGCGACCTGAGCTGCCTGAGACACCTTTGAATGTTCTGGAGCAGCTTCCGATCGGCCCGCGTCGATCCACGGGACATCTGGGCCGCGAGTTCGCGCGTAGTGATGTAGCTCGGTGCTTTGGGGAGGAGTGACTCGATTTCGATTATCATTCCCCCACGCGGATACCCCCATGAGTCAGTCTCGGGCAGAAGGGACGGCTTCTCGCAAAGGACAACCCAGTGCCCATTTTCTTCCATGCAGGTCCACCAGTTTCGGGTGACTCGTGAATGTCCGGGGGACATTCACGGCCCCGAGACTCCCAAGCGTAAGCGCGGGAGGACGTTGGGCGCAACGCCCTTGTTACCCTCATTTTCCTTACCTTGTCATCAGCTCCACCTGACGCTATCGGTTGTCCCGCGTTTCGGTAACGGGAATGCGGTTCGATTCCGCAGCTGTCCCTGCAACTGTAAGCGGTGAGTTCGTAGTGCGTTCGTCCTTTCGGGGACGCAGCCACTGAAGCGGCGACGCTTTGGGAAGGTGAGCACCTCGGGCGCTGATCCGTGAGCCAGGAGACCGACCGGGGCGTGTCGCTCTATGCCTAGGTTCAGGGGTTGGCCAGGCGCGGAAACAGACTTTCGTTGTGAGCGACATCGCTGGGCTGTGAGGGATGGGATCCTCTCGCGGCCTTCATGTTGCTGATAACGGGAGGAATCCGTGAAGAATTCTGCATTGTTGGGAAGCGTCGCGTGGGCGGCGCTGGTTTGGGCTGGGCCCGTGTGGGCGCAGGTGGACGGCAAGACGCCAGGCCAGTGCTATGTGACAGGTGGCAGCGAGGGGCCGGAGAGCGAGCAGTGGCTGTGCTTTCCCGGCAAGGACATCCTCGTTTCCGCCAGTCGTGACAGCACCTTGTCGCGAGAGCAGTTCACCGGCTCCGCGCTCATCATCACCGCCGAGCAGCTCGAACAGCGCCAGACCCGCGACATTGCCGATGTGCTGCGCGATGTGCCGGGGGTGGCCGTGGCAGGCGTGGCGGGGCAGACCCAGATCCGCCTGCGCGGCGCCGAGGCAAATCATGTGCTGGTGCTGGTCGACGGCATCGAGGTCTCCGATCCCTTTGCGGGCGAGTTCGACATCGGCACGCTTCAGGCCGAACCCGGCGCGCGGGTTGAGGTGCTGCGCGGGCCGCAATCGGCGCTCTATGGCCCGGATGCGATCGGCGGCGTGGTCGCCTATCAAAGCGCCAGCGGGCGCGGCAGGCCGGGCTTTTCCGCACGGCTCGAGGGCGGCACGGACAGCACCTTCAACGGCGCGCTGCGTTATGGCGCTTACGGCGACAGCTGGGACGCGGCGCTTTCCGCTGTGGTGGTCAGCACCGATGGCCAGCCCAACGCCCGCAATGGCACGCGCGATATCGGGCGCGACAGCTACACGCTGGCGGGCAAGGGCAGCGTCGCTGTGAACGAGACCCTCACCCTGCGCGCCGCGGCCCGCTTCATCCGTACCGAGGGCCAGTTCAACGACAGCGACTTCGATCCCGCCAGCCCGACCTTCGGCTTCATCATCGACAGCCCCGGCGTGACCTTCACCAACGAGGCGGTCTATGCGCTGGTCGGCGCGCGCGCCGAGGTGCTCGAGGGCCGCTGGACGCATGACCTTTCCGCGCAGATCGCCGATGTGACGCGCGCAACCTTCGGCGCCTTCGGCCAATCGAGCGGCAGCGAGGGCGACCGGGTGAAAGCGTCCTATGTCACTGCGCTGCGGCTCGCGGACGAACACAACATCACCTTCGCCGCCGATTACGAGGTCGAAGGCTTCCGCAACACCACGCCGGGCGGCTTCGCGTTCAACGGGCGGCGCGAGATCGAGCAGGTCGGGCTGGTGGGCGAGTATCGCTACAGCGGCGAGGCCTTCGATCTGACGGCAGCGCTGCGCCATGATATCAACGACCTGTTCGCCGATGCCACCACCTTCCGCCTCGGCGCGGGCTATCGGATCACCGACTCTACCCGCCTGCGTGCGGCGGCAGGGAGCGGGGTCAAGAACCCGGGCTTCTTCGAGCTCTACGGTTTCGTCGATGGGCGCTTCATCGGCAACGAAGACCTTTCGCCCGAAAAGTCCACCGGGTGGGAAGTCGGCGTCGATCAGGACATCGGCGAGGCCGCGCGCCTCTCGCTCACCTATTTCGACAGCGAGCTCGACGGCGAGATCTTCACCACCTTCCCCCCGCCGGACTTCATCGCCACCCCCGCCAACCGCACCACGGTGAGCGAGCAGCGCGGGATCGAGGTGGCGCTCGCTGCCCGCTTCGGCCCGCAGTGGAGCCTCGATGCGGCCTATTCCTACCTCGATGCCAAGGAAGACGGCACCGAGGAAGTGCGCCGCCCCGAGCACATCGCCAGCGCCGCGCTGACCTGGACCGCGCCGGGCGATGCCGCCTCGGCGACGCTGGTGGTGCGCTACAATGGCGAGACGCCCGACCTCGCCTTCACCGATCCGAGCTTCGTGCCGGTGCGCGTGACACTTGACGACTACACCCTCGTCAACTTCAACGCCCGGGTGAAGCTGGCCGAGGGCATCGGCGCCTTCGCTCGGGTCGAAAACCTGCTCGATGAGGACTACGAGCAGGTGTTCAGCTTCGTCTCGCCGGGGCGCAGCGCGATGATCGGGGTTGAAGCGCGGTTCTAACCACCCTCGCTTTTGGGAGAGGAAATGCGTAGAGCGCCCCCATGCATTTCCTCGACCAGGCCAAGATCTATCTCAAATCCGGCGCGGGCGGCCCCGGAGCCGTCAGCTTCCGGCGCGAGAAATATGTCGAATATGGCGGCCCCGACGGCGGTAACGGCGGCAGCGGCGGCGATATCGTGTTCGAAGCGGTGGCCGGGCTCAACACACTGATCGACTTCCGCTACACCCAGCACTTCAAGGCGCCGCGCGGCGGCCACGGCATGGGCCGGGACCGCACCGGGGCCAGTGCCAAGCCGCTGGTTATCGAGGTGCCGGTCGGTACGCAGATCCTGTCGGAAGACAAGGAGGAGGTGCTTGCCGATTTCACCGAGGTCGGCCAGCGCGTGGTGCTGCTCCAGGGGGGCATGGGCGGGCGCGGCAATGCCTCCTACAAGACCTCGACCAACCGCGCCCCGCGCCAGCATCAGCCCGGAATGCCGGGCGAGGAGATGTGGGTGTGGCTGCGCCTGAAGCTGCTCGCCGATGTGGGGCTGGTGGGGCTTCCCAACGCGGGCAAATCGACCTTCATCAACGCCGTGTCCAATGCGCAGGCCAAGGTCGGCGACTATGCCTTCACCACGCTGGTGCCCAAGCTCGGCGTGGTGCGCCACAAGGGCCGCGAATTCGTGCTCGCCGACATCCCCGGCCTGATCGAGGGTGCGGCCGAAGGGGCGGGGATCGGTGACCGCTTCCTCGGCCATATCGAACGCTGCCGGGTGCTGATCCACCTCATCGACATCACCGGCACCGAGGATGCCGATCCGGTCGAGGCCATGCGCATCGTCGAGGAGGAGTTGGCGGCCTATGGCGCCGATCTCGAGGAAAAGCCGCGGCTGGTGGCGCTCAACAAGCTTGATCTTGCCGACGAGGAACTGGTCGAGGCCTTCCGCGCCGAACTGATCGAAGCGGGCGCGGCCAAGGTCTTCGCCGTCTCGGGCGCAACCGGGGCGGGCATCGCGGAACTGCTCGATGCCGTGCTCGCCTATCTGCCCGAACGCACCGCCACCGAGACCAAGGCCGCCGCCGTCGAGACGGCGGACGAGGAGGACGGCAGCACGGGCGCATGGTCGCCGCTCTGAGGCTGACGATGCTGAGCAGGCTTTCCGACATCACCACTGCCCGGCGGATCGTGGTCAAGATCGGCTCGGCGCTGCTGGTCCGCGACGGTGCGGCGCGCGCGGACTGGCTGACGCGCATGGCCGGCGATCTGGCGTTGCTGCGGCAGGCGGGCACGCAGGTGATCGTGGTGAGTTCGGGTGCGATCGCGCTGGGTGCGGCGCGGCTGGGTTTGGCAAAGGGTGGGCGCGGCAGCCTTGCCGATGCGCAGGCGGCGGCAGCGGTCGGGCAGATCGCGCTGGCCGACCTGTGGTCGCGCGCGCTCGGGGCCGAGGGCATCACCGCCGCACAAATGCTGCTGACGCTCGGCGATCTCGAAGACCGCCGCCGCTATCTCAACGCTGCAGCGACGCTCGACCGGTTGCTGGAAGCGGGAACGATCCCCGTGATCAACGAGAACGACAGCGTCGCCACCGAGGAAATCCGCTTCGGCGACAATGATCGCTTGGCCGCGCGCGTGGCGCAGGCGGCCAATGCCGATCTGGTGCTGCTGCTCTCGGATGTCGATGGCCTCTATGACCGCGACCCGCGCGAGCCGGGCGCGGCGCTGATCCCCACGGTCGATGCCATCACGCCGGACATCATGGCGATGGCGAGCGGGGCGTCGTCCTCCGGCCTCGGCTCGGGCGGGATGGTGTCGAAGCTGCAAGCCGCGCAGATCGCGACCCGCGCCGGCATCGCGCTCGCCATCCTCAACGGGACGCATGACGCGCCGATTGCCCATGCGCTGGACGCGGGGACGGGAACGCTGTTCCTGCCGGTGCGGGCCGACAGCGCTCGCAAGGCATGGCTCGGCGGCAGGCTGGCCCCGGCCGGCGAATTGCGCGTCGACAAGGGCTGTGCCGAGGCGCTGAAAGGCGGGGCCAGCCTGCTGGCGGCGGGCGTGGTCGGCGTGTCGGGCACCTTCCGTCGCGGCGATCTGGTCAGCGTCTTGAGCATCAGGGGCGAGCGACTGGCACAGGGTCTGGCCGAATATGACGCCGCCGAAGTGCAGGCGATCGCGGGCAAGCGCGCGGAGGAGCAGGCCGAACGATTGGGCTATGCGCCCCGGTCCTGCGTGATCCACCGCGATCACATGGTGCTGCTATGAGCCTGCTGGCGATCACCGGCGCGACCGGCTTCGTCGGTTCTGCGGTGCTGGCCGAGGCGCTGGCGCAGGGCCATCAGCTCAAAGCGCTTGCCCGCCGCGATCAGGCTCCCCGCGCAGGCGTGGAATGGGTGCGCGGCGATCTCGCCGATACGGCGGCGCTGGCGGCGCTGGTGGCGAGCACGGACGCCGTGATCCATGTCGCGGGGCTGACCAACACGCCCGATCCGGCCGCCTTCGACGTCGCCAATGTGACCGGCACCGCCAATGTCATGGCTGCAATGCAGGGGGCAGGCGTCAGGCGGCTGGTATTCGTCTCCTCGCTCGCCGCCCGCCAGCCCGAATTGTCGCGCTACGGCGCGTCCAAGGCGAAGGCCGAAGCGCTGGTCGAAGCATCGGGGCTCGACTGGACCACGGTGCGCCCGCCCGCGGTCTATGGCCCGCGCGATATCGACATGCTCGACCTGTTCCGCGCCGCCAAATGGGGGGTGGTGCCGCTGCCGCCGGGCGGAGCGACCTCTATCATCCACGCGGACGATCTCGCGGCGTTGCTGGTGGTGCTGGCGGCGAGCAATGCCGCACCGACGCGCAAGAAAACTTACGAGCCCGACGACGGGCGCGAGGGCGGGTGGAGCCACAAGGAACTGGCGGCCGCCATTGGCCGGGCGATGGGGCGGGAGAGCGTCTTCGCCCCGCACCTGCCGCGCCTGGTGCTCGATATCGCCGCTGCAACCGACCGCCTCGCGCGCGGCGATCGCGCCAAACTCACCCCCGACCGGGTCGGCTACATGAGCCACCCCAACTGGGTCTCTCGTTCGGATCGCAGGGTGCCGCCGGGGCTGTGGCAGCCGCGGATCGCGGGGGAGGAGGGGCTGAAGGCGACGGCGGACTGGTACAAGCGTGAGGGGTGGGTTTAGTTGCGCGGCGCGGCGCAGGCCTCTGAACCGTAGGCTTCGGCATAGGTCTTGCCCCAGCAGCGCTCGAAGGCCTCAAGTACGTGCAGATTGGGCGGCCATTTGATCTGTGCGGGACTGCCATCTGGGCGGATCATTTCAGTGGTTGGCTGCGGAACCGCCTTCAGGCGCACGATCGACCGGCGCAGGTGTTCGGGATCGCCCAGCAGAAAAGCGATGGTGCCCGAAACATAATGGTTCCAGCCGAAATCGATGTCGAACTCAGGCGGCTTGTACGTCAGTTGGAACAGCGCAATCGCTTCGGCTATCTGCCCGCCAAACGCGCGCATCTGCCCCTCATGCCAGTAGAGGATACTTTCATTGTCGCGCTTTTCGTGCCGCCACGCGCGGATCAATTCGGCCGCCGCGATCTCGCATCCTTCGCGCTTTGCCAACACCCGCCAGCCGCCATCCATATCCTGATCGAAGGCCTGCCGATCCAGCGCCAGCATAGCCTCAAGATCATAGGAGCAATCGGGCGCGGGCGGCAGTTCGGCGGGCTGGGCGGCGGCGAGGAGCAGGGCGAGCATGTGTGCAGGCTAACGCATTGCGGCAACTTGGGAAAGCCCGGCTGCGCTCGCAATGACGAGGTTAGAGGAACGGCTCCTCACCCGGCTTGTGGATGCCGCATTCGGTCTTGTCCCAGCCCTTCCAGCGGCCTGAGCGCGGGTCTTCGCCCGGGGCGACCTGCGAGGTGCAGGGCGAGCAGCCGATCGAGGGGAACCCCTGCGCCACCAGCGGGTGGCGGGGCAGATCGTGCTGGATGAAATAGCCTTCGATCTGGCTCGCGTCCCAGTCGATCAGCGGGTTGATCTTGAGCCGCCCCTGCGCATCGGAGGCGTCGATCTCGAAGCGCGGCAGGTTGGCGCGGGTCGAGGACTGGAACGCCTTCCTCCCGGTGAAACTGGCGTCGAAACGGCTGAGCGCCTTTTCCAGCGGCCTGACCTTGCGGATCGCGCAGCAGCCGTCGGGATCGTAGGACCACCTGAGGCCGGTTTCGTCCTTGGCCGCCAGCTCGGCCGGATCGGGGGCGAGCACCACGAGATTGAGGCCCAGCCGCTCCACCAACAGGTCGCGATAGGCCAGGGTCTCGGCAAAATGCTTGCCGGTGTCGAGGAACAGCACCGGCACTTGGGGCTCGACGCTGGCGACGAGGTGCAGCAGCACCGCGCTCTCCGCCCCGAAGCTGGAGACCACGGCAAGATCGCCAGCAAGACCGTCGCGGATCACCGCCTCGAGCATTTCCTGCGTCGTGCTGCCGCGGAACATGCGGTTCAACCGCACCGCGTCGTGCTCGGTGAAGCGTGGGGCAAGATCGAGCGTATCGCGGGTGCGATCGGCGGCGGGGGTGGGAAGGTCAGGCTTCATGGCGTTTGTCCGCAATGGTGCGCCGCGCATCGGCGGCACGCTGGTAAACGTTGTCCCACGTGGCGAAGGCGCGGGCTGCGGCCTCCGGATCGAGGCGCTTGTCGGGGGCGAAGCTGTCGAAGCCGCAGCGGCGCATGTGGCTCAATTGGTCGATCAGCACATCGCCCACCGCGCGCAGTTCGCCCGTGTAGCCCGCTTCGCGCAGGATGCGGGCAGCGGAATAGCCGCGCCCGTCGCCGAAGCTCGGGAAGTTCACCTCCACCAGTGCCAGCCGATCGAGGAAGGGCAGCAGCACCCGGGCATCGTCGCCCGGCTCGATCCGCACCGCGGTGGCGTTGGTCTGGTCGCAACAGGCATCGACCGTGACCGTGGCATGATCGACCGGTTCGTCATCGCGGAAGCGGAACTGCACTTCGTCGGGCGAGGTGCCGAGGTTCTGGGTCATCAGGCTGCCTCCCTCAACCGGGCGATCGCCTTCAGCTCGATGGAAAAGCCCGAAAGCCACGTCACGCCGACCCCGGTCAGCGTCGGATAGGGCGCATCGCCCCACCACTTTTCGCGCGCGGCGAGGAAGTGGGGGAGCATGGTCTCGGGATCGACCACGTAGACCGTCAGATCGACGATGTCGGCAAAGCTGCACCCGGCCGCGCCGAGCACGGCATTGAGATTGGCGAAGGCCAGTTCGGCCTGTCGCACCA